>Ga0315912_10001442_pt1 | contig 29137 bp, 24 predicted proteins | sample VfabasoilMG_FD_204469 | JGI IMG/M metagenome (GOLD analysis project Ga0315912, IMG submission 204469) | Garden soil microbial communities collected in Santa Monica, California, United States - V. faba soil | ecosystem: Environmental > Terrestrial > Soil > Garden | place: USA: California...
AATCCTTCCAACACATCTTTCTGTTTTTCTTGAACTTCCCGATTGAGTTCGGCGGCCTTCTGTTGATAGTCCTGTACACGACGTCTGAACTGCTCTTCCCGCTCACGTTTAGCGGCGGGACTCAGAATACCCGCCTGCTTGACCAAGTCCTCTTCCATCCGGCGCAATTCTTTTTCTTCGAACTCCATCAGCGCCTGCCGGTTTTTTGAAAACGAGACCAGAGTATCCTTCGCCTTCTTGCCGGCATTGGTATTGTCGAGAATGCGCTGGGCATCGATCACGCCGATCTTTCCCTCGACCTTGGCTCCGGTTCCCGCGCAGCCGGCAACGGCGACCGCGACTGCCAATGCCGCACCTGCCACCCACCCGCTTGTCCGCAGAATTCGATTCGGGCTCATCTCACTCCGATCCATGGCGCAACACTCACGCGTTAGAATATCGATCCAATCGTAAACTCAAACACTCCTGTTCGTTCACCCGGGCGCGGATCAAGATTGATCCCGTAGGCGGCGCGCAAAGGCCCAAAGGGCGAGATCCAGCGTCCTTCAAGCCCGGCGGTTTTCCTGAGATCGAACACCGACACCGATTCACCGTCCCCAAACCCTTTCCCGTAGTCGAAAAAGAGCACGCCGTTCAACTTCGCCTCAGCCGAGATGGTGAACACAAAATCAACATTGAAAATGAGCTGCTTCGAAGCGCCGAACGGAGTACGGGTCGTCTCCACCACAGGGCCGGCCCGGCCGAAGGCAAACCCACGCAAGGTATTGATCCCGCCGACATAGAACCGTTCACTCAATGGAACCAAGCTCCCGCCGAATGTCTCTACCCCTCCAAACCGCCCGCGGATCGACACTCTCGTATCGAAGGGTAGCGGGGTCACCTTGATGACGTCCGCCGTGTACTTGATGAAATCGTTGGTCCCGCCCAAATACGGCGTACCGACATCGAACCCGCCACCGAACCGCCAGCCGGACCTGGGATCGAGATAATAATCACGTGTGTCTCTGAATGCATTGATCCGGAATCCTGTCGAGGACTGATGCCCGAGCTGGCTGCAGATGACCGCGTTTAAATCCGGATCGCTATTACTACAGATCCCCGCTGCCGGACTTCGATAATTGAGTTCCTCTGCGAAAATACTGATAGTCCCCGTATTGTATTCCGACAACCAACGGCCTAACGTAAAACTCCCGCCGGTTCGCTCTTCAAAAAACGTCAGAAAATTCGTCATGCTGCGGTAGAAATCCACCTGCCCCGATGTCAGCGAATCGTTGATGTAGGGATTGCGGAATGTGATCGACCCGAACTGTCTCCGCTGGCCATACTGTCCGCTGATCCGGCCCATATAACCATATCCACCGATATTGCCTTCCGTAATATTGGCGATGGCCATCAGCCGGTCCAACGAACTGAACCCGCCGCCGACGCTGAACTGGCCCGTCGGCTTTTCTTTCACCCGAACATTCAAATCCACTTTGTCGACCGCCACCTTTTCGGGAAGGATTTCGACGGTTTCAAAAAAATTGAGGTTGTTCAACCGTTGAAAGCTTCGCTTAAGAGACGGGGTATCGATCACATCCTGTTCGTCTACTCGAATTTCACGGCGGATGACGTTATCGCGCGTCTTGTTGTTTCCACGAATGTTGATCTGCCGGATCCGCATCATGTCCCCCTCTTTCACACTGAAGAGGATCACGACGGTCCGTTCGGCATTGTTTGGATTAACCGTGGGCACAACTTCGGCAAATGAGTACCCCTTGCTCCCATAGAGATCCGTCAGGCGGTTGATCTCATCCCGAAGCTTCGCGCGCTGAAAAATCTCCCCCTGCTGGATATTTAATCCGTCTCGAAGCTCCCCGTCTTCGAACACCGTGTGTCCGCGAAATCCCACCTCTGCCACGGTGAACGGCTCTCCTTCGAAAACATTGAACGTCACCACGAACCATTTCTTATCTTCGGTCAGTTCCACCGAAGCCAGGCTGGCCCTGGCATTGAAGTACCCCTTATTGAGCAGCACTTCCTTGATCCGCTCGACATCATTCGTCAATTCGTCACGCTTCAAGAGGCCCGCATCGGAGATGGACGACGGCAGTTTGAACTGCGTGATCGGTCCGTACCATGGAACCCATTCCCGTGTCGTGATTACCTTGAACAATTCATTCTTGGTTGTGGCACGCAGCCCGTCGAAAATCACGGTCTTAATCCGCGCCTTGTCCCCTTCTTTAATGAAGAAGGTCAACCGTTTGCGATCCTGATCCAGCGTTTTCACTACCGGAATGACCTGACAATTGTAGTATCCGTCTTTCTCATAGGCCAATCGGATATTCTCAGCGCTTTGGTTCGCCTGCTGCTGATCAAGAAATGATTGAGCTTTGATGGTCGTCTTTTCTTTCAGCTTTTCATCAGTCAGATTTTCATTCCCATCGTATACGATCTCCGTGATAAACGGCTTCTCTCGGACGACGTACACGACGGCTATCCCGCCCGGGACCGGTTCGGTTTCGACGTAAACATCTTCAAACAAGCCCGAGTCGTACAGGATCTTGACCTGCCCGCGCACCATCTCAGGTAGGTAGGGATCCTCCACCCTGAGCGTGAGACGCCCGGTGATGGCAGGAACTTCGATGCGTTTGTTTCCACGGATCTCGATCGATTTGACCCTCGATTCTCCCGTCTGAGCCGCCGCTTCATACCACCCCGGCAACACAGAGGCCGCCATAACCAGCACAAAGAGCCATCGGGATCCATTGAGGAAGGCTGTGGTCACCGGCAAAAATTCCAATTCCGTGGTACCAATAGGGCGGGCCGTCCCACACAATCTCCCTGCTTACCGGAAGGCATGAATCACCTTCATACCATCCGGCCTGTCTTGATGTGCAGACCATATCGAACACGACTGCCGTCATCAGCCCGTGTTTGCAAAACTGCCGGATTATATTGAGGTGTCTTGACGTTGTAAAGGACTCGCCTGAATATTTGCGGTGATTGCACTCGCCCCGACCAAATCATCATCGACCGACAGGGCAACGCTCTATCATGCATGCGGCCACTTGTTTCTCGTGAAGCGTATCGCGTCCTTCGACTCTGCTCAGGACCGTGAGCCTGTCGAACGGTGAAGCGTAAAGCCCGCTTCGCCGACGATGCGAGGCGAGCGCAGAACAGAAAGGGAGCATGTCTCATCTTCGTTTGCGAGATACGATTCACGAACGACAAGCGGCGCGCCTAGGCGACAAGTCGCAATCGCCCATTTCTTGACATCACCAAACCCATCACATAGTATTCGTTGCATGTCGCGCACCGCTGTCAGAAAAGCCGTGATTCCCGCCGCAGGGTTGGGGACGCGCTTCCTTCCGGTCACAAAAGCATCGCCGAAGGAAATGCTGCCGCTGGTCGATAAGCCGCTCATTCAATATGCGGTCGAGGAAGCGGTGGCTTCCGGCATCGAAGATATCATCATCGTCACCGGCAGAGGCAAGCGAGCCATCGAAGACCACTTCGATCGCTCGGTCGAGCTTGAAGAAAACCTAAAAAGCGCCGGCAAGAGCCAGCTCTTGCATCAGATCCGGCAAATTTCAAACTTGGCGAACTTCTGTTACGTACGCCAGTCGGAAGCCCTGGGCTTAGGACATGCCGTCTTATGCGCACAGCACTTGATCGGCGACGAACCCTTCGCCGTGATTCTCGGCGACGAGATCATTGATGCCGCGGTGCCGGCGCTCGCCCAATTGATTCACGTCTATAAGAAACGCCATGGCGCCGTCCTCGGCGTGCAGGATGTTCCCAAACAGGATGTCAGTCGATACGGTATCGTGACGCCCAAGCGCCTTGCTGCCGGTTTGCATCGCGTGCAAGATATGGTGGAAAAACCGTCCCCCTCCGATGCACCCTCTACACTGGCCGTCATCGGCAGGTATGTCCTTCCGCCGGAGATTTTTTCCATCTTGCGGAAAACTGTTCCGGGGAAAAACGGAGAAATTCAGTTGACCGACGCGCTCAGGGAACTGGCTAAGAAGTCCCCGATGTTCGCACAAGAAATTAAAGGGCAGCGGCACGATGCCGGCGACAAGCTGGGTTTTTTGATCGCAACCGTTGAGTTCGCGCTTAAGAACCCCTCGTTGGGAACGGACTTCAACGAATATCTCTTGTCACGCACACGCATGATCACAAACGACCGGCGCAAGTAGGAATCTCACTTCTGTATGCGCCGATTGCGAACCTGCCATAACCGCAGTCCTCTATCAGGTTCCGAGCGAGATGGGCAAGAAGGGATAGCCAGCGAATGACCGAGCCGAACGAACAAGAACTCCAGCCTCCGCAGAATGTTGAGATTCCCTCTCAGCTGCCGCTATTGCCTGTCCGTGACATCGTCGTCTTTCCCTATATGGTGCTCCCACTGTTTGTCGGACGCGATATGTCGATCAAGGCGATCGAAGCGGCTCTCGCCGGCAACCGGATGATCTTTCTAGCTACGCAAAAAGCCCTCGACGTCGAGAATCCCACGCCTGAAGAGATCCACACGATCGGCACCGTCGGCATCATCATGCGCATGCTGAAGCTGCCGGACGAGCGAATCAAGATCCTGGTGCAGGGAGTCGCAAAAGCCAGGATCGCCAAATACATTCAAACTGACCCCTATTACTCCGTCAAAATCGACAAACTCCCCGATACCAAACCTGCCTCGACGTCCCTCGAAGCCGAGGCAGTCATGCGCACAGTGAAGGAACAGATCGAACGGATTGTCAGTTTGGGCAAGGTCTTGATCCCCGATGTCATGGTCGTTATCGAGAATCTCGAGGAGCCGGGCCGTCTGGCCGACATGGTGGCATCGAATCTCGGACTCAAAGTCGACGTGACCCAAGCTGTGCTGGAGAGTATCGATCCGATCCAGCGCCTTCGCCAGGTCAGCGAGATTCTCGGCAAAGAGATCGAAGTCCTGTCCATGCAGCAGAAAATCCAGGCCCAAGCCAAGGGCGAGATGGATAAGACCCAGCGCGAGTACTTCTTGCGCGAACAGCTGAAGGCCATTCAAAAAGAACTGGGCGAACTGGACGAACGGGCGGAGGAAGTCACCGAATTCCGCAAGCGCATCAAAGACTCCGCCATGCCGGAGAAAGTGCTGAAGGAAGCCGAGAAACAGCTGAAACGGCTCGAAAAAATGCACCCGGACACCGCCGAATCCTCAACGGTGCGAACGTATCTTGAATGGATGGTGGAACTGCCCTGGTCGAAGCGATCGAAGGACAATCTCGATCTGAAAGCCGCAGCCGCAGTGCTGAACGAAGACCACTACGATCTCGAAAAGGTCAAGGAGCGGATTCTGGAATACCTGGCCGTCCGCAAACTCAAAGAGAAGATGAAGGGCCCCATCCTCTGTTTCGTCGGCCCGCCGGGAGTAGGCAAGACGTCGCTGGGGAAATCGATCGCGCGCGCCTTGGGCCGTGAGTTTGTACGTATCAGCCTGGGCGGCGTCAGGGATGAGGCGGAAATCCGCGGGCATCGCCGCACCTATGTCGGCGCGTTACCCGGCCGTATCATCCAGGGCATGAAGCAAGCAGGCACCAGCAATCCCGTGTTCATGCTGGACGAAGTGGACAAAGTCGGGATGGATTTCCGAGGCGACCCCTCCGCGGCGCTCCTCGAAGTGCTCGACCCTGAACAAAACAACGCCTTCACGGACCACTACCTGGGAGTCCCCTTCGATCTGACCGAGGTCATGTTCATCACCACGTCGAATTTGATCGATCCGATTCTCCCTGCCTTGCGCGACCGCATGGAGATCATTGAGATCCCGGGTTACACCGAAGAAGAGAAGCTCGGCATCGCGCAAAAGTATTTGATCCCCCGCCAACTGGAGGAGCACGGCATCACAGGCAAGCATGTCCGAATCGACGAGGCCGCGCTGAGAAACATCATTGCACACTACACACGGGAAGCCGGGGTCCGGAATCTCGAGCGCGAGATCGCCAATGTCATGCGCAAGGTCGCCAAAAAAGTGGCGGAAGGCAAGGGCCAGGGGTTCCCGATCGATCAGACCAATCTTCAGAAATACCTTGGCGTGCCCAAATATGTGCCCGAGGCTGAACTGGAGAAAGACGAGATCGGGGTAGCGACAGGCCTGGCCTGGACGGAAGCCGGCGGCGATGTGCTCTACATCGAAGCGACCATCATGAAAGGAAAAGGACAGCTGACCCTGACCGGCCACTTGGGCGACGTCATGAAAGAATCGGCCCAGGCAGCGCTCAGCTATGTCCGATCTCGCGAGAAAACCTTGCACATCGACCCCGATATGTTCAGCACCCAAGACCTGCACATTCATGTCCCGGCCGGCGCCATTCCCAAAGACGGCCCTTCGGCCGGCATCACCATGGCGACTGCCATTGCCTCGGCACTCTCCGGCATTCCGACCAGACGGGATCTTGCCATGACCGGAGAAATCACCTTGCGCGGGCGCGTCCTTGCGATCGGCGGGCTCAAGGAAAAAATTCTGGCTGCCAAGCGGGCCAAGCTCACCACCGTCATCTTGCCGCGACGCAACAAGAAGGACCTTGAGGAAATCCCCAAACACATCCTGAAAGGGATTCAATTGTCGTTTGCCGACACCATGGACGATGTGATGAAAATCGCCCTCCGGCGAAGCGCGTCCGCTGCGCCGGCAAAAAAACGCTCGTCGCCCTCCACCGCGCCGACTCGCTCGAAATCGGCCCCTTCCGGAAGGCGCAAGCGGGACGGGCGAATACAAGAGATTCAGACGACGCTGATGCCGCGCCAATTCTCACGCATAGACTAACCCGTGGCCATTCGGAAGGGCCGACACCGTATTCAAGAATTCGCTCTGATTCAGGCCCTCGCACGTCGTTTCGCCAAAAACAGCTCGCATCTCGTGCAAGGTATTGGCGACGATGCCGCCGTCATTGCAGCGCCGGCCCCTGCGTGGTGGCACGTCACGACCGATCTGCTCGCCGAAGGCGTGCACTTCGATCTGCGGACGGCCTCGGCCGAATCGGTGGGCTATCGGGCCGCCATGGCCAACCTCAGCGACATTGCAGCAATGGGAGCATCTCCCCGCTATCTGCTCGTCTCACTCGCTGTGCCGAGGACATTTGCAGCGGCGCGGATCCTTGAACTCTATGAAGGCCTCATGCAAGCCTGTGGTCTGCATGGGGTCACACTCATCGGAGGCGACACCTCAGCCTCACAGACCGGACTATTCCTGAGCATCACTCTTATCGGCACAACGATCTCTGGACGGGCGCTGTTCCGTCACGGCGCTCATGTCGGAGACTGTATCTATGTGACAGGAACTTTGGGGGACTCGCTGGCCGGCCTGCAACTCTTGGCAGGCAACAAATCGAAGCGTTCGACACCACGACCATCGGGCCCCCTGCGCAAATCTCACCAAGACTACCTGATCCGTCGCCACCTCCACCCGACAGCCCGCATCGGTGAAGGCCTGTGGCTGAACCGCGCCGGGCTCGCGACTGCCGCCATCGATCTATCCGACGGCCTATCCGGCGATCTTCGGCACATCTGTGATGCAAGCCGGGTCGGCGCGGAAATCGATCTCGGTGCCCTTCCGATTTCACCGGCCTGCTTCGCCTATGCTGAAACCCGCCGCCTGCGCCCGCTGGAATTAGCGCTCACCGGAGGCGAAGACTATGAACTCCTCTTCACCGCTCCTCCGGCAAGACAGACAGCCTTGGAGCGGCAAGCCCGCACACGCGGTTTTCAGATCACACGGATCGGCTCCATTCGCCCCCGCCGGTTCGGGATGCAGATGAAATCCACCGACGGCGCGATGCGGCCGATTCCTATGACCAGCTACGAACACTTCCACTGATGTCCGATCACAGCAGCTCTTCTCCAACTTCGCGCAGCCGATCGTTCCGGGCCTTGCTGCGTCAGGTACTCCATCTCCAAGAACCGCCGCAACGGACTGCGCTGGCATTTGCCGTGGGAGTTTTCATCGCATTTTCTCCAGCCTATGGGCTTCATACGGCCATGGTCGTCTTTTGCACGTGGCTCTTCGGCCTTAATTTTCTGGCCTTGCTGGCCGGAGCCTTTGTCAACAATCCCTGGACCATCGTGCCTATTCTCGGAGCCACTTATTGGACCGGGGCCTGGTTGTTGGGACGAACGGAGACGCCAACCTTCAACTGGGATGACCTCAGTTTCAATGGCATCTACGAACAAGTCGTTCCCTACATCGTTCCATTCGCGTTCGGTGGATTGATCCTGAGCGTGATCGGCGCACTGGTCTCGTACCCGATTGCCTATCGACTGATCCTCAGATACCGCCCCTCACGTGGTGTCTCAACCACCCCGCCATTGCCGCCCCACGATCAGGTGGGCTAAGATGCTCACCTGTCATGATTTCATCTGAACAATCAAACGCGCCCTATGACGGATCGGCCTTGATCGCCGATCCCATTCACCGGTACGTCTCGTTCACGGTTCCCTATGCCGACCCCGATCCCCATGAACGCACCGAGAAAGATCTGATCGATTCACCCTGGGTCCAACGGCTGCGCTACATCTATCAACTGCAAAGCGCCCGGTGGGTCTATCCCTCAGCTGAACACACCCGCTTTGTGCACTCACTCGGCACGATGCACGTAGCCGGGCGATTCGCCCGGCATCTCTACCCCTTCCTCAAAAAAACTGTGAAAGACGTGCCTTCGGCCAACTATGTCGAAGAACTGCTGCGGGTAACTGCGCTCGTTCATGATATAGGCCACGGCCCGTTTTGCCATTTCTTCGATGAAAACTTTCTCCATGGGTTCCATCTCACGCATGAAAAGTTGGGACAGATCATCATTCGTGAGTATCTGGGGCCGATCATCAAAAAGATCCGCCGCAGCCCTTCGGGCCCCTTTGCGAAGGGAGAGGAACTGGATCCCGACCAGGTGGCGCATCTGATCCTCAAGGAGAAGGGCAAGGACAATTCACGGCTTCCACGTTGGCTGAACCTGCTCCAACCCGTTATCTCCGGCAGTTATACGGGAGACAACCTGGATTACGTCTTGCGGGATTCGTACATGTGCGGTGTGGCCGTAGGACCCGTCGATCTGACAAGACTGATTCACTATACGATTGTGACCGACAAGGGCTTCACCATTCACAAGACCGGACTCCCGGCCCTGCAAATGTTCCTCAACACCCGGATGTATCTATATTCCAATGTCTACTTCCACCGCACCACCAGAGCGATCGACATTCATCTGCGCGACATTTTCGGCGAAACCATGAAGCTGCTCTTCCCGCGAAACCCGCGCAAGCACATGGATGCCTATTGCAGGCTCACTGATTGGTCTCTCCTGGAAGAGGTCAGAGGCTGGAAGCGGACCAGCCTGAAATCACGCCGCCGGCTGGGAGATGAGTGGGGTCGAATTTTGGACCGTGACGTGAAATGGAAGATGGCCTACAGCACGTCTCTGAAGGAGAAAGGGCAGGAGCGAGGGATGGCCTTCCCCAGCCAGCAGGAATTCGCGCAGCAGATCGCAAGAGAATTACCGAAAGCATTGAGGGGGCTGGAATTTCGTGTCGATATGGCGCCGCTCGATCCACGCCCCGACCCAAAAGACCGGCGCGGCAATCCGCTCTATGTCTATGATCCGGGAACTAAACAGGTATCGACGGAACCACTGGAAGAATTCCTGGATCTCTTGCCGACGAGGCTGATCCAATTTCGAATCTATTCGCACGACCACGCTCACGACGCCGCGCTTTCCCGTGCCGCTGCAACCATTCTGAACAAAGCGCCATCGAGCCTGGAATCGAATTACTGAACAACCCTCGCCGCGGGCTGGATCGCGTACCTCGTGGCTGTTTGCGGCCAAGCGTGTGGATCAGCGCGCCTGTGACCTGTATCTCATGAAGCACAGGGCGGACAGAGCCTGTGTCTCATCTTTGTTTGCGAAATACGATTGCCCTTCACGAGCGACGATGGGAGCGTGCAGCAGACATGCTCGTGAATCTGCGGGCTAGGACTAGACTGCAACGCTCGTCGGCTGTGCCGGCTGGTTCTCGATCAGATAGGTTTTCCGTATTTTCATGGCAGTTCGCTGTTCCACTGTCGGAAAATGCGGCCCACGCTTCTTCACTGGAAATCGCCGTTCAAACCGCTCAATGACCTCACGCGCGTCCTTCGTCGCTCCGGAACGAACCAGGAGCAGTGAGAGCCGAAGATAGGCCGGAACAAGCAGCAGGAGATGCCGCACTTCTTTCACTTCGCTGATCACGTAGCGATATCCGGCAATAGACACGGCTTGATTGATTTTCTCGTAGCAGACCGCTTCAATCATGTGAATCCCCAGCCGATCGGTGTCGGCGCTGATACTCTGCTCCCATTGCCCATTCACCAACGCCCGCAGATCTTCAGGAGACAGTGAAAATCCGCCCTTCTTGGCGGCCCGCGCCCGTTCCACGACTGCTCTTGCCTCCAGCCAGGCCCCGTACAATCCCACCAACACACCAAGACAAGGAATCGATCGTTGGCAGGTTCCGTCCAGAGGGGAAAACCCATTCTTGGCCACCTGCGACGGCAGGAATATCCGACCATGTGCCCGGGCACAGACCTCACACCGGCTGTCGTCATCCGGCGTCACATAGATGTACATGCGGACACCGGAGCGATCGAAGATATCGACAGCCAAAATTCGCCCGGCCATGATTTGCAATTGGTAGTACTGCCAGAGAACCAGCAGTCCAAGAATGGCCACCAAGTATGGTGTCACATCTGAAAAATGAATCCCCTCGAGCATGCGCGCTCCTCATTCGTGGCTAGGCCACTCTTGATGGAGGATAGCAACAGTCATTTTGATCGCCTAGAGAATTCACTATTTCCTAACAGAGTCAGTACCTTCCCTCTAAAGCCTGAGACCATTCGTCTCTGCGACCAATCAAAGGCCATGACTGCCTGGTACTGCATTGAGTGGCAGGGATCATGCATCACATTCCTATGGACGAAACTGCGTCCAGCTATGAGCCACTGTGCAAAAGGAGAGATACCATGCCGCTCACACGTAACCTGACGATCCTCGTGCTGGTGCTGTCGACCTGGCTGGGAGTCCCGGCCTATGCTCAACATGGCGGTGGGCAACAAGACGCCGTCAAAATCTTAAACGGCATGCCGCCGGATGTCCTGGCGAAGGTCCAGGCATTGGCGCAGATGCTTCAACAAGGAATCAAGGACGGCAAATTGACGGATGCGGAGGTCAAACAAGGGCTGATGTCCGGTCATCTTGCCGAAAAACTCAAACAGCTCGGCCCCGAAGCAGGCCCACTCCTTGAGGAAATCAGCGCCGCCACGAAAGACGGCACCGGACCCGGCGAAGAGAGCCTGATGCCGCTGCTGGGAGGGTTGGGCATCTCGCCGAACTAGCAGGTCGTCGGCAAATCACAGAAATGAGGAAGGATAACCTGCCTTGATCACGGAGGCTGTGCAGGGGTTATGACGGGCTGATGATCGCTTCCCCTACCGGGTGGCCGCCGTCGATACGGACGCGCCGTCCATCGACTTGCAGCCGCCCCTCGGCAAAGAGTTGCACGGCCCGGGGATAGATCTTGTGTTCTTGAACGAGGATGCGGGCCGCGAGGGTGTCGGGAGTGTCCCCGTCGAGAATGGGCACGGCCGCTTGCAGAATGATCGGCCCTTCGTCGACTCCTTCCGTGACGAAATGCACCGTGCAGCCGGCAAGTTTACAGCCCCATTCAATGGCCTTCTTCTGCACCTCTAAGCCCGGAAACGACGGCAGTAACGACGGATGAATGTTCATCATGCGATTGGCATAGGCATTGACCAGCACAGCAGTCACAATCTTCATGTAACCGGCCAATAACACCAATTCGACATTGTACTTTTCAAGCACTTCCAGTACCGCGCGATCGTAGGCCTCACGGCTATCAGGTCTCCCGGCAAATGGCTTGGGATCGACAAAAAGGTCCGGTAAACCGTGTTTGCGCGCCCGCTCCAGCGCCGCCGCATCTTTCTTGTTGCTGATGACGGCTACGATGGTCGCGTCGACCTCCCCGGCTTCAATTGCATCAATCACCGCTTGCAGATTAGATCCGCGGCCTGACGCCAATACTGCCACGCGCAGTGGAGTCGTTCGCTTAATCGACATACTCCACCGCAGGCTCTTGTCCTGTTGATGATGCCATTTCCCCGATCTGCCAGCCCCGATCGCCCAGTGCCGCTGCAGCGGAGAGCACGGCAGACACTGAATCGGACGGCGTCACAAGGATCAACCCGATTCCCATATTGAAGACCCGAAACATTTCTTCGCGATCTACCTGCCCCACGCGGCTCATCACGTCAAAAATAGGCGGCACCGGCCAGGCCTTGCGGCTGATCCTGGCCCGCACCGCTTCGGGAAACACGCGCGGCAAATTCTCCGTAATGCCCCCGCCGGTAATGTGCGCAATCCCTTTGATCGGAAATTCATGAAGCAGGGAAAGAATCTGCTTCGCGTAAATTCTGGTCGGTGTCAGCAACACCTCGCCGAGCGGACGATCGAGCTCGGGCAATCGGCTCGTGACCGTCAGCCTCGCCTGATCGAACAGCACATGACGCGCCAGTGAATAGCCATTGCTATGCAACCCCGTAGACGCCAACCCGATAATCGCGTCGCCCGGCTTGATCGTCTTGCCGTCAACAATTTTGGACTTCTCGACTACTCCGACAGCGAAACCCGCCAGATCGTATTCGCCGTCTGCATACATCGACGGCATCTCCGCCGTCTCTCCGCCGATCAACGCACACCCGGCTTGGCGGCAGCCTTCGGCGATTCCTTTGACTACATCTTGAGCCTTCGGCACTGCTAACTTGCCCGTCGCAAAGTAGTCGAGGAAAAACAATGGCTCGGCTCCACTCACAGCAATGTCATTCACACACATGGCGACAAGATCGATGCCGACCGTATCGTGCCGATCCATCATGAACGCAATCTTCAGCTTGGTCCCGACACCATCGGTTCCGGACACGAGCACCGGCTCTTTGTATCGATCGGCCCGCAATCCGAACAACCCGCCGAACCCGCCCAGATCGGCCAGCACTTCCGGACGGAAGGTCGAGCGAACGAGCGGCTTGATGCGATCGACAAACTCGTCTCCCGCATCGATATCCACACCTGATTCTCGATAGGTAGTCATGGGCGCGCCATTTTAGAGGAGGGCCCTCACGGAGGTCAACGCAGGCAAGAGACTATTCCAATTCTTTTTCTCTTTTCACAATACGTGACGAGGGCCGCTTCTCACTGTTCCCAGTACCCCTCCCCTTCGACCAGGGTGCCGGCCTCCGGTTGACTGCGCGGATGAAGCGTCACAGCTGTCGTTGATTCGAGGAGAAGGAAAGCGGAAACTGACCGAGTCTGCGAGGGAATTTCCGAAGGCTTCCACTCCTCGAATCACCACGACAGCGCTTCGGACGCGCGGGGACAGGAGGCCGGCTACCCTGCCCCCTCATCCCTCCGGCCTCATCTCCACATCCAGCAGTTTGATCTTTCGGTGCAGATGGCTTCGTTCGATCTGCAGGTCTTCCGCAGTACGGGAGATATTCCAATGATGCTCCCGAAGCTTGCGGCCGATATATTCCTTTTCAAACGCATTCCGCGCGTCTCGCAACGAATCGTAGGCTTTGGCAAAGAGCGGACTTGCAGCCTGGCCGGCTGCGCCGGAAGAGACGGAAGGGCCGGCCGCGCGCCCTTGAATCGACATGGCTGCTTGCGAGGCTTCGATGACATGCCCCGGCACCATGATCATCAGCCGCTCGATCAAGTTCCGCAGTTCGCGGATGTTGCCCGGCCACTCATACTGCTGCAACACAGCCATCGCCTCCGGTGACACCTCTTTCATCCGCAGCCCCTGCTCTTCGACATGGATTTTCATGAAATGCCGAACCAACGCCGGAATATCTTCCCGTCGCTCGCGCAACGAAGGGACGACGACCGGCACCACGTTGAGACGGTAATACAGATCTTCGCGAAACTGGCCTTTCTGAATTTCTTTTTCCAGGTCCTTGTTCGAAGCGGCCAGCACCCGCACATCCACCTTCATCAACTTCGTGCCGCCCACCCTCGTGAACTGCTGCTCTTGCAACGCCCGCAACACCTTGGCCTGCGTATTCAGGCTCATGTCCCCGATTTCATCGAGAAACAGCGTACCGCCGTCGGCCTGCTCGAATTGACCCCGCTTCATCGAGGTGGCCCCGGTAAAGGATCCCTTCTCATGGCCGAACAGTTCACTCTCGATCAGCGTTTCAGGAATCGCCGCGCAGTTCACGGCCACGAACGGATAGTCGGCCCTGGCGCTGTGCGTGTGGATGGCCCGCGCCACCAATTCCTTACCCGTTCCGTTTTCACCGCCGATCAACACCCGGCTGTTCGTCGGACCGGCGGTTTCAATCAATTGCCGCAGTTGCTGCATCGCCGGAGACTGTCCGACCAACTCAAATTTCTGCTGGACCTTGGTCCGCAGAGTCTGATTCTCCTGCTCCAATCGATACTGTTCCAAAGCATGCTTGACGCGCAGCGTGACGTTCTCCAAAGAAAGCGGCTTCTCGATATAGTCATAGGCCCCTAGTTTCACAGCCTTGACCGCTGTTTCGATGGAGCCATGACCGGACATCATCATGACTTGGGTCGCCGGCACAAATTCCTTCACGCGCCGCAAGGTCTCCAACCCATCCATCTCCGGCATCCAGATGTCGAGCATCATGAGATCGGGCGGATCGCTTCCACAGATCTTCAGCGCCTCGGCTCCACCGACTGCCGTCGCCACCTCATACCCTTCGTCTTCAAGAATGCTTCGCAACGAGGTGCGAATCCCCTCTTCGTCATCTACAATTAAAATCGATGCCGCCATGCGTCCCCCGTGATGCGTGATCAGTGAAGGATGATGCATCGCGCGTATTTCGCTTTAATACCCGCCACTCATCACCCGTCACACGTCACTTCTTCAATTACACTGGCAAATCGAATGTAAAGACCGCCCCCTTCGGATGATTACTTCCCGCCTGAATCTGCCCTTCATGGTCGGTGATGATCCGGCGCACGATCGCAAGCCCCAATCCGGTTCCGGTTTTTTTCCTGGTAAAGTACGGCACGAACAGCCGTTCCTGATCTTCCGGCGCAATGCCTGGGCCTTCATCCGCCACCGTCACCACCGCCCGTTTCCTTCTCGTATCGTACTTCGTGCTCACCCACAGCCGACCCTTTTGATTCATCGCCTGAATCGCGTTGTCGAACAGATTGACGAACACGCGCTTCAGCTGTTCCCGATCGAAGTTGATGGGCGGCAGGTCTTCGTCGAGGTCCAGAAGCAGCTCGATATCCTTCTGCGCCGCTCGATACAACGCCGCCGTTTCCAATAGCACGTCCTGGAGCGGCTGGCGCGTCATCTGCGGAACGGGCAACCGCGCAAATTTCGCGAACTCGTCCAGCATGTGCTTGAGGCTGCCGACTTCATTGATGATCACGTTGGTCGCCTCGTCGAACACACGATCGAGATCCGGCGACTTTTCAAAAAACTTCTTGCGCAGCCGCTGGGCCGACAATTGAATCGGGGTCAGCGGATTTTTGATTTCATGCGCGACACGCCGGGCGACTTCCTGCCACGCGGCGACTTTCTGCGCCTTGATGAGCTCCGTCAAGTCCTCGAACACCAGCACGAACCCCAAATCGTTGTTCGCCTCATCCCGCATGCGCGACCCGTTCAAGCCGATCGTGACGAGCTTTCCCTGCACGTCCAACTGTCCTTCCAGAGTCAGATCATCGCGATCGTCGGCCAGCATGCGGTCATACGCGGTCTGAAACAAGTCGAGCCCGAATTCCTTGAATACCTCATTGGCCGGACGCCCCTGAAACCGATCGCCGGCCAGGCCAAGAATACGCTCGCCCGACGGATTGAACGTCGTAATCGTTCCACTCCGATCGATCGACAGCAAACCTGCGGCGATGGTCGCCACAACCGTTTCGATGTAGGCCCGGCGGCGATCAAGTTCGGCGTTGGTGTTCCAGAGCATCAGATTCGTTTCTTCAAGTTTGGATTTGCTGCCCTGTAAATCCTGCGTCATTCGATTGAAGGAATCGATCAAGGTGCCGATTTCGTCCGTCGCCTTCGCGTCGATTTGGACGGTGAGATCCCCCTGCGCAACCGCTTCCGTTGCCTCCGCCAAACGCTGAATCGGCACAGTGATGCCGCGCGCGACATAAAACCCGAACCAGGTGGCGCTGAACAGAATCATGACGGTCACGACGGCGACAAGAAGATATGCCCCGGCCTTAATCGGATTTTTCATCGCCTTGATCTGTGTATATTCCTCGTACTGGCGGGTAATCCCTTCCATTTTCGTCAGTAACGATTCCGACACGTAGGTTTCGACCACTACCACGCCGGCCAACTCGCCGCTGTGGCTGCCGGAGGCCACCGGCATGCCGGCACGCACCAGCCGGCCCGACTGCGCTTCCTGGACGGAGGTGAACTCCTGCTTCCCATTGATGACTTGGAGGACGAGCTGGCCGATCGGCAGATCCAACGCCACAGCCGGGACACTCGCATCGAGCGCCTTCGTCAGCGTTTCCATCTTGTTCGAAAACACTTCAATCCCGGCGACTCCGTACTCCATACGTTTCCGAGCCATCGCAGCGATCAGCAAATCGCGATGCTCCGGAATCAGCATGTCCTCACGGAACAATTCCTGTCCAATGGCCCGCGCGCTGTTCACCGCCAGCGTAATGTGTCCCGAATGCTGCAGGCGCGCCACCTCGTACGAATCCTTCATCACATTCTCGATCTGTTCACTGAACCACACATCGACAGCTTTGTTGAGAAACCCGCTGGCGACCACTGCGAGCAGCACGGTCGGGATCAACGAAAACCCGATGAACGCGGCAATCAGTTTGGTGCGAAATCCTGAACCGACAAGCCGGTGCCGGCGTTCGAAATACGCCTTGATCAGATTCCGCGACAGCAACAGGGTTAGAACCACAAGCCCGATCAAGTCGAGATTGACCAGCAGCAGCACCATGGCGTAGCTGGTCGTGGGCAACAACGACCCCTTCTCCTGCCCGCCCGGCACGGCCATCTGAGAGTAGTACAACGTCAGGGCCAAACAGGGGATCAGGAGGATGAGGACGATCCAGACGGGACGGAGATGGAGCTTTTTCCGCTCCGGTTCCTGGGGCCGGCCACCCCCGTTGGCGTGCGGTTTGGTGCCGGGAGCAATCCGCTGAGAATCGCTGAGCCTTGCGGCAGCGGCTCCGGGCCCGCGTGTGGAAGGATCAGAGTCAGGCATTTTCGGCTGTGCTCTCCGTTAGTCCGAAAGGACGCTCCCATCCACTATAGCGGACTTATGAGGGAGTCTCAAAGTCCGGAGACAGATTTCACCGGCCCGGACAATGACCACGAAATAAAAACCGGCAGGCGGGAGACGAACCAGACTACTTCGGCGATGCCAGCGTGACATACTTCATGCGCAGCGCATACAGCATGTCGCGCAACACAGTCTGCTCTTCCGAGGTCAGATTGCCCTTGGTCTTCTCTTCCAGGACAGACAGCAGATCGATGATTTCTTTGGCCTGAGGCAAATTGACGGGTATCGGCTGTTGCTGAGGGTCCAACCGCTCCCCCATCAGCATCAGGGATGACGAGCCCAGCGAGATGACGAAGGAAGAGAAGTTGACTGGAAGCGGATGATCCTCATGGGATACCTCGGCCGGTGACGCGGAAGCCGTCGGCGTCTGTTGTGCCGTAGAAGCTGGTGGCGGCGGGGCATCCGACCCTCCACTCGCCCGCCGATCCCGAACGACGAATCCCTGCTCCTGGTCTGCCATTAGCCCCTCTCTCAATACTTACCGTACAGTGGGCGATACCCTACCATAGGACCCATCGGCTCGCAAGTTGCCAGTGGCGGATGGTTGTACTCTCCCCACTTCCGCACGGCAGCAGCACGTGTCCTCCTGTGCCGGTGCAGCAATCACTTCTAAACAATGCCTCCCGACCCCATTTTCAGGAGATACGGCCGGACGACCGCCTGCCCACAGGTGGGGCAGACAGGTGTCGGCTGCACATCCAGTCCGTGCAGATGCACAGGCTGGCCACGGCGGCGCAGCCGGATGTTGAGAATCTCGACCCCTATGGAGAATGCCATAGCCGAGTAGATATAGCCCTTGGGAATGTGTACGTCGAAACCGTCCGCGATCAATGCCATGCCGATAACGAGCAGGAACGCAAGTGCCAGCATCTTGATTGTGGGATGCCGGTCTACGAATCCATGCACCGTACCGGCAAATGCGAACATGAAGACGACTGCGGCCACGATGGCAGCCACCATGATGGAAAGCTCAGCGACCATACCGACAGCCGTGATGATCGAGTCCAAGGAGAACACGACATCAATCAACATAATCTGGAAGATCACCGCAGAAAAGCTGGTAGCCTCCGTAATGGCAGTGGGCGCGTTATCGCTCCCCTCGAGCTTGTCGTGAATCTCTATCGTTGCTTTGTAGATGAGGAAGAGCCCGCCGAAAACCAGGACCAAATCCTTGCCCGAGAACTCGTTACCGGCGATCGCGAACAGCGGTGCCGTGAGCTTCATGATCCAAGTAAGCGCGAACAACAGACCCAGGCGCGACACGAGCGCCGCGGCGATGCCAACCTTTCGCGCGAGGTCCTGGCGATCGGGCGGCAGCTTGCCTGCCAGGATAGAAATGAAGATGAGGTTATCGATGCCTAGAACGATCTCCAGCGCGGCGAGCGTCGCGAATGCGAGCCAGGCATTGGGGTCGGTGAGCAGTTCAAGCATGGGTGGCAACCTAGGTATGGAGATCAGATAGGTACGTTAGAGACTGAGCAGGCAAAAACACAATAGCCCGCGGCTTCGTATGACGTCCAACAATGTTTAGCAGTCGCAAAAGGGCTCACTCATCTCAAAGTATTTTAACTAAGCGATGAATGGCTCCTGGAACCTTATTCTGCCCAGCGGCGAGTTGTGCAGCGGACCGTCCCCTGTAACCGGTGTTCGCCATCAAAAGAAAGGAAGAAGTGGGATACAAGAGTGCAGTTCCTGACAGCTGCGCATGACTAACGGAGTAGTAGCGGTTACGGGATAAGGATCTCAACGTAACTGCTTGGTTCGGCAGAATCAACCGCCCTTGTCACCCGCTCAACCTCGCGTTCGATGCGTGGCCAACTGGTTGTCGTCAGCACAACAATTGCGATCTTGCGACTCGAGAGGTTCTGTTGATATCGGAGATTCTGGTCGGTTGTGACCAGAACGAAAAATCCGCTTTCTTCTGATTTTTGCAGCAGTTCACCGTTCTTCAGATAGTTCCAACCAAGTTCAAAAGTGGTAGTGACCTGATGAGCTGCAAGGTACTTGCGAAGTGGGACGGGCGTGCCCTGGTCAAACAGAACGCGCACCTAAGCTGCTTCCAAAGAGCGAGCAGCATGCTCAAGCACCGCGCGGACTTGCTCGAGCGTGACACCCGGAAACCAGACAATAAAGTCAGAGACGTGTGCCCCATCCTCGAGATTCTGAAATAGCGCGGAAACCGGCACACGAGTACCACGAAAAACCCACGCGCCACTCACACGCTCCGCATCACGCTCAACGGCTGGGCAAGAAGACCAATCAATCATGTGGTAATTGTAGACTTAGCATGAAGCCGATTCAATTCAATTGTGCGGACCGGAATTGGGTTTACATTTTTACGACCCTCAATTTTGCGGCGTAGGCACGACATGCTTAAATCCCAAGACAGTTGCTGACACCTTTGTCTTTTCGGGTTAGGCATCATTGCTCGGGGATGGACTTGCGCCCGGTCGGATTGCCTGTTGGAAAGCCTTCGCTATCGACAGGCGCACCCGTAAACATAGCTATAGCCCTACGGCTGATTCCCCCACCTTGCTGCATGCGTGCTCTTGCTAGATCAGTGAGACCACCAGGGAAGCGGATGCAGAAGTTGACCTCTGCAATCTTCTTCGCAAAATCTTCGAGGCCGTCGGCGGAAAACCGCGTTGTGATGACCTCCCGCTTCTTCACACGAGTGGTCTTGATGGATCCCAGATCGTCTGCGGACCAATGCCACATACCGTGTATCAACGCATCTCTGTAGGTCTTAAGTTGGGTGATTCGTTCATATTGACACAGCAAGGTCTTTGCCCGTCGGCCTCTTGTCTTGTCGACCACGCGCTGTTTCCAAAGTGCGAGAACTCCTGTGAACTGAATGTTGTTCATCTCCTTTGGTAACTTGGCTAGATCGAATGCTTCCGAGTCGAACGTGGACAGGGTCTGGATAAAGATCTCATGTTCCATGCTTGCCCAATGAACCGAGATCAACCCGATGAAGAGAATCTCTCGATTACTGAGTTCAGGATCCCACAGTCTGATCAAAGGCGTCTTGGGGGGCATTGGCAGGCCTCATAATGCCTAACTAGGTTTAGGCCGATCCGCATAATACGCCGTTACGGTTTGTGAACTGTACGCCAGAACCATTATCGGTTCAATATGGCGAGACCAGGGGTGTCACTCGCTGACGGCATTGAAGCGGCAGGCCTTCTCAGGATACAGTGACGGCCTATTCAAGTGTTATCAACGAGCCTTGCATGATTCTGTAGCACCATGTCGGAACGATTTACCAAACTGATCGGCCTCATGGCGACGCTCCGCGCCGTCAACGGATGTCCGTGGGACCGCAAACAGACCCATGACTCCTTGAAGCCCTACCTGCTGGAAGAGACCTACGAGGTCCTGGAAACCATCGATCAGCACGATCATTCGAAGCTGCGGGAAGAACTGGGCGACGTGCTGCTGCAAGTCATCTTCCACAGCCAGATTGCCGCTGAAGCCGGAACCTTTACCGTTGACGATGTCCTCGACACACTCGCGGACAAACTCGTCCGCCGGCACCCCCATGTCTTTGGAACAGACTCCGGAGCCGCGCCCCTTTCGAACGGCGAACAAGTGTTGCACCAATGGGAGCAGATCAAACGGGCCGAGCGGGAAGCAGCCGGAGGCACACAGTCTGCGCTGGACGGCGTGCCCAAAACCCTCCCGGCCTTGTTGCGGGCCTATCAGACACAAGCCAGAGCCGCACGGGTCGGATTTGACTGGCCGCACAACGCCGCAGGCCTCGAACAAATCTTTGGAAAAGTAGCGGAGGAAGTCGGTGAGCTGCAGGAGGCGTTGGCGATAACTCCGGCCGGGGCTGAGTCGGCGCCGAACCAGTCTGATAGGGACGCCGCCATCGAATCCGAATTGGGAGACATTCTATTCTCACTCGTAAATCTCGCGCGGTTCGTGAAGGTCAATCCGGAAGAGGCGCTTCGCCGATCGACCAATCGCTTCATCGATCGGTTTCATCTTGTGGAAGCGCAAGCCGCGGAGAACGGCACGCCGCTGACGGACATGACACTGGCTGAGATGGATCTCCTATGGGAAAAAGCAAAGCAACGCCTCGCCCGGCCTGTCGAGCCTGAATCGGAACAGGCGCGGACCAGCCCTCAGAAGGACGTCCCGCTATGAGCGAGAATCAGGGGCCTTACCAGGAAGGCAAACGCGCCGGCCTCCACCCCTTGGTCGTGGTGTTCGGCATTCTTCTGGGCTTGTGGCTTTTCGTCGCGCTGATCGTGCCGAGTTCGCGTAACAAACAGGCGGCCGGAACCGAAGGCCCTGCTGTCTCGGCAATCGAAGATCCGGACGCCGCACCCGTCGTCTTCAAAATGCAGACGATCATTCTGGAGATGAACGCCGTCGGGCTGGTCGTCCCGCCGCGAGCGACGGATAGTCAAATCGCCGGCCTTTTGAAACAACTCAAACAGGACCGGCTCGACGGCAGCCTTGGCGACCAAATTCCCGCCACCACCCCGGGCCATAAGCTCGGCAACCATGCGATTGCCGACATCTACATTTTCTCCGACAAACAATTTGCGGAAGCCGATACCATCCGTACCTTGACCAGAGGCGCCCATGCGCCCGGCACTCTTTATCCTGGCGCCGTCCCGTTTGAAGTGGCGATGGAGGCAGTTCGAGGCCATTACCGGATCGACTTGAACGACACCGGAAGCCCGGATACCGGAGCCCTTGGCTTTGCGGACGAATCAGGCGTCCACTCCAAGCATTACCGGCGCATTTTTTAGGCCACACTCGTCTGGACATCCATTTCCTGTCCACCATGGCACAGCCTATCGGCTTGGCTTTCAAGCGCAAGACAGCACGCGAATAACCTGATATACTTCCTTCTAACAATCCTGTGACTATACGATATGGCCAAGCAAGGTTATCCTGGACTCGTACAGGTACCTCCCAGCGATCGACAGATGTTCAGACGTCGATTGTTGCGTTGGTCTTTTGTCCTCATCGCGGTGATCTGGGGTGCCTCAGCAATCACCGCGTGGCGCGCCCCATCAAATCACAACACAGACTGCCAAGTCGGTACCGGCCCGGAGCTCTCTTCGGCAATCCAAGAGAACTGTAGCTCACCGGGACCATCTGTTGCTGCAGCACCAGTCCCTCCTCCTCAGAGTGCGCTCCCGGTGACGAACATATCCTCGAGTGCTCGCTCACGTGAGCCACAGAGCTCCAAGTCTACGCATGCCCCGATTGCCAAGCGCTCGGCCACACCGCCCGGCACAACTCACGTATCAAAAGTCACTCCATCCAATCCTTCTGTCAATCCTCCTGCCACTCCCCCTGGTGTCGCCAGCAGTCCCATAGTTCCGACTGTGCCGCCTCCGGCACCTCCACAAGAATATGCATCGGTAGCGAAGCACGCAGTCGAATCGCCGGCACCCGGTTCGAACCCTGATATCCGCCTCGCCGAACAGGGCGATGCATTTGCCCAGTATCGCCTCGGCCGTTTTTACGCAAAGCAGGATGGGCTAGAGGCTCCTGAATCGGTGCATTGGTACAGGAAAGCCTTTGACGGGCTCCGACGCCTGGCAGAAGACGGCAACGGAGAAGCGATGCACGTGCTGGGAGTCATGTATGCGTTTGGGCGCGGAGTACCGAAGGATAAAGACCAAGCCCGGCGCTGGCTGACGCAGGCCACTGAGCATGAGGTAACAGCAGCCCGCCACGTGCTTGTGAGTCTAGGAAACCGTCCAACCGCGACCGTCGTTCGCGACCCGCAGGCCTTTGCCTCTCATTGAGAGGAAACGCCAATCACATCGGCATCCGAGAGGAGCGATGCGCAGCTAAATTCCGACCCGCTTCCGAATATCCTCCCGAATCGCAGCCTGATCTGCCTCGAACAACCCTTCGAGTTTCACAAATAAATTCGCCAACGGACCGACAAACGGCGCCACCATCACATCACGCCTCGCGGCTAACATCCCTTCGGCCTCGGCGATCCAGACTTTCCAATCGGCAATCGTTCGTGAAAGGATTTTATTGGTCATCAGCTGCTGACCGGGAGATCCCGTAGATGGACCCAGGAGCCGCGCTTTCAGCACGTCCAGCTCGTCCGGGATCGAGATCTTTACGCGCACGCCGTGCGGCGTCGACCAGGTCGAGCGCTGGATCGAATAGTCGTACGAAAAGACCGGCTCTCGCGGCTCGCGAAACGGACCGCTGACATCGGAAATGACTAGTTTTCCATCCATCGATTGCATAATCAGCTCAATTCTTCTTAAGGAGATCGGTCCACGGTCATACTATAAGAGCTGGTGTCTTGAGAGAACAAGGGGATGTGTGCGGAAACCCATCGCCGTTATGACCAGCGCAGGGCCTTCCGTCACCGCTCCCCACCCGCATGCGTGAAACACTGGTCCTCCGCGCCTAAGATGAATCGATAAACGACACCTGCCCCATTGGATACATCGGAGATTCTCAATGCAAACGAGTTCCTGCTGGAAAGTCTTCCATTGCGTGCGCTCCACGCAACCTCGTAAAATGTGCCACCTATCATGGATGCCGTCACCCGTATCAAGACCAAGACCCCGAGTCCGTACAAGATCACGGCTATCGAGACTGACACGCACGACACCAAGACCTTCCGGTTCGAACTGCCCGCCGACGCGACACTGGACATGCTGCCCGGCGATTTTCTGTACGTCCATGCCGCGATCGACGGAAAATCGGTCAAGCGTGCCTACACACCTTCCTCGCTGCCCGGTGTAACCGGTTGTTTTGACCTCACCGTGAAACGCTATGCAACCGGTGTCGTCTCGAAGTATCTGCACGATCAGCGGATCGGCGATACGGTGCTGATAAGCGGACCGAACCAGAGCGGCCATTGGGTGGACGGCATGGCCAAGCGTGTGGGATTCGTCGCCGGCGGCACCGGCATCACTCCGATGATTGCCATCATCCGCTGGATACTCACGAAGCGAATCGATGCGGAGCTGTTTCTCCTCTTTGCCAACAAGACCGAGGCGGACATCATTCTCCGGGAGGAATGGAAACAAGCCGCGCAGAAGCACCCGAACTTCCATTGTCGTCACATTCTGGAGCAACCGCCTTCCGGATGGCCGGAAGGAACCGGACGAGTGACTGCGGATGTGCTTCACCAATACCTTCCTCCTCCCGAGCCCGGTACCTGTATTTTTCTCTGTGGTCCTCCACCCATGGTCGATGCGGTCGAGGCCACGCTCAAAGATCTCGGTTACCCTGAACAAGCCATCATTCTGCCCTAGCCCGCGATCAATCGGTGACAGTGGTGCACTATTCCTCAGTGTATATGGATCCGTACGAGGAGTTTTGCCTCACAACACCGTCGTCTTTTTCTCATTCCACCATTTCTAATCGCATGAATGCTCGTCTGGTTTCGTTTGGCATGCTCTTCGCTCTCACTGCCTAAACCACTTACGCCTTGATCTGCGTATCTTGACAGAGCCGGCACGAAAGGACTAATCCAGCGCGTATTCCGGTGCTTCTCGACGGGGGACGAGCGCCGCGTGCGCTTGCTCGAACCGAACTCACGACGGGAATGCCTGGACGGAGCATGACATCTCTATAGGCGATGCATACATCCGACAGGAATTCTCGCCCGCAGCCCAAGGGAGGTCATCATGCCAATCGGAGGTCTGTTGTCGCAGGCTACCCGCAAGGTGATCGGCAAGGCGGTCACCCACCGAATCCAACGGCTCGTTGAAACGATCCGAGCCAGCGGCGGCCAGCCTCTCGATCTCATCCTTCCCGATGGCTCCCGGCTGAATTTCGGCCAGCACCCTCAGGTTGTCATGGCCATACGCGATCCCGATTTGTTGCCCGCCCTGGCGCAGCCGACTCTCGGATCGCTGGGCAAAGCCTTCGTCGATGGGCGCATTGATATTGACGGCGACATTATCGCCGTCATCGCGAGCGCTGAACGGCTGGCGGCTGCAGGCGGAGCCCCGGTCACGGCCAGAATTTCCGCCACAACGGCGGAGCACACGCCGAAGCAGGACCTCGACGACATCAAACATCACTATGACGTCGGCAACGAGTTCTATCGGCTCTGGCTTGACGAGCGCATGATGTATTCCTGTGCATACTTTCAGACCGGCGATGAGACGATCCACACCGCGCAAGTTGCCAAGCTCGACCACATATGCCGCAAGCTGCGGCTCCAGCCCGGCGAACGGCTGCTCGATATCGGTTGCGGCTGGGGCGGATTGATCCTGCACGCCGCACAGCATTACGGTGTGACCGCCGTCGGCATTACGCTGTCGGATAACCAGTTGGCCTACGCCACAGAGCGGGCCAACTCGGCTGACATGGGCAGACGGGTCGAGGTGCTGAAGCTCGACTACCGGGATGCGCCTGCGCGGTTCGGCGAGGGATCGTTCGACAAAGTTTCAAGCATCGGCATGTTCGAGCACGTCGGGCAGAAGAATCTCCCCGCCTACTGCTGTGCCGTCCGCCGACTGCTGCGTGACCGAGGGCTATTCCTGAACCATGGCATTACCTCGCCTGATGCCGACAGCCGGACCGTCGGGTCCGGCGTGAGCGAGTTCATGGATACCTACGTCTTCCCTCACACGGAGCTGCCGCACCTGCACCTGATCATACGCGGCATGGCCGTGCAGAACTTTGAGGTCTATGACGTCGAAAGCCTACGGCCGCACTATGCACGGACGCTTGCCCACTGGTCGCGCCGTCTGGAAGCGCAGCTCGACTCCGCGAGCAGCCTGGTCGGAGAACGCACATTGCGGGTCTGGCGCGCCTATCTGGCCGGCTCTTCGCTGGGATTCGAGCAGGGTTGGTTGAACGTCTATCAGATCTTAGCCAGCCGGCAGGAGGCTGCCGGCCAGACCGAGCTGCCGTTGACACGCGCCTGGATGTACTCAGGTGTCGACCATCCACGCGTGTCCGGCTTCTCCTCAACGGCGTCCCGAACTCCTCTCGCGCACTGACGACTGTGGGAGAGGCGTCATTGCCCGGCTGATTCCGGTGCGCCGGCGACCATGGGAAGGGCGGCCTGCGACGCTCAATGGGCTGGTTGGCCCGTGAGATAGCCCATAACTTTTCCGGCAGCAACCGCACCGTCGCGGATGCAATCAGGAATGCCCACGCCTCGATAGCCCGCGCCGGTCAGGACCAATCCGGGATATCGACTGAGAGCCGCGTCGATTTGTACCAGACGGCTCAGATGCCCCAGCGTGTATTGCGGCATCGCCTTCCACCAGCGATTCACTTCGACATAACTCGGTTCCGCCGTGATTCTACACAGCGTTGAGAGTTCCGCACGGACTCGGGCGATCAACTCGTCGTCGTCCGACTGAAGAATGGCTTCCCGCCCAACCCCGCCGACATAACAGCGAACCAACAGGCGATCCGACGGAGCGCGATGCGGCCACTTGAGGGAGGTCCACGTGGCGGCAATCAAATCGCGCCCCTCTTTTCGAGGAACGATAAACCCAAATCCCTCGACAGCGCCCGCCACCTGGTTGGCCGGATAGGCCATCGCAATCGTGGCCGTCGAGGCATAGGGAATGGTCTCCAGCAACCCGCCGGCAATCGGCGTCAACGGGCGTAACAGTTCCGCCGACACATAGGCGGGCGTCGCCAGCACCAGGCTTTCTGCAGAGAGCGCCGATCCGTCCTGTAGAATCAGGTCGTACATCCAGCGACCCGGTTGGTGCGACCGTACTCGCATGGCATCGACCCGCCCCCCCAGCCGAAGCTCTGTGCCCTGCTGAGCCAATCGCGCCGTCAACGCCTCCACCAGTTCACTCAGTCCGTTTTTCAGGCTGACGAACATGGTGCGCGATGAATCGCCCGGCGGCATGGATGCCGCTTGCTTTTTGACAGCCATCATCCCGCGAATGATGCTGCCATGTTCTTGTTCGAGTTCAACAAATCTGGGGAACGTGGCTTTCACACTCATCTGCTCGGCATCGCCGGCGTAGATCCCCGCCATGAGAGGCTCCAGCACGCGTTCGAACACTTGCGCGCCGAACCGCCTCCTGAAAAAAGAGGCCAACGACTCATCGCCCTCTGAGGAACCCCGCGGTAGAAGGACATCGCAGCCCATACGCGCCAGGCCTGTCCAACTCAGCAGCCCGCTGCGGAAAAACGGCCCCAATTCCTTCGGCACAAATGAAACCAGTCCTTCAGGTAGTTCGTGAAGCTGCCCGCCACGCAATACAAATGCCTTTTTGCCCGTGACATTGGTATTGATCAGCTGCTCGCTCAGCCCCAGCTTCGCACAAAGCGCAAGACCGGCTGGTTTCTGGGAAAGGAAGGAATCGGGCCCGGCCTCGGTAACCAGATCGCCGACCCGGTGGGTCACGATCTTCCCGCCCCATGTCGTTCCGGACTCGAGGACGGTGCAGCGGATGGGCAGGCCGCTTGCCGCCGCCTGCTCCTGCAAGGCAAACGCGGTGGCAAGGCCGGAAATCCCGCCGCCGACGATGACCACTGTACGAGGTTGATTCACGACTGGAGACAGAGGGATGATTCGTGCGCAGCCACGATATCCAGCAGAGTTTCGACCAAGGCCGGCTGGTCGTTCAGCATGGCCATCCGTTCAAGCTGCATCCCTTGCGCGGCAGCCCGCTGCTTTAATTCGATATCGATATCGAAGAGTGTTTCCACATGGTCGCAGATAAATCCGATCGGCGCGACAAGCACATGCCGGTGCCCTTCCAGACCCAACGCGTCCAGCTTTGACTCCACAGTCGGGCCAAGCCACGGCTCGCTCGACCGCCCTTGGCTCTGATACGCAAACGTCGTCGGCTGCTGTCCCAATAACGCCCTCACGGCTTCAACGGTGCCTTTCACTTCTTCGGGATAGGGATCTTTCATCGCCACAATTCGTTCCGGCAAACTGTGCGCCGTAAACAACACCGGCACAGAGGCCCGCACTTCGGCCGGAAATTTCAAGAGCGCCTGTTTGATGCGCTCGACGATCGCCGCAATCAGTCCGGGATGGGTATGCCAGCTGCCGACATAACTGACCGGGACCGCGCTCTGAAAAGCCGCGCGCGCTTCTTCGACTTTTTTCCGGTAGGCGCCGGTGCTCAGTGAAGACTGCTGCGGCGCCATGCACATACCGATCACATGGTCGGGGTCTGCCTTCAGCAACTCGGCATAGGTCTCCTTGATAAACGGATGCCAATGCCGCAACCCGACATAAACACGGTATCGATCGGCTCCGGACTCGTTCAGCCGCCGTTCCAGCGTCCTCGCCATGCTCTGAGTGATGCCGACAGCCGGCGACTTACCGCCGGTCGCACGGTACCGCTCCCGAATCTCCGCCACGAGTTCAGGCGGCGTCGGTCGGCCTCCGCGCACATCAAGCAGAAAAGGCTCGACGTTCTCCAAACAATCCGGGCCACCCATGGCCATCAGCAGAATTGCGGTGGGACGTTGGATAGCAGACATGAATTCACCAGAGCTGATGGCTGATAGCTAATGGCAGGACACAAAATTCCATCCGACGTCTTCCCGATCCCAACTCTCAGCCATCCGCTATCGGCTATACACTCTTGACCCTATCGCTGGCTGAGCTTATGCACCATATCGATCGTCGCGGCAACGTGATCGACCGGCGTTGTCGGCAGGATTCCGTGTCCAAGATTGAAGATATGGCCCGCGCGCCCGCCGGCGCGCCGTAAAATATCCTCGACCCGGCGTTCGATTTCGTGAAGCGGAGCAAATAACACGAGGGGGTCCAGGTTCCCCTGCACAGCGCGATCGTGTCCGACCATCGCCCAG
>Ga0315912_10001443_pt1 | contig 29124 bp, 22 predicted proteins | sample VfabasoilMG_FD_204469 | JGI IMG/M metagenome (GOLD analysis project Ga0315912, IMG submission 204469) | Garden soil microbial communities collected in Santa Monica, California, United States - V. faba soil | ecosystem: Environmental > Terrestrial > Soil > Garden | place: USA: California...
TTCCGCCGTAATCCCAAACGCGGATCCAAACGGTTGAGTTGGGCGGTAAAGTCGTCAGGAAAATATAGGGCTGAAGTCCCGCTCCGCCATCGTCGTTACAAGCTTGCAACGTAAGGTTGCCGCAAGTACCGGTATAAACGGCAACGCCCGGATCAAACAGGGACTGTTGCTGGAAGTTTACTTCAAGATGTCCGTTGGCTCCGACGGTCGTCGTATACCAGACATCGCCACCCTGGAAGTTTGCGCATCCCGGTGCGGGAGGCCCTTGTCCGAAGACAACAGTTGCTCCGCCGGAGAGTGCAGTGGACGGTGCCACGGAAACGGTGAACTGGGTAGCGTTCAAAACGCTGGCCACCGTAGTGCCGGCAACGAAGGCGCCGGTTCCGGAGATAACACTAACAGGCATTCCTGCATACAGGCCGAGCGTGCTGCCCACTGTGATGGTAGTACCTGCGGAAGTAGCGCCGGCGCCGGAAGTATAATCACCGGTTGCCGTGGCGCAGAAATTATTAATGGTTGTATAGGAAGAGCAATTGGCAGTCATGGAAATGGGAACCGCTGCGCAAGGGTTGTCATTGGCTGGAGGTCCTGACGGGCAGGGGTTGAACACACACATGGAAAAGTTTCCGTCTGAAGTGCCGCCAAGTGGCTTAATACGAACCCAGATGGTTTCTCCCGGAATAAAGCCGCTGTACATGGCGGATCCCGTGGAAGCAGGAGGGAACCCTGTATTACAGGCCAGGTGAGTCAGCGCAGAGCAGGTGCCCCGGTAGAAATAGAAAATCGGAAAATCCATATTCGTAGGAGGCGCACCGCCAACTACCTGTCCGACCAGCGTAGTCACACCGGCAGGTACGGTAAATGAGTACCAAACGTCGTTGTTGTTTACCCCTGAACATGGAAATGTTCCAACCCCGGAAGGTGTTGCTCCAAGATTGTTGCAAGTGATTGGCACACACGGCCCGCTGGCCGTTACTGTCAATGGGGTTGCACTACAGGGATCATCGGCACATTGCGCAACGCCGGATTTTGAAAATGCGAAGAGCGCAATGGCAATGAGGGGAGCGTAAAGTTTAATTCTCATAGTTGTGTTTAATTGAGTATTAAATTTAATTTGGTTTGAGGGTACTTGTTTAGGTTAAATGGACTGGTAAAAATGACGCAGCGCTGATATGAAATGTTCCAACACATGGTTTTTGAGAAATCCATGTAAATCAGCTGGTGATTTTTGACCTTAAAGTATTGATTTTAGTTGCGAAAGATAAGCATAAAAAGCGTCAGAATCAATTAATAATCCCTTAAAATGGAGGAATTATCGAAAAATTTTGTGACCATCCAATTAACTTGGCGGAAGGTACGTAAAGTGATTGTGAAAAGTTCAGGAATTTTTGGACTTATCGAGGGCAGCCTTGACAAAACGGACAAAAAGAGGGTGGGGGTTTTCCACAGTGCTCTTGTATTCGGGATGGTATTGAACGCCAACAAACCAGGGGTGATTTTTCAGTTCGACCACTTCCACCAGGTCGCCGTCAGGGTTAATTCCAACAGCCAGCATCCCCGCCTCCTCGAATTGTTTTGAGAATTTGTTGTTGAACTCATACCGGTGGCGGTGCCTCTCCGTGATGCGGCTTTTGCCGTAAACAGCCGCGGCTTTACTGCCTTTTACGAGGTTGCAGGTGTATTCGCCCAGGCGCATGGTACCGCCTTTTTGAGTCACTTTTTTCTGCGATTCCATGATGTCGATTACCGGGTGCTTTGTTGCCGGATCCATTTCCGTGGAATGCGCATCGGCCCAGCCGATTACGTTGCGGGCAAATTCAATGACAGCACATTGCATGCCCAGGCAAACTCCGAGAAAAGGGATGTTATTTTCCCGTGCATAACGGATGGCGGTGATCTTGCCTTCTATGCCACGGTCGCCGAAACCAGGAGCTACCAGGATGGCATGCAAACCTTCCAGGCGTGAAGCCACATTTTCATTGTCAATCTTCTCGGAATGAATCCATTCCAGCTTCACTTTGGATTCGTTGGCTACGCCGGCATGTATGAAGGCTTCGGCAATGGATTTGTACGCGTCTTTTAGTTCAATGTACTTGCCTATCAGTCCGATACGTACTTCGTTGATGGGGTTCTTAAGCCTTCCCAGGAAATCTTTCCACTGGTTGAGTTCAGGTTCATGCTGCAATGGCAGTTTCAATTTATTGAGCACCACCTTGTCAAGTTGTTCCTTGTACATGAGCAGGGGAACATCGTAAATAGACTCGGCATCAATGGATTCGATGACGGCATTCACATTGACGTTGCAAAAGAGTGCAATCTTTCTGCGGAGGTCATTGTTCAGTGATTTTTCCGTCCGGCAGACCAGGATATCGGGCTGTACACCCAGTTCCAGCAAGGCTTTCACAGAGTGCTGGGTGGGTTTGGTTTTCAGTTCTCCGGCGGCGGCAAGATAGGGTATAAGGGTCAGGTGAATAGAAAGACAGGCATTCCCCAGTTCCCATTTCAACTGACGAACCGCTTCGACGTAGGGCAGCGATTCGATGTCGCCTACCGTGCCGCCGATTTCGGTGATGACGATTTCAAACTGCCCCGTTTCACCAAGAAGCTGTATCCGGCGTTTGATTTCATCGGTGATATGCGGAATAATCTGAACCGTTTTACCCAGGTAAGCGCCTTCGCGTTCCTTATTGATGACGGTCTGGTAGATGCGTCCCGTCGTAACGTTGTTGGCCTGTGAAGTCGGTACGTTCAGGAACCGTTCGTAATGTCCCAGGTCGAGATCCGTTTCGGCGCCGTCGTCGGTGACATAACATTCGCCGTGTTCGTAGGGATTCAGGGTGCCTGGATCCACGTTGATGTAAGGATCCAGCTTTTGGATGGTCACGGAATAACCGCGGGCCTGTAATAATTTAGCCAGGGATGCCGAGATGATTCCCTTCCCCAGGGACGAGGTTACACCTCCTGTAACGAAAATATATTTTGTTGCTGCCACCGTGTTTAATTTTTGAAATTTCGTGTGGTTGATGAATGAAACGGAAAGGATCAAACACGGGGTGCAAATGTAAATAAATATCCGGATGAAAAAACTGTTTACCAGTTTCCGGGTTTACAAGTTTTATGGCATCCAAGTTTCCCGGTTTAGAAATTTACAGGTTGCCATTTTAGAAAGTGATTCCTAAAATGAATTATCCTAAAGCTAGGAGAACGAATATTGATTCACTATCAATTCGTTAGCAGTAAACCCGGAAACCCGGAAAACCGGAAACCTGGATACCTGAAAAGCAAAGGCAGTTTAAAACGTGATACTTACCGCTACCGCCGGTAGAATTGGAAGCTGGTAGACTTTTTCGTTCGTGATGCGGTCGACGTAGAAAATGTTCTTGCGGTCGTATACGTTGGTGACGCTTACGTTGGCTTCCAGTGGAGTGTTTGGCCAGGGTAAATGTACGTTTGACGCCGAGGTCGAGCCGGTGAAAGTAGGAGAGCCTTCCCGTGTTGAGATCGGCATACTGGATGGCTGGATTGCCATTCTGGTGATCGATGTCGGTGGCGACGCCGTTGTTGAAAAGCATCTGCGGATAAAATCCCTGGGTGAGTGTAAAGGGAAACGGCGAACCGAAATTCCAACGGCCGTTCACTTCCCATTCGCGTTTCTTTCCGAACGTATAGGCCGATACGAGGTTCACATTATGCCGGCGGTCAAAGTGCGGGGTGTATTCGCGGACGTCATCAAAGCGTGTCACGAAGCCCAGCGAATAAACAGCCCAGAAATAAAACCGCTTGTATTCGTATTTCAACGTGAGGTCAACACCTTTAGCCGAACCGTCTTCAATGATGTAATCTTTTTTCAGGTGATCGGGAACCGATGAATTGACGCTTATGTCGTCGTATATTTTGTCCCGGTTCAGGTTCTGCAACTGAACAAAATCCTTCAGGTACGCTTCTGCATTCAGCGACAAATGCCAGGGCAAGTCCACTTCGGCGCCGAAAATAAGTTGATTGGCCTGCTGGATGTAATCCGTTACCGGTTCGCCGCGAAACGTGGAAGGGACATTGGAGGAACCGGTCAGGAAACCGTAAAACAGGTTCACAACGTCACGGTCGGAAGTAGCCGCCAGGATGTTTTGCGTATACACGCCCGCCGCCAGCTTCAGCCTGATTTTTTCCGTGGCATTGTATTTCATGCTCAGGCGGGGTTCAAAGGAGATGTCATCAAAAGAGGAATAATAATTCAGCCGGAGGCCGGGTTCGACGACCATTTTTCCGGTAATGAATTTGTAATCGAGGTAACCGTACAGGTCGGTTGATGTTTTGCTTTCGGTATACTTCAGGCCCACGCTGTTGTAATACTCAAAATCGGTATTGAAGCCGTTTATTTCCAGGCCGTATTTGAAAACATTTTTCAGGATAAAGTAGGAAAAGTCCAGCCCGAAATTAAACCCGCCGATGGAACTCGTGCGCGGTTTGGCATCCTGTTCCTGCAGCGATATGTCATAGTTCGAATACGCAAAATGTCCGTCAACAAGTGTCGTGGAACCGGAAGGGATAAGTACGAATTTACTTCCGAACCCTGTGGATTTCCAGTCCAGGTCAGCGATGTGCCTGTACTTTACGCGGTCGGCAAAATGAAAGCCGAAGAAGCTGATCTTGCTTCCCTTGGCTCCGTTAAAAGAAACTTTTCCGAAAAGATCGGTAAAGGAAAAAGGAAGTCCGGCCGAATCCACATACGAATAAAATACTTTGGACGATTCATCGAGGTAGGATGTACGCGCGGAAAAAAGATAGGAAGAGCTGCCGTGATTCTCGTCTGTTTGTTTTTTCATGGGACCTTCCACCTGCAGTTTTGATAAAAATGTTCCGATGGCAAACTTGCCCCCAAAACGGTTTTTGTTTCCGTCGCGCGTGGTGATATCCATCACGGAAGAAATCCGGCCTCCATACTCTGCGCCGAAACCGCCTGTATAAACTTCCGCACCGCGGATGATGTCGTTGTCGAAAACCGAATACAGTCCGATGGAGTGAAACGGGTTGTATATCGTCATGCCGTCAAGCAGCACTTTATTCTGCACGGGCGTGCCGCCGCGGATGTACAATTGTCCGCCCTGGTCGCCCGAGAAAACCACCCCCGGCAATACCTGCAGGTATTGCGCCAGGTCCGGTTCCCCGCCAATGGCAGGCAATTGTTTGATTTCCTTGGGTGTGATCTTATTCACGGAAACGCCGGTCTCCGTTTTGCGCTCTTCCTTTTCTGCGCTCACTTCAACTTCCCGGAATTCAATAACAGATTTTTTCAGGTAGAGTTTTTTGGTCTGGATGTCGTTTCCTTTTACCGTAACCTGCACGGCAATCGTATCAAAGCCAATGGACGTAACAAGCAGCGTGTAATCTCCGGGTACTATTTTAGTCAGGGAAAAATACCCGTCCAGGTTGGTTTGGGTACCGTATTTGGTTCCTTTCAGGAATACGCTGGTGTAAATGGAAGGCTCTGAAGTTTCCTGCTCATAAATAAAGCCGCGAATGTCGCCGGTGGTCTGTCCGGAAACGGTTGCCGTCAGTCCGCTGAGCAGGAGAAATAAAATGCAGAGGTGTTTTTGCATACAGGTAGTCGGGCGGCAAATGTATGGATTGAATCGAAATAACCGGCTTGAAAACCGTTATTCAGGTGTTAAAGTTTTTGCCGCCCGGAAACTCGATGCGGGACACTGGACACTCGACTCCGGACACTGGTCCCTAGGACTCACGATTCAGGACTCAGAATTCATAATCCAAAATTTATCCCCCTTCAAGGGGGATATGCCGAGCAAAGCGAGGCGAGGGGGTTGAGTAGCGTATTTCAAGTTATCAGAAGTATTGAGCAGTGATTTGCGGCGTAGCAGGATGCTGAACCGTTTTTACCTGGCTGAATCCTGCTCAACCCCGCTGTTCTTCCTTCGGAAGAACGTCTCCTTGAAAGGGGAGTAAAGCTGCATGCAAGCCTTTCACTCGAGTGACCTCAAAACGCTACTGATAGTCAATGGTCAATTGTCGATAGTCAATGGTCAATGGTCGATGGTCGATGGTCGATGGTCAATGGTCAATGGTCCCGTAACTTTTTACGACAAAAAAAAGAGGCTCCCTCCGTAGAAGAAGCCTCTCTCATTTTGATTTGAATACCAGCCTGATTAATCCTTAACAAACCGGATCGCGCGTTTGCCTGAACCGTCGGTCACCGTCACACAGTATATTCCCGGGGAAAGGTGGGAAACGGGAAGCACGGTCGTGTTAACGCCGACTACGCTTTTTACCATCTTTTGATCAACAACCCGGCCTGTATAGTCTGAAATCATCAGCGTAGTTCCGGAAGGAGATGCGCTCATGAAGTCAAGGCTCACTTCTGAAGTGGCAGGGGATGGATAAACATACAATGCGGAGGTACGTCCCGGGAGGTTTTCCCGGATGCCGGTCAGACATAACGGGTCGCCCTGAACCAGGACGTTTACCATTAACGAGGTGCCTGTAAAAGTGCACAAGGGGTCCAACGTAAGGTCGTGAAGAAATACAGGGGTTCCGGCAACTGCGGATACTGCATCTGCAAATACAACCGGTGTCCAGTAGTAGGTGTTGCCGGCAAGGATAAATGTAGAAGTCCCGTCATTCAAAAACGAACGCGTTGCAGTGGAAGGTGCAGGCATATCGAAACCGTAAGATCCTAAATAGGCCGTGCCTACCGTAGGAGTCGAAGAACCTGTGATGGAGGCATTCGTTAATGCCCAGGCCACACCGTAATAGGTTCCGGAATTCGGAGCGATAACGCCTGTAGTGCTCACGACCAGCGTGTCGCCGAAACAAAGATTTGTCACATTCTGTGTGCCCGTTCCCGGAGTTACCGAAGGGTCTGCACATGTGACAACGGCTTGCTTGGTAACATTCAGGCAAAACTCGCCGGTCGAAATAGTTCCGCTAAAATTAAATCCGTCAACCATCAGGTAATACACCGTGCCCACTACGGTCGATACCGTAATCGCAGCGGGATAATTCCCCGTAGTTGCACTGGGTCCGTCTTCGTTGCAGGCTACATCCGTAAGCGCTCCGCAGGTGCCAGAATACAGGCTGAATTGCGTGTCACCATCGTCGATGTAATTGGTTACGCCGGCACAGGTGCCGCTTTCAATAAAGTAAATGGATCCGTCGCCGGTAAAAGTGAACCAGATTGTTCGCTCCAGAGAAGGCGCCGTGCCGGATCCCGTAGGTTCCCCGAAACAGGACCACCCGGATGTCGGATCATCGCCGTTGGCCGTGGCAGTGGTATTGTCCCAGGGTCCGGCTGTCTGAACTACACCGGCAGGTCCGCCAAGAAGGGTGTTAATGCTGATTGCATTCATGCAGGAATCATTTGGGACCTGCGCATACGAAACTCCGGTGAACAGCAAACCGAAGCCCAGGAATAGTGTTTTGGTAAATTTCAATTTCATGGTAGAATTTTTTAGGGTTTAAAAGGCAGAAGTATAAAATTAAGAAAAAGAGCCGAGAGCCCGTTTAAAAAAAGGTTTATTTACCCATCTGTGACAAATGGGTAAACTCATCAGCGGTCAGCGGCATCACCGAAAGCCTTGGGATCCGGATGAGCCCGATATTTTTCAATTTCGTTTCTTTTTTAATCGCAGCCAGCGGAACTTCCTTCTGCAGGGGTTTCACGGCTTTCAGATCCACGGCAACCCAGGCTTCTTCATTCGTCGTAGGATCCTGGTAATGTTCTTTGACCACCGTTGCCAGGCCCACCACCGCTTTGCTGTCACCGCTGTGATAGAATAAAACCTGGTCTCCTTTTTTCATGTCGCGGAGGTGGTTTCGAGCGGCATAACTGCGAATACCATCCCAGCAAGCCACTTTTTCCTTCACCAGCCTCTCAAATGAAAAGGTTGTGGGTTCTGATTTTACCAGCCAATAGTTCATGACTCGAGGATTAGCAGATTAGTTGATTAGCTGATTAGGTGATTAGGTGAATAGGTGAATAGGTGAATAGGTGATTAGGTGATTAGGTGAATAGGTGAATAGGTGAATAGGTGAATAGGTGAATAGGTGATTAGCAGGATTTGAAAGTATGGAAAAAGAATGACTTCATTTTTCCACTACAGAACTGTGAACTGTGAACCGTTGATTGCTGATTAGTGTAGAATCTTAAATACGAGTTCCTTCAACAGCGAGCCTTCCGTGGTGCTTCCACGATCGATGCCTTTGGCTTTTGTGTCGTATTCACGTAGGGTGGAAATAATTCGCAAAACATGTTGCTGCGGATACAACCTGGCCGCCGTTTCGTATTCGGATACAAAATACGGATTTACTCCCAGGCTGCTGGCCACTGCATTTTGCGAACGGTCGGTCAGGTTATGGTAGGTGAGGATCTTCATAAAGAATGAAAAAAGCTGGGGGATGGTCATGATCAGCGGATTGTTTTTCGGATTGGCCGTAAAATAATTGACGATCAGGTTGGCTTTGAGAATATTCTTTTTGCCCAGCGCATTATGCAATTCAAAAATGTTGTAGTCGCGGCTGATCCCGATATACTCTTCAATATGCAAAGAAGAAATTTCTTCTCCCTTCTTCAGGTTCAGGATGAGCTTGTCGAGTTCGTTGGCGATTTTATTGAGATCGTTTCCCAGGTATTCAGCCAAAAGTACGGCTGCATCAGGCCGGATGGCAAATGATTTTGCTTTCACAAAACGCGTAATCCAGTCGGGCAGCTTATTGTCATAAAGTTTGGCGGATTCAAAAAGGACGCCGGCTTTTCCGAGGGTTTTCGACAGGCGTGTACGTTTGTCAAGCTTTTTATACTTGTAACAAAAGACCAGCAGGGTGGACTTCAGCGGACTGTTCAGGTATTCGACAAGAGGATCCTTTTCTTTTGCCGCTTCGCTTTTCGGAGTCAGGTTTTTGATATCCTGGGCTTCCTTCACAATCACCACCTGGTAGTTCGACATCATCGGGTACCTTTTGGCAACACTGAGCAAGGCAGGCACGTCAAGATCCTTGCCATACAGTACGGACTGGTTGAACTCTTTTTCGCTTTCGCTGAGTACCTGGTTTTCGATGGCGTCGGAAATACGGTCGATGTAATAGGATTCCTCGCCGTGAAGAAAATATACAGGGTAGTAAACCTTGTTCTTAAGATCCGTGATGATTTGCTCGTACGTCATTGAAGAAGCGAAAATAAGAGGTAGGCAGCGATTCAGGGGCTACCGGACGTTTAATTTTTTCAACAACGGGGAGGTTTCCGGCTAATACCGGAGGTGCTTTACCGTAAGGCCGTTGTGAATCAGTTCGTTCAGTGAATCGATTCCAATCTTCAAATGGGACTTTACAAAATTGTCTGTGACTTTTTTATCACTGGCTGCGGTTTTCACGCCCGACGAAAGCATCGGTTGATCGGAAACCAGCAACAAGGCCCCGGTAGGAATTTTATTGGCAAACCCGGTAATGAAGATGGTAGCCGTTTCCATGTCAATGGCCATGCACCGGGTAGTTTGCAGGTATCTTTTAAAACTGACATCATGTTCCCACACTCGCCTGTTGGTGGAGTATACCGTACCGCTCCAATAGTCTTTGTTGTGATTGCGGATGGTAGTGGAAACCGCTTTTTGCAGGCTGAAGGCCGGAAGGGCAGGGACTTCAGGAGGAAAATAATCGTTGGAGGTACCATCACCGCGCAGGGCGGCAATGGGAAGGATCAGGTCGCCCAGCTTGTTTTTCTTTTTCAACCCGCCGCATTTTCCCAGCAGGAGCGCCGCCTTGGGTGAGATGCTGCTGAGCAGGTCCATGATCAGCGCGGCATTCGGACTGCCGATGCCGAAGTTGATGATGCTGATCCCATGCGCTGTGGCATTGGGCATGGGCTTATCGGCGCCGACAATTTTTACTTTGTTCCATTCGGCGAAAAGCTGCACGTAATAAGAAAAATTGGTAAGCAGGATATACTGGCCGAAATTTTCGAGGCGCATCCCCGTATACCGGGGCAGCCAGTTCTCCACGATTTCTTTTTTACTTTTCATAAGCCTATCTTAGCGTCATGCAAAAATTAAATTTCCCTGCTTACCCGTTTACGATTAAAGAACCGGCAGGCACAGGACAAATTTCTAAAATTTTTGATACCATCCGCAGAAAATATGTAATGCTGACGCCTGAAGAATGGGTTCGCCAGCATATTGCCCGTTTCCTTGTAGAGGAATTGGGTTATCCCAAGGGAAGGGTCGGCATGGAAAAAGAAATCAAGGTTAATAAGCTGAGACGCCGTCCCGATCTCGTCATCTTCAACGACCTGGGCAAACCTTTGCTGGTCGTGGAATGCAAGGCACCCCAGGTAAAAATTACGCAAGCCGTATTCGACCAGGCTGCACGGTATAACCTGACGCTGAAGGCGCTGTTTTTTATTCTTACGAATGGGCTGAAAACCTATTGCTGCCTGTTGCATGCCCCATCTTCCTCCTATCATTTCCTGGAAACAATTCCATCTTATACCGATTTAAAAAGCTTTGCCTCGCAATGACAACGCGAATGGTGATGCCGCGTTGTTACTTAAGCCGCTTCCGGCGCAGCCTTCCCCAATCATGCAACTCTTCAAATTAATTATCCGCCTGCTTGTTGTCATCCTGTCGCTGCCATTCGGCCTGCAGGCCCGCGATTCGTCAGTCAGCCGGGAAGAAAGTCCGGCAGTGAGACCCCAGGAAGTGGTCCTGAAATTAAAAGAAGCATACCGGCAGGCGGCAGGCCGTCCCGCCACCATCACTCCCTTGCAAAGGGTTTTTGAAGAGTTGCAGGTGGAATCCGCAGAGCCTTTGTTTCCAGGCAGGGCGCCATCGCTGACTGAACAACGCAGGGACGGTTTAGCCGCTGTTGATCTTTCACTCATCTGCCGTTTGCGGTACCGTGCCTCCATTAATCCCTTCGATGCGTCCGGTAAAATTCTTCGGAGCGGTGCCGTAGAGTATGCGGAGCCGGTTTACATCCAGGATGTCTTGTATACACCCAACGATCCGCAAATCTCGCAGCAGTATTATTTGGACCGTATCCATGCTTTCGCAGGATGGGATACCTGGCGCGGCGATACGAATACGGTGATCGGCATCGTCGATTCCGGGACGGACTGGGATCATCCCGACCTGGCGCTGAACATCAAAATAAATTATGGAGATCCGGTGAACGGCGTGGATGATGACAGCGACGGGTACGTCGATAATTTCAGGGGTTGGGATGTCAGCGAAAACGATAACGACCCTGTTGTCGTTTCTTTACGGCATGGGTCGATGGTATCCGGTTGCGCCAGCGCGGTTACCGACAATGCCACCGGGGTGGCCGGTCCGGGATTTCTCTGCCGCCTGCTGCCGGTAAAGGCCTGTACAGATGCCAGCACCAGTTCCATTGACCACGGGTACGAAGGAATTGTATATGCCGCCGATCACGGCTGCGCCATCATTAATTGTTCCTGGGGCAGGAGGGGAGGTTCCAGCCAGTTTGAACAGGATATTATTAACTATGCGACGATCAACAGGCAGGCCCTGGTGATTTCCAGCGCCGGCAACCAGGGCAATGAAGCCGAATTTTTTCCGGCTTCCTACGATCACGTACTTTCCGTGACCGCTACCGATAGTTTCGAAACGAAGGCCGGCTATTCCAATTACAATTACAAAGTTGACGTGAGCGCCCCGGGTGATGTGATCTACAATACGTATTACGATGATGGTTACTTCATCCAGAGCGGAACTTCTCTGGCCGCGCCGATTGCCGCAGGTTGCGCCGCCATCGTAAAATCATATAATCCGTCCTTTACACCCGCACAGGTTGCCGCACGGATTCGGGCCACCAGCGATGATATTTATGCCATCGGTACCAACCCGAATTTTAACCTGAAACTGGGCAAGGGCCGGGTGAATTTATTCCGGGCGCTTACCGATTCTCTTTTGCCAGGCATGGAGGTAAGGAACCTGTTCATGGAAGACAGGAATGATGAAACGTTCCTGGCCGGTGATACACTCCGGATTTCCGCCCTTTTCAGAAACTTGTTGCATGCCACCACGGCGTTAACCGTTACGCTAAGCAGCTCCTCTCCTTATCTTTCCATACTGAATAACACGTTTGCCATCGGCGCGCTGAACACGTTTGATTCCGTTTCGAATGCGGGTACTCCTTTCCATGTCCGTATTCTCGGCACCACACCGCTGAATACGAAGGTCGACCTGGTGATGACTTTGACGGACGGATCTTATACTGATTTTTACGCCTTCCGCATCACGGTGAACATGGATTACCTGAATATTACCGTGAACGATATCTCCACTTCGGTGAACAGCAAAGGACGTTTTGGTTATAGCCGCCAGAACCAGGTCGAAGGCCTCGGCTTTGCCTACCTCAGCGATGCGTCCATGTTGTTTTCAGGCGGGCTGATGATCGGTACTTCCATCACACAAGTGTCAGATGCGGTACAAGGAGCAGGCACGGCCGCCGACGATGATTTTTCCATCCTGTCGCTGATACGGACTGTTCCGCCTGTAGTGGCCAGCCAGGAAGCTGCGGGAATTTTCAACGATGCCGCTGCCAGTGTGCCCCTCCGCGTACAGGTTTCCCAGCATGTCTACGCCTGGGAAAATGTGCCGCACCGGAAATATGTCATGCTCAAATACGGTGTCAAAAATACCGGCACAGCAGCGCTCTCAAACCTTTTTGTGGGGCTCTATGCCGACTGGGATATTGAAGACTACCAGCATAACCGGTGTACGATGGATCTGTCCCGGAAGATGGGAATTTCCTGGAGCTCGGATACGTCGTTATATGCTGCCATCAAAGTAGTGAGCCTGACGCCATTCAACCAGTATGCCGTGGATAATGTGACTGGCGGCCTGGGTGGCCTGGATCTTTCGAATGGTTTTGCCACCGATGAAAAGTACCAGTCTATGAGTTTGAGCCGTCCGGATGCCGGCGTTTCCGGGCCGGGAAACGACATCATCAACATCGTTTCCACCGGTCCTTTTACCATCGGAGTCAATGATTCAGTAGTTGTGGCATTCGCCCTGCTGGCCGGCGACAGCCTCACCGGTATACAGGAAAGCGCAGATGATGCACAACATATGTACGACAGCCTGTTAGCTTCCATACCTGCTGTTGCCAACAGCCGGCGGTTTTCCATCGATGCCACTTATCCGAACCCGGTGGAAAACTTCGCCACAATAGCTTTTCATACCGACGCCTTTGGATTGGCAGAGATGGATTTGTTTGACATCACGGGCCGCAGGATGGCGTCTCTCCTTTCAGAAAAACTTCCTTCGGGACGGCATTCCCTGCCGATCGATCTGTCTGTGTACAATAGCGGCGTATATGTTGTCCGTCTGCTCCTGGATGGAAGAATGACAACGGCACGGATTGTTCATTACTAATAACCCCAATCAGAAACACCAGAAACCGGATGTTGGGCGCGGCGTCTAACTCTGCGCTTTCGCGCCTCTACGGTGAAAAATATTATCAGGTTTAATTCATAATTATTTTTTCCAAATAATCTTTCAACCCGGTTCCAATAATATGCGTCCAACCTTCGGCAAAGCTCGACGGTGCAAAATCTGGTTTGTTTGTCGGGAATGTTTCAAGTCCTTCATGGGTAAGCTTTAAACGGGTCTTGTTTCCTTCGTCAAACAATTCGAAGGTGACGACGGAATAACCTTCATAGCCTTCATACTGCCAGGAATAAGCCAGCTTTTTCCCGGGGATTACTTCGGTGATTTTACACAGGTGAAGGTATTTCTCACATTGGCTTCCTTCGCCATAAAACCGGAATTCGAAACCCACTTCGGGTTTGAATGCGTCGAGGTCAAAATACCATTGTTTCATCCGGTCTCTTTCGGTCAACGCCTTCCATACCTCAGCGACGGGCGCATGGTAAGTTCTTTCGATTACAAAGGGTTCTGTTTTCATGGCATGCTCGGAATAATTATGTTTTCAAGATAATCCTGCATCCTGTTCATGTTTTGTACCATGCCTTCATCGGCCTTAAACACGCGAATGACCTCTTCCAGTTGTTCGGCGGATTCAAAGACGGAATGAAGGCTGACCAGCGTATGCGGACCCTGTTCCGTAAAAGTGGCTGTGAGCAGAAACTTCGGGCCGGTCTCATGTTGCAGGACGATGCGCCCGGGTTCTTCCAGTTCCTTATACGTGTGTATGTTCTTGTAATCGGTGCCGTCGGGACCGTGCATGATAAATTCCCATTTACCTCCGGGGTGCACGTCCATCCTGGAAATGGAATTGGTAAAACCGCTGGGGCCCCACCAGTTTTTGATGTGCTCGGGATCGGTCCACACTTTCCATACCAGTTCACGTGGTGCTTTGATCAGGCGCGTGATGTTGAGTTCGCGGTTTGATTTGTCTGTCATGGCATTATTTTTTTAAATCGGTCTTATTTTTTCCGGGATTGTTTTCTGGAAGTTCGCGGCACTTTTGTCTTTCCAGCCTGCCGGTGTGCCCCGGGTCCTTTTTGCAGTTCTCCCAGGTACAATTCAAGAGCATCCAGTTTCTGGTTCCAGAATTTCCTGTATTGCTCAACCCAATGAGACACCTCATTCAATTTGCCGAGACGCGCTTCGCAGACCCTTTCGCGGCCCTGCTTTTTCAGGGTCACCAGGCCGCACTCCGTCAGTATTTTGATGTGCTTGGAGATGGCAGGGCGGCTCTGCTGAAATTGTTCCGCCACGGCATTCAGGTTCAGTGACCGGCCGGACACCAGGTGAATAATCTCCCGGCGCGTAGGATCGGCAATAGCCTGGAATACGTCTCTTCTCATGGGTTCAGAATTATTATGTAACCATTCGGTTACGCAAATATATATGAAACCTTTTGGTTACGCAAATAATTTTGCTTGTATTTTAAAACCGGAATGCGTGACAGAGAGCGCCCTGGTTTACCGTTGCATATCCATTTTTTGTACGGGCGGCACATAGACCGGGATCACATTATAGACATAGGGATCCAGGCGGATGTCAATGGTGCCGATAAAACAACTCAACGCCAGCGATGAGATAAGTATGGCTAAATTCGATTTCTTAGCCAGCAGCGTACCCTCCTCGTCGAACAAGAGCGATTTTTGCGACGCGCCGTTCGACAACGTAAGGAATATTAAATTCCTGCCGGATATAATGATCTTCCTGGACTCGATGAGATTCCAGGATTCATATTCTGCCATTAAGTAATTCCCGATTTTTTTCGGGATATTGTTTTTATGTAAGGATACTTCGATATCAAGCAGTCTTCCCAAGGAATCGAATAGCACCCATTTTCGTTCGTAGTCAGATTGAAAGGTGACTTCGTATTTACGGGGACCTCGCCAGTTCCCATCCACCTTTTTCCAGGCCGGCAGCTTAACATCAGGAAATATGTTCTCCAGGCTGTCCCGCAAGTATTGGGGTACCTCAGCAACCTTTAGAAATTGCGCCGGGGATTGCAGCGCGGAAAGCAGAAAGGATATAAGGACCAGTTTTCGTATCACGTTTTCGGTCAGGGATTCAATATGAAAGTATCAGGTAGCCTCCTTTCGGAAGGTCCAAAGATCACCGGGTCTGGCATGGGTCCTTTTCCAGGCCAACAGGCGTATCAAAATGAGCCGGCGGGGTTCTATTTTGCCTTTCTTCGGTGACAGAGCTTAAAAGTATATAATTCTTAACTTTGGCGAAAATTTTGAATCATGGAACTTAAAGATGTTATTTCTATTTCGGGCATGAGCGGCTTGTATAAGGTTGTGGCTCAGAGCAAATCAGGCTTTATCGTGGAATCCATTGCCGACGGGAAACGCAGCCCGGTAAGTTCGGCTCAGCGCATCAGCACGCTGGGCGACATCAGCATATTTACCACGAAGGACGAACTGCCCTTACGGGAAGTTTTCCTGAAGATAAAACAAACCGACGGCGGAAAAGTTTCTGTCAGCTCAAAAGCCGGCAACGACGAACTGAAAAAGTATTTTAAGAATATCGTTCCCGATTTCGACGAACAGAAGGTCTATCCCTCCGACATTAAGAAGGTGGTAACCTGGTATGAACTGCTCCAGGATAAAGTCGATTTTACGAAGGAGGAATCAGCAGGCGAAAATGAAGTACTGGCGTCCTCCCGGCAGGACCAGGATAAGCCTATTGCCAAGATCCATGAATCGCACGGCCCCAAAGCCAGCGATGCGAAAACGACGACGACAAAAACCCGGAAGAAGGTTTAGTTCTTTCTGCCGGTTCCATGCCGGATCCGGAACCCGCCGGCTTTTCGCTGCCGGCATACGCCTGTCTTTATTCATCCAAGCAAATCCTTAAAAGTAGTATGGAGATTTCTTATCCTGAACTTCCCCAAAAAGAAAAAAGACATTTTATTGCCGAGGACCTGAATTTCGATTCGTGGGAAGCGCTGCAGCCGGTGTATAATGAATTGAAAGCGCGGTCGCTCGGAAGTACCGGCGAATTGAACGACTGGCTCACGGATATGAGTGAGCTCGAATCGGCCATCCAGGAATATGCAGGCTGGCTCTATATCCGCATGACCTGCAATACCCAAAACAAACAGGCTACGGATGCTTACGTTCATTTTGTGAATGAGATCCAGCCGAAGATCGCACCGTACGAAGATGAGCTGAACCGTAAATTCAATGCCTGTTCCTTTAAGCAGGATCTTTCAGCCGATTACAACAATTATAAAATCGCCGTCGATAACAGCATCCGGCTTTTTCGTGAAAAAAATATCCCCCTGCAGGCCGAACTCCAGGTGAAGGAACAAAAATACGGAGAAACCTCCGGTGCGATGACGGTCGAAATGGAAGGGAAGACCCTGACCTTGCAGCAGGCATCGAATTTTTTAAAGGACCCTGACCGCGAAAAGCGCAAGGAAGTTTTCCGGAAGATCGCCGCCCGCCGGCAGGTAGACCGTGTGAAGCTGGACGAATTGTTTAACGAGCTTGTGCGCCTGCGCAATACGCTGGCCGTAAATGCAGACTTTAGCAACTACCGCGATTACAAATTCGTGGAACTGGACCGCAGCGATTACACGGCTGAAGATTGCAGGAAATTTCACCAGTCGGTGCAGGAATGTGTCGTTCCGCTGCTCGACGCATTGTATGCTTCCAGGGCTTCTGACATGAAGCTGGAAAAACTGAAACCGTGGGACCTGGATGCCGATCCGGAAGGACGCCCTGATCTTAAGCCCTTCGCTTCGGCGCAGGACCTTATTGAAAAAACAAAAAAATGTTTCCGTGAAATTGACCCGTACTTCGGCGAAGTCGTGGATGTGCTTAACGGATTGCATCACCTGGATCTCGATAGCCGCATCGGCAAAGCGCCCGGGGGATATAACTACCCGCTGTATGAAATCGGTGTGCCTTTTATTTTTATGAACTCCAGCGGCCTGCTGCGTGATGTCATTACCATGGTACATGAAGGCGGCCACGCCATTCACAGCATGCTGACGCGGGATCTTGGATTCGTTGCCTTTAAAGAATTGCCGTCTGAAGTCGCTGAGCTGGCCTCCATGAGAATGGAGCTGATTTCCATGGAGCACTGGCATCATTTCCTTCCCGATGCCGAAGAACTGAAGCGCGCGAAACGGGAACAACTGGAAAACGTCATTGAAGGGCTTCCCTGGATTGCAGCGATTGACAAGTTCCAGCATTGGCTCTATTTGAATCCTTCGCACAGTGTTTCTGAACGGACAGCCGCATGGAAGGAAATTTTCAACGCCTTCAGCAGTTCCGTCGTCGACTGGAATGAAGATACGGATGCGCGCGATTCCTGGTGGCAGAAGCAACTCCACCTGTTTGAAGTGCCGTTTTATTACATCGAGTATGGCATGGCACAACTGGGCGCTATTGCCGTATGGAGAAATTATAAAACGAATCCGCAAAAAACGATTGAGCAATATAAAAATGCGCTAAAAGCCGGCAGCACCCGTACCATTCCTGAAATCTATGCCTTGGCAGGAATACGGTTTGACTTTTCAGAATCCTATATCCGTGAACTCACGGAATTCGTGCATGCCGAACTGAAAAAACTGTAAGATATTCTGTTGTTTTTTTTCTGCTTCTTCTGAATGAAGATCCCAATCCATTGGAATTAGCGGTTTTCCGGGCCTCCGCATGGGCTGACACGGTCCATTTTGTGCGACGAACCGGGATTGACGGGTTTTTGAATTCCCGGGGATCAATACACCACGTAAACCCGGTGTAATATTTAAGCTTTTATTTTCCTGAATTGCTTTCACCAGGCTCTAACTATCTGTCGCATTCGTCATATAAACAGTAGCCAAAAGGCTCAAGGATTTATCGAATGCCAGCAACGGAAACCCAACAGGGTGAATTGTTTTTTATTCTGAACCAGCGGTTCAAAGGACGGCTGGTGCTGGCTATGTCCTTCCTGGGATATTTCCTTTCCTACCTGCTTGATGAAACCGGTTTTAATACCGGCTTGCAGTCATTCCTGGTTCCTGCCGTATATCCTGCGGTTTTGTTTTTTGTCTTCTATGCAATTTCCTGGATCCAAGCTACCGACAACAGGCTGCATACGCTGGTGCTGATTGCATCGGGGATGGTGTTGCTTCACCTCACCGGCTGCCTGCTGACCAATCAGTTTCGTATCGAACTGGTTGTACTCACGCTGTTGTTTGTTGCCACCGTCGATTTATACCTGAAGGATTTTACGGAAGCTATTGCCTTCCATGCCATGCTCCTTTCCGTTTCGGGATTTGCTTTCCTGTTACGCGATCGAATGCTTCAGCAGGTGCATGGTGTGCTGGCCGAAAACCCCGGGATGATAAGCGTACCGCCGGCTGTTTTCTGGCTAAACCTCCTGGCTGTATCCTTGCTGATGTTGCTGTTAAAAGCGGTTCGCCGGTATGCGAAAGTCAAACCGCAGGAAAGTGAACCGGTCTCCGAGCAAAATGTAAGCCCGGAAATTCCGGCCAACCTTCCTGTGGCCACCTTTTTGGTGGAGGCCGTTGGCGGGCTGATCAGCGATTGCAACGAAGCGGCTATCCGGTTGTTTGATGGCTACGGCAAGGAAGATTTTATAGGTAAAAACCTCCATCATTTCCAGAAGGAACCCTGGACGGATACGGAACGAAAGAATATACAACGCACGCTCGGAAGAAAGGGAAAGGTGGCTGTAAGCACGGAGTTCCTCACCTTGAAAGACAGGATCCTGAAGGCTGTATGGACGATCCATTCCATGCAGCAGGATGGGATTAGGATTTATTATGTGACGGTGACGGAAGAGGTGGTCCTGGTTCAGCCCGAAGTCCCGCTTCCTGTTCAGCGTCCCGCTTCCGGTCAGCAGGAAGAAAGCCGCACGAACGCCATTTTGGAAAACAGCGACTATGCCATCGTTTCCGTCGACCGCAATCACATCATTGAAGTAGTGAATACCACGCTTGCAACACACGTATTTAACCTGACCGGCGTACGTGTCCTGGCGGGCTTTAACCTGCGTGATTTGATTCCGGCGGGCTATGAACAGAAATATGAAACGGTTTTCCAGCAGGCGTTGAAAGGCAGGTCTTCCGTTATCGAAGAGCACCTGGACCTGCCGGCCGGTAAAAGCGTGGACATAGAGATCAATGTGAATCCAATGTACTCCGCTACGGGGCAGGTTGCCGGTGTATCTTTCTTCGGAAGAAATATCTCGGCACGGAAGCGTACGGAACTGGAGCTCGTGCATGCCCGTGAACAGGCCCTGGCCGAAGTGCGTGCCAAATCCGCTTTCCTGGCTACCATGAGCCATGAGATCCGGACTCCCCTGAATGGTGTGATCGGCATGAGCAGGCTGCTGGAACTTACCAGCCTTACAGCCGTGCAGAAGGAATATGTCAGCTCGCTCGTGCTGAGCGGGGAAGCGCTCCTCAGCGTGATCAATGACATCCTGGATTATTCCAAAATGGAATCGTCCAAAATGGAATTGGAGCACAAGCCTTTTGCGCTGAAGCGTTGCATCGAAGAAACTTTTGATTTGCTCGCGGCGAAGGCATCGGAGAAAAACCTGGCACTGCATTATACGCTGCACCGTTCGGTACCCACATTTATTTACGGCGACATCACACGCCTGCGCCAGGTGTTGCTGAACCTGGTTTCAAATGCCATTAAGTTCACCGAAAAGGGGCGGATTGAAATACATGTTACGGTGGCACAGGTCCTGGGCCCCGCAAAATACCGCCTGCAAGTTGAAGTGAAGGATACGGGAATGGGAATTCCGGCAGACCGTATGGATAGATTATTCAGGGCCTATTCCCAGGTCAGCGACGACACATCGAAAAAATTCGGCGGCACAGGCCTGGGCCTGGCTATCACCAAGAACCTGGTGGAACTCATGAAGGGCAGCGTGTTTGTGCGCAGCATACCGGGTTCCGGATCTTCTTTCTTCTTTACGATGGAAGCCGATAAGGCTGATTCCAATCAGCTGATCCTGGGTTCTTCGCATGCGGCTAAACAGCTGGTCAATGCCCAGGCGCTTATTATCAGCGACAACCGAACCGAGTATCTCTTCTTTGCCGAATACTTTACCCGCTGGGGAATGAAGACGGTCTGTACAGACCGTAGTGACGAGATGTTGCGGTTGCTTTCCGGCAACCAGGCTTTCCAGGTACTGGCTATTGATGCGCGCATGAAATCGGCGCCGCCTGAAAAACTTGCCCGGCAGGCACGCGCCCTTCATCCCGAGGCGGAACTTTCCATCGTCCTCTTCAATGCCGATGAAAAGGAAACGCTTCGTTTCGATTATACCAACGAAGTTATTTCAGCCGTCATTCCTGCCGAACTGGATCGCTCCAAGATCCTGAATATACTGTTGGGAGTTTTCTCCGAAGAATCGCTGCATGGCAGGCGCGAATCGCAATTGCAGCAACTGGACAAAAATTTCGCCCAAACACTTCCCCTGTCGATCCTGGTTGCCGAGGACAATGTGATCAGCCAGAAACTTGCTGTGGCCATCTTTGACGGGCTTGGATACAAGATTGCCATCGCCGGCAACGGTGTGCAGGCCGTAAACCAGGTGAATGAAAACAAATACGATATCGTCTTTATGGACGTGCAGATGCCGGAGATGGATGGCTTCGAAGCAACCCGGATGATTCTTCGCAACATGTCACCTGCGCCTGTCATCATCGCCATGACGGCCTTCGCCCTGGAAGGCGACCGTGAAAAGTGCCTGGAAGCCGGCATGAGCGATTACATCAGCAAACCTATCCTGGTAGAAGAGATTGTTGCGAAACTTCAAAAGTGGGGCCGTGGACGTGGAGAAAACGCCGGAGAAGAACCTGCTGCGGCGCCGCCGGAATTTGTTGTCCCCGGCTCATTGCTGGATCAAAATGTAATTGGCCGTCTGAAGGAGCTGAATGAAAAAGTGGAGAAAGGATTTTTCGGCGAAGTGGTGAATATGTTTTTGACACAGGCTCCGGCCCTCATGAATGAGATGATTATTTACTGTAACGACAAGCGCTACGACAAAATGGGCCAGCTTGCCCATAAGCTGAAAGGTTCGGCATTGAATATCGGCGCGAAAGCCATGGCAGAGCTTTGCCGTGAAATAGAAATCAAAGGGCGAAATAACGACGGTACCGATTGCAGCCAGTCACTGGAGAAACTGAGAGGGCTTTTCCTTGTAACGGAGCGGGAACTGTTAAAGCTTATCGGATAGTTGATGGATTAAATGTGCTAATTAGCCAATTGGCTAATTAGCCTATGAACGAGCATTACTTGCTGTTTTTCGAAGTTGAAATTATTTTAGTAATTACATTTGAAATATTTTCGAGTTTGTCGGGTAGATTAGGGTTTTCCGGGTAGTTACTGGCATATCTGCAAAGCATCAGCCAGTATTTAGCTTCGTCAGATTCCTTGGCAGCAATTTTAAACTTATGAATAAAATCGTTTTTGCTTTCCGCATTTTGAGCTTCCCATACGTTCGCTTCAATGCTCGTCCCGCATTTTAATAATTGGTTAGCAATTACAAATTTTTCTCCTGCTTTCGAGTAATTCGCAAAATTCAATTACTTCCAGGGAAAATTCAAATGACATTTTTAAGATAAGGTTTTGGTTAAGAAGTTCTCTTTTCATGATTTAGTGATTTTAGGTTAGAAAAATATCAGATATTAGAAAAAACTACTTTTTTAGCACATTCGCACATTCGCACATTCGCACATTAGCACATTAGCACATTAGCACATTAGCACATTAGCACATTAGCACATTAGCACATTAGCACATTAGCACATTAGCACATTAGCACATTAGCACATTAGCACATTAGCACATTAGCTCATTCTCAAATTATATTCACTTCCATCTCTAGCTCCACGCCGAATTTTTCTTTCACGCTGCTTTGAACGCGAAGTGCATGCGCTACCAGTTCTGCGCCTGTTGCGCCGCCGTAGTTGACCAGGACGAGGGCCTGCTGTTTATGCATGCCTACATGTCCTAAAACATTTCCTTTCCATCCGCATTGTTCAATGAGCCAGCCTGCGGCCAGTTTCATTTTCTCTTTCGCGGGGTAGGCCACCATTTCGGGAAATCTTTCCTTGAGCCTGTCGTACACTTCTTTGGGAACTTCGGGGTTTTTAAAAAAGCTGCCCGCATTGCCGATCTTTGCCGGGTCGGGGAGTTTGCTGCTGCGGATATTGATGACGGCCTGGCTTACCGTATGGATGTCGGGCGTCGTGACGCCCATCTTTTGCAGTTCCTGTTCAATGGCTCCGTAGGTGGTGTTGAGTTTGTGATTTTTTGTAAGCCGCAACGTGACGGAGGTGATCACAAAACGGTTTTTGTAAATATTCTTGAAAACGCTCAGCCTGTAGCCGAATTCACAATCTGCCAGGGAGAAAATCCGATTTTCGCCGGTTTGAATATCCATCGCTTCCAGTTCATGAAAAACATCTTTCAGCTCCACGCCGTACGCGCCGATATTCTGTATGGGCGCGGCGCCCACGCATCCGGGGATGAGGGAGAGATTTTCAATGCCGCCGAGATTTTTGGACAGGACATCCAATACCAACCGGTGCCATACAACCCCGGCATTGGCTTTGATCCAAACGTTCTGTTCGTCTTCCTTCGTCCTTTCAATTCCCTCCAGCTTATTCAGGACAACCAGTCCGTCTACGTTGCCTTTCAGCAGGATATTGCTTCCGCCGCCCAGCACTAATTTCGTTTCGCCGGAGAGTTTGGGGTCGCGGATCACTTCGTTCAGCTCCTCCCGGGAGCGGACTTCCACAAGCAATTTGGCTGAAGCGTCGATGCCGAAGGTATTGAGGCCCTTCAGCGAAATATTCCGTTGGATATTCATAGTCAGATTTCACTTCAATGATAAACCAGATTTCATTGCGGCAAGAGGAGATCAGAGGGGAGTTTTGCACATCCATACTGACAAAGCAAAACCCGCCGTTTACCAAGCCCAGCCCTGCAAGCGCCTAATTTTGTTGCGGCAGGGTAGGTCGGGGACTACATTTGCAACATTAGATCTCAGGATTTAATTTTTTCTGGTTAAACAAGCTTTTTAGGTGTTTTATTCGAGTCAAGGCAGCGGGAGAGGTCCCGCTGCACTTGTTTTTCACCGCAGAGGCGCTAAAACGCAGAGTCAGAAGTTATTTACCCTTCGTTTAATTCCTTCTCTCAATGAAGCCTGGTTGAAGTTAATCAGCAATCCTAACCTTTTATTGGCCAATTTCATGTATGTGATCAATTGCGCTTCATGAACCGGCAGCAATGACTCCACCGCTTTTAACTCAATAATAATTTCATGCTCAACTAGAATGTCGATCCGAAAATCAAGCTTTAGCAATTCATTTTTGTATAATACCGGTAAAACAACTTGCCTGTCAAATTTTATATTTCGTAAAAGCAATTCCTTTGCCAGGCAAACCTCATACACCGACTCGAGCAAACCAGGTCCAAGTGATTTATGCACTTCAATAGCAGATGCAATGATCTGCGATGATAATCCGTTTAATTCTTCGTTTGTATACATAACTCTGCGTTTTAGCGCCTCTGCGGTGAAATTTATCCAGCCCAGCCTTCCCTGTCCAAACTCCGGTATTGAATCGCTTCGGCCAGGTGCTCCGTGCGGATGTCTTCTGCTCCATCCAGGTCTGCAATGGTGCGAGATACCTTTAGGATCCGGTCATAGGCCCGGGCAGAAAGCCCCAGGCGTTCCATGGCCGTTTTCAACAGCTGTGTTCCTTCTTCCGAGATTTTGCAAATGCTTTGCATCATCCTCGAGCTGATCTGGGCATTGCAGTAAATTCCGTCGTTTTTTTCATAGCGTTGAGCCTGGACCTGGCGGGCCATGACTACCCGCTGACGAATGGCATCGCTTTTTTCAGTTTCCCTTCCCTTTGTCAGTTCATTAAAAGCAACAGGTGTAACTTCCAGGTGGATATCAATCCGGTCGAGCAAGGGCCCGGAAATTTTGTTCAGGTATTTTTGTACGACTCCGGCCGCACAGACGCATTGTTTTTCGGGGTGGTTGTAAAAGCCGCAGGGGCAGGGATTCATGGACGCTACCAGCATAAAGCTGGCAGGATATTCAATGGAAAACTTCGCACGGGAGATGGTCACCGCTCTTTCTTCCAGCGGCTGGCGCATGACTTCCAGCACCGTGCGTTTGAATTCAGGCAATTCATCCAGAAACAAGACTCCATTGTGTGCCAGCGATATTTCTCCGGGCTGTGGAAACCCACCGCCTCCCACCAAGGCTACATCGCTGATCGTATGATGCGGGGAGCGGAACGGCCGTGATGATACCAGGGCGGATTCTTTTCCCAGCTTGCCCGCTACGGAATGAATCTTTGTTGTCTCCAAAGCTTCTTGCATGGATAAGGGAGGCAGAATCGTCGGAAGGCGTTTGGCCAGCATGGTCTTGCCGGCGCCCGGAGGGCCAATCAGGATTACATTATGACCACCGGCCGCGGCGACTTCCAGTGCGCGCTTGATATTCTCTTGTCCTTTGACATCAGCAAAATCAAAATCCGATTTGCTCTGGCTTGCATAAAATTCATCGCGGGTATTTACGATCGTTGGCTGTAATTTTCGGGTGCCATTCAGGAATTCCACCACTTCCGTGATCGTTTCGACGCCATATACTGTTAAGCCATCCACAATGGCAGCTTCCTTTGCATTATGTTTGGGCAGTATAATTCCTTTGTAGCCTTCACGATGTGCCTGGATGGCAATAGGCAGAACTCCTTTGATAGGTTGCACACCTCCATCCAGCGACAATTCGCCCATGATAATGTATTTATCCAGTTCTGCGGGTTCCACCTGGTTGGAACATGCCAGGATGCCCAGTGCTATCGTCAGGTCGTATGCCGAACCTTCCTTTCGGATGTCAGCCGGCGCCATGTTAATAGTTATTTCCTTGCCCGGATAATGTAAGCCGCTGTTGCGCAAGGCCGCCATAATTCTCTTTTGGCTTTCCTTGACGGCATTATCGGGAAGGCCTACATGATAAAAATTGATCCCTGTGCCCAGGTTGGTTTCTACGGTGATGGTCGTGGCATCCACGCCGAACACGGCGCTGCCGAAGGTCTTTGCTAACATGATGAAAAGTTTAAGAATGAACGGATTTAAAAAGAATAGGAGCTACTTAAAAAAGCTTCCCGGAAAAAATCATTGTAAAAAATCAATCGAAAAAAATTGTTTGTTCCCTGAGTTACGAAAATCTGGATTCAATGAGCTGAATCAGCGAATGAATAATTTTAATATGTATTTCCTGTGCCCTGTCAGCATACGTTGAAAACGGCGCCCGGATTTCCACATCACAGCTGCCGGCCATTTTGCCTCCATCTTTCCCGGTCAGTCCGACCACTTTCATTTTTTTACTTCTTGCGGCTTCCATGGCTTTCAGGACATTTTTCGAATTTCCGCTTGTGCTGATGGCCAGCAGGACATCGCCTTCTTTTCCCAGCGCTTCCACGTAGCGGGAGAAAATAAAGTCATATCCGTAATCGTTAGCCACGCAGGAAATGTGGCTGGGATCCGATATGGACAGGGCCGGCAAGGCTTTCCTGTCGTCACGGAATCTTCCGGAGAGCTCTTCCGCAAAATGCATGGCATCCGACATGCTTCCTCCGTTGCCGCAGGAAATGATCTTGCCTCCTTTTTGAATGGCTTCAACCATCAGGTTTGCTGCAGCTGCTATTTTATTGAAATTATCTTCGCCTGCAAGAAAAGTATCAAGCGTTTGCCTGGCTTCCTCAAAATTTGCCCGCGCCTGTTCAGCTGGTGTCATAAAAAAAATATGCTGCTAATATACGTAATTTGGTTATTGCCAAATTAGCATCGTAATGATTTTCTCTGCGCTTTGGAGACTCCCCGACCGACTGAACTGCCGTTTGGGCAGGTGCGGAAAAAATGGAGCACCAAGTTGTGGAGAAAAGGCTAAAAATATTTCTTACTTTGTGGAAAAGAAATTATGTCCTAAACAGATGTTTAAAAGCTTTAAGAAATGAAAACGTCAATCAGTAAAATTCCGGGGAAACATATTGCAATGACCATAATTTTCCTGGTATCAATCGTTGCTTTTAAAGGATGTAAAGACGACGATGAGGAAACTGTAACAAGCGGGCCGGCGGCCAACGAAGTATGGATGCAGAATTCGAAATTCAGCCCTGCCTCACGTACCGTCTCGGTAAATACGACTGTGAAATGGATAAACAAGGACGGCTTTGATCATAATGTGGTAAGCGACAGCGCGTTGTTTGATAGCGGAATTATCGCTGCCGGTACGTCCTTTAGCAGGACTTTTTCTACAGCCGGAACCTATCCCTATACATGCACGTTGCATTCAAATATGACAGGCGTTATTATCGTGCAATAACTCAAATGGAGCATGCGGCCCTGTTGAAATTCGCTTGCTAAGGGAGTCGTAAAGTTTAGCCCGTGTCAGTGTCCAGCATCAGGTATCCAGCATCGCGCTTCTAAAACTTCACGCCCAACGTCATGGTCACATTGTGGCTGCGCATTTTGTTTAAGGCAGAAGGAGAGTTTCCGGCATCCAGCGTGTAAGGAACATACAGGTATTTAGTCTCGGAATAGACATAGCCAAGATCTAAAAAATACCCGCCTTCGCGGAATCCAAGGCCGAAGGAATAGCTCTGCCTGCTGTGATCGCCTTCTGCCGGTTTTGTACCGGACTTAAACGGCGAGCCGTAGTTTGCATAGCCTCCTCGAAAAGCCATGTTGCCGTAATTCCATTCTGTACCGAACCTGAGATTCTGGGTGGCGCCGTAGCTCCTGTTTATGGAATTGTTCGCGTCAAAGTAGGGGTCGTAATGCGAATCCAGTTGCGCGTCGGAATAATCTATGAATTCATAATCACCGCTGATGAGCCCGGCTTTGCCAATAACGAAGGCCAGGCTGCCGACCGCACGGAAGGGCGTGGTGAGTTCATAATCATAAACGCCAAGGTCGGACGTATAGGCGTAGTTGTCGCCATTGTCGAAATTAGAGCGCGTAGTATTGCTGTACTCATCGTGCATGCCATACCAGGTAGGCGTATGAATGGCTACGCCGATCCGCACCATATCATCGGGACGGTAGATCAGTCCGAATTTGGCATTGATGCCATACCCATGGGTGCTGACCCATTCCGTCATATTAAAGCTCCTGAAATCAAAGATCGTATCGCGGGTATCGGTCTCTTCGTAATAGCTTTCGCTTTCGTAATGGAGCGACGTAAATCCAATATTACCGCCGATAAAAAATTTATTGTCGTAGTTGCCGCCGAAAGAAAAGGCCGTCTCGCCCCTTGATCCGCGGGTAGTAGCCGTTCGCCGTTGCATGACATCTCCTTCAGGTATCGCGCTGGTGTAATAACCGGTCAGCGAGTCGGGATTGATCAGGTAGGTCTGGTAAGCCTGGTATTCATAAAACTGGTCCAGGGCGTCGGGATCTTTGTTTCCTGCGGTTTGCACGTAGTAATCCAACAGGGAGTTTTCGGTATTGAAGCCCTGGTAGAACGTTTCAGTCTGGTAGTTATCCAGGCGATTGTAAACGATTCCGAAGTTCCAGTTTTTCCACCCCGGTTTATCTTGTTGACGGGAGCGCCCGGTAAATACCATTCCAAGGTGCCCGATATTAAAATTGTAACGGGTATCGTCCGTTGCATTGCCAAGATAGTAGGAAGTCGTATTCGCAGCATAGTAAGCGGGTGAGAAGGAAATCTCGGACCGGCGGTAAACACCGATGCCTGCAGGGTTCGTGCTGATGGCCGACATGTCGGCACCCAGGGCGCCGAACGCGCCGCCCATGCTTATGTAACGTGCTGAACCGGCCAGGGAGGATTGGGAGAAACGCAAGGCATCCACCGCTGTTTGAGCAGAGGCTCCTTTGGCCAACGCCAGGATGAGTATTAAACTTGTAATTCTTTTCATAAAAGGATTTGTTAGGATGTACGATTCCTCGCTGAGGAAGATTCAGCTGACAGGATTGAAGATCATGTTTAAACTATAAGAATTATCTGCGTCCGCCGCCACCGCTTCTTGCTCCGCCACCGCCGGATCCGCCGCCAAAACTACCACCACCGCCGCTGCGGGAGCCACCGATGGAACCTCCCATGGAGCCGCGGGAAGGGGAAGAATGGGAAGGAGAAACTGACGGGGAAGAAGACCTTCCGGAAGGCTGTGCACTCTGCGATTGCTGGCGTCCGCCACCGAATAAACGCTGAGAAAGATTGCCACCGTTTTCCTGGCGCGGCGTGCTTTGCGAGTACTGTGCATTCTGACGCGCTCGCTGATAACGGTTCGGGTTGGACTGGTTGTTATCGCTGCGTTGCATGCGTGGGTTTGAATGCTGATAAGCCAGGCCATTGTCGTTACGTTTCATGCTGGCATTCTGGTCCGAACCGCGCTGGCCATTCTCGCTGCGCTGCATCCGCGGATTTTGATTGCGGGGCTGCGAAGGCGTATTGTTTTGTCCGCCACCATCAGAAGGACGGGTGGAAGGCCTGGTCTCCTGGCGGTTATTTTGCGAAGGTGTAGAAGGCGTGCTCTTGTTGTCGCGACTGTTGTTCATTCGCTGCTCGGACGGACGTGTATTGGAATTCGGAGTTTCACCGGCTTTGCCGGGTTCGCTGCTCCGGGTATCGGGTTTTGTATCACGGGAAGAACCTT
>Ga0315912_10001444_pt1 | contig 29096 bp, 20 predicted proteins | sample VfabasoilMG_FD_204469 | JGI IMG/M metagenome (GOLD analysis project Ga0315912, IMG submission 204469) | Garden soil microbial communities collected in Santa Monica, California, United States - V. faba soil | ecosystem: Environmental > Terrestrial > Soil > Garden | place: USA: California...
TGGGCGTTCGTGAACGTGAACATGCGCCCCTACTACGCCGAAGGCTCGAAGAGCATGGGCTACGAAATCATGGAGCAACTCGGCTGGAACATCCCGCAACATACCGTCGTGCCGATGGCTTCCGGTTCGTTGCTGACCAAGATTCAAAAGTCGTATCAGGAATTCACCAAGCTCGGCCTCGTGAGCGAAGCGAAGTATTCCATTCACGGCGCGCAGGCGACCGGTTGCTCGCCGATCTCCGTCGCGCAAAAGGCGGGACTGGATTTCTTCAAACCCGTCAAACCGAACACGATTGCGAAATCGCTCGCCATCGGCACGCCGGCGGACGGCTTCTACGCGTTGCGCGTGATGAAGGAAACCGGCGGCGCGGCGGACGATGTGACCGACGACGAAATCCGCGAGGGCATCCGCCTGCTCGCCGAGAACGAAGGCATCTTTGCCGAAACCGCCGGCGGCGTGACGACAGCGGTGGCCAAGAAACTCATTGCCTCGGGCAAGATTCCGGCGAATGATTCCGCCGTCCTCTGCATCACAGGCAACGGCCTAAAGACGCTGGATGCGGTCGTGGGCCACGTCGGCAAGACACGCGAAATCAAGCCAAGCCTGCGCGAGTTTGAAGCGATGCTGGCGAGTGAGGAAAAAGTTAACGCTTAAATTTTATGGCAAAGAAAGTCCGCATCCCAACGCCGCTCCGCAAGTTGACCAACAACGAGGAGCTGGTCGAAGTCAACGCCGCCACCATTGGCGAGGCGATCACCGAATTGCAGTCCCGCTACCCCGGCATCGCCGAGCGGCTCGTGGACGAAAAAGGCGAAGTCCGCCGGTTCGTGAACGTCTATGTGAACGAGGAAGACATCCGCTTCCTCAAGAACAGCCAGACCCCGCTCAAGGACGGCGACGAGGTGAGCATCATCCCGGCCATCGCGGGAGGTTAGGCAAACTTAGGTGGGGCGAGGCTACTGACGAGCCGGCTCGCGGGGACGCTCGCCCCACCAAAAACTTCAACCGAAGCAAATTCTATGGCCGCCAAAAAGAAAACGACTGCCAAATCATACACCGGAGTCACACAACAGCGGCTCTGGTTGATGTATCCACCCAAGCTCATCAAGCGCGCCCTGCTTTGGGAAGTAGGACACAAATTCAAGGTCGTCACCAACATCCGCCAGGCCAGCGTGTCCGACGAGATTGGCATCGTCTGTCTGGAACTTGACGGGGACCGGAGGGAAGTGGATGCCGCCATCAAATGGCTGGAGAAACACGGGGTGAGTGTTGAACCGGTCGAAATCAGCGCCATCGCTGGCTGACCTGCTTGTCAGCATCGGCAACCAATTGCGCACTGGCCCGTTGGTCAACAATCCGTGACCGGGCCGCATTGCCGGGTTCTTTCGGCAGGTGGATGAAAGCCGGAGGAATTATTCTGCCAAGGTCCTCCCTGCTTTCGACCCGCCCAACCAACCATGAGTGTTCCCTCTACGATCAAGGAATGATCGCCGAGTGGTGTTCATCCGTGCCACGGGTGAAACTCTTGATGTACTGCTTCCGCGGCACCCACTCCGCGTGACCGTCGCAGAAAATCACATTGCCCCCATCCACGCCGTGGTTGTCACCTTTGTCGGGGTAGTCACCATTTTGCCGGGTCAGATCAGTGGCGAGTCGGTCGTCTGCGTCATAGATAATCCACATATCCGCTGGACCACCGCGTTGGCCGAAGAAGTTCGCGTCGGGAAATCCAGTGTTATTCAAACGGTAAGTCCAGCCGTTGACGGTGGACTGCGTCTTGCGAACATTGGCCCCGGATGAACCACCGGTCGTCCAATAATTGATGTAGCCAGCAATCTCGTAGCTGTGTCCGGTCGTGCCGTCCCTCCCCGCTGCGTTATCCACCAAGTCCAACACAAAGGTTGCGGCACCGTGGAGCCGGTCCGCATACAACGGGACGCCGGAGTCATTGATGCTGGGTGTGTAGGGCCCGACGTATCCCGCCGGAATCGGGATGACCTGGCTGGCGGCCGGTTCCAGCCGGACGTTGTTCTTCGTGGACGGGCAGACGAACGATTTGACGTTTGAAACGTATCGCGGATATAGCCAGTTGAGGTCGTCGTCCGCATAGTTGATCGCCCCCGACAACGCATTCTTGTCGTCGTCATCGGCAAACATCTGGCTACCGAGTCCCATTTGCTTGCCATTATTGAGACAACTGATCCGCTGAGCGCGAAGTTTGGCCTTGCTCAAGGCCGGCAACAACATGGCCGCCAGGATGGCGATAATCGCGATGACGACGAGCAGTTCAATGAGTGTGAAGCCGGCAAAGCGGACGACCCGAAATGGCTTGGGCTGTTTCATGAATGGCGCGGACTCAATCTGGTTACAATAATTCTGATAGCATAGCGGGCAACAAACGCCAGCGAATTCTCCATCCCCAAGGGCATTTTACACTTCTCACAGCAGGTGCGTTTGGTGCAGGCTACGCGCCCATCAGCCTTGGTGACAGTTCATCCGAAGCACGAGCATGTATCGCGGAAAAAAAGTCGTCGTCGTCATGCCCGCCTATAACGCGGCCAAGACCCTGCCCCAAACCTACGCCGAGGTCCGGGAGCAGGGCTTGGTGGACCACATCATCCTGGTGGACGACCAGAGCCGCGACAACACCGTCGCAGTTGCCCGTTCGCTCGAAGGGGTGCAGGTTCATTCGCACACCGTCAACACCGGCTACGGCGGCAATCAGAAGACGTGCTATCGCCTGGCCCTCGAGGCTGGCGCGGACATCGTGGTCATGATTCACCCGGATTATCAGTACACGCCCAAGCTGTTACCGGCGATGGTTTCAATGATCGGCAACGGCCTGCATCCTTGCGTGCTGGGAAGCCGGATTCTTGGCGGGTATTCGCTCCGGGGTGGCATGCCGGTCTGGAAGTATGTCGCAAATCGTTTTCTTACCTTCGCTGAGAACCTGCTCCTGGGCGCGAAACTTTCTGAATATCATACCGGGTATCGCGCGTTCTCGCGGGAGATCCTTGAAACTTTGCATCTCGCTGACAACTCGGATGACTTTGTTTTCGACAACCAGATGTTGGCGCAGATTTTCTGGCACGGCTTCACGATCGGCGAGGTGAGCTGCCCCACGAAGTATTTCGCGGAGGCCTCGAGCATTAACTTCCGGCGCAGCCTTAAATACGGCTTCGGTTGTCTCGGCACCGGTATCGCGTTTCGCCTGGCCAAGTGGGGAATTGTTTCCTCCCGCCTGTTCCCCAGGCCGCTCAGCGACATGGTTCGTCACTGAACCTTCCCACGCCAAAAGAAAACCGCCGCCAGCATTTGCCGACGGCGGAAATGGTGCCAGCCGGGTTACTTGACGCGATTCACCGCCAAAGTCAGACGTGACTTTTTGCGATTCGCCGTCGCGCGCGTAATGACGCCAGATTTGACGGCCTTGTCCACGGCGGACAGAGCGACTTGAAGTGCTTTCGCTGAGTCGGCCTTCTTGCCGTCGCCAGCAGCCTGGCGGACGGACTTTTCAATCTTGCGGAGGCGGGATTGGATGCTGCGGTTGTGCAGTTGTTTCCGCGCGCTGTTGCGCATGCGGCGTTCGGCTGACTTCGTATTCGGCATAAATTCAGTTCAATTCAGGGCTGGCTACGTTAAAGGAACGGCACCGAAAGTCAACGGCTTGTTCACACCGCTTTTCTTGACACGGGAACTGTTCCGGCGGATGATGGCAACGTCATACCGCAAGTTTTCTTGCCGATAGTGGTAACCGCCAGTCCAATTTGAACTTTTCGTCCCGCGTGTCGTCCAAAGCGAACTCGCGTCGAATGCGAGGCAAACCGGCGAAAGTCAACCAACAGTATTTTTGATTATGGCCCGACCCAGCACGAAGAAGCCCAAAGCACCCAAGCCCAGCAAACCTGCCCCGCCGACGCGGGAGGTGACTCCGGAAATGGAAGCTGCCGAGGCTGCCGCCAGCCCACAACCTGCGAACGAGGAACTGCAGCCGCCGACCCGGCCCGTTGAACTCGTCGCCGAATCTGCTGAACCGATCGCGAACCGCCCGGCGCCGCGTGAACGCGGGCGCGATCAAATCGCACAGTCCATTAATATTGCCAAACTGCAGGCCATGTCCATGGTGCAGCTCAACACCATGGCCAAGGACCTGGGGGTGGAGAACTTTGGCACCATGCGAAAGCATGAAGTCATCTTTCACATTCTCCAGAAGAACGCGGAACGCGCCGGTGTGTTGTTCTCGGAAGGCGTGCTCGAAGTATTGCCGGAAGGTTTCGGCTTTTTACGGTCGCAGGCGTTCAACTATCTGCCCTGCCCTGAGGACATCTACGTCTCGCCTTCTCAGATTCGCCGCTTTGACTTACAGACCGGCAATCTGATCGCGGGTCAGATCAGGCCGCCGAAGGAGAAGGAAAAATTCTTCGCGCTGCTCAAGGTTGAATCCGTTGACGCAGAGGAGCCGGACAAGGCGAAGGAGAAAACTCACTTCGACAATCTGACCCCGCTGTTTCCCACCAAGCGTTTCCTGCTCGAGACCGCCCCGGAGGAATTAAACACCCGCGTGCTGGATCTGGTTTGCCCCATTGGGAAGGGTACCCGCGGCGTCATTGTCGCGCCACCGCGCACCGGCAAGACGGTATTGATGCAGAAGCTGGCAAACGCGGTGTTGAAGAACAACCCGGAGTCGTACCTTTTCATCCTGCTGATCGACGAGCGGCCCGAGGAAGTCACCGACATGGAACGCACCTGCGTCGGCGCGGAAGTGATTTCATCAACATTCGATGAACCCCCGGAGCGCCACGTGCAGGTGGCGGAAATGGTCATCGAAAAAGCCAAGCGCATGGTCGAACACAAGCGCGACGTCATCATCCTGCTCGACTCGATTACACGCCTGGCTCGTGCCTATAACACGGTGCAGCCGCACTCCGGCAAGATTCTCTCCGGCGGTGTGGATGCCAATGCCTTACACAAACCAAAACGGTTTTTCGGCGCGGCGCGTAACATCGAGGAAGGCGGCTCACTTACCATCATGGCCACTGCGCTCGTTGACACCGGCAGCCGCATGGACGAAGTCATCTTTGAAGAGTTCAAAGGCACGGGCAACATGGAGGTCCATCTGGATCGCGCGCTCGTGGATCGCCGCATTTTCCCCTCGATCAACATCGAACGCTCCGGCACGCGCAAAGAGGAATTGCTCTACCATCCCGATGAGTACACTCGCGTCGTCTTGCTGCGCCGCGCGCTCACTGGGGTGCCGCCGGTGGAAGCCATGGAGCTTCTGATGGGCAAACTCAAGAAGACGAAGAGCAATATCGAGTTCCTGGTTGGCATGAGCGTCGGCTAACGTCCGGCGACCACCCGCCGCTACGACCTGACGCGCTGGTAGTTGAATTCAACCCGGCGCGTTTTGCCGTTTTTGGCCCCTTCGATGGCGGCGGTGAGATTGCCGCCGTCCTTCAAGTTGTAAATGGTTCCCTGGGGAAAATCATGCTGCGGATTCTCAAAAGAGACATGCCGCGAATCTGAACCGAACCTTGATGCGTTGCGTGTTCAATTTGGTACCAACTACCGCCGGCTAACGATTGAATCAAGACTTGCACCGGCGCCGAAATACGCTTCCTTTGGACCGCGACACGCATGCTCCGACTTCACAAAAATCACGGCGCCTACCTGGGCGAGACGATTGACATCCGACACACGCTCTCGGCGATCGAAACCGCCGCTCGCCAGCACGGTTGGGCGCGCGAGAGCTTTCTGCGCGACGCGGGACTGGATTGGCTCGCACTCAGTCGCGCACCTTCCACCACCACTGGCCAGACGCATCGCATCTACGTTTCCACCGGCATTCATGGCGATGAACCCGCCGGGCCGCAGGCCGCGTTGCGGTTGATTACCGAAAACCGGTGGCCGGCGAACGCTGAAATCATCATCTGCCCGTGTCTCAATCCGGCGGGCTTCGCCAGCAATCGTCGGGAAAACGCGGCCGGTCTGGACCTAAATCGGGATTACCTGAAGCCGCAGTCAATCGAGGTCGCGGCGCATTTACGGTGGTTGGAAACCCAAGCGCCCTTCGACCTCTGCCTCTGTTTGCACGAGGACTGGGAGGCGCATGGCTTCTACGTATACGAGTTGAATCCCGACCAGCGCACCTCGCTCGCGGAGCCGATTGTGGCGGCCGTGGAGAAAGTCTGCCCAATCGATCATTCGGAGACGATTGAAGGTCGCCAAGCCAAAGGCGGTATCATTCGCCCGAACTTGGATCCGCGCACGCGTCCCCAATGGCCCGAGGCATTCTGGCTGATCATGAATCGCACCCGGTTAAGTTACACTTTGGAATCACCGTCGGATTTTCAGCTGGCAACACGGGTTGATGCCCTCGTGGCGGGAATGCATGCCGCGGTGGAAAACCTGACCAGCATCGTTGCCAGCTGAATCGCCGACTACTTCAGGGCCGCCGCCCGGCGCTTCTGCCATTCGAGGCCCAGTTCCGTAAGGGTCTTGGCTTTCAGGATGCGCTCGGCCATAGGAAAGACAATACGCTCTTCCTTGTCGAAATGACTGCGCGCGGCCGCCACCACCCCGAGCAGCAGTCTTCGACCCTGTTTCAGATTTCGCACGCTGGCCGCCTTTTCGAGTGCCGCTTCAATCAGTTCGTGCTCGTTATGGAAGATGTCGCGCTGGCCCAACTGCTCGAAACAGTGCTCCAACGGCTCAATCAGCAGTTCATCCTCGGTCCGGGAGTGCGGCGCCATTACCTTGTCTACCAGAGCGGCCAACGATTTCACTTCCGCCAAAGTACGCAGCCGAGGGGCCGTGGCCTCGACATGGTCGAAGAGGTGATGGAACACAGTGTGTTCGGCCCGGAGAATGTCGGTAATCTTCATGATCTCGATCTTCGCTGTTTGTTACCATTGCAAATAGCCGGAGCGGCAGCCGTTCGCCAGCCGATTCTTGGCTTTCTCCAACCACGTCCTGCCGGCGGTTGGTGGCAGCCGATATCCTTGTCCACGAACGTGACGAATACTGGCTCTTGGGACAGCCTTTCGTTGGACACTTGTGTCCGGGAACTTGCGAAGGGTGTCCAATAAGCTGGCTTGCTACCTGCTAAAGCATGCCTGACGGATCAAGGCCATGACGTATTGATCAACCCAAAGGAAGTATGAAATCGTTCCCCACACCCGCCCACGCCCTGTCTCTGCTCAGCCTCCTCGCGCTTCCGGTCAGTTCCGTTGCCTGCGGCGACGGCCAGACGACCATCTTGCCCTTGCCCACTTTTGGCGGGGCACTCACGTGGGTCGGTGGCCTGAGCCCCGCCGGTCATGTGACCGGATACTCGCAAACGAGCGACAGTGCGAATCACGCTTTTCTCTATGCGAACGGCACAATGTTGGATTTGAATGCTCCCGGCAGCGCGTTCAGCCAGGGCGTGGCGGTCAACTCAGCCGGCCAGGTGGTTGGCGACATGGCCACCGGGGTATTCGAAACCCACGCGTTCTTCTTCGATGCAGGTTCACTCACCGACCTTGGTACACTAGGCGGATCATTCAGTCTCGCGGTGGCCATCAACGAGGCCGGTCAGGCGGTCGGTAATTCTCTGCTCGGCGATGGCTTTTCCTTTGCCGCCTTTACCTATGCAAACGGCACCATGACTTCACTCGGAACTCTTGGGGGCTCTTCCAGCTTTGCCAACGGCATGAACCAAGCCGGCCATGTGGTGGGCATCTCTGCACTAGACTTCGATGTCGAAAGTCACGCGTTTCTCTCCACGAACGGGGTCATGGTGGACCTCGGCACGTTGGGCGGAAGCTATAGCAGCGCCTACGCAGTCAACGACCAGAATGTCGTGGTGGGGGAATCAGAACTGGCAAATTTCGATACCCATGCCTTCTCATACTCCAACGGCGTGATGACCGACCTCGGCACGCTTGGAGGAACCTACTCCTCCGCCGTGGCCGTGAATGCATTGGGACAAATCATTGGCCTGGCCACCACCACGAACGATCTGGCAACCCACGGCTTCATTCACGTCGGCGGTGTCATGACCGATCTCGGCACATTGGGCGGCTCTGACAGTGAACCGCTAGCGTTGGACAATCTTGGTCGGGTGGTTGGTTACGCAGATCTTACCAATGGCGGCAACCATGCCTTCCTCTGGCAAAATGGCACAATGGTGGATCTGAACACCGTGCTGCCAGCAAACAGCGGCTGGGAACTCTTCAGCGCGGATTTCATAAACGATGCGGGCCGGATTGCCGGTTACGGTCAGCTTAATGGCGTGGAACAGGTGTATGTCCTGGATCTTGGCTCGGGCAATAATCCGCCCGTTGCCGTGGCCGGGCCAGATCAGAACGCAGAATGTAATTCCGTGGTGACTCTGAATGCAGGTGATTCTTTTGACCCCGATGCCGATGCACTCACCTACCAGTGGAGTGAAAACGGGAACATTCTTGGCACTAACGCCACTCTCGCGGTGCAGCTTGGCGCCGGCAACCATCAAATCCGTTTGCTCGTCGCCGACCCCTGCGGACTGGCTGCCGAGGACTTTGTGTCCGTCACCGTCGCCGACACAACCGCTCCGGTGATCCTCAGTGCCCCGGCGTCTTTGACGGTTTCTGCCGGGCCGACTTGCGAAGGAGTCGTTCCGGATTTGACAGCCAGCGTGTTGGCCAACGACAACTGCACTCCGGCCAATCAGCTGTTGGTCGCGCAAAATCCGTCCGCAGGCACGTTGCTAAGCAAAGGCTCACACACGGTGACAGTGACCGTTGCAGACGCATCTGGCAATCTGGCCTCAACTAACATCACCCTTTCGGTAGTCGATACGACCGCGCCGAACATCACATCGGTAAGCGTCAACCCTAGCGTGCTATCGCCCCCAAATGGCAAGAGTGTCCCAGTCACCGTTTCAGTTGTCGCAAATGATGCGTGCGACTCCGCGGTCGTCAGCCAGATCACCACCGTTACCTGCAACGAGGCAACCGCGCCCGGCGACATCCAAATCACGGGGTCGCTGACTGTCGATCTGGCGGCGGTCAAAGGAACGGGTGGCAACACGCGCGTTTACACCATATCGGTGGAAAGCGTTGACGACGCCGGCAATGCCGCCACGGGTTCCATCACGATCTCCGTTCCCAAAAACAATGGTGGCGGGAAAAAACCGTAACTCACACCGCCCGCCGGCTCAACGTTTGAGCCAGTCGACTAAACGCGGGCGGACTTCGTAGAGGTTTTTATAGCGGGCCAGCGCCTCTGACATGGTTTCGATTGCGCGGGCGAGTTGCAATCGAACCGGGGCGCTGCCCGCGACCTCCGCCAGCCGGTGATTCACCACGCGAATTCCAAATAAGATCCCGCGCGACTCTGGCAACGCCACCAACGCCTGTTCTTCGACTCGCAACCAGATATCCTCCATCGGCGTGATTGCATCCAGTCGCGGTAACGATCGGTCCGGATGTTGATTTAGTTCGGCGGAACGGCTCAGCCCCCAATTGACACGCTGCCAGGCGACGCCCGGCTTCAATCCGGCCAGGAACTTGTGAATCCCGTCCCCGAGGCTCGCGTTCAGGCCCGGAACGGCAGAATGAATGAACTCGATGGGCTTTCCCATCTTATCAGTCAGCCGCCAGTGTGACGGGAAGCACAAGCAACCGCCCAATAAGCGAATTTCTCCATCTGTGCCATGCTGAAGTAGCAGGAAGTCCGATTCCCAAAACTCGCCAAGTGCGCGGCAAAGTTCAAGCGTCGCAGCACCTGGCGGCGACTCAAAGCCGTGCCATCGTTGCGCAGAACTGACGACTTCGCTAAGCAAGGGTTCACCTACCGGAAGCAGATCCGAGTGCGTCGCCGGCGATTCGCGAAGCCAGCGTCGACGTTCGGCCATCAAGTCATCATGGGCTGGCGTCGGACCAAAAAAGACGGACGGCTCGCTCCGACTGAACCGCATATGCAGCCGGTAATCCTCGTTAGGGAACAGCTCAGCCACTGGCGTGGGGTTGAAGCTGCCAGGCTGATGCATTATTCCTTTTTCTTGGCCAGGCTATCGCGCAGTTCACCCAGCCGATCTTGCAACGACTTGCCGGGACATTGGGTCTTGGCATAATCCAAATGACCCTGCACGGCTGCCGGCGCGACCCGATACCGGCTCGCCAGCTCGGCCACCAATCGTCGCAAGGTATCCCATTGTTCAGCCGTAACTTTCTCTTCCTCGAAGTTTCCCTCCAGCACGACCAGCACATGCCCGGTCGGATCATATTCCGTGTTCGTGTCGCCGACAAAGTTTACCTCACGCCCTTCCGCCACGCCTCCTTTGCAGTCGATGTAAAAGTGGTACGGTACGTCAGGCCATGCAGGCTTGGGCTTGCCGTTGCCCAGCTTGCCTTCTTTTTGGGAAAATTCCTGCAATGCCTTCAGTTTGTCTTTCAGCGACCGGTCAGGCTTTTGGAGGGTCGCCGTGTGATGGATCGTAATTCGCGAAAGCTCATGCCGCTTCATTTCTGCGATCGGTGGTTTTGCCCCCCACTCGTCGCGCTTGAGTATTTTAACAGGTAACGCGGCAGGTTGGTTTGAGGCAACTTGTCCAGCCGCTGGCAGCAGTCCTATCAATAAGGCCAGCCCGGCAGTGCTGAGTTTCATGGCGGCAGCGTAGCAGGCGCTTCCTGGCGACTGAATCAAAATCCCTCGTCACTCCGAAAGATGGTAGTGACCAAAATTGGTGGGTCGTGTCGCGCTGCGACACGGTTCGCCTCGCAGCGCGAGCCGAACCACCTCGAAAGATGGCTCGTTGGACATTCCTGTTCCGCTCTGTTAGCCTGCGCGCCGCTGAATCATGAGCAATCTGAGCACTGACAAGCCCGAAGCTGCGCCCGCGCCGTCTGACTTCATCCGCGACATTGTCGCCAAGCACGTGACCGAGGGCAAATATCCGCGCATCCACACACGCTTTCCACCCGAGCCCAACGGCTACCTTCACATCGGCCATGCCAAGAGCATTTGCCTCAACTTCGGCATCGCCCGCGAATTTGGCGGTATCTGCAACCTGCGGATGGATGACACCAATCCCGCCAAGGAAGAAGTCGAGTATGTGGAATCCATCCAGACCGACGTTGAGTGGCTCATCAGCGGCTGGGCCACGGACAAGTACGGCCTGAAACCCAAGGGCAAGCAGCCAGAACCTAGTGAAGTCAACGGCAAGGCTGACTCTTTCCTCCCGGCCGTTGTCGGCAAAACGCACGAGGACGCTTCGCTTGAACCATTTTATGCCTCAGATTATTTCGATCAGCTTTACGAGTATGCCGTTCAACTTGTAAAGAAGGACAAAGCTTACGTCTGCCACCTTTCGCCGGAGGACACGGACAAGTACCGCGGCGCGCCCGATCGCCCCGGCAAGGATTCACCGTATCGAAATCGCAGCATCGAAGAAAACCTCGATCTCTTCACGCGGATGAAGCAGGGCGAATTCCCGGATGGCACTTGCACGTTGCGGGCGAAAATTGACATGGCCTCGTCCAATGTCTGGCTGCGCGACCCCCTGCTCTACCGCATCCGCCACACGGCGCACCATCACACCGGCGACAAATGGTGCATTTACCCGATGTATGACTTCGCGCATTGCTTGAGCGATTACATCGAAGGCATCACGCACTCGATTTGCACGCTGGAGTTCGAAGTGCACCGGCCGCTTTACGACTGGATTCTTGAGAGCCTCGATCTGCCCCGGTCTCTGCCCCACCAATACGAGTTCGCCAAGCTCATTCCCAGTTACATGATCGTCTCGAAGCGCAAACTTATCTCATTGGTGAACGATGGAGTCGTCACTGGCTGGGACGATCCCCGCCTGCCGACCATCTCCGGCATTCGTCGTCGCGGAGTGACCGCGGAGGCTCTGCGTGCATTTGCCTACAACATTGGCGTCACCAAGTACGTCAGTGTAACCGACATTGCCGTGTATGAACACGCCGTCCGCGAAGACCTGAACAAGCGCGCGCTCCGCCGGCTCGCCGTGTTGCGCCCGCTCAAGGTAGTGATCACGAATTACCCGGAAGGCCAGAGCGAGGAGCTTTCCGCCGGCAACAATCCGGAAGACCCGAACGCGGGCACGCGCAAAATTCCATTTGCCCGCGAGCTCTTCATCGAGCGCGACGATTTCATGGAAGTGGCGCCGCCGAAATTCTTCCGCCTCAAACCCGGCGGCGAAGTTCGGCTCAAATACGCCTACATCATCAAGTGCGATGAAGTCGTCAAAGACGCAGCCGGCACCGTCACCGAACTGCGCTGCACGGCAGACCTCGACAGCAAGACTGGCGGCCCGACGGCCGGAAGGAAAGTGAAAGGCACGATCCACTGGGTGAGTGCCCGCCACGCAATGGATGCCGAGTGCCGGCTCTATGATCGCCTGTTCACCGCACCGGAACCGGACGCCGATGGTGATTTTAAGAAACACCTGAATCCTAATTCCCTCGAAGTCGTCACCGCCAAGTGTGAGCCGAGCCTGGGCGATGCAAAAGCAGAATTGCGTTACCAGTTTGAGCGGCTCGCCTACTTCGCAATCGACAAAGACAGCGCCCCCGGCCGGCCCGTGTTCAATCGCACCATCACGCTCAAGGATGCCTGGGCGAAGGAAAAGCAGAAGTGACCTGCGCCCGTGAATTTTCCGTTCAACGTCTTTCTTGCCGCGTTCGCCAGCGCGTGGATCACGACGATTGCGGCGCTGCCGCTCTGGCGCCGGTGGTGCTTGCGAACCGGGTTGGTGGATGACCCGGGCCACCGGAAGATTCACGACTCACCCATTCCTCTCGCCGGCGGCTTTGCCGTGCTAACGGGAATCTTGCTCCCCTTGCTCATTGCCGGCTTGGCCCTTTCATTCCTGCCGTTCGCCCAGACCAAGTTCGGTGCGCTGAGTTATGGTTTCGATAAACGGGCCTGGCAGCTCGCCGCCATCGGCGGCGGCGCGATTGGCATGACCTTGCTCGGCTGGCTGGATGACCGACATGAACTCAAGGCCGGGCCGAAGTTCGCCGGACAGCTCGCCATCGCCGCCCTGGTCGCGTGGTCCGGCGTGCGCATCACTTTGTTTGTTCCGAACGAACTGTTCAGCTATGCCATCACAATTCTCTGGATTCTTACATTGGTGAACGCGTTCAACTTCATGGACAACATGAACGGGCTCTGCGCCGGTTTGGGAATTATCGGCGCGTGGTTGTTTGCCATCAGCGCCGCCACAGCGGGACAATATCTCGTGGCGCTGATTGCCCTGCTAACCGCCGGCGCACTATTGGGCTTCCTGCCGTACAATTTCCCCAATGCCCGCGCATTCCTGGGCGACGCCGGCAGCCATCTGGTTGGCTTCCTCCTCGCCGTGCTGGCCATTCTACCTCATTTCTACACTCCGGAAAGCCCCCGGCGGTTCGCGGTCGTTACGCCTTTGCTGGTGCTGGCTGTGCCCTTGGGGGATCTCGCATGGGTTGTGTTGCTCCGCACCCGGCTGCGCCAGCCCTTCTGGATCGGGGACACCAACCATCTCTCCCATCGCCTCGTGCGGGCCGGGTTGAGCAAAAGAAAAGCTGTGCTGGTCATTTGGGCATTGGCTGCGGCCATCGGCTCCATCGCACTAATCTGGTGAAACATGAAAGTCCTGGTCACTGGCGCAACGGGATTTGTCGGACGGGAAATCACCCGGCAATTGCAGGCCAGCGGGCATGTATCCCGTTTGCTGGTTCGGGAAGCTTCGGCTCCGCCCGCGCGCGCCCTTGCTTCGTGCCACGCCGTTGAGGTTCACACCGGCGACGTGCTGATCGCAAACACACTGGCGCCTGCGTTCGTGAACTGCGATGCTGTCATCCATCTCGTCGGCATCATCAGTGAAGTTGGCCGGCAAACGTTCGAGCGGGTGCACACGGACGCAACTCGCAACGTGTTGGCCTCCGCAAAACAGGCCGGCGTGAAAAGGTTCATTCACATGAGCGCCCTCGGCACGCGAGCCGACGCTCAATCCCGCTATCATCAAACCAAATGGGCCGCGGAACAGTCTGTGCGTGAAAGTGGACTCGACTGGACGATCTTCCGTCCTTCAATTATCTACGGTCCGGGCGATGGCTTTGTAAATCTGTTCGCGCGCTTGAGCCGGTTTTTGCCAGTGCTGCCGCTGATCGGCGGCGGCTGGACGCGATTCCAGCCGATTCCGGTCGCCGATGTGGCCCGTTGCTTTGTCGGCGCATTGCTCGAGCCGAGCTCCATCGGTCAAACAGTTGATCTCTGTGGCAACGAGACGCTGACGCTTCGGGAGATTGTGGACAGAATTCTCGAAGTTACGGGACGGCGTAGGATAAAACTTCCCCTGCCTTTTGCCGTCGCTAAGGTTCAGGGTGCGGTAGCCGAGTTCCTCTTCAACACCTTGCTGGGAAAGTCGCCACCCCTAAACCGGGATCAGGTGACGATGCTTCGGGAGGACAATGTCGGAAATGGCGAGCCAGCCCGAAACTTGTTCAAGCTCCCGCCCCGGAACTTTCGCGATGAGATCGCCGCTTACCTGACCTGAACTCCGACCGCGACCGAAGCGCGGTCAGAAACCCTCGATCCCGTAAGCTTTGATCTTGTTATACAGTGTCTGGCGGCCAATGCCCAAGCGCTTGGCAGCTTCAAGCTTGTTGCCGCCGGTTTCCTTCAACATGTTGACGATGGCATTCCGCTCCACGCCTTCGAGCAATGTGAAGTTTGTATCCATTGGCTCCTCAGTGGCGACCGCACTCTTCACAGTCGTGATCGAGAGGTCCGCCGCATCCACCATGTCCCCTTCGGAGAGCAGCACTGCCCGTTGGATTTCATTCTGGAGCTGCCGAACGTTGCCCGGCCAGTCGAACGAGGTCAGCCGGTCCACGGCTGCGCCGGTGAAGCCACGAATCGGCCGATTCGCTTGGGCGGCAAAACGCTTTAGGAATGCATTTGCCAACGGCATGATATCGTCCCGACGCTCCCGCAACGGCGGCAGATGTACCGAGATGGCGCTGATACGATAGTATAAATCCTCGCGCATCTTGCCATCCTTGATCGCATCTTCAGGTTTGCGATTCGTCGCCGCAACGAGCCGACAGTTGGTCTGGTAATCAGTTTTACCGCCTACTGGACGCACCTTTTGATCCTGCAACACGCGGAGCAACTTGCTCTGGGTATCGATCGGCATTTCCGAAATTTCGTCAAGGAACAGCGTCCCGCCTTCCGCCTGCCTGAACAACCCCTCGCGATCGGAATGCGCCCCGGTAAACGCGCCCTTCACCGAGCCGAACAATTCACTCTCGATCAGTTCCCGCGGCAAGGCGGCACAGTTGATCTTGATGATCTTGCCCTTGTTCCGGGAACTCATTGCATGAATGAGGTCAGCGACGACTTCCTTGCCCGAGCCGCTTTCCCCGGTGATGAGGATCGTCACATCACTCGGCGCCACCCGCTCGACGGTGCGCACCGCATCCTTCATGGCTGCGCTCTGGAAAACTGGCGACGTGTTACCGCTCATCGTCTCCATCGCCCGCCGGAGGGCACTGTTCTCCTGATTCTGCTGCTTGCGCTCAAATGCACATCGGGCGTCCGCCAGCAGCTTCTCGTTCTCGAACGGCTTCGACAGGAAATTGTAGGCCCCGAGCCGGCCGGCTTCCATGGCATTGGCCGTGGTATTTTCGCCGGTAAGCATGATGACCTCGGTCTCGGGCCAGCGCTTCTTGACCTGGGGCAGGAGTTCCAGACCGTTGGCGTCGGTGAGGTTTACATCGAGGATGACGACGTCCGGTTGCAAGTCTTCGAGCGCCCGGCGCAGCGCCGCACCGCTCTCCGCCTCGTTCACCTGAAACTCGTCTCCCAGCACTTCAGTCAGCACCGTGCGGACACTCTTGTCGTCGTCAACCAGCAGAATTTTGCCCTTCATAATTGTATCTAGCGATTCATCAGACACGCCCGGCTAAAAGCGTCAAAAATATTCCGGTGTTCTTCGTAGCGACCGGCCAGTCGTTCCGGATGGAACTGCACGCTCAAGAGGAATGGTAACCGACCTCGCGCCGTGGGTTTCAATTCCAGCGCCTCAACCACCCCATCTGCGGCCCGCGCAGCCACCGCGAGCACGCCCGCCGGCCGATCCACAGCCTGATGATGCGTGCTGTTTACGGCCAGGGTACGTCTCCCGGTTATCTTGGCCAGCTGCGCACCAGCTGTCAAATGCACATCATGAACTTTCTCGGCCTTGCGATCCATCTGCCGGTGGCGCAACGCGCCGGGAATCTGGCGCGGAATGTCCACCACGAGCGTCCCGCCCAGCGCGACGTTCAACACCTGATGGCCGCGGCAGATCGCCAGCAGCGGTTTGCGCTGCCGAAACACCTCGTCCACCAGCAACAACTCGCGCAAGTCCCGCGCGCCGCCATCCGGCGTGAGGCACACGGTTTCGCGCAATGATTGCGGCAGCCGCGGCGAATAGAAATCCGGGTTTACGTCCTCGCCGCCGGTGAGCAGCACCCCATCGCACCGCGCCACACATTCCGCAATCACACTGCGCGCCGTCGAGGGCGGCATGGCGAAGGGTAATGCTCCGGCATTCAGCAATGCGCGCGTGTAATTCTCCGACAAACTCAGGGAGCGGTCGCCAAACTCGACGCCCTGCGCCTGCACATCGGCGGAAACAAGAATCATTGGGGCTCTGCTCATGCTGTCCAAAGATAACAAGCCGTCTAGGAATGAAAACCAAGAACACCAAGAGGCAAGTTCGAGGCTATTTCTCCTTCAACTGAACCTCACCCGTCCAGCCAGAAAGCGATGGCTTGCCGCCATACTCGGCGATTCGCTCCAGGTAAAACCCGGAAGGTCCATCCTCTGGCTTCAACCGCAGCACTCCCTCAAAACCTTCCTTAGCGGATGCTAGATCTCCACGTTTGTAACTCTCCAACGCCGTTCGGAAAGCATCACGCCAAGCCTGAGTCGCCTCCGCTTCTTTTTGCCAGCCGACCAGTTCGTAAACTGCGACCGCCCTTTCAAATCCCTTCAGCCGGAACACGCCGACCGAACGAGTGATGAATGCATCATTGATCGCCGCATATGTGTCGCCGCTCATCACGCAAGTTGTACCGAGATATTTGTTCAGCCCCTCGAGGCGCGAAGCGAGGTTTACGTTTTCACCAAACGCGGTGTAATCAGAACGCTCCACACTGCCAAAGTTACCTACGTTGGCCACGCCGGAGTGGAGTCCAATCCGCGTATGCAGCAATCGTCCGCGCACCGGTTTAAAGGCGAATTCCAGAAAATGCAGCGTAGCCCCGCAGGCCCGAACCGCGTGATCCGGCTGTGGGTCGGGAGCATTCCAGAAAGCAAAGATGGCGTCGCCGATGAACTTAACCACTGTGCCATCGGTCTTGTGAATACACTGACCGACCGCCCTCTCAAAATACTCGTTCATAACCGCCGCCAGTTCATCTGGATCCAAGCCCTCGGACATCTTGGTGAAATCAGCGATATCAGTGAACAACAGTGTGACGGTCTGCTTTTCCGCTCCCGGTTTGAGCAGCGACGGGTTGCTAGCAAATTTTTTTACCAGCTTTGGCGAAAGGTAGAATGCCAGCGATTGCTCGGCGAGTCGCTTCTGCACGTAGGCTTGCAGGGAGTTGTAGGCAACGGAAATCACGAGCGCGAAAACAATTTGGATCGCGGCAATAAACAGCACAAACCATGAAAGTTGTAGCATGGCCAGATAACACGCACCAAATAACAGTACCAGAGCGCCTGCCGCCACGATGGTCGCCATGACTGGTTGGAGCCGCATCAGCCCAAATCCGGCCAACGCTCCAATTAGAACCAGCAGCGCCGCCTCCCAACCGAGTGGCAACCGCCGAAGCCAGTCGCTGCGCATCAGATTGGCGTAGACCGTCGCCTGAATCTCTACACCGGTCACGAAGATTCTACCTTCGCGCTCGATCGCATCGCGCGACTTGAAGAACCCGAAAGGATTTCGGTACTCGTCCTTCCGGTCATTCGCAAACTTGGTAATGATTTTCGCACCCACAAACACAGCCTTGCCTCGGAAGAAATCGTTAGCGACCACGTTTGGATCCAACGCGTCGGCGTAGCTCACGCTGGGGATGATGCCTGGCGCACCGTAATAGTTTACCCAGCGCACCTGGTTCGCGGTCGCCTCGTTCGTCGTTGCTGGCGCACCGGTAAACTCAGCCGCCGCCCAGCTCAGACTCGGCAATTCTTCGTACGGCGTGTGTCGGCGCACGACCAGGTCGGGATCAGGCGTCATCTCCGCGGAGCCAACTGATGCCGCATTGGTAAGCAGCACTTCGATCGGTGGCAACGTCTGGGCCAAACCCGGTCCCAACGGAACGCGATCCGCAGCCAGAATAACCCGGGAGCTCTCCCGCAACGCCCTCGCCAGTTCATCGTCGGCTTCGGGTCCGGCTATGCTTTGATCAGTGAAGACAATATCGAAAACAATGACTTTGGCGCCGGCCACGGTCAACCGCTGGATGAGTTTCGCATGGAGCCGGCGATCCCAAGGCGCGTTTAGAGGTTGGTTAAGCTTTTTGTGGGAAATCTCGTCCAAATAAACGATCGCTGCCTCGTTCTGTTGCCGCTCACCCTGCAACACCATCAAAGCATCGTAGCTTGAATGCACGACACCACGCCCGATAGCAAACGATTGAAGGGCGTAACCCAAACCCGCGGTGAGCAGCACCAAAACCAGCGTTGCCACCAGCGCTGATGTGATTTTCCCTTTGGGCTTCACTCGCGTTAGCTCATCAGAGTCGCGGGCCGATGGCGAGCGTTTGTGGGCTTAGAAGTAGAACTTGAAGCTCGCCGTGAACATGCGTTCGCGCGGTAGTTCGCGATAGAGCGTGAGCGGATTGAGTTGATAATCCTCGTCCGTGATGTTCACGAGCCCGAGCCGGGCTTCGGCATGACGCAACTTGAAGCGGTAGCCAACATAAAGGTTGAACTGCCAGAAATTCTCATCATCGAGAGCCGGTGAGTACCCGTGGTTGGATTGCCCGGACCAGATCGCCTGCCCCTCGGCGAAGAAACCGCACCGATGATAGTAATTCGCGTGCAACAACACCTGATGCAATAAGGCTTCCACGTCCTGGTCCAGTGTCCCGACCACCGGATCCGAACCACTGAAACTCGTTCGCATATCGGCGTCCGTCAGCCGGTAGCGCAAGCCCACCGACCAGTCCGAGCCGATCGTCTGGTTCAGTGCCAGGAGCAGGGAGCGCTCTTCATAATCCAGCGTCTCGCGCGCCGATGAGGCTGAGTCAGCCACTGGTACAAAAATGTCGCTGTTGGTCATAATGCCAATCGTGCGCGCGCCCTCCGAGGTCAGGAGTTCACCCTGCACGGTCAGATAGGTACCGGTCTTGAAGCTCTGATCCCACCCGAGACCGAATGTTTCAAACTTGGTTCCTGGCACGAGACCACCAACTGATTCGGGAATCAAACTGCGAAACGCCTGATTAAAGCCCGCCACCTGCGTGGGCTCAAGCCGTACGCTGTTGTCGAAGTAAACGCCGCCGAGCGAGCGCGTGTAAGCGCCGCGAAAATGGGTGTCATTCCACGGCGACCAGATCGCACCCAACTTCGGAGAGAGTTGGTCCTCGGTTTCATTGCCGCCCGTGATGGGTGGCGCATCGACGTTTTTGGGGAATCGCAGATAATCGTAGCTCAACCCGGCCGTGATCAAGAGTTCATCAAGCAAGCGCAGGTTCTCATAGGCATAGACGCTTAATCGCTCGAGGTTCGGATCCTCGTTCTGTGAAATCACACTCACGGGATCGGGATCAAGCGGCGACTGGCGGTTGATGTCCGAATCCGTGTCCGGCGTGCCAATCTGATAACGGGCGCCGGCAATCAGCGTCTGGCGTTCTGACTTCCAGATATGCGCCAGCTCCGCCGAGTAGGCGACGAGTTCGCTCTCATAATCTAGCTGCGTAAAGGGCGCCGTCCGGACTGATACATTGGTAACACCCGGAACGAACGGCGAAACTGCCGTGCGCAACCAAGGCACCGATGCCGCGGTGTCCGTCAGTTCAAAATCATCATCAAAGCGCCCGGCCAGCAGCAGCGTGTCGTGCCCCGGTGACCATTTGCGGTGATAACCGCCGATCACGTTGGGCAACTGTTCCTCGTGAATCCGCATGGTCCGGCTGGGTGATGGAACTGACGGGTAATTCGTCAGACCCTTTTGGTTATAATACTGCGCCAGGTCGCCGGATTCGGAATCGTAGTAGCCAACCTGAAGGAACACACTGTCCTTGTCGGTGATTTCGTGTTTTAGCCGCAGGGAGAGATTGAGCTGTTCCAGGTCATTGTTCGCGCGATCGCCGTTCTGCTGGCGATAGAAGGCGTCGAAGGAATAACCCGTGCGCCCCATCACACCGTAAGCCGAGCCGCTTTGCAACCAATCGCCCACGCTGGCGTATTCGGTGAATGAAAAGATTCCGTGATGATCGCCCTCGAACAGTCGCGAGTATTCCTGCTGCGAGACGTTCATCGAGAGATTTCCGCCTGCGACCGGCGCGAGCAAATTCGCCACCATCAACTCGCTGAACCACGGCGTCTCGTAGCGGAGGTTGATCAACTTGGGATCGCGCAATGCGTCGTAGCTGTTGGCGAGGAACAGGTGCGCCGAGTGATTCGCGTAATCGAGATTCACCGCGCGCGCGGCTTCCTGCACGCTGTAGTCGCGCATGCCGGCATCGCGGTAAATGGCCGCCAGGTTGGCGCTGCGTACGGCTTGATCCTCGTCCAGCAACATCCGCGAACGGAATACGCTGCGGTTGTCATTCAGTTCCTTCGATCTCTCCAAATCGGCAATCGCGTCGTTGATCCGATTCTGCTGTTCGTTCAATAGCGCGGAGTAAAGCCAGGGCGTGGGATCGTTGGGATCGAGCTTCTGGGCGAGGGCCAGTTCCTTCATCGCGTGCTTGGTATCCCAGCGTTGGGCAAAGCCCTTGCCCAGATAGCTCCGCAGCGTGGAGCGATTGGGTTCGACGGTGGCGGCTACCTGCAAATCTTCGAGTCCGGCAACCGAGTGACCGGTGCGGAACTTTATCAGCCCGCGCCCCAGCCAGGCATTGCCGAGCGCGGGATCAATCGCGATTGCCTGATCGAAATTCTCCAGCGCCGCGGAGTTGCGCCCTTCCGCCGCGGAAAGAAAACCGTTCAAGGCCAGTGCCTGGGCATTACGAGGTGAACGGGCGAGAGCCTCTGTCGCGGCCGCCTGCGCCGCGGCCCTGCGGCCGAAGCTGAATTCCAACTCCGCCACCCGCGCGTGGGCAAAGCCAAACTGCGGCGACCTTGCCGCAGCTTCCTTGGCCGAGTTCAGAGCGTCTTCCAACTTCGATTGCGATTGAAACGTGTACGAACGCGCCAGCCATTCGCTCGTGGTCGCCGGCGGGGACAATGGGCCAGAGCGATTGCCTTTCACAACGTTCACCAGCTCCCGCAGCGCGTTCGCCGGGCCGGTCTTGACGTTCTCCACTTCCTTCGTGGCCGCTTCCACCTGCCCCACCGAGACCAGCAACGCGGCGTGATAAGCCCGGTCCGCATCTGAACTGCCACTCCGGCTTGGATACGTATCGAGCGCCTTCAACAAATCGCCGGCGCGATACGCGGTGAGCGAATCAGTCAGGTCACGTTTCTCGCCGTCGCTCAGCCCGAGTTCGTCCGCATCCACGATGGCGGGATAATAGAGTGCCCACTGAATAATGCTCGCGGCGTCCACCATGGCGGTTTTGCGCGGGGCCTTGCCGGGCTCGACATTTGCCTGCTCGCCAGACTTGAGCGTTAGCGAGCCTTGGGGATTGGCCAGGTCAACTTCGCCGTCGAGCAGCGCGAGTTCCATCGAGCCATCCTCCGCCACGCGAATGTTGAACTCCGTTCCGCGAATCGCACCGGAAGCAACCGGCGTGCGGAATTGAATCTCCGACGGTTTCTCCCGACTGAAAAAATATGCCGCACCGGATTTGAGATCCAGTTCCGCCTTGTTGCCGGCCTTGGCGGGCGGCTGGATTTCCATTGTGGTAAGTTCATTCACGCGCACCACGCTCAGATCCGACCAACGGATCGTAGCGCGACTGCGTAAGCCAGTCCGCAGACGGTCGCCGGCATTGAGCGCCTGATTGGTGACGACGGAGGTCCAGTTGGCCGTACCTTTGGCGGCGGTGTCCACCTTGCCTTCCCGGCCTAACACAATGGCGGGAGCGGTCTGCGCATCAGGTGCCGGCTGGCCACATGCCGTTCCCGGTGCGAGCCAATTGGCGGATAACAACCCCGCAGAAACGAGCGTGGCTAGGCGAATGTTCATGCGGAAAAAAACACTTGGATTCATGGTGTAAACGCACACCAACCCTATGGGGGTGAAGTTGGCATTGCGGACGCCCTCGGTTTAGTATGCCCGCGCCCGAATGGCAAGGGTAATCAGGCTGACCAATCCCCAAACTAGGCGTCCATGTCGCTCCACTTCCGGGCCATGCGGCCAAAAATGTAGAGCGCCACCGCAGCTACCACACCGATCATCGCAAACGGAATCCAGACGTACTGGGGATGATAGGTGTCCCATAACATCCGGGTCGCGGCCACCGCGTCCAATCCAGTTACCTCCTGTAGTTTCATCATGGCTTCGGTGCGACTAATGCCCAGCGTTGTGGAGAGTGATTCGACCTTTCCGTTCCACCCCCGCTCCGCACCTAGGGGAGTTTTCTCGGCGAGATAGCGCAAGGCGAGCGTGGCCTTTTCTCCGTAGCGTCCGTAAACAACCCCAGCGATCCATGACCCGAAAAACACCCCGATACCGACGGGAATGTTTACATATCCGAGATATAGTCCCTTTTTGCCGGGCGGCGCAATGAGTCCGAGGTATTCGTTCTTCTTCGGTCCGGTCAGCATTTCGCCGAGCGAAAAACAGAGAATGCCCAACACCAGCATTCCCGCGCCTTGGGTCCAACCCGCAATCAAGATCCCGGCCGTGGCCATGCACATACCGATAAGCATTGCGGAAAGCGTCCGCATCCGGCGCGTCAGCCAGGCCGCGCCCACCACGCCGATGATGATGAAGAAGGCATTGAAACTCAGTAGGACCTGCTGTGGGATCATTGGTCCGCGCGCGGTCTGCTCGATCAGAAAATGTCGGACGTTGGATGGCAGCCAGCCCAGTGACTGGGCCATGCGCGTACTATCCACCCAATCCGCAATGAAGTTAGGTTGAAGGTCCCACAGTTGATACATCATCAGCCAGAAACACGACATGATGAGGATGAAAGCCAGCAACCGCGGTTCAATGATGTTCGTGATGGTCCGCCAAAGCACCCGCCCGAGAGATTCGGTTTGTGACGCTCCGGACGGGACATCCTTGTAGACGAGCAGCAGCAGCAAGTTGAACGAGGTAAAAATCGCAGACGAAAAGAACAGATTGCGCCAGGCCTCCGCCGAGTTTGCCGCCGCACCAAACAAGCCCTTCAAGAGAAACACTGCGGGCAGGAAGTGACCGATGAACGCACCCACGTTGACCACCCAATAAAACAAGCCCCACCCCACGGAGGAGTTCTCCTTGGTCAAAGACTGCGCCAGCGACCCCTGGAGGCCAGGTTTGAAGAACGCCGTTCCCGTCGCCAGCACCATGATGGCAGTAAAGAACGACCAGTAATTGCTGACACCGGGAATATCCCGCAAGAAGGCGATCATCAGGTAACCAACCATCATCATGCTGATCGCAAACGCCAGCGTGCGCTTGTAACCGAAGCGGTCGGCCAGCCCTCCCGTCACTACCGGCAGCAATGATTGAAAGATGGCCCACCATGCGTAAATGGTTCCCTTGTTGGTAGCGGTAAGGTGCAAACCGCCGGGATTATCCGCCTGCATGATGTAGATGGGCGCCATCACGCGGAGGTTATAATACGCCAGGCGCTCCCACATCTCGATGAAGTTCAGGATCCAAAAGGTGCGGCCAAATTTGCCTCCCGTTTTGGATGCGGCGGAAGCGGGCGCTGACACCGTGGTAGTGTCCGGTTGAGCTTGGTTCACGCGCCGGAGTTAACCCAAAAGCGACAACGGGGGCAATGCTGAGATTGGCGGTGGACCAGGAAAATACAACCTTGCCCGAAGCATCAAAGCCGGGTCGCCAGTGCGCCGCGCGCCTGCTGCAGGTAGGTAATGGCGTTGGGATTTGCAGTCACTGCCAGCAAGCGATCAATCATCGCGATCCGTTGCGCGACCTGCTCGGCCGGCATGTTCGCGGGCGCCGGCTGTTCGAGGTAATTCTGATTCCCGACGGCAATATGATACGAGCGCGTGGTGAGACCGTCCGGCGCGGCGGCGGAACCAGATAGCGGAGACTGGGAAAGTTGCAACGTAATGCCCGCCAGAGCATCGGCGATCGCGCGCCACGATGAAGAGTCAATCTTGCCGGACTGCGCCAGTTGCACCAGAGCATTGCCGGGTTCCGGGGCCTGAGTAGAAACTTGTGCCAGCATCCGCTGATAAACTTCCTTTCCCAACGAGACCGAGCCGTCCGTGTTGAGCCGGATCAACGAGGCGATGCCAGCCCCATCCGGCAGCTCGGCCAACACCAACGGCGTGTAGTTAAACCAGACATTCGCGTAACGTTCCAGGTCCAGCGCCGCCGCCTCGCCGCCAAAAGTTTTCAACACGTCGAACAACGGCGCGACGTCTCGACCGTCCCATTTGCCGCTGGCAGCCATGCTCAACGCTTCGTGCGCCGCGCTGAGCACGGAGTCACGGTATTGCGCCGGATCGGCCTTTTGAAGATAGGCAGCGACCAGCGCCAGTTCCGCGGGGTCAGCACTCGATTGCAGCGTGGCCAACGACCCAGCGATGGCTTGCTCGCCACCGATTTCCTGCATCGCATTTAGCAGCGCCATCCGCAACGAAGCCGCCCCCATCGAAGCACCGTTCTCCAAGTTGCCGAAACTCAAGTCCAGGTTCTTCTCCAGAAACTCGCGGATAGCCGGCACCGCAGATTCGCCCTGGGCGACTAGCGCCTTGAGCGATTCCTTCCACACGGCGGCCTGCGTCGGCGTAACAGCTCCCGAACCCAAATCCAGCTGGGTCAACGCCGCAACGGCCTGCCGCGCCTCGGCGGTCGGCTCGCCTCGCGGCAGAATGCTCAGGGTGGTCGAAGTCGCTGGCGGATTCGATTTCGCGCCCGGCTTCGCGGTCGCTATGGCAGCGGACTGGTCTAATGCGGGCTCTGTTACCGGGGCCAATCCAGGGTCTCCGCCCGTGGCAGGTTGTTCCGCGTCCATCGTAGAAGCGACATTCGGTGGTTCAACCTGCGGTGACACCGGTCGGCGCCACAGGACAACTGCCAGCGCAACGACGGCCAACCCAGCCAATCCTACCAGCAACAACCGGTTAGCACCGGCGGCCACAGCCCCTCCGGTGATTTTTGACATCCTTGCAATTCTCATCTTAATAGAGCCATTACTCTACCCCGAACCCACAACACTGCAACCAGCCAGGCTTGAAAAAAACGAGCCATCGGACCTGCGCCCAATGGCTCGTGAATTCAGCCACGCGCCCCTACTGACACGGCACTAGGAACCGACATTCATCAAATGCTTCATTGATGGTTCCCGCCGCGCCGGCAATATCCGAGAGCGACGCCGAGCCGGTAGGTTGTCCCGCCAACGCCCGGTTAATGAGTTCAATCAAGCCGGTCATGTTCACGCCAAGGGTGGGATCGCTCTGGAGCGTGCTGATCACCGAACTCGAGAACGTGTATGACTTCACTTCATCGCCGTTTAACTCGATACCATCCGATCCCTTGGTATCCAATTCATCGTCACTGGTGCCGATCTTACCATCCGGACCGGGCAATGCACCCATGGTACAGAAGCGATTGCCAGAAACCGGATTCGTGAGCACCAAGCTCATCAGATTCGTGCTCAAACGGGTATTCAGGTTCAACGTCAACCCCTGGGCAAACAACTGGTTCCGGAATTTCACTCCCTTACGGTCCATCGGCATGGCCGGACTGGTTTGGCACAGGTCGGGCAACAGCGTCGTATTGCCAAACGCCGGGAATGCTGCCGCTGGTCCACCGGCCGGCAAGCGCATGATGATGCAGGACACGCTATCGCGCGTGAACCGCATCGAACGTCCGGGCTTGCCCAGCACCAAATCCCACGAGTTGGTTGCCGTGCCGGGCACGGTAAGCAACTTCTGGATCAGCTGCGGCCGGGGGATACCATTGAACTTGCCGCCGGAGTTGCCGTACGCCCCTTGCGTGAGCGAACAGAATTCGACCGCACAGTTTTCCACCGTCACACTCTGGCAATTCTCAACGAAATTGCTGCACGCATCGTAGATCCGCCAGCACCGGGTCTGTACCAGCCGGTTCAAACCGTCCGTGGTCACCTGATTCGTCACCATTATCACCACGCTGTAGGTGGACGAGCATGTGTCAGTCAGGTTCGTCGGCGGCGTGAACACCACAATCTGATTGCACTGATTGGTCCGGTTCGCGGCCCAAAGCGCCGTCGGGGGCGTGGTATCCACCACGGTCACGACGTTGGTGCAATAAGCGGCGTTGCCGCAGCTATCGAGCGCCTGCCAGATGCGGGAAGCCACAAAGGTGTTGCCACAAGTGGCGTTGGTCAGCGTCAGGATATTGGTCATGGACACAAGCAGGCAGTTGTCGCTCGCCGACGGCGGGAAGAATTGCCACGCCTGGCCGCATTCAACGGTGCGATTTGACGAGCAGGTGATGACCGGCGGAATGGTATCCAACACGGTAATGGTCTGCTGGCACTGCGCCTGATTCCCGCAGGCGTCGGTTGCGCGATACGTGCGGGTCAAGGTGATCATGCAGCCATTGGTGACCCGCGTGTCCCGTTCCCAAAGCTTGTTGGTTACCGCCCCACAGGTGTCGGAGGCAATGATCCCAAGCGGATCAGGCGTCGGAATCTGCGATTCACACTGCACCGTGATATTGCTCGGGCAGATGATGATCGGCGGTGTCGTGTCCTGCACTGTTACTGTCTGCTGACACGTGGCGAAGTTGCCGCAAGCATCCATAATGCGCCAAATGCGGGTCGCAATGTAGCCGTTGCCGCAGGTGCCGTTGGTGGAGCCGCCGATGATGTCGATCCGGTTCGTCCCGCACGCGTCGGGCAATGCAATGGGCGGATCGAATACCCACGGCACGGTGCATTCCACCGTCTTGTTCGTCGGGCAAATCGCGCCCGGCGGCGTGGTATCGCGCACCGTCACCGTCTGCTCAGTGGTCGTCAGGTTATTGCACAGATCCCGCGCGAACCACGTGCGCGTGGCGCTGAAGGTGGCCCCGCAGGCCGCGTTGGTGGTGGTGCTATTCGTCACCGTAACGGAACCGCAATTGTCCGTGAATTGCGGCGGGTTAAACTCCCAAGCCGTACCACATTCAATCGTCTTGTTGGTTGTGCCCACTGTAATGGTCGGGGCATTCGTGTCATGCACCGTGATCACGTAACTGTTCGTAGTCGCATTGCCGCAAAGGTCCGTCGCCACCCAGCGGCGAGTGATGATGGTTGGGCAAGTCCCGTTGGTGCTCCCAGTGTGAACCAGGTTGGCCGTCCCACAGTTGTCAGTAGCAGTGACATTTGGCAGCACCGGCACCTGGCTCAGGCAACTGATGCCAAGATTCGCCGGCACACCCGAGATCGCAGGTGCGTTGGTATCGTTGATTGTGATCGTGTATTGGTTCGTGGTCGCGTTGCCACAAACGTCAGTCGCAACCCAGCGCCGGATGATGGTGGTGGGACATGTGCCGTTGGTGCTTCCGGTGTGAACCAATGCTGGAGTGACGCAATTGTCCGTTGCGCCAACCGTCGGAAGCGCCGGAATCTGGCTCAAACAACTGAACAGCTGATTGGTCGTTGGGACACCCGTGATCTGCGGCGGGATTGTGTCGTTGACCGTGATCGTCTGACTCGCACTCGCCGTATTCGTGCACGTGTCCTTCACCGTCCAGGTCCGCGTGATAATGATCGGACAGCTCCCGTTGGTCACTGACACCAACGTCGGCACGGGCGCGCCATCGCAGTTGTCCGTCGCCGTCACGTTTGCCGGTGCGGGCACTTGCGCCAGGCATTGATAGTTTGTGTTCACCGGCACACCCACCAGCACCGGTGGGATCGTGTCGTTCACTGTGATCGTCTGGCTCGCACTCGCTGTGTTCGTGCACGTGTCCTTCACCGTCCACGTCCGCGTGATGATCAGCGGGCATGAGCCATTCGTGACAGACACCAGCGTCGGCACGGGCGCGCCGTCGCAATTATCCGTCGCCGTCACGTTCGCCGGCGCGGGCACCTGCGCCAGGCATTGGTAGTTCGTGTTCACCGGCACGCCCACCAGCACCGGCGGAATCGTGTCATTGACCGTGATCGTCTGGCTCGCGCTCGCTGTATTCGTGCACGTGTCCTTCACCGTCCACGTCCGTGTGATGATGATCGGACAGCTTCCGTTGGTCACCGACACCAGGGTCGGCACAGGGGCGCCGTCGCAGTTATCCGTTGCTGTCACATTCGCCGGCGCGGGCACTTGCGCGAGGCATTGGTAGTTTGTGTTTCCAGGCACGCCCACCAGCACCGGCGGCAGCGTGTCGTTCACCGTGATCGTCTGGCTCGCACTCGCCGTGTTCGTGCACGTGTCCTTCACCGTCCACGTCCGCGTGATAATGATCGGACAACTCCCGTTGGTCACGGACACCAAGGTCGGCACGGGCGAGCCACCGCAGTTATCCGTCGCTGTCACGTTGGCCGGCGCGGGCACTTGCGCCAGGCATTGGTAGTTCGTGTTCACCGGCACGCCTACCAGCACTGGTGGAATCGTGTCGTTCACCGTGATGGTCTGGCTTGCGCTTGCCGTATTCGTGCACGTGTCCTTCACTGTCCAGGTCCGCGTGATGATGATTGGACAACTCCCGTTGGTTACCGACACCAAGGTCGGTACGGGGGCGCCATCGCAGTTATCCGTAGCCGTCACGTTGGCCGGCGCGGGCACTTGTGCCAGGCATTGGTAATTCGTGCTGAGCGGCACACCCACCAGCACCGGTGGTATCGTGTCGTTCA
>Ga0315912_10001445_pt1 | contig 29092 bp, 28 predicted proteins | sample VfabasoilMG_FD_204469 | JGI IMG/M metagenome (GOLD analysis project Ga0315912, IMG submission 204469) | Garden soil microbial communities collected in Santa Monica, California, United States - V. faba soil | ecosystem: Environmental > Terrestrial > Soil > Garden | place: USA: California...
TGGATGCGTCGGAAGCGTCCGTCAGCGGTGCGAGCGTCGGTGGCGGCGAAAGCGACGAAGTCGATCCGATTGCCGAGGCCGATGTCTACATGGCCTACGGCCGTGACGCTCAGGCCGAGGAAATCCTCAAGGAATCGATCAGCAAGGACCCGAATCGCGCGGCGGTGCATGCCAAGCTGCTCGAGATCTTCGCCAAGCGCAAGGACGCCAAGTCCTTCGAGCAGACGGCGCTCAAACTGAAGGGCCTGACCGGGGGCGCCGGCCCGGAATGGGACACGGCGATGGCGCTCGGGCACTCCATCGACCCGGGCAACGGCCTCTACGGCAGCGGCGGCGCCGCGGCGGCGGTGAGCGCGGCGCCTGCACCTGCACTTGACTTCGATATTGGCGGCGGCGCTGGCGCGGTCGCCCCCAAGGCGGACACGGGCGGCATGGATTTCGACATCGGTGGGGCGACGGCCGCCTTCCCGAAGAGCGACTTCGCCGCCGGCGGCACGCTCAAGCTGGACAGCGGGGAAGCCAAGGCAGCGAGCGGCGGGCTGGATTTCGATCTCGGCAGCACGGGCGGCGCCGGCGACAAGACCGCCTTGATGCCGGGCAAGGCTGCACCGGCGGCAAAGGTCGATCCGGATGCAACGGTCGCAATGGATTTCGATCTCAATCTCGATCTGGGTGGCGGCGGCGAGGAGCCCGCGAAACCTGCGGCGGCCGAGGCGCCACTGGATCTCGGCGGCCTGAGCTTCGATCTGGGCGGCTCGGGCGGCGGCAGCGGCGCGGGCGCCGATCCCAAGTGGCAGGAAGTCGCCACCAAGCTTGACCTGGCGAAGGCTTACCAGGAGATGGGCGACAAGGATGGGGCGCGCGAGTTGCTCAACGAGGTCGTGAAGGACGGCGACGCGGCGCAAAAGAGCCAGGCCGAGCAGATGCTTTCCGGCCTGGGTTAGCCGCGGAGGCATCACGGCAAGCCGCGGCGCGCAAGCGACCGCGGCTTTTTCATTATGGCGACCAGAATCGCACTTGGACTGGAATACGACGGCAGCCGCTTCCTCGGTTGGCAGAAACAGCCTGGTAGAGGCAGCGTGCAGGACGCGCTCGAATCGGCGCTGTCGGCTGTCGCTGACCGGCCGGTGTCGGTGACCTGTGCTGGGCGCACCGACCGTGGCGTGCACGCGCTGGCGCAGGTGGTTCACTTCGATACTGAGGCCAAGCGGCCCGACTCCGCCTGGATGCGCGGCGTCAATGCGCTGCTGCCCGAGGCGGTCGCGGTTCTCTGGTCGCAACGCGTGTCGGCGGAATTCCATGCGCGCTATGCCGCGCGCTCCCGCACCTACCGCTACCTGCTGGTGAATCGCCCGGTGCGCCCGGCCCTGGCGGCGCGCTACGCGGGCTGGTATCACGCGCCGCTCGACATCGCGCCCATGCGCGAAGCGGCGGCGCAGCTTCTGGGCGAGCACGATTTTTCCGCGTTCCGCGCGGCCGAGTGCCAGGCGAAAAGTCCGGTGCGCACGCTGCATGCAATCCAGATCGAGCGCTATGGCGAGCGCATCGAGTTCAGCCTGCGCGCCAATGCGTGGCTGCAGCACATGGTGCGTAATATTGTCGGCACGCTGGTCTACGTCGGTGCCGGCAAGCAGCCGGCCGCCTGGGTGAAAGGACTGCTGGACGCGCGCGATCGCGCGCGTGCCGCGCCCACCGTCGCCACCGAGGGTCTTTACCTCGAGGCAGTCGAATACGAGCCGAAATGGGACCTTCCGGCCCGGCGGCGCGCATCTTCCCCGCTGACCGTCGCATCATGAGGACGCGCGTCAAGATCTGCGGCATGACACGCGTCGAGGATGTCCAGGCCGCGGCGCAGGCCGGCGCGGATGCGATCGGCCTCGTGTTCTATCCGCCAAGCCCGCGCTTCCTCAGCCTGGATTGGGCCCGTCAACTGGCCAGCGAGGCGCCTCCCTTCGTGAGCACGGTCGCGTTATTCGTCAATCCCACCGCGGCGGAGGTCTATTCGGTCATCGAGCGGGTGAAGCCCGCGATGCTGCAGTTCCATGGCGAGGAAACGCCCGAATTCTGCAAACAGTTCGGCCTTCCGTACCTCAAAGCCTGCAGGGTCCAGCCAGGGGTCGATTTGCTAAAATACCTGAGGCCGTTTTCCGCGGCAGCGGGTTGGTTGCTCGATAGCCATGTCGCGGAGTACGGCGGGGTCGGGGAGAGCTTCGACTGGTCGCTGGTACCGGCCGAAAGGTTCCGCCCGGTGGTGCTGTCTGGCGGATTGACGCGCGAAAACGTGCGCGAAGCAGTCCGGTGCGTGCGACCCTGGGCGGTCGATGTGTCCAGCGGCGTCGAAGTTTCCAAAGGCATCAAGGACGCGGCGAAGATCGCCGCCTTCATCGCCGAGGTCAGAAATGCAGATGTATGACTTGCCCGACCCGCGAGGCCACTTCGGTCCCTACGGCGGCGTGTTCGTGGCCGAGACGCTCAGCCATGCGCTCGACGAGCTGCGCGACGCCTATGAGCGCTGCCGCCGTGATGCCGCGTTCATGGCCGAATTTCACGACGAGCTCAAGCACTACGTCGGCCGGCCAAGCCCGGTCTACCACGCGAAGCGCTGGTCCGGGATGCTCGGCGGTGCACAGATCTACCTCAAGCGCGAGGACCTGAACCATACCGGCGCGCACAAGATCAACAACACCATCGGCCAGGCGCTGCTCGCGCGCTACATGGGCAAGAAGCGCGTGATCGCGGAAACAGGCGCGGGCATGCACGGCGTGGCGTCCGCGACCGTGGCAGCGCGATTCGGCATGAAATGCGTGGTGTACATGGGCTCGGAAGACATCAAGCGCCAGGCGCAGAATGTCTACCGCATGAAACTGCTGGGTGCCGAGGTGGCCCCTGTCGATTCTGGATCGAAAACGCTCAAGGACGCGCTGAACGAGGCGATGCGCGACTGGGTGACGAACGTCGAGGACACCTTCTATATCCTCGGCACGGTCGCCGGTCCGCACCCCTACCCGATGATGGTGCGGGACTTCCAGTCGGTGATCGGCGAGGAGTGCAAGCTTCAGATGCCAGAAATGATCGGGCGCCAGCCGGACGCGGTGATCGCCTGCGTCGGCGGCGGATCGAATGCGATGGGCATCTTCTATCCGTACATCAAGGACGAAAACGTGCGCCTGATCGGCGTGGAAGCAGCGGGCGAGGGCTTGGCCACTGGCAGGCACGCGGCTTCGCTCAGCGCAGGCACGCCCGGCGTGCTGCACGGCAACCGCACCTATCTGCTGCAGGATGCCAATGGCCAGATCACCGAGACCCATTCCGTCTCCGCCGGCCTGGACTACCCAGGCGTCGGTCCGGAGCATGCCTGGCTCAAGGACCAGAAGCGCGCCGAGTACGTGGCGATCACCGATGATGAGGCGCTCAGGGCTTTCGGCGATTTGTGCCACTACGAGGGCATCATTCCCGCGCTCGAGTCCGCGCACGCTGTGGCTTATGCGGCGAAGCTCGCGCCCACGCTGCCAAAGACGCAGGCGCTGCTCGTCAATCTCTCGGGCCGCGGCGACAAGGACATGCAGACGGTCGCGGACCGGATGGGAATCAGGCTCTGATGTCGCGCATTGCCGGGCGCTTCGCCGAACTGAAGGCCGCCGGGCGCAAGGCCCTGATCCCCTACATCACCGCGGGCGATCCGCTGAAATCGAGCACGGTTCCGCTGCTGCACGGCATGGTGGAGGCCGGCAGCGACATCCTGGAAATCGGCGTGCCTTTTTCCGACCCGATGGCCGACGGGCCCGCGATCCAGCGGGCCTCGGAGCGGGCGCTCAAGAATGGGATAGGACTTTCCGATGTGCTGGGCCTGGTAGCGCAATTCAGGAAAAAGGACTCAATAACACCAATCGTCCTGATGGGCTACGCCAACCCGATCGAAGCGATGGGCGTGGAGAAGTTCGTGGCGGCCGCAAAGGCGGCGGGCGTCGACGGGACGATCGTGGTCGACTATCCACCCGAGGAGTGCGGGCCCTTTGCCGACCTGTGCGGCAAGGCCGGTATCGACTGCATATTCCTGTTGGCTCCGACGTCCACGGATGCGCGCATCCGCGAAGTGGCGCGTGCCGGCACCGGCTATCTCTACTACGTGTCGCTGAAAGGCGTGACCGGGGTCAAATCTGTCGATACCGCCGAAGTCGCGGCCCAGCTACCCAGGTTGCGAGCAGCTTCGAATCTGCCCATCGGCGTCGGCTTTGGCATCAGAGATGCTGAATCCGCTCTCGCGATCTCGAAGATAGCGGATGCGGTCATCATCGGCACCCGCATCGTGCAGGAAATCGAGAACGCGGGCGCCGAGCATGCGGTGGCGCGCGTGAAGGCGCTGCTGGTGCCGATCCGTAAGGCCTTGGATTCATGAGTTGGCTGCAGAAGCTCCTGCCGCCCAAGATCCAGCGCGTCAGCGGGCCGCGCAAGCAGGTGCCCGAGGGCTTGTGGACCAAGTGCCCGGCCTGCAGCGCGGTGCTCTACAGCACCGACCTGGAAAAGAACCTGAACGTTTGCCCCAAATGCGGCGACCACCAGCGGATCGGCGCGCGGGCGCGCCTCGACGGGCTGCTCGATGCCGAGGGCCGCTTCGAGATCGGCGCCGAAGTGACTCCGGTGGACAGCCTGAAATTCAAGGATTCGCGCAAATACCCGGAACGGCTGGAGGAGGGGCTGGCCTCGACCGGCGAGACCGACGCGCTGATCGTGCTGCAGGGATCGATCAAATCGCTGGGCCTGGTGTGCGCGGCGTTCGAGTTCGATTTCATGGGCGGCTCGATGGGTTCGGTGGTCGGCGAACGCTTCGTGCGCGGCGTACGTGTGGCGATCGAGCAGAAGCTGCCGTTCACGTGCTTCACCTCGACGGGCGGCGCGCGCATGCAGGAAGGATTGCTCTCGCTGATGCAGATGGCGAAGACCACCGCATCCCTCAACGAGCTGGCGCAGCGCAGGCTGCCGTTCATCACCATCCTCACCGATCCGACCATGGGCGGCGTCTCGGCCAGTTTCGCGATGATCGGCGACGTGGTGCTGGCCGAACCCAAGGCGCTGATCGGCTTCGCCGGCCCGCGCGTGATCGAGCAAACAGTGCGACAAAAGCTGCCCGAGGGCTTCCAGCGCGCCGAGTTCCTGCTCGAGAAAGGCGCGATCGACATGATCGTGGACCGCAGGCAGATGCGCGACAAGCTGCATACGCTGCTCGCGCTGCTGCAGGGGAAGCCCTCCGACCAAAGCTCGTGAACCGCTCACTCGCGGAGTGGCTCGCGTTCGTCGAACGGCAGCATCCCGAGCCAGTTGCGCTTGGCCTGGACCGTGTTGCGGACGTCTTACAGAGAATAAAAGCAAAAATCGATTGCCCGATCATCACGGTCGGCGGCACCAACGGGAAGGGATCGACCTGCGCGATGCTGGAGGGGATCCTGCAGGCGGGGGGCTACCGGACCGGGCTCTACACCTCTCCGCACCTGCGGCGTTACAACGAGCGCGTGCGTGTCGCGGGACGGGAAACGGACGATGCCGCGCTCTGCGATGCGTTCGCGGCAGTCGAGTCAGCGCGCGCCCAAGTGCCGCTGACGTATTTCGAGTTCGCGACGCTGGCGGCTCTATTCCTCTTTTCGAAGGCGAAGCTCGACGCCGCGGTGCTCGAAGTCGGCCTGGGCGGGCGCCTGGATGCGGTCAACGCCATCGACGCCGATTGCGCGGTGCTGACCAGCGTCGGCATCGACCATGTGGAGTTCCTCGGCGACACGCGGGACGCAATCGGTCGCGAGAAGGCGGGAATCTTCCGGGGCGGCCGGCCGGCGGTGGTCGCCGATCCGGATCCGCCGCCGTCGGTGCTGTCGGCCGATGCCCGGCTGCTTCTGATCGGCCGCGAATTCGGCTACGTCAATCAGGGCACGCAGTGGTCCTGGTGGGGTCCTTCGGGCAAGCGCTCCGGGTTGGCGCATCCGGCGCTGCGCGGGGCGATGCAGTTGCGCAACGCCAGCGCGGCGCTGGCGGCACTCGATAGCCTGCGCGAACGACTGCCCCTGGCAATGCAGGATGTGCGGCGCGGGCTTGCCGAAGTGACCCTGCCGGGCCGTTTCCAGGTGCTGCCCGGCCGGCCCCAGGTGGTACTCGATGTCGCGCACAATCCCGAGGCCGCGGCGGTGCTGGCGGCGAATCTCGGCGACAGCGGCTACGCTCCGGAGACCATCGCCGTGTTCGGCATGCTCAGCGACAAGGACATCGCCGGCGTCGTGCGCGCCATGGCGCCGCGCATCACGCGCTGGCACCTGGCGACACTGCCCGGACCGCGCGGAGCGCGGGCCGAACTCCTGAAAAAAATACTTGTGCAGGAAAAAATTCGAGCGCCGGCGCGCACCCACGCCACGGTCGGCGCGGCGCTCGCTGCGGCGAAGAGCGAAGCGCGCGAGAGTGATAAAATCGTCGTGTTCGGCTCGTTCCTCACGGTTGCCGACGCCTATGGCTGAATCCGAAGACGTCAACATGCTGAAGCGCCGCGGCCGCCGCCGGCTGGTCGGCGCGATCGCGCTGGTGCTCGCCGCGGTCATCGCGCTGCCGATGGTGTTCGATCCGGAGCCACGCGGCAGTGCGCCGCCCGTGAACGTGCGCATTCCGGGCGAGGACGATACATCGTTCGTGCCGAAGGTGACGGCCAGGAAGGTGCCGGAGAAAGCGAAAACTGCCGCGGAGGCTGGCCCCAAGGCGCCGGAGAAGGTGGTCGAGAAGGCACCCGGAAAAACGGAAGAAAGCCTTGCAACAGGTTCCGGCGACAAGGCCGCGCCGGCGGCTCCCGAGGCGGCGCCTGAGAAGCCAGCGCCGAAGATCGAGATCGTGGTCAACAAGGCGGAGGCGGCCAAAGCGGAGGCTGCGTTGGCGGGCGAGCAGTTCATCGTCCCTGCCGGTGCCTATGCGGACCCCAGCAGCGTGATCGACACGCTCAAGGCGGCGAAAATTCCTTATTACACCGAGCCGATCGCGACCAAGGCCGGCACGGTTACGCGGGTACGCGCGGGGCCGTTCGCCAGCCGCGATGCGGCGGACCGCGTTCTGCAGCAATTGAAGAACCTGGGCTTGAAACCCGGCAACGTCGCCACCAAATCCTGACATGACCTGGCTGGATTACGCCGTCGCCGGCGTATTCGCCGTTTCTCTGCTGGTCGGCGTCTGGCGCGGCCTGGTGCGCGAGGTGATTTCGGTGCTGGGATGGGTGATTGCCTTTCTTGCGGCAAACCTGTTTTCCGGCCCGCTTGGCCCGTCGATGCCGCAGGCGATTCCCACGCCGGAGTTGCGCGTCGCAGCCGCATTCGTCGCGGTGTTCGTCGGGGCCCTGGTGCTCAGTTCGCTGGCCGGGCTGCTGCTGTCAAAAATCGTCAAGTCCGTCGGCCTTGGCGGTATGGATCGCCTGCTGGGCGCCGTATTCGGCGCCGCGCGCGGACTTTTGCTCGTGGCGGCCATTGCGCTGCTGGCCGGGCTCACTAGCGCGCCCAGGCAAGCTTACTGGCGCGATTCCGTGAGCGGGTCGTTACTGGTGCAGGTCGCGCAAACGCTGCGACCGCTATTGCCGCAAACGCTGACCGAGCGCTTGCGCTATGATTGATACTTAGTCACACCGGGAGTCGTTACCGATGTGCGGCATTCTGGGCATTGTCGCTCGCTCGCCCGTCAACCAGCTGCTTTATGACGGCCTGCTGCTCCTGCAGCACCGCGGCCAGGACGCGGCGGGCATTGTCACCAGCGAGCACAAGTCTTTCCATATGCAGAAGGGCACCGGGATGGTGCGCGATGTGTTCCGCACGCGCAATATGCGCTCGCTGCCGGGCCATGTCGGCATCGCCCACTGCCGGTATCCGACGGCGGGCTCGGCGTCGAATTCGGCGGAATCGCAGCCGTTCTACGTCAATTCCCCTTTCGGCATCGTGCTCGGGCACAACGGCAACCTCACCAATTCGGACAAACTCAAGGAGGAGATGTTCCGGCAGGACCTGCGGCACATCAACACCAATTCCGATTCCGAGGTGCTGCTGAACGTGCTGGCGCACGAGCTGGAAAAGGCGTCGGACAAGCTCCGCCTCGACCCGCAGACGATTTTCACGGCAGTGGCGAACGTGCACCGGCGGGTGCGCGGCGCCTACGCCGTGATTGCAATGATCTCGGGCCACGGCGTGCTGGCTTTCCGCGATCCCTACGGCATCCGCCCGGCCGTGATCGGCTACAACGAGACCGCGTCCGGCATCGAATACATGGTCGCCTCCGAGTCGGTCGCCGTGGATGCGATGGGTTTCCGCCTGCTGCGCGACATCGCCCCCGGCGAGGCGGTGTTCATCGACGAGGACGGCAAGCTTTACAGCCAGCAGTGCGCCGAGCGCACGTCGCTCAACCCGTGCATCTTCGAGTATGTGTACCTGGCGCGGCCGGATTCGATCATCGATGGTGCGTCGGTGTACGAAACGCGCCTGCGCATGGGCGAAAAGCTGGTCGAGAAGATCAAGCGCCAGTACAAGCACCTGCAGATCGACGTGGTAATCCCGATTCCGGATTCGAGCCGGCCCTCGGCGATGCAGCTCGCGCTCGGCCTGGGCGTGCCTTACCGCGAAGGTTTCGTGAAGAACCGCTACATCGGCCGCACCTTCATCATGCCGGGCCAGTCGGTGCGCAAGCGTTCGGTGCGGCAGAAGCTGAACGTGATTGGCATGGAATTCAAGGGCAAGAACGTGTTGCTGGTGGACGATTCCATCGTACGCGGCACCACCAGCCGCGAAATCGTGCAGATGGCGCGCGAGTCAGGTGCGCGCAAGGTCTTCTTCGCATCGGCCGCGCCGCCGGTGCGTTTTCCGAACGTCTACGGCATCGACATGCCGACCCGTGCCGAATTGATCGCCGCGCACCGCAGTGAAGACGAGGTGGCTGCAGAGATCGGCGCTGACGCGCTGGTCTATCAGGACCTGGAAGACCTCAAGGACGCGGTACGCCAGGTGAACCCGAAGCTCGTGAACTTCGAGACCTCGTGTTTCGACGGCATCTACGTGACGGGCGACGTAACCGCCGACTACCTGCACGTGGTGGAAACCCGCCGCGACGCGCAGCGCGACACCGACGAAGACGAGGGCGCGCAACTGGACCTCAACTTGGTTGCGAATGGTTGAAGCTGTGATATAGTGCCGCTTTACGCGCCGATTTGAGCCACAGCTTGCGGGCGCGCTACAAATACTGCTAAAGCGTGCCAGGGAAACCCGGTCCGCTTAATCCAGAAAGGATCGGGTTTTTTTATGGCTGACCAGTTCGACATCTCCACGCTGGGCGTGCGCGCCGGCACTGCGCGCTCCGATTTCAACGAGCATTCCGAGGCGCTGTTCCTGACCTCGAGCTTCGTGTTCGAGAATGCGGCGGCCGCTGCGGCCGGCTTCGGCGCCCCGGGTGCCGGCGAGGGATACGTCTACTCGCGCTATACCAACCCGACGGTGACCGCGATGCAGGACCGCCTCGCGGCCCTCGAAGGCGCCGGCGCCTGCGTCGCGACGGCCTCGGGCATGTCGGCGATCCTGACCCTGTCGATGGTGCTGCTCAAGGCGGGCGATCACGTGGTGTGCTCGAACGCAGTGTTCGGCGCCACGGTGCAGCTCTACGCGACGGTCCTGTCGAAGTTCGGTGTCGAGACGACGTTCGTGTCGCCCTCCAGGCTGGAAGAATGGCAGAGCGCCCTGCGGCCGACGACGAAGCTCCTGTTCCTCGAAACCCCGTCGAACCCGCTCGGCGAAATCGCCGATATCGCGGCGCTTGCGGAAATCGCGAGGAAGGCGGGCGCAGCGCTCGCGGTGGACAATGTGCTGTGCACGCCCGCGCTGCAGCGGCCGATCGCGCTCGGCGCCGACTTCGTCGTCCATTCGGCGACCAAGCACCTGGACGGCCAGGGCAGGGTGCTGGGCGGCGCGATCTGTGGCGCCAGGGGACCGGTCATGGACGGCCTGGTCGCCTTCCTGCGCACCGCAGGCCCGACCATATCGCCGTTCAACGCCTGGGTGATTCATCGCGGCATGGAAACGCTGGAGCTGCGCATGCTTGCGCAATCGCAGAGCGCGCTCGAGCTGGCGCGCTGGCTGGAACGGCATCCGAAGGTCGCGCGCGTGTACTACACCGGGCTCGAATCGCACCCTCAGCACGCGCTCGCCAAGCGCCAGCAACGGGCCGGCGGCGCGGTGCTGTCGTTTGAGGTCAAGGGCGGCAAGGGCGAAGCCTGGAAAGTGATCGATTCGACGAAGCTGATCTCGATCACCGGGAACCTGGGCGATGTGCGCACCACCATTACGCACCCGGCGACGACCACGCACGGCCGGCTGTCGCCGGAGGCGCGCGCCGCGGCCGGCATCTGCGATGGCCTGATCCGCCTCGCGGTCGGGCTCGAATCCGTAGCGGACCTGAAGGCGGATTTGAGCAGAGGCCTCGGCTAGAAGCTGACCAGGCGCGCGCCGACCGCGTCGAGGGCCAGGTAGCCGCCGCGCCCGTACCAATCGGGCAGCACCCAGCGCTCGCAGCGGGCGCCGTCCACCTCGTGCTCGTGGCGCGCCGGCCGGTGCGTATGACCGTGGATCATGTGTCGCAGCTTGAGGTGGCGGAAGGCCTCGCGCACTGCTTCCTGGTTCACGTCCATGATCTCCGTGGGTTTCGCGCCCACGGCCTGTTTGCTCTTTTCGCGCAGTCCTGCTGCCGCCTCGCGCCGCGAGGCAAGCGGCATCGCGAGGAATTCTCTCTGCCAGGCAGCGGACCGCACGGAGCGCCGCCAAGCCTGGTAGTCGTGGTCGTCCGTGCACAGCGTGTCGCCATGCAGCAGCGCCAGGCGCTTGCCCGCGATTTTGACGACGCTGGGATCGTCGAGCAGTTGCGCGCCGCTGGCTTCGAGGAAAGCCTTGCCGACCAGGAAATCCCGGTTGCCGTGCATGACATGGACTTTCACTCCCGCGTCGCGGAGGGCGCGCAATCCGTGCGCGACCTCCGCGGCCAGGGAATCGCCTCGGCGGTCCGTGAGTTCGTCGTCGCCCGGCCAGGACTCGAACAGGTCGCCCAGCACGTACAAGGCGTCGGCGCGGACCGCTTCCTCCTTCAGGAAGCGGAAGAACTGCTCGCCGGATTCCGGGCGCTCGCCTGCGAGATGCAGGTCGGAGATGAACAGCGCCCGCTTCGCCACCCCGCTAGGTCACTTCTTGTCGGCCACCAGGGTGGCGGATTCGATGACCACCATTTCGCGCGGTGCATCGGTGGGGAAGGGACCGCCGGGGCCGGTTGGCGTCTTCGAGATCTTCGTCACGACATCCATGCCGGAGACCACCTTGCCGAACACCGTGTAGCCCCAACCGTCCTGCGCGTTCGCGTTGTTCAGGAAATCGTTGTTCTTGCCGTTGATGAAGAACTGGGCAGAGGCGGAATGCGGCGCGCTCGTGCGCGCCATCGCGATCGTGCCGAGGTCGTTCTTGAGGCCGTTCTTTGCTTCGTTCTCGATCGGCGCGCGCGTCGGCTTCTGCTTGTAGCTCTTGTCGAAGCCGCCGCCCTGGATCATGAAGCCGTCGATCACGCGATGGAAGATGGTGCCGCTGAAATGCCCGTCCTTCACGTACTGCAGGAAATTCTCGACCGTCTTCGGCGCCTTCGCGGGGTACAGCTCCAGGCGGATGGTGCCGAGGTTGGTCTTCAGGTCCACCTGCGGGTCCGCGGCGAGCGCGCCCGGCGCGCCGGCGGCGACGGACAGGATGACCAGCGGCTTCCAGAACTCGTTCAGTTTCATGCGCTACCCTCGTAGAGGATCCGCCAGCGCCCTTCGTCCTTGATCCAGTACTGGCGCTTGCGCATCACGTTGGAAAGATTGTTCGAGCGGTAGTCCTGCTCGAAATTGACCACGACGAATTTCTCGCGCGGGTACTGCACCATCGATACCCGCGATACGCCCACCTTGATCCAGCTCTTGCCGGCGTTCACCTTGCGCTTGTGCCCGGACCATACGGCGAGATCCTGGCCGTCGGAATGAAAGCCACCGGCATAGTGCGCGAGGTACTTGTCGGTATTGCGGCTTTCCCAGTCGGCGCGCCAGGCCTCGAATGCGCCCGCCAGCGCCTTGCGTTCGGATTCCAGGGCGGCCGCGTCGGTCCACTCGATATCATCGGCGATGATCACCGGGGTCAGGCCGATCTGCACCCTGCGTCCGACAGCTTCCAGGTCGGCATTGGCGAGCACGATGCAGCCATCGCTGGCGCGCGGCGGGCGGGCGTAGGTATCCGACGGCGTGCCGTGCAGCCAGATGCCGTGGCCGTTGCGCCCTAGGCGCTTGTCCCAGGCGTTGGGGTAGTTGATCGGGTACGCCCCGGCGCCGTAGAAATCCGTCAGTTTCTGGCGCGGCAGGTTGGCGGTGACATGGTATACGCCGATCGGCGTCTTCTGGTCGCCCTCGCGCGTCTTCTCGACGCCATTCTTGCCCAGTGTCACGTAGTAATCGGCGACGTAGCGCGGCCGGCCGCCGGCGTTCTCGAACACGTACAGGCGCGAGCGGCGCGAATCGACCACCAGCGCGTGCTTCTGGTCCACATGCATCTGCAGCACGTAGCGCGGCAGGTGGTCGCCGGTCGGGCGGTCGCGCAGCGCGCGCAGGCGGGACAAGGCCTCGGCACGCAGGTCTTCGACTTTCTCGCGCGGGACGGTCTTGGGCACATTGCCGAAGGTCTCCAGCGGGCGCGAGCGCGCCATCAGCAGGTCGCCGCGGATCAGGTGGGCCAGGCGGAAGTTGGGCTGCGCCGCGAGCAGCGCTTCGACGCGCTCGGTTGCAAGGACCAGGCGGTTTTCCTCGATAGCTTCCAGTACTCCCGAGAGCGCCTTGTCCGGGCCGGCGGCGAAGCACGGCGCGGCGGCTAGGAGCAGGGCGGCAGCCAAATTTGCTGGACCGCCAAGCGTGGAGATCAATTTCCGACCCTCTCCTGCTGGATCAGCCAGCGGCCTTCGATCTTTGCGAGCACCAGCGTTTTGGTCGTATTGGCGCCTTTCAGGACATCGGAGCTGTAGCCCTGGCGGAAGGTGACGCGCGCCTGGCTGTCGCTGCCCTGGCTGACCTTGGGCGAGTCCACCGTGACGCTGATCGATTTCGGCGCGCTGATGCGCTGGCGGCGCGTTTTTTCCCATTCGGTGCGCGCTTCGCCGCCCGGGGTCTGAAAGTCCTTCGCATAGAAAGCGAGATAGGCATCCACGTTCTTGGATGACCAGGCTTTCGCCCAGGCGTTCACGGTTTCGACAATCTCGCTGTTCGAAGGCCTGGCGCTGGCGGCGGGCTTTTCCACCGGTTTTTCAGGTACGGGTTTTGGTTCGACGGCCGCGACCACGACGGGTTCCTTGCGCGGCGTCGCGGCGGCGACCGTCGCGGGCTGCGTGCCCGCCCCGGTCGGGCCGCCAGAGACGACCAGATCGCGCACCAGGGCCAGCTTGTTCTTCGCCGCGGCATTCGCGGAGTCGATCTGCAGCGCCTTGTCGTAGGCCTGGCTCGCGAGCTTGGCGTAGACGTCGCCGAGATTTTCGTACGCCGTCGCGTAACTGGGATGCGTGCGGATCGACTGCTCGAGCGCGCCGCGCGCCTTGTCGTATTGTCCTTGCGCGGCGTAGATCACGGCGAGGTTGTTGTAGGGTTCGGGCAGCTCGGGGAAATCCCTGGTCAGCTGCAGAAATATGTCGGTCGCGTCCTTCGCATTACCCTGATCGGCGAAGATCAGCCCTTTCAGGAAACGCGCTTGTACGTCCTTCGGTTTCGCGGCGAGAAGCTTGTTCACCCTCTCGAGCGCTTGCTGGTGTTGCCCGGATTTGAGCAGCTTGCTCGCGTCCTGGATGTCGTCCGCGACCACCGGCGCGCAAAGCAGGGCGGCGGCGAGCCCGAGGACGCAGGCGCGGAGGTCGGGGAAAATCGTCATTGTGTTATACTTTTCAAGGCCCTACGTTAAGTTGCGCATTCTAGACTAAGCCCTGCCGGACTACAACATTGGCGACTTGGGCCTGACGCCGGACAGGGGTTCCGCATGCTTCGCATCTACAACACGCTCGCCAGGGACAAGCAGGATTTCGTTCCGCTGCGCCCTGGCGAAGTGCGCATGTACGTCTGCGGCATGACCGTCTACGACTATTGCCACATCGGCCACGGCCGCATGATGGTCGCGTTTGACCTGATACGGCGCTGGTTGCGCGCGAGCGGCTTCAAGGTGACCTACGTGCGCAACATCACCGACATCGACGACAAGATCATCAAGCGCGCGGTGGAGAACGGCGAGACGATCAGCGAAGTTAGCGAACGCAACATCCGCTACATGGACGAGGACGTCGGTGCGCTGGGAGTGGAGAAGCCCGACCATGAGCCGCGCGCCACGCAATACGTGCCGCAAATGCTCAAGATGATCGGAAAGCTGGAGGCGAATGGACTCGCCTACCTCGCCGAGGACGGCGACGTGAACTTCGCCGTGCGCAAGTTCCAGGGCTACGGCAGGCTTTCAGGCAAATCGCTGGACGATTTGCGCGCCGGAGAACGCGTGGAGGTGGGCGCAGCGAAGCGCGATCCGCTCGATTTCGTGCTCTGGAAGCACTCCAAACCTGACGAGCCGAAGTGGCCTTCGCGCTGGGGCGATGGCCGCCCCGGATGGGCGATCGAATGCTCGGCGATGGGTTGCGCGCTTCTCGGGGAATCGTTCGACATTCATGGCGGCGGCCAGGACCTGCAGTTCCCGCACCACGAGAACGAGATCGCGCAGTCCGAGGGCGCCAGCGGCAAGCCTTTTGTCAAGTACTGGGTCCACAACGGCTTCGTGCAGGTTGACGACACGAAGATGTCCAAGTCGCTCGGCAACTTTTTTACCATCCGCGAAGTGCTCAAGGTCTTCGACCCCGAGGTGCTACGCTTTTTTCTCGTGCGTGCCCACTATCGCAGCGCCATGACGTACTCGGATGAGCACCTGAATGACGCGAAATCGGCGCTGACGAGGTTGTACACTGCGCTGAGGGACGCCGCTCCGGGAAATGCCGCCCCGGACTGGAGCGAGCCGCACGCGGCGCGGTTCAAAGCGGCGATGGACGACGATTTCAATACCGCCGAGGCGGTGGCAGAGCTTTTCAATCTCGCCAACGAGATCGGGCGCGGCAGGAAGACGCTTGCAACACAGTTGAAGGCGCTCGGTGGCGTCCTCGGCCTCCTGCAGCGCGACCCGCGGGCGTTCCTGCAGGGTGGGACGGGACCCGCTGGCAAGGACATCCAGGCCAGGATCGACGCGCGCCTCGCCGCGCGCAAGGCCGGGAACTACGCGGACGCCGACCGAATCAGGAAGGAACTGGAAGCGTCCGGCGTCATCCTCGAGGACGGGCCCGAAGGCACGACCTGGCGACGCCGGTAGCGTCGCCGGATTCCCGCGAATGTGACGAAAGTCCCGCCGGATGCAGCGGGATTTCACGATTCATGACGATGTTCTCCAGGGTGACGCTATGCTGGTCTCGAAAGTCATGCCCCGCAGATTCCGGCATGACCCCTTCGGGAGAACGAGCATGAATGCCAGGCAGATGTTTCGCGTCGCGGTACTGGGCAGCCCACAGGCCAAGCAGTGGCTTCTGGTGCGCGCATTCGCGGCAACACGCGGCCGCCAGTACGCCTACGACCTGGTCGCAGCGGCCGCCCGTCAGGCAGATATGTACGTGATCGATGCGGACGACGATCGCGCAATGGTGTGCTGGGCGGCTCTCGATTCCCGGGGCACCATACCGGCGGCCTTTCTCGGTAGGGTGCACCCGCGCGCCAAGCGCGCGCTGATGGTGCAGCGACCGTATTGCTCCGGGAGCATCGTCGGCGCGCTGGATCGGTTGGCGCATCGATTCCTGCAGGTTTCAGATGTAAACAGTTTCGAATCTCTTTCCGTCGCCAGGGAGCCGGCGCTCGCCGCGGCCTAGTAGCCGATCGCGGCGCCGTCGCTGCGCGGATCGGACCCGCCGGCATACAGGCCGCTTTGCGGATCGACCGTGATGCCGTGCGCGTGCCCGGCAAGTTCGTTCCACGCGCCCCAGCGGTCGATCGCGTGGCCGCGGCGCTCGAGTTCCGCGATTGCCGCCGCGCCGAAGCGGTTTTCGATGTGCAGGGTGTCGCGCGTCTCGCCGAGCGCGAAGCGCCCCGAGAGCCAGCGCGGCGCTTCCACGGCCTGCTGGATGTCGTAGCCGTGGTCGATCATCGCGGTGTAGGCCTGCACGTGGATCTGCGGCTGGCCGTCGGCGCCCATGCAGCCGAGCGCGCTCCACGGACGTCCGTTGCGCAATCCGATCGAGGCGATGAGCGTGTGCAGCGGGACCTTGCCGGGCGCGAGGCAGTTCGGATGTGCGGGATCCAGCGAAAAATACGCGCTGCGGTTTTGCAGCAGCACGCCGGTGTCGCCCGCGACCACGCCTGAGCCAAACACGCCGTACAGACTGTTGATCAGGGACACAACGTTGCCTTCGGCGTCGGTTGCCGCGACGTAGACCGTATCGCCGTTCAGGCTGCCGTAGGACGGCACCTTGTCCCAGGGCAGGGCGCGATCCGGATCGATCAGCCGGCGGCGCTCGTCCAGGTACTCCGCCGACAGCAGCCGCGCCATCGGTATGCGGGCGAAGCCGGGGTCGCCGATCCAGCGGTCGCGGTCGTGATATGCGATCTGCTTCGCCTGCACCATCAGGTGGGCTCGCAGCGGATCCGCAAAATCCTTCCGGTGCAGCTCGTAGGGCTCGATCAGCTTGAGCATCTGCAGCACCGAGAAGCCCTGGGTCGGGGCCGGCGTTTGGTACAGCGTGAGGTCGCGGTAGCGGCCTTCCAAGGGCTCGCCCCAGGTCGCCCGCTGCGCGGCCAGGTCGGCGGCATCGAAGAATCCGCCGTTGTCCCGCGCATGGCGCGCCATCTCCAGCGCCACCGGGCCTTCGTAGAACCCGGCGCGGCCGCCTTCAGCGAGGGACTGCAGCGTGCGCGCCAGGTCTGGATTGGCGAGCTTGGCGCCGGCGCGGGGCGCGTCGCCATCGGTGAGAAAAATGTTCGCCCACCCGGGATGCTGCCGGAGTTCCGGCGCGGAGGCGTCGATCCAGTTCGCCAGGCGCGCCGTCACCGGAAAGCCGTCGCGCGCATAGCCGATCGCGGCCTCCAAGCAGCGCGCGAACGCGAGCTTTCCGCCGGCCGCATGCGCTTCGCACCAGCTCGCCACGGCGCCGGGGACGGTGAGCGTCGCGGGCAATATGCCGCGCAACGGAATCTCGTTCATGCCCCGGATGCGAAAGTATTCGATGCCCGCGCCCGCTGCCGCCCGTCCGCCGCCATTGAGATAGCGTACCCGCCGCGACTTTGCGTCGTAGATCAGCCAGAAGGCGTCGCCGCCGACACTGGTCATATGAGGGTAGATCACGGCGAGCACCGCTGCCGCGGCCAGTGCTGCGTCGACGGCACTGCCGCCCGCGCGCAACGCGTCTACGCCGGCCGAGGAAGCGAGGCTGTGCGGGCAGGCCACCATGCCGCGCGGGGCCAGGGTGGCCGGGCGGCCGGTGTTGATTTCCATGGATCAATAATATCCGGGGAGCGTGATTGACCTCGGCTGATCGGTCGGGTGGGATCGCAGGCAACGCGCGGTCGCTAGCTTGGCGGCCTAGCCCGCAGTGCAGTGAATGGCATGGCCTCTAGTTGGCCGGATCTCTGTGGTTTCGGAAACTCCCTGACAGGTCACGCGTCTCGGAGAATCTCGAGCCAAGCGCTGGCGTCGACGATTCCTTGGTAAAAGGGATCGACAGTATGCAGCAGTGGGCCGCTTACCAACGAGCTTCCGACCTACAGCGGAAGTACCTTCTCACAGAGGCAGCTGCGCGTCACCCGAATGGATGATGCATGTCTCAAGCAGCAATGATAGGCTGCATCGGGTCAGGAAGGGGACATGGATAAGCAATCGAAGCTGATTGGCGCCTGGCAAACCGATTAAATTTACTAGGGGGAAACATGAACAGACTCAATGCATCAGTATCGGGTATTTGCTTCCTGTTATTTTTTTCTCTTTCATTTGCTCAACAGGATCTTCTCGGAAATTACAGCGGCACTTTCGTTGTTGAGGGGTCGCGAAAAAGCACATCAATCGGCGTGCAGATGCAGATCGCCAGTGTTGAAGGCGGAAACGTGACCGGCGGATTCAAATTGATCGGTGGAGGTTGTGCGGGAGACTATGCCCTCAGCGGCAAACTTTCCGGCGATCAATTCGCGCTTCGTACAGGGCCCTCGGAAAAGCAAGGCTGCGGCAATGTCGGAATGAAACTGACTGCCAAGGGCGGAAAATTGACCGGCACCTATGGCAAATATGAGATTGAATTGTCGAAATAGTAGGCGCGCGGTTGTGAGCGCGTGCGCCGCACCTTTTCGGTTCGGCTCAAGAAAAGAGGGTTGAGCAACTCTCGCAGTCAGCGTTCGAAGTATGGAGCCTTGTGCGGACTAGCGTCCGCCCAAGGACCCTGATTTTTGAAGGCTAGCCTTCAAAAAACTCCTTGACCTTGTCGAACCAGCCCTTGGCGCGCGGGTTGTGGCGCCCGGCGTCTTTCTGGCTGATGGTTTCGAATTCCTCCAGCAGCTCGCGCTGGCGCGCGGTGAGCTTCACCGGGGTCTCGACCACGACGTGGCAGAACAGGTCGCCGCGCGATTGGCTGCGCACCCCCTTGATGCCCTTGTCGCGCAGGCGGAAAGTTTTGCCGCTCTGCGTTTCGGCGGGAATCTTGATGCGCGCGCTGCCATCGAGTGTCGGGATCTCGATCTCGCCGCCGAGTGCCGCGGTGGCAAAGGATACGGGCATCTCGCAATGCAGGTCGTCGTGGTCGCGCTGGAACACCGGATGCTGCTTGAGGTGCACCTGCACGTACAGATCGCCCGGCGGCCCGCCGTTCACGCCGGCCTCGCCTTCGCCTGAGAGCCGCACGCGGTCGCCCTCGTCGACGCCCGCCGGAATTTTCACCGACAGGGTTTTCTGGTGCTTGACGCGGCCCGCGCCGGCGCAGGAGGGGCAGGGATGGGCGATGGTCTTGCCGGTGCCATGGCAGCGCGGGCAGGTCTGCGCCATCGAGAACGGGCCCTGCGAGACGCGCACCTGCCCGTTGCCGTGGCAGGTCGCGCAGGTCTGCGGCTGCGTGCCGGGTTTCGCGCCCGAGCCGTGGCAGGTTTCGCAGCCGGCAAGCGTCGGGATGCGGATCTTGGTCTCGAATCCATGCGCCGCCTGCTCGAGGGCGATCTCGAGGTTATAGCGCAGGTCGGCGCCGCGGTAGACATTCGAGCGGCCGCCGCGGGCGCCGCCGAAGATCTCGCCGAAAATGTCGCTGAAGACGTCGCCGAAGCCGGCTTGGCCGAAACCGGCTCCGGCGCCAGCGCCGGCCGCCGCGGACGGGTCGATGCCCGCATGGCCATACTGGTCGTACGCGGGCCGCTTCTTCGGGTCGGTCAGGACCTCGTAGGCTTCCTTGGCATCCTTGAAGTGCTCTTCGGCCTTCGGGTTGTCCGGATTGCGGTCCGGATGCCACTTCATCGCCAGCCTGCGATAGGCCTTCTTGATGTCTTCTTCAGACGCATCCCGGTTGATGCCGAGCACTTCATAGTAGTCGCGCTTCGCCACTCCCGACCTTTCCCCCCGGCTCAGCCGGTTTTCTTGTCTTTGACTTCCGTGTACTCCGCATCGACCACGTTGCCGTCATCCTTCTTGGCATCCGTTTTCGCGTCGCCACCACCAGCGGCCTGCTGAGCAGCCTGCGAGGCATTTTCCTGCTTGGCTTGCGCGTCGGCATAGACCTTCTCGCCCAGCTTCTGCGAGGCTTCCGCCAGCGTCTTCGCCCTGGCTTCGATTTCCGCCTTGTCCTCGGACTTGAGCACGCCTTCGGCGTCCTTCAGCGCAGCCTCGATCTTCTCTTTCTCGCCGGCTTCCAGCTTGTCGCCGTATTCGGTCAGCGACTTCTTGATCGAGTGCACGAGCGCCTCCAACGTATTGCGCGCGTTGACGAGTTCGAGTGCCTTGCGGTCTTCCTCGGCGTGCGACTCGGCGTCGGCGACCATGCGCTTGATTTCCTCCTCGGTCAGGCCCGAGCCCGCCTGGATCTTGATCTTCGCTTCCTTGGACGTGGCCTTGTCCTTGGCGGTCACGTGCAGGATGCCGTTGGCGTCGATGTCGAACATGACCTCGATCTGCGGCATGCCGCGCGCCGAGGGCGGGATGTCGGACAGGTTGAACTGACCGAGCGACTTGTTGCCGCGCGCGACGTCGCGCTCGCCCTGCAGCACGTGGATGGTCACCGCGGTCTGGTTATCCTCCGCGGTAGAGAATACCTGCTGTGCCTTGGTCGGGATGGTGGTGTTCTTTTGGATGAGCTTGGTCATCACGCCGCCCAGCGTCTCGATGCCGAGCGACAACGGCGTGACGTCCAGCAGCAGCACGTCCTTGACGTCGCCCTTGAGCACGCCGGCCTGGATGGCCGCGCCGACGGCAACTGCCTCGTCGGGATTGACGTCCTTGCGCGGTTCCTTGCCGAAGAACTCGCGCACCTTGTCCACCACCTTCGGCATGCGCGTCATGCCACCCACCAGGATCACGTCGTGGATGTCGGAAAGCTGCACGCCCGCGTCCTTCACCGCGACGCGGCAGGGCTCGATGGTCTTGTTGATGAGTTCGTCCACCAGCGATTCGAACTTGGCGCGCGTGATCTTCATCGTCAGGTGCTGCGGCGCGCCGTTCGCCATGGCGATGTAGGGCTCGTTGATCTCGGTCTGCTGGCTGGAGGAGAGCTCGATCTTCGCGCGCTCGGCTGCGGACTTGACCCGCTGCAGCGCGATCGCGTCTTTCGCCAGGTCGACGCCGCTCTTCGTCTTGAACTCCTCGACGATGTGGTCGATCAGGCGCTGGTCGAAGTCCTCGCCGCCGAGGAAAGTGTCGCCGTTGGTGGAGAGCACCTCGAACTGGTGCTCGCCCTCGACCGCGTTGATGTCGATGATGGAGATGTCGAAGGTGCCGCCGCCCAGGTCGTAGACCGCGATCTTGCGGTCCTTGCCTTCCTTCTTGTCCATGCCGAAGGCGAGCGCCGCCGCGGTGGGCTCGTTGATGATGCGCTTCACGTCGAGGCCCGCGATGCGGCCGGCGTCCTTGGTGGCCTGGCGCTGCGAGTCGTTGAAGTAGGCGGGCACCGTGATCACCGCCTCGCTGACTTCCTCGCCGAGGTAATCCTCGGCGGTCTTCTTCATCTTGCGCAGGACCTCGGCCGAAATCTGCTGCGAGGCGAGCTTCTTGCCGCGCACTTCGACCCAGGCGTCGCCGTTGTCGGCCTTGGTGATCTTGTAGGGCATCAGGCCGATGTCCTTCTGCACTTCCTTTTCCTCGAACTTGCGGCCGATCAGGCGCTTGACCGCGAACAGGGTGTTCTTGGCGTTGGTGACCGCCTGCCGCTTGGCCGGCGCCCCGACGAGGATGTCGCCTTCCTCGGTGTAGGCGACGATGGAGGGGGTCGTGCGCGCGCCCTCCGAGTTTTCGATCACCTTGGGCTTGCCGCCCTCCATGATCGCAACGCAGGAATTCGTGGTGCCCAGGTCAATGCCGATGATCTTGCTCATAGCGCTTCCTCAGTTCGGAGTCGTGTTGCTATCGGATATGGGGTTTCCGCCCGTGTTTTCAAGGGCTTTGGCGACCGTGACCAGGGCCGGGCGCAGCACCCGGTCGTGAAGGCGATAGCCCTTCAGCATGACCGTAACAATGGAATTGGCCTGTGCGCCGGCCGCGTCGACAGCTGCAATGGCTTGGTGCAAATGCGGGTCGAAGCGCTCGCCCGCGGCCGGCAGGATCTCCGCCAGGCTGGCCTTCTGGAACACGGTCTGTAGCTGCTTCATGGTCAATTCGACGCCATCCCGCAGCGCCTGTGGCGCGCCTTCGGCGGCAGCCAGCGTGGCCTCCAGGCTGTCGGCCACCGGCAACAGGCTTTCAGCGATGCGCTCGACCGCGAACTTGTGCGCCGCTTCGACATCGGCGCGGGCGCGCTTGCGCACGTTCTCGGCCTCGGCCACCGCACGCATCCAGGCGTCCTTCTGCTCGTCGATGCGGGCCTGCGCTTCGGCCAGCAGCTTGTCGAGGGTCTTGGCCTCGGCCGGGGCCCCGGGTTCCGTCAGAGGAGAGTTTTGCGTGTTTTCGGACATGGAATCCATCGCAGATGGGGACGCATGCGGGGCTTTCAAGGGCCCGTGCCGGCTATTTTCGCCATCGCCAGGATCCACTCAGGTGACTCATTGAGGCAGGGCAGGGCGTGAAAATCCTTCCCGCCCGCACCGAGGAACGCCCGGCGCGCCTCGATAGCGATTTCCTCGAGCGTCTCCAGGCAGTCGGACACGAATCCCGGGCAGACCACGTCGACGCGCTTCACGCCCTGGCGCGCCAGCGCGACCAGGCTGGGTTCGGTATAGGGCTGCAGCCACTCGGCCGCGCCGAAGCGCGACTGGAACGCGACCTGGTAATCCCCGGGTGCGATCCGCAGCACGCCGGCCAGGACCTTGGCGGTGGCGAGGCATTGCGCCTGGTAGGGATCGCCGCGCTCGACGGCGCGCTTGGGCAGGCCGTGGAAGCTCATCAGCAGCTTTTCTGCCTTGCCATGCGCGGCCCAATGGCGCTGCACGCCTGCTGCGACGGCGGCAATGTAGGCGGGGTGGTCGTGAAACTGCTCGATCATCCTCGTTCCGGACGGCAGAACGTCGCGCACGCTCTCCGTGGTGCTCCTGGAAAACTGCGGATAGAGCGGAACGACGGTGACTTCGCACCCGGACAGCGTCTGCAGGCCGTCCGCGATGCTCGGATTGCCGTAGCGCATGGCGTAGGCGACCTTGATATTGCGCTCGGCGAGCGCTTTCCCCAGCAGGAGCGCCTGCTGCTTTGTATGAAAGGCCAGCGGCGAACCCTGCGGCGTCCAGATCGACGCGTATTTCTGAGCCGATTTTTTGGGTCTGTTTCTCAAAATAAAACCATGAAGTAGAGGCAGCCAAATCCAGCGCGGCAGCTCTACCACGCGCGGGTCAGACAGGAATTCGCCGAGATAGCTGCGCACCGCGTCCGGCGTAGGGGCGGACGGCGTGCCAAGATTGACGAGGAGAATACCTTTCAGGGTCGAGGGATAACTGCGGGGTTACGGCTGGCTTAGTGCGCTGGAGAGCAGCTTGGCCGTGATGTCAACGATCGGCACCACGCGGTCGTAGGCCATGCGCGTCGGGCCGATGACGCCGACGGTGCCGACCACCTCGCCGCCCACCTTGTAGGGCGAGGTCACCACGCTAACTTCGTCCGGGGCGCCGACGCCGGATTCGCCGCCGATGAATATCTGCACGCCTTCGCCGCGCAGCGACAGGTCGAGGATCTGCACCAGGGATGTCTTGCGCTCGAACAGTTCGAACAGCTGGCGCATGCGGCTCATGTCCTGCCCGAGATCTTGCGCGGCGAGCAGGTTGCGTTCGCCCGAAATGACGTACTGCTCGTTGCCTTCGGTCACTGCCTGGTCGCTGGCGGCGAGCGCGATGTTCATCAGCGAGGTCAGGTCCTGGCGGATCTCGCGCAACTCCTCCTGCAGGCGCTGGCGGATGTCTTCGAAGCTGTGGCCGGAGTAGTTCTGGTTGATGAAATTGGCGGCCGATACGAGCTCCGAAGGCGTGTAGTCACGCTCGGTGAACAGGATGCGGTTCTGCACGTCGCCTTCGGGCGTGACGACGATCAGCAGGATGCGCTTTTCCGACAGGCGCAGGAACTCGATCTGCCGGAAGCTGAGCGCGCGGCGGCGCGGGGTCATCACCACGCCGGCGAAGCTGGTGAGTTGCGACAGCAGCAGCGAGGCGGCCTTGATCGCGCGCTGCGGATTGTCCGGGTGCAGCTGGTCCTCGAGCTGGTGCAGTTCGCCCGATTCGAGCGGCTTCACAACCAGCAGCGAATCGACGAAGAAGCGGTAGCCCAGCGGGGTGGGCACGCGGCCGGCCGAGGTGTGGGGGCTCGCGATCAGGCCGAGTTCTTCCAGGTCCGACATCACATTGCGGATGGTCGCCGGCGACAGGTCGAGACCGGAATGGCGTGAGAGGGTGCGCGAGCCGACCGGCTGGCCTTCGGCGATGTAGCGCTCGACGAGGGTCTTCAGCAGGATCTGGGCGCGCTTATCCAGCATGCCCGGATTCTACAGTTAGAATCGGACGATGAAAGCTGCGTTCGAGCGCGTCGCGCTGATCGGCAAGCAGACTTCGGAAATCGCCGATTCGCTGCGCGACCTGCGCGACCTGCTGCGCCGCCATGGGTGCCAGGTCGTGGTAGAGAAAGAAACGGCCACCGCCGCCGGCGCGGGCGCCGAAGGCGCGGTCGCGAGCTTCGAGGAGATTGGCCGCGCCTGCGACCTGGCGATCGTGCTGGGGGGCGACGGCACCATGCTGTCGGCCGCCCGCAACCTGGCGCACCGCAAGGTTCCGCTCGCCGGCATCAACCTCGGCCGCCTGGGCTTCATGACCGACATCGCGCTGTCGGAAATGAGCAGCTCGGTGGGCGCGATCCTGGAGGGCCGGCACACCATCGAGGAGCGCGCGCTGATCGAGGCCGAGATCCGGCGCGGCGGCAAATCGCTGCTGCGCACCGTCGCCCTCAACGAAGCGGTGGTCACCAAGGGTTCGCAGGCGCGCCTGATCGAGTTCAAGCTGAGCATCAACGGCGAGTACGTCTACCGCCTGCGCGCCGACGGTGTCATCGTCGCCACGCCCACCGGGTCGACCGCTTATGCGCTGTCGGCGCAGGGCCCGATCCTGCAGCCCACCGTGCCGGCCTTCGCGCTGGTGCCGCTCAACCCGCACGTGCTGTCGGCACGGCCGGTGAGCGTCAGCGATGCGAGCGTGATCGAGCTCGAGCTGCTGCGCGCGCTGGATGCGCGCGCCCATTTCGACGGATTCGCGCTTACCGACCTGCAGGAGGGCGATCGGCTGGTGCTCAAGCGTTCCGCGGACTCGATCCGGTTTGTGCATCCGCCCGGCTACAGCTATTTCACGATGCTGCGCGAGAAGCTGCGCTGGAGCAAGGCGGTGGGGAACAAGCTCGACGACTGATGCTGCGCGCGCTGGGCATCCGCGATTTCGTCATTGTCGAGCGCGTCGAGCTCGAGACTGGCGCCGGTTTTACGGTGCTCAGCGGCGAGACCGGCGCCGGCAAGTCGATCCTGGTGGACGCGATCGAGCTGCTGGTGGGAGGCCGCGGCGACGCGGCGCTGGTGCGCGACGGCGCCGAGCGCGCGGAGCTTTCCGCGGAATTTGAATTTGAAAGCCATGGGCCTTTGGCCGATTGGCTTGAGAAAAACGATTTCCAGGAAGATCCCAATCAGATTCTCGTCCGCAGAACCATCGACCGCACGGGCCGATCGCGCTGCTTCGTCAACGGGCGGGCGGCAACGCTTGCGCAGCTGCGCGAAGCGGGCGAGCACCTGGTGGACATTCACGGCCAGCACGAACATCAGTCGCTGCTGCGCGCGGCCGCGCAGCGCGAGCTGCTCGATGCGCACGCCGGTGCTCAGGAGCTGGCGCGCGCATGCGCCGAGGCCTGGCGCGCCTGGCGGCGGCTGGAAGACCTTGCCGCCGAGGCCGAACAGCAGTTCGCCAGGCGCGAAGCCGAGCGCGGTGAGCTGCAGGACAAGGTCGCGGACCTGAAGAAGCTCGCCCTCAAGACGGGAGAGTGGGACGAACTCGCCGCGCAGCACCAGCGCCTCGCGCACGGCTCCAGTCTGCTCGCTGGTGCGCAGTCGTCGCTGGAGTCCCTGTCCGAGGCAGACGGCGCCTGCCTGCCGCAGTTGTCTGCGGTCGCGAACCGGTTGCGCGCGCTCTCGGCCCACGACGCGCAGTTGCAGGGCATCGTCGATATGCTGGCCTCGGCCGAGGCGCAGGCAGGCGAAGCCGCGCGCGAACTGCGCGACTATGCTTCGCGCGTCGACCTTGACCCGGAAGCGCTGCGCGAGGCCGGGGAGCGCATCGAAGCGCTGCATGCGGCCGGGCGCAAATACCGCGTCAAGCCAGCGGAACTGCCAGCGCTGGAGCAGGAAATCGCGCAACGCTACCGCGAGCTGGAGCTCGCCGCGAGTCCCGAGGCACTGAAGCAGGAGGTGGCGACGGCGCGCGCGCGCTACGACGCGGCGGCGAAAAAGCTGTCGGCCCGGCGCAGGAGCGGGGCGCAGGCGCTGGGCAAGGACGTTACGCAGGCGATGCAGTCCCTCGCGATGAGCGGCGGGCGCTTTGCGGTTTCGCTCAACGCGATTGAGGTGCCGGGCAGCGCCGGCGCTGAAGAGGTGGCCTTCGAAGTCGCCTCGCACCCGAGCCTGCCGCTGCGGCCGCTGGCGAAAGTGGCCTCCGGCGGCGAACTCTCGCGCATCAGCCTGGCGATCCAGCTGGTGGCGGCCCGCGAATCGCCGGTGGGCACGCTGGTCTTCGACGAGGTCGATTCGGGCATCGGCGGCGCAGTTGCGGAAACGGTCGGGCGCTCGCTGCGCAAACTCGGCAAGCAGCGCCAGGTATTCTGCGTTACGCACCTCGCGCAGGTCGCCGCGCAGGGCGACGAGCAATGGTCGGTGTCGAAATCGGGCGGCACGGGCAAAGTCAGCAGCGCCGTCACCAGGCTAGACCGTGCGGGGCGGATCGAGGAACTGGCGCGCATGCTGGGAGGGGCGGAGATCACCCCCACGACCCGCAAGCATGCCGCGGAACTGCTGGGAAAGTAGAAAAACCTGGATCCCTGCTTTCGCGGGGATGACGTTCTACGCCGGCCGGTGCGGGCAGTCGGGCTTGGTGCAGTCTCCGTACAGCGCCAGCGAATGGCCGCGCAGCACGAAACCGTTTTTGCGTGCAATTTCGCCCTGGCGCTTTTCGATCTCGCCGTCGTAGAACTCCTCGACGCGTCCGCACTGCAGGCAGACCAGGTGATCGTGGTGCCCGCCCTGGTTCAACTCGAAGACCGCCTTGCCGGTCTCGAAATGCTGGCGCGTCAGCAGGCCGGCCTGCTCGAATTGCGTGAGAACTCTGTAGACCGTGGCCAGTCCAACGTCCATGCCTTCGGCGATCAGCGCCTTGTACACGTCTTCGGCCGAAAGGTGGCGCACCTTGCTCGCCTCGAAAAGTTCGAGGATCCGGCGCCGGGGCAGCGTCGCCTTGAGGCCGATTTCCTTGAGACTCTGGGCGGTGGTCATCCGTTATCATTATAGGCTCATGAATGATGATTTCCGCCGCCTGCGGCCCGGGGCGATTGCGCTCTGCGTGACGGCTTCGTTGTCTGCGTTGCTGACTTCGTGCAAAACGGCCGAGCTGGTGCCCAAGGTTCCCGGGCTCGAGCCCTACCGGATGACGATCCAGCAGGGCAACCATCTGTCGCAGGAAATGGTCGCGCAATTGAAGCTCGGCATGACCCGCGATCAGGTGCGCTTTGTGCTCGGCACGCCGCTGCTGATGGACGTCTTCCATGCGGACCGCTGGGACTACGTCTACTACCGCGAAGTGCCGGGCGGCAAGCGCGAGCAACGCAACCTGTCGGTGGTGTTCGAGAAGGACAAGCTTGCACGCGTGCTGGGCGACCTCGTGCCCCCGGAAGGAACGGCGGTCCAGCCGGGCGGTTTTGTGCCGGTGGCAAAACCGGATGCGCCGGCGAAGCCTGCGTCCACAGCGGCGAAACCCGCGGCTGCGGCGGTCAAGCCTGCTGCCGAAGCGCCGAAACCCGCGGCCGAAGCGCCGAATCCGCAGACGGGAAACTGGGAAACAAAGCAGAACTGGGGTAGCCCCGCGCCGGAGCCGGACAATCGGCCGGCGATCGGTCGATGAGGCGCGACAGGCTCAAGGTGGTGGTGGCCGGCGCCGGCGGCAAGATGGGGCAGGCTCTGATCGAGAGCGTGCTCGCGGATGCGTCGCTGCAGCTTGCCGCCGCACTCGACGCGAAGGCGAGCCCCGCAGTGGGCCGCAAGGTCGGCGGCATCACGGTTACTTCGGATGTTCGCAAGGCGGTTGCCGCGGGTGACGTCCTCATCGATTTCACGCGGCCCGAGGGGACTCTCGAGCACCTTGGGCGCTGCGCGGAGCTGGGGAAAGCCATCGTGATCGGCACGACGGGCATTCCCGCCCCGCTGCGCAAGTCGATCCTCCAGGCAGGCCGCAGGATACCGATCGCGATGTCGCCGAACTTCGCGGTCGGCGTGAACGCCGTCTTCAAGCTGGCCGAAGTCGCCGCCGGCATCCTGGGCGACGATTTCGATGTCGAGATCGTGGAGGCGCACCACCGCCAGAAAGTGGATGCGCCGTCCGGAACCGCGCTGAAGCTGGGCGAAATAGTTTCTTCTGTTTTAAAACAGAAGCTTTCGTCCGTGGCGGTGCACGGCCGGCAGGGCGACACGGGCGCGCGCCCGCAGAAACAAATCGGCTTCCACGCCATCCGCGGCGGCGACATCGTCGGCGAGCATATGGTGATATTCGCGGGCACCGGCGAGCGGGTCGAAGTGACAGTGCGCTCGCACAGCCGCATGACCTATGCGCTGGGCGCGCTGCGCGCGGCGAAGTTCCTGCGCGGCAGGCGTGCGGGTCTGTATGACATGAACGACGTACTTGGCCTGAAATAGCAGGCGAGGTATAATTCCTCGCTCAAATGAGCGGGAGGGGCGCAAGCCTCTTCCGCTTTTTCACATCCAAACCGGGAGTTTGCCGTGCCAGTCCTCGATGCCGCCGTTCTCGTCCTTGCCGACGGGACGGTGTTTCGGGGCCGCTCCATCGGTGCGCGCGGGCAATCCGCGGGCGAAGTCGTCTTCAACACCGCGATGACCGGGTACCAGGAGATCCTTACCGATCCCTCGTACTGTCGCCAGATCGTCACGCTGACCTATCCCCATATCGGCAACACGGGCGTCAACGCCGAGGACGAGGAAGCAGCGAAATGCCATGCCGCAGGCCTGGTGGTGAGGGACCTGCCCGCGCTGGCGTCGAATTGGCGTAGCCAGACTGATTTAAGGTCCTATTTAATACAAAACAAAATTATTGCGATCG
>Ga0315912_10001446_pt1 | contig 29086 bp, 24 predicted proteins | sample VfabasoilMG_FD_204469 | JGI IMG/M metagenome (GOLD analysis project Ga0315912, IMG submission 204469) | Garden soil microbial communities collected in Santa Monica, California, United States - V. faba soil | ecosystem: Environmental > Terrestrial > Soil > Garden | place: USA: California...
ATAGAGCCGGAGACCGATGCGGCTCTTCAGACGCTGCAGCTACTGTTGCTTGTCACGGCAACTCTCGTGACCCTCGCCGGGCCCATTCTGAAGGCAGTCTGGCGTTTCGTGTCGGTCTTTCCCAACAACAGGGCCGCACGTGGACGATTTCTCGTGATCGCGTTGCTCGTGCCGCTCGCGGCGCTTCTGGTGATGGTTGAGCCAGAGCGCAGCGATCGCATGTGGTGGCTGTGGCCACTTGTCACAATCTTCCTCGCGTCGCTCATCGTCGATCTCGTTCGGACGGCCACGGCCCTGGGGCGAATCGCAGGCGTCGGGCTGGCAATACTCATCTTCGCGTTCACCGGCGCCACGGAAACCGTCACAGCGAAGGCGCACTCCTGGCGCACGAATGGATGGGAAGGGATGGACGGGGACGACATGCGCGCCGCTGAGTACATCGCCTCGCGCGTGCATCCAGGCAACGAGGCACGTATCGGCTACCACCGGGCGTTCTTCGAGGGCATTCCCACACTCAGTACGATCGACAGGCGATTCAAGGTTGGAGCGGAGTTCGACCTCGTGCTGGCGTATCGCTTCCGCATTGCCAACGAAAGCACATGCGCCGAAGGCTTTGGCCCCGACGACGAGTATCGGCTTGCATGGGAGTCGTCGCGTCCAACGCCGCACGGAATGTCCCGGGCGCTTGCCGCCCCTGGTTCCGCGTTTCACCAGACTCGGCGGTTCGGAACCACCGAGCTGTTTGAGCGATGAACAGCTCATGCGCTATGGCCCGCCTGGGCAATCGTTCGAGCGAAGTCTGCCTCTACTTGCTAAGGGAATGCCCTCTGTCGTCCTAAGCTCGTAACACGCTTCATCGCATGATTGCCGGCTATTACGTTAGGTATGCTCCCCAGCGAGTCGCCTGGTAGTTCGGTTCATAAAGCCTGCGCTGTCTCCCACTTGGAACCTCGACCTTAGGATCGCGATCAAGGTACTTTTCTCGTCTCGATCGCGGATTTCAACGCGAGTCACACCCCCTCGAGTTGGCTTCGAAGAGGAGGCAAGTGGCTATTGGACTAGGGTTTGTACCAGCGGTCGTTTTCGTCTTGCCGCCACTGCACAAATATTGCAACTCAGATCAAAAAACTCGGTGTAACTGAAAGTTTGGTGTAACCGAGGGGGCGAAGCTCTGGTCCGGCCGAGTTGGCCGGGTATGCACGCCTCGATTCGCAAATCATTATGCCGAGAGTCTTTGAAGCTCTTTCACGAGCACAGTCGGAACTTCTCGAGCGCCGAGCGGTGCCGGAGACGCAGGATGCTCCTTCGCCGGGTCCGGGCGATCAGGCGTTCCCTGCCGAACGGGTAGCGAGCACAGGCATTACCGGCGTCGGCGCGTCCGATGACACGGTGGCCGAGTTCGCGACTCTCGTAACGGCTCGCGAGCCGCGGGTCGAGCAGTCGCATCTCAGCAGCCCCGACGTCGCGACGATGGTTTCCAGGGTCCATGCAGCGGGTACGGGACTCTGTCCCCACTGCGACGCGTACGCCGACCCGCAGCTGCCGCCCGCGTTTCTGAGGTGGTCGTATCGGGTGACGCGCAGGCCAATGCACCTGTGCCGGACCTGTGGCAACCGGTATCACACGCCGAAGTCGTCAAGGTCGAAGCAGGGGGCGCATATGCCTGCGTTCCTGGTGCCGGCAGGCGGCCGCTCTTTCCAGGATCTCGTCCGCGACATGGCCCGCGACGAACGCGAGTTGCACCATTCCGAGGACTTGAAGCGTTCGCGCTGACGGTGCACCCATGACCACCCGAACGACCTACCTTCCTTTCGCTGTCCCGCAGCTCGGAGACGAGGAGTTCAGTGCCGTCCGAGAGGTGATGAGCTCCGGCTGGATTACGACCGGTCCGAAGACTCACGAGTTCGAGGCCGAGTTCGCGCGGTACGTGGGCGCGCGCCACGCCGTCGCCGTGAATTCGTGCACGGCCGCGATGCATCTGAGTCTTGAAGCGGCCGGCGTGCAGCGTGGCGATCTGGTGTTCACGACGCCCTACACGTTCGCCGCAACCGCCGAGGTCATCCGCTACTTCGATGCCGTACCGGTATTCGTAGATGTCGAGCCGGACACTCTGAACATGGACCCGCGTTTGCTGGCAGACACGGTTGAGGATGTGGAGAGAAGCCTGCGCGGCGCGCGCCCTTCCATGCCAGCGGTCGCCCGGGCGATGAGCGCATCGCAGCAATCGGCTGCAGTTCAGGGTCGCGGCTCAGGTTCAAGCCGCCGGATGCGAGCGGTGATACCGGTCCACTTCGCCGGTCATCCGTGCGAGATGGACGAGATAGCAGCAATCGCAACACAGTACCAACTGGCGGTTGTCGAGGACGCGGCTCACGCCTGCTCCGCCGCGTACAGGGGCAAGTCTGTTGGAGGCGCGGTGTCGGCCGGTGTGCGGACGATGGCGTGTTTTTCCTTCTATGCCACCAAGACGCTCGCAACCGGCGAAGGTGGCATGGTGACCACCGACGACGAGGCGCGCGCCGAACGCATCCGCATGATGAGCCTGCACGGGATCAGCAAGGATGCGTGGAAGCGGTATACGGCTTCGGGCAGCTGGTACTACGAGATCGTCGCGCCGGGCTTCAAGTACAACATGTCGGACATCATCGCGGCCATCGGCGTGGCACAGCTCCGCAAGGTCGACGCGATGCGTGACAGACGCGCCGCGATCGCGCGGCAGTACGACGACGCCTTCGCGCGCTACGCCGAAATCGAAGTGCCGACTGTCCGCCAGCACATCAGGCACGCGTGGCATCTGTACCCGCTTCGTCTCAATGCGGCGTTGGCAGCCCGCCGGGACGACTTCATCGACGAGCTGAAGAAGGCCCAGATTGGCACGAGCGTCCATTTCATACCGCTCCATGTGCACCCGTACTACCAAGCTCAGTATGGATATCGCCCGGCGGACTTGCCTGTCGCCTTGGCACAGTATCGGCGTGAGATCTCATTGCCCATCTATAGCCGCATGTCGGATTCCGACGTGAGGAGCGTCATCGATGCCGTCATTCACGTCGTGGAACAGTTCGCGACGACCAATCGTTATGCGTCTGCTGGACATTAGCGTCGCGGCGTCGGCGCTCGTGCTGCTGAGCCCGCTGCTCGCTGCCATCGCCGTTGGCGTGAGGCTGAGTTCGCCGGGTCCGGCACTCTATCGAGCGCGTCGAGGCGGGCGGGGCGGAAAGCTCTTCACGCTGTACAAATTCAGGACCATGTACGTCTCACCTGCTGGGCCGGCGATTACGCGCCAGAACGATCCGCGCGTCACATCGTTCGGCCGCTTGCTGCGCCGTACCAAGCTAGATGAGCTGCCTCAGATCTTCAATCTGTTGAAGGGCGACATGAGCCTCGTCGGGCCGCGGCCGGAAGATCCCAGCTACTTCCGTTTTTATTCTCCGGACCAGCGGCGTGTGCTCGACGTCACGCCCGGGATCACCAGCCCGGCCACGGTGCGTTACCGCCACGAGGAGGCCATGCTCACCGGACCCGAATGGGAACAGGTGTATCGCGACACGATTCTGCCTGAGAAACTGCGTATGGAGCTCGACTATCTATCGCGTCGAACGCTCGTCGAGGACCTGAGGGTCTTGGCGCATACCGCGCTGGCAATCCTGACGAGTTCGTCACGCATCAGGCGGGGGGCGTAGTGGGTGATCTAGTCAAGCGCAGCGCGGGGCAGCAGCTCCCGGCGGTCGCCGAAGCGGTGCCGGAGGAGATCTGGATCGACCACTACCTCGACCAGAAGCAGAGTGAGGTCGCCCGCTATTGGAACATCCTTCTGAAGCGGAAACGGCTGGTCGCGTTCGTTGCGCTGCTCGTGTTCGCCGCTGGAGCGGTGTACACGTTCACGGCCCCGCGCATCTACAGCGCGCGGGTGAACCTGCAGATCGAGCCTGAGCAGAACGTTCTTGGCTACCAGGAGGCGTATGCCGCGGCGGTGTCCGATCCGACATATCTGCGGACGCAGTCACAGGTCTTGCGGAGTGAGGTCCTCGGCACCCGAGTCGTGAACCGCTTGAAGCTCGTGAGCGATCCGAGCCAGACCGTCGCGACCGCGAGGTGGTTCGCCTCACAAGTCGTTGTGACTCCCGTGGAGGGCACGCAGGTCCTGAACGTGAGTTTCCGTTCGGAAGATCCGAAGTTCGCTGCGACGGCGATCAACACGCTGGCCGACGAGTACTTGAACTACGGGTTCGCGAGTAAGCGCGAGGTCACGACGCTTGCCAAAAACTATGTCGAAGAGGAGCTCGCCAAGGCTGAACTCCGGCTGGAACAGTCCGAGAAGGAGCTCGTCGACTACGGTCGCGCGCGTGGGATCCTCCTGCCCACCCAGGACAACAACGCCATCACGCAGAAGCTCGTCGACCTGAATAGCGAGATGACCAAGGTCGACACGCAGATCCTGGCGAACAACTACGAAGCGCTGAAAGCCACCACTGTCGAGAACTTTCCGCAGCGGCTCAAGACGCCTGTCATGGCCGAGCTGGACCGGAACCGCGCGGCTCTGGAGCAGAAGCTGGCGACGGCCACGCAGCGGTTTGGCCCGAAGTGGCCGGAAGTCGAAGCTCTGGCGGGCGAGCTAGCCCAGGTCAACAAACAGCTCGGCGAGGAACGGGCGGCCATCATCGCTCAAGAGAAGGCGTCGTACGACGTGGAGATGGCGCATCGCGCACGCCTGGGAAGTGCGATCGACGACCAGACTCAACGCGCCGATCAACTCGCGAAGGACTCGATTGAATTCAATCTGCTGAAGCGCAAGGTGGACGCCGATCGCAAGATGCACGAGGGGTTGCTGAACAGGATGAAGGAGATGGACGTCTCTGTCGGCCTGAAGGCGCTCAACGTCCACGTGATCGATCGCGGTTACGTGCCGACGCTGCCCGTGCTGCCCAACGTGCCGTTGAACCTTGCCCTCGCGCTGACGCTTGGCGTCATTCTCGGCGCCGCAGTCGCCTGTTCGGTCGAGTTCTTCGACCAGACCGTCAAGAGCCCGGAGGACGTCGAGCAGCGGCTCGGGATGCCGTTCCTCGCCGCGATTCCAGCCTTCAGCAACGCCTGGAAGGAAGGAAGTCGGGGCCACCTGGTGGCTGTGAACAATAGCGAGCGGCCTTCTTCGACGAAGCTCGGCGACGACGCGGCGATGTATTGGGAGAGCTATCGCAGCCTGCGGACTTCCATCCTGTTTTCGTCGCCTCAACATCGGCCGCAGACAATTCTGGTCACCTCGGCATTGCCCGGTGAGGGCAAGAGCACCACCGCGATGAACCTGGCGATCTCCCTCGCGCAGACCGGCGCCCACACTCTGCTGGTCGAGGTGGACATGCGCAAACCGAAGCTTGCCGACGTGTTCAACATTCCGCCGCGCGGCGGCCTGAGCGGTTACCTCGCCGGCGTCACCGAGCTCAGCGCCGAGCTCCATCAGACGGCCGTTCCTAACCTGTGCGTCGTTCCATCAGGGCCGATTCCGCCGAATCCTCCAGAACTCCTCGGTTCGGCGCGCATGACTCGCGGGCTCTCGTTGATGCGCCGCCATTTCCAGTACGTCGTGTTCGACGGACCTCCCGTCCTGCCGGTCAGCGATGCCGCGATCGTGGCCACGCAGGTTGATGGCGTCGTGCTGGTTGTTGACGGCACTGGTAGCGCGACCCACGCTACGAAGGCGCGCAATCTCTTGCGCAGTGTGAATGCCAAGCTCCTGGGCGCGCTCGTGAACAAGGCGCAAGTCGAGCGGTTGGACTTCTACCAGTATTCGTATTCGGACTACGTGAATTCGGACGTCGTCCCCCAGTCCCAGAAAGCGGTGTAGGAGAGCGATACGTCATGACGAAAAGCATTGCGGCCATTGTTGTGAGCCTTCTCGTCGGGGCGTTGTCCGTGTCTGGGCAGGAGGTGGACAGGAACGGTCGCATCCAGTCGGTCGCCGCCCTGCCGAGCAGCAATAAGGACTACCGCCTTGGTCCTGGCGACCTTGTCGAGATCCGTGTGTTTGGCGTCGCCCAGTTGGACCAGACGTTGCGCATCAGCGCGAATGGGACCATCAAGCTCCCCATCGTGGACCAGATTGACGCTGCGGGTCTGAGTGCCGCGGAACTGGAAAAAAGGATTGCCGAGCGGCTTCAAGAGGAAGTCGTCAAGAATCCGCAGGTCTCGGTGTTCGTGAAGGAGTACCGCTCTCAGCCGGTCACCGTCCTTGGCGCGGTCAAGAATCCGGGACAGTTTCAGATCACCATGCAGCTCCGGCTCGTGGACATCCTGTCGATGGCCGGCGGGCTCCTGCCCAACGCCGGCGACGAGGTGATGATTCAGCGCCCGTCGCCGAACGGGTCCGACGACGAGATCCTCAAGGTCGACCTCCGCGAGCTGCTCGAGAATGGTGATTTGCGCCTGAACATGGCCATGCGCGGCGGCGACGTCATTCACATTCGGGCGCGCGACGATAAGTTCGTCTACGTCGTGGGCGAGCTGAACCGGCCGGGGGCGTTCGCGGTGCCGCCGAAACGCGGGATGCGCGTCAGCGAGGTGTACGCGTTGGCCGGCGGCGCCTCGAAGACGGCGAAGGCGAACGAGAGCTCGCTGATTCGCTACGACGCGACGGGGAAGCGTGAAGAGATCGTGGTCAATTTCAACGACATTCTCAAGGGCAAGCAGGAAGACTTCTTCGTGCGCGGGGAGGACATCATCTTCGTGCCGGGAAGCAAGATCAAGACGTTCGGAACCTCGCTGCTGGCTGGTCTGCCGGGCACGGTGGCGACATTGCCTTACCGGATTCCCTGAGTCGCCCCATCGGTTTGGAGTTACCCCCTTCCATGACCACCGAAACAGTAAGACTCGCCGGCTCCACCATGAGGCGTGACCTCATCACCTACGCGAACGCGTTGGCCCGTCACGCCTCCGCTCTGAACTACGGCGTCGGCAGTCCGGTTCATGTCTTGATCGACGCGGTGTTGGTGGGCGGCTCGCTCTACGCAGCCTACCTTCTGCGCTTCGACGCTCAGGTGCCGGCCCCCTATGGAAGGCAGTTCCTCGAAGTGCTTCCGCTCGCGGTCGCGCTGTCTCTGGCTATTTGTGGTCTGACCGGAATTTATCGGCAGGTGTGGCGCTACTTCGCAGCGTCGGACACGCTGGCCGTGGCGGGCGCGGTGGCGCTGATTTTCCTGATTTCGATCGCGTGGCGAATCGTCGATTCGGGAGCGTTTGCCGGAACGGTCATACCGTTCGGTGTGCTGCTCATTTTTCCGTTCTTCGCCTTCGGCGCGATGGTGACCGCACGTGTCCTCCGGCGAGTGAGCTACAACTACGCCGGCTCGGCGAGCCCGGACAAGCCACCGGCCAGCAGCCAGCGTCTGCTGCTTGCCGGTGCGGGCGAAGCGGGGCTGTACCTGCTCCGGGAGCTCCGGGAGCGCGGGTTCGAAGTGGTCGGCTTCATCGATGACGAGCGTGAGCTTCAGGGGCGCTCAATTGGTGGATGCCGCGTGCTGGGGACGACACACGAACTCGACAAGGTCGTCCGCGATCATCCGGTTGAGGAAGTCGTGCTGTGCATGCCCAGCGCGTCCAGGGCCGTGCATCAGCGTATTGCGTCGCAATGCGCCCGCATGGCTGTGCGGACCTCCACCGTTCCTTCGCTCTTGGAAATCCTCTCCGGACAAACGCGAATCAGCCAGCTCCGGCCCGTGAACATGGAGGACCTGCTGGGGCGCCACAGCGTGGCCGTACCCGAGGATCCGCTGGGCCTGACCGCGGCGTATGGTTCGCAGCGGATTCTCGTGACCGGGGCCGGCGGCTCCATCGGGTCTGAGCTGGTCCGTCAGCTGAGCCGGCTGAACCCTTCGCAGCTCCTCCTTCTCGACAAGGACGAGAACAGCCTCTACGAGATTACCTGCGAGATTCAGGAAGAGTTCGCGAGCGTCGTGCCGATTGTCGCGGACATCAGGAGCGCGGATGTGCTCCGAAAGGCGTTCGAACGCTATCGACCGAACGTGGTCTTCCACGCGGCGGCATACAAGCACGTGCCGCTGATGGAGGACTATCCGGCCGAGGCGATCCTCACCAACGTCATGGGCACGCGCCACGTCGCGGAGCTGTCGCAGGCGTTCGGAGTCAAGACGTTCGTGCTCGTCTCCACCGACAAGGCTGTGAATCCGTCGAGCACGATGGGGGCGTCGAAGCGCATCGCGGAAATGATTCTGCAGCGGCTGGCGGCGAACGGGAGTACCACGCGCTTCTGCGGCGTACGCTTCGGCAACGTGCTCGGCAGCCGGGCCAGCGTCGTGCCGCTGTTCCAGCGGCGCATCAGGCAGGGCCTGAGCATCACCGTCACGCATCCCGACGTCAACCGCTACTTCATGACGATCCCGGAGGCGGTGCAGCTCGTGATCCAGGCAGGGTCGGCGGGAAGCAAGGGCGAGATTTTCGTGCTGGACATGGGCGATCCCGTGAAGATCGTCGATCTGGCGCGCAACCTGATCGAGCTTTCCGGATTGGTGCCGGGTAAGGACGTCGCCATCGAGTTTACGGGTCTTCGGCCAGGGGAGAAGCTCACGGAAGAACTGCTCATCGATGGCGAGCAGGGCGTGCGCAGCACGAAGTTCTCGAAGATCTTCGTGGTGGGCGCGCTGGAGCGGGACTGGTCGCAACTGGTGGATGCGGTTCGGCGCATCGAGGCCGCCGCTCACCAGGGCGATGCCGCGGCCATCCACGATGTATTCCACTCCCTCGACATCGGGTACTCGAACAGCCGGGGGCAGGCCCTCCCTGAACCGCCGGCGGCCAAGCTCACCCTCCCGGCGGACAGACCGATGCTCAAGATGTCCGCCGTCCCGCGAAGGGCGAGAGCGTGACCAGACGCGCGACGGCGTCTGCGATCCCAGGCTGCCCGGGGATCACCGCATAGCCCGCCTCTGCGCGGCCTTTTCACATGTTGACGGTGCTTAGTATTCTCGGCACGAGGCCAGAGGCCATCAAAATGGCGCCCGTGATTGCCGAATTACGGCGGCATCCGGACGAGATCCGTTCGATCGTCTGCTCAGCGGGCCAGCATCGCCAGATGCTCGATCAGGTCCTGGACCTGTTCCACATCGTGCCGGATGTCGACCTGCACGTGATGACGAAAGACCAGACGCTCTCGCAGCTCACCGCCAATCTGTTCGTGGCTCTGGATTCAGTGATCACCGAGGTCCGCCCCGACTGGATCCTGGCGCAGGGCGACACGACCACGGTGCTCGTTGCCGCGATGGAGGCCCACTACCACCGTATCCGGTTTGGCCATATCGAGGCGGGCCTTCGTACTCGCGACAAGTACCACCCGTTTCCAGAGGAGATGAATCGGCGCATTGCCGATGTCCTTGCCGACGCCTACTTCGCGCCTACGCCAGTCGCGGCCCGCGCGCTGCTCGACGAAGGGTGCGCCGAGGAGGACGTCTACATCACGGGCAATACGGTGATCGACGCGCTGTACGACGTCGTCGACCGTCCGTACGACTGGCAGGCTGGCCCCTTGTCGGGCGTGTCTCGCGAACACCCGATCGTGCTGGTCACCGCGCACCGGCGCGAGAGCTTCGGCGAGCCGTTTCGCGAGTTGTGCCTGGCGATCCGGGATCTCGCCGTCGAGTTTCCGACCGTGCAGTTCGTCTATCCGGTCCATTTGAATCCACACGTTCGGCAGCCCGTACAGGCGATTCTTGCCGCACAGCCCAACGTGGCGCTGATCGAGCCGCTCGACTACCTCTCGCTCGTGCACCTGATGAAGCACTCCACCCTCGTGCTGACCGACTCGGGCGGTATTCAGGAGGAAGCGCCGGGCCTGAACGTGCCCGTGCTGGTGATGCGCGAGACGACGGAGCGTCCTGAAGGCATCGAGACCGGCCTCGTTCGGTTGGTCGGCACCAGTCGAGAGCGTATCGTCGGCGCGGGCCGCGACGTGTTGCGTGATGCCGCGCCGGGGGCGCCCCGGCGGCGTGGGTCGAGTCCGTACGGTGACGGACGAGCAGCGCAGCGGATCGTCGGACATCTCCTCGAGCGGTCTCGAACGCGCTCGAACCGGCACGGTGCGTCTGTCGGGAGCCCCGCCGGCGTATGAGTACGGCGGGGATTCGTTCGGACGTGGAGGTCGGTGTCGTCATTCCCGCCTTCAACCGGGGTGACTGCATCGGCCGCGCCATCGCGAGCATACAAGCGCAAACGATGACCAACTGGGAGGTGATTGTCGTCGATGACGGATCAACCGACGACACCGTCCACGTCGTGCGCGCAATCGCCGAGCGCGATCCGCGCATCAGGCTGGTGATTCAGCCGAAGAATCGCGGGGCGCAGGTGGCGAGGAATCGCGGCATTGCGGCCTGCTCGGCCGAGTGGATCGCATTCCTCGATTCCGACGACCGTTGGCATCCGACGAGCCTCGAACTTCGCCTGGGTTTGGCCCGTGTGCAGCGCTCGAGCGTCGTTCACTCTGCCTGCGACATTCAGCACGAAGACGGTTCGATGACGCCATTTCAGACCGCTGCCGTGGCGGGAGCGGTGTACGAGAGACTGCTCCTCAGCGAAGGCCCGATGTTCCAGACGATGCTGGTTCGCCGTGAGGCACTGAACAAGATCGGTGGCCTCGACGAGCGCATCGTGGCCTTCCAGGAGTGGGACACCGCACTGTCGCTCGCCAGGCACTACGAGTTCGGATACGTCACGGAGAGCACGTTCATCTGGGACTGCCGCCGCGGCGACACCATGTCGAAGAACTTTCTGCGCGCCGGTCGCGGCTACGAGCAGGTCTTCCAGAAGCGGTTCTTCGACATCCTCCGAACGGCCGGCCCGTCAGCGATCGCCGACCACTATCGAAGGGCGGCGAAGTGGTATCGAGACGCAGACGCTGGCGGCGATGCCGCGCGCTGCACGCGGCTGGCGCGCGTCTGGTCAGTGCTGGATATACGGTCGGCCGCGCGTCGCGTACGAGACAAACTGGCCAGTCACGCGTAGTGGTGCTTTAGCGTTTCTCTGTTTCTGTGTGAATGACATAACCATGATTCGAACAGTCTTGTCCTCGATGAAATCCGGCGTCAGGCGTCAGGTCCTCGATTTGATGTGTCGGCAGATGATGGCTGGCTCGTCCGGGGGGCGCGCGCCGTTTGGCGTAGAAGAGCTGAAGCTTCTTCGCGAAGCGTTGCTGTCGCAGAACCTGTGCTGCATCGACGGCCAGATGGTCAGCCAGTTCGAACGGCGATACGCCTTCGACTACGGCGTACCGTACGCCGTGGCGTCCACGTCCGGCACCGCCGCCATCCACATCGCCCTCGGCGCCCTCGACCTGAATCCGGGCGACGAAGTCATCACCGCGCCGATCACGGACATGGGAACGATCATCCCCATCATCAGCCAGGGGCTCATTCCCGTCTTTGCCGACGTGGACCAGACGCTGAACATGGACCCCGCGTCGGTCGCGGCGCGGATCACGCCCAGGACGAAGGCGATCCTCGCCGTGCACCTGTTCGGAAACCCGTGCGACATGGACGCGATGGTTGCCGTCGCCCGCCGGCACGGCATTCCGCTGATCGAAGACTGCGCGCAGGCCCACTTCACCGAGTACAAGGGACGATTCGTCGGCACCATCGGCGACATCGGCTGCTATAGCTTCCAGCAGTCGAAGCACATGACCACCGGCGATGGCGGCATGACGATTACGTCCAACCCCGCGTATCACGAGCGCATGAAGCTGTTTGCCGACAAGGGCTACGCGCGAAAAGGGTGGGGGGACCGCGCGTATCTGTTTCACGCCCCGAACTATCGAATGACCGAACTGGTCGGAGCGGTCGGCCTGGCGCAGCTCGGCAAGGTGCGCGGTGTGATCGAAAAGCGTCGGCAGCTTGCGGGGCAGTTGACCGGACTCCTGTCGAAGATCAGCGGCGTACAGCCGGCGGCAGTCACGGCTGGCGCGAAGCCCTCCTACTGGCAGTACGCGTTCGACGTTCCCGGCGTCCCGGCTGAAAAGGTCGCCGCGGAGATGGCGCGCCAGAAGGTGTGGGCGATGGCCGGCTACACGGGAAAGCCGATCTATCTCTGCTCGGAATCGCTGACAGGCAAGAAGACGTACGGCACGTCGCAGTGGCCCTTTAACACCAATCCCGGCGTGACCTATGAATACACGGAGGGCCTCTGCCCCATCGCGGAGGCGCGCCTGAAACACCTCGTGACCGTCCCGATCGACGAAAGCAGCAGCCCGAGCTACATCCAGCGTGTCGCGGACGTGGTTGGCAAGACCATGGAGGCGCTGGCCAAGGGGACAACCGTGGCCGTCGCGGCGCGACCCGCGCCCGCGCCGGCCGCCGCTCCTCGTGCCGCGGCGGCTGGGAAGGTACGCGTGGCGATCGTCGGCTGCGGCCAGATGGGCCGCTGGCACCTCGATTCGTACAAGACGGACCCGCGGGCGGAAGTGGTGGCGTTCGTGGACACTGCACGCGACCGGGCCGAAGCCTTTGCTCGCGAGACGGGGGGCCGCGCGTACACCTCGCACCTCGACATGCTGGCGAACGAGAAGCTCGATGCCGTGAGCTTGTGCTCGGTTCCGTCCACGCACCGCAACATCACCGTGGACCTGCTGCGCGCCGGTGCGCATGTGCTGTGCGAAAAGCCGCTGGCCGTGACCGTTGCGGAAGCGGAAGAGATGTCGCGCATGGCCAAGGCGCAGAACCGCCTCCTGGTCACCGCCTTCAAGTTCCGCTTCAACGACGAAGTGCGCAAGGCGAAGGAGTTGATCGACTCGGGAAGCCTTGGCCGCATCCTCAACTTCAGGCTCATGTTCGGCGGCTACATCGACATGCGCGGCCAGTGGTATGGCCAGAAGGCGCTGGCCGGCGGCGGCATCATCATGGACAACGGCCCTCACGCCGCCGACCTGATCCGGTACCTGTTCGGCAGTGAAATCAAGAGCGTCACGGCGCAGGTGTCTCACATCCAGAGCCTGGAGGTGGAGGACACGGCCAAGCTCGATGTGTGCCTGACGAACGAGACATTCGGTACCGCCGATGTGAGCTGGTCGGTTCGAATTCCGCCGAAATCGTATCTGGAGATCTACGGGGAAGACGGCGCGGCGACGCTCGATGGCGAAGGCATCTCGTACCGGTTCAAGACGTACAGCGAATGGAAGCGGGAGCCGAACACCGTGGACGTCAAGGGCGCCTTCGCCCGCCAGATCCAGTACTTCGTCGGCGCCACACTCGGGGACAACCCGCTCGGGCTCGGCAACGGAGAAGGTCTGGCGTCGCAGCGTGTGATCGAAGCGGCGTATGGGTCAGTGCAGAAGGGTCGCCGCGTGGACGTTGACGCCGGTACTCTTGTAGCCGTGTAGGGAGCCATGAACTCAGTGTCATCCTCGAGACAGGAATCCATGCTGAACGGCGCCTCCGCGGCGGCCATTGGACGCGCTGTGCAGTGGGTCAAGAACAACCAGGTGCCCGGCGGCGGGATTGCCGTGCACCACCGGACGCGCGAGGCGACGCAGGAAGTCACCGGCTACCTGATTCCGACGTTGATGAACGCCGGCGAAGAGGCCCTGGCCGTCAAGCTGGCCCGCTGGGAAGCATCGGTGCAGAAGCCGGACGGATCCCTCGCGGCTCCCGACGGCGTCCCATACACATTCGACACCGCGCAGGTTGCTCGCGGCTTTCTCGCCGTCCTCGATCACGCTCCCGAGCTCGAAGGCAACCTGCGGCGCGCCTGCGACTATGTGGCCAGTCAGATCGACGCCGACGGGAGAGTCCGCACCGCGTCGCTCGACATGTGGAAGCTGCCGGATGGCAGCGTCCTCACCGACTACTGCAACCTGTTCGTGCTGCCGCCGCTCGTTGATGCCGCCCATCGACTTGGCAAGCCGGAGTATGCCGAGGCGGCGGCACGCGCGGTCGAATACTACCGGCGTAAAGACGATCTCGTCGTGTTCAAGTCACAGGCGGGGACTCTGTCACACATGTTCGGCTACATGATGGAGGCGCTGGTCGACCTTCGCGAGTTCGACCTTGCGGAAAAGGGTCTGGCGCAGGCCGAAGCGATCCAGCAGGCCGATGGAACCATCCCCGCGTATCCGGGGGCGACGTGGACCTGCTCCACCGGGACTGCGCAACTTGCCATTGCCTGGCTGAAGTTGGGAAAACCCGAACCGGCGCTTCGCGCGCTGCGCAGCCTCGAACGGCTGCAGCACGAAAGCGGTGGCTTCTTCGGCAGCTACGGCAAGAACGCGATCTACATGCCGAAGGAAGAGATCAGCTGGGCCGTCAAGTTCTTCATCGACGCTGAACTGCTCGCGGCTCAAACGCACAGTGGTGCCTGATGCGAGTCTGCATCTTCGTCGGCGACCTGGGCACGATTCCGCAGCGCAAAGCGGCGCTGCTGGCCGAGGTGCGTCTGCTGGGCGGAGAGGAGACGGCGGCCGAGGTCTGCTTCGTGGGGTTCCGTCAGACGCAGGCGGTGGATGCCGATACGCTGGCCTATCTGCCGCATGTCACCGAGCGCTACACGTTGGTCCGGGTGGCGAACACGGCCCTGCGGCTGGTCGATGCACGCCTGGCGCCGCTTGGCGCGGCACGGGCGGCGCTGCGCGTGTGTGCGCCGGAATGGATCGAGGCCATCCTCGCCTGCGACCCTGATCTCGTCCTGATCGACGGACGTTGGGGCCGCGACCTGGCGTCGCTGCTCGAAGAAGAGCTTCCAGGCGCTGTATTCGTCAGCGGCGACGCAGCGGCCGGCCGGCGGTTCCGCCGCAAGACCACCGGCAGGGATGCGCTGGTCAGCATCGTTCTGCCGACCTACAACGGCTCCAAGTACATCAGGCAATCGATCCACAGCTGCCTGGACCAGTCGTATCGCAACATCGAGCTCATCGTCGTCGATGACGGCTCGCGCGAAGACATCGGCAGCATCGTGGCCGAATTCACGGATTCCCGGCTTCGGTATGTCAGGCACGAAAAGAACCGGGGCCTGCCGGAGACGCTGAACACCGGATTCAGGCTTGCAGCCGGCGCGCTGCTGACGTGGACCTCCGACGACAACTACTACTCGCTTGATGCCATCGAGAGAATGGCCCGGTTCCTGGCGCGACATCCAGGCATCTCCTTCGTCTACACGTCGATGCACATCATCGACGACAACGGCGCGAAGATGCATCCGCCGCTCCGGCGGGCATTTCCGCCAGCGCAGCTCCGGGCGGAGAATTGTGTTGGCGCCTGCTTTCTCTATACGCGCGACGTCTGTCGTGAGGTCGGCGAATACAGCGCCGCTGCCGTTCTGGTCGAGGACTACGACTACTGGGTTCGAGTGGCGAAACGTTTCCGGATGCAGCGTCTGTTCGCGCCCCTGTATTACTACCGCCATCATGCCGGGTCGTTGACCGCGCAGCATGGTTCCGAGAAGGTCGCCGTGCTGTTCGACAAGGTCAGGCAGCTCAGGCAGCACGACGAGGTTGCCTGAACCATGGCCCTCACCCGCGCCGTTCCGGCCGTCAGCGTGATCATCCCGGCGTACAACGCCGCGGACTTCATCGCCGAGGCCGTGCAGACGGTGCGCGCGCAGACGTTTCGCGACTACGAAATCATCGTCGTCGACGACGGATCGTCCGATGGCACCGCTGACGTGGTCCGTCGTCTCGGGGGCGAGGTCCGGTATCACCGTCAACCAAATGGAGGAGTGGCATCCGCGCGGAATGCGGGACTCGAGCTTAGTCGTGGAGACTTGGTGTGCTTTCTCGACGCCGACGACCTGTGGCTGCCCGAGAAGCTCGCGAGGCAGACGGCGTTCATGGCCGCGCATCCCGACATCGGCCTCCTGTTTGCGGATGCCACGGAGTCGCACGGCGACGTCATTCAGAAGGCGTCGATCCTGGCGTCGATGCAGTGCGGAGCCGAAGCCACGTCACAGGTGCCCATCAAGAACGCATTTCGCAAGCTTCTCGTCGAGAACTTCGTGCCGACGAGCAGCGTCATGCTCCGCCGCTCGTGCGTCGCCACCGCCGGCCCGTTCGACGTCGCGCTGCAGAATGTCGAGGACAGGGATATGTGGCTTCGCGTGGCGGCCCATTTCCCGATCGCCTGTCTGCCGCAAAACCTGGTGCGCAAGCGCAGTCACGACGCGAACATCTCGGCCCGCACCGAGGTCGCGCTGCGGGCGCGTATTCGGGTGTGGCGGCAATGCCGCGAGAGATTCCCGGCGCTGGCGCCAGCGCCTCTCTACAACCAGTTGCTGGCGAACACCTATCAGGAACTCGGCTACATCCTCCTGGCGAAGGGCGAAGGTCGTGAAGCCCGGCGCTGTGCCGTCGCGAGCATGAATTGCGCCGGCCGCGCAGTGGCTGCGACGGGATCACTGTTTCCGTATCGCTGGCTGCTGTCGATCACGCTCGTTCCGCTGTCGTTCGTGGGTCGGCGCCTTGTTCAATCGCTCTGGCAACTGCGACATTCCATGTCGAGGCGGAATTCGCATCCGGCTGCCACGTAGGAGATGACCGCATGAACACCATCGTCAGCCAGTACCTCGACGAACGTAAGGACACGTTCTTCGACGACATGGAAGCCGAATACAACTCGGTGATGCGGATCGTGCGTCAGTACACCTCGGTCGGCCCCAATACGCGACTGCTGGAGATCGGCACGGGCACCGGCTGGTTTCAGGTCAAGTGTCGGCAAGAGGGAATCGCCTGCGCAGGCCTGGAACCAGATCGCGACCTGGTTGCGAGCTCGATAGAGCTGGGCCGGAGCCATGGCTTCGATCTGCAGGTTCAAGTCGGAACCATAGAAGCGACTGACATCGGTGTCGGCGTGTACGACGTCGTCATTGCGAACTCCGTGTTCGAGCACGTGAAAGACTGGCGACTGGGGCTGGCCAAGGTGGCGGCGGCGTTGAAGCCCGGAGGCGTCTTTTACTTCGCCGGCTCGACGAATAAGTTCAGCTTTACGTCAGGCGAGTATTGGATTCCCCTGTATGGCTGGATGCCCGACCGCTGCCGCTACGCCTTGAGGCGGGCTCTGCAGGGTGAAGAAATCATGCAGTGGGGCATCGACTGGAACCAGTTCACGTATCCGCTCCTGCGTCGCTACTTCAAGCAGCTGGGATACTCGAAAGTCCTCGACCGTGCCGACATGCTCGACCCTGATGACCTGAACAATCCGACCAGGGCGAAGCAGGTCGTGTTGAAGCTCCTCAAGAGCTCACCCGTGCTCAAGCACACTGCGCTCACCTTTTCTGAAACCACGATGTTCGTGTGCATCAAGTAGGTGTTTCCGGCTTGGCGCAGCCGGCTGGCATCGCCGCGGAAGCGTCCGCGACGAGTAGCGTGGTCATGGTCGCCTACTACTTTCCGCCGGACGGAAGTGCGGGCGTGTACCGCGCACTGCGGTTTGTTCGCCACCTGCCCCAGCGTGGATGGACTCCGGCGATTGTGACGCTCGACACCGACGCGCATCCGCGTCCCGACCCGCAACTGTTGGAACTGGTTCCATCCGAGGTCGACGTCGTTCGCGTCCCTGATCCGGACGTCTGGAAGCGGATCCAGGCACGGCGGGAGGAGGGCACGCGAGCGACCCTTCGCGATGCCGACGCGTCGCAAGCGGCGAGCGTGCGGCGTTCCCATCAACGGCCCGTGCGGCGTCTGGCTCGCCACATCGTCCGTACCATCGAAGGCACCGTTTACTACCCCGATACCGCCCGCTTCTGGATCCGTCCCGCGGTTGCCGCTACCGTGGCCATGTGCCGCGAGAAGCAGGCCAGCGCGATTCTCGCCACGGGTGGCCCATGGTCCTCGTTTTTCGCCGCGAAGGAAGCGTCGCGGCACACCGGTGTGCCTTACGTGCTCGATTTCCGAGACTCGTGGACCCTGACGCTCAACGAGGATTTCGAAATCTGGCGGCCGTCGTGGGCCGAACGCCGGGACCGTCGCCTGCTCATGGACCTGTTCGCCGGGGCGCGATCGATCATTCTCCGCTATGAGGCGGAAGCGGAGTGCTATTGGCGCGCGTATGCGCCTGCTCTCGATCCGCGCAAGGTCCATCTCATTCCCAACGGCTACGAGGGCGCGATCGGCGAGTTTCACGCCGCCAGTTCGGATCGGTGCCGCGTGCTCTACACCGGCACGCTCACGCAATACAGGTACGACACGTTTCTCGAGGCTCTGGAGGTGTTGCGCGATCGGCACCCGGCTGATGCCGCGCGCCTCCGGCTGTCGTTCGTCGGTGAGGGCGGCGCCGATCTCGCGTCCGAGGCCGAGCGCCGCGGGGTCAGCGACCTCATCGAGACGGGCGGACCAGTGCCGGCCAGCGAAGTCGATCGGCTCCAGCGCGAGGCGCACGCGCTGCTGCTGCTCGGTGTCAAGCCGTTCCGCGGCTACGAGCTCGTCGGCAGCAAGGTCTTCAACTACTTGAAGGCGGCGAGGCCGATCATCGGCATTCTCCCCAGAGATGAAACGCGCAACGTGCTGGAGGCGGTCGGCGTATCGACGGTCGCCGATATCGACAGCCCATCGGAGATCGTCGCGACTCTCCGTCAGCTGCTTCGCAACTGGTCGGAAGGCCGTCTCGGTGATCTGCTACCGGATCGCGAAGCCTGTGCGGCGTTTTCGGCTGAGCACCAGGTCGACCGTCTGGCGCGCGCTCTCGAGGGGCTGCCGCCGCTCACCCCGTTCGTTCCGGGCCGCGTGGACATTCCGAACAGCTTGAAGAGGACGATCGGCGCCGCGGGGTGGATCCAGTGACGCGGGCGGACCGTAGCGGGCTGCACTTCTGCATCCGCGACGACGATACGTGCTTTTTCACGAGTCCCGATGATCTGGAACGGGCCTACGGCGAGATCACCGAGCACGGCCCCGTATCGCTGGCAGTCGTCCCGTATTGCCGCGCCGGCTCGAACAAGGCGGTGCCCGAGTCGCTGCGCAATACCTGGTCTGTGCACCCCTTGCACGAGAACGCGCCGCTGGTGCGCTATCTGCGTGACCGTGTCTCGGCCGGGCGGTTCGAGATCATGCTGCATGGCTACTACCACGACGACAATCATGGTCTGCCCGAGTTCAGCGTCGACGACAGGGACCTCGAGCGCCGGGTCGTGGAAGGTCGCCGGTATCTCGAGGATCTGCTCGACACGACCGTCAGGGTGTTCGTGCCGCCGCACAATGGCATCGGCCGATGCGGCCTTCGAGCTGTCGCCCGGGCCGGGCTGCATCTCGGAGGCGCCGCAGGCATTCGCGGTGGCTGGCCGCTGACGTCGCCGGGCGCGTGGGCGGCCTGGTGGCGGCTGCGTCGCTGGCGCGTGGACGGTGGATATGGCGTGCCATGGGTGATCGATTGTGGCGATCACTGTGAGATCGCCGGGAACGCCGTGACGCCGTTGTCTCCGCTCGAGCAGAATCGCACCGCGTTGAGGCAGGCGTCGGACGTCGGGGGGGTGTTCTGTGCGGCGACGCACTACTGGGAGTTTTCCACGCCCAGTGAATGTGCCGGCGACCCGAACGTCGGCGACCATCTCGAGGCGCTCATCGAGCAGGCGTTGAGCTGTCCGGGGATGCGCTGGGCATCGGTCGGGGATGCCCTTGCCCGAGGCACCAGGCTCGGCCCGGCCATGTCATGAAGATCTCGCTCATCGACGACACCATCTACGGCTACGCAGCCGGAGATCCGTCCGCGAACGGTGGTGCGGAGCGGTACATGTGGCTGCAGACCCGCGCTCTCGTCGAGAGGGGCTGGAGCGCCACGATCGGGACGTGGACAGCGCTCGAGCCCGGACAACGGGACACCATAGACGGCGTCGAGTTCGTCGGCGTCGAACGGATTTACCCCGTGCGAGCAGTGGCGCGATTTCTGGCTACGGAGAAGCCGGACTGGTGTCACTGGTTCGGGTCGAATCATCTGCTGGGCCCCGCGGCATTTCTCGGAAAGCTCCGGGGCGTGCGTACCGTCTTCTCCGCCCAGTTCGACAACGACGTGCGTCCGATGAAGGCCCTGCCGTCCAGACGCCATCTCTCGCCCTTCTATGCCGCCGGCCTCTGGGCGAGCGATTGCATCTTTCTCCAGCACGGTGGCCAGCTCGCCGAGCTTCCGTCGTCCTTGCGAGCGAAGGCGTGCATCGTGCCCGGGGTCGTCGAGGTTCCGAGTGCCTACACGGAGCACCGCGCCCGCAAGCCGTACGTGGCGTGGGTCGGTGTCCTGCGTCTGCCGAAGCGTCCGGACCTGCTCATCGACATCGCTCAGCAGAGCCCTGGCGTTGAATTCGTCGTGTGCGGAGCGCCAAGCGGGCACCGGTCGCCGCCCGGATACGGTGAAGCCATTGTCGAGCGGTTCCGCAGTGTCCCGAACATCCGCTACATGGGGCACGTTGCGCCCGATCAGGCCATCAAGATCATCTCGGGTGCGTCCCTCCTGCTGTCCACGTCGGACGCCGAAGGTTTTCCGAGCGTCTTCGTCGAGGCATGGGCGAACGGCACGCCGGTGGTGACGCTGAAGATCGATCCCGACGGCGTCATTGCCGGTCAGCGGCTCGGCGCCGCTTGCCAGGGGGTGGCTGCCGCCGCTGGCACGATTCAACGCCTCATCGCCTCCGAGGACGAACGCCAGGAGATGGCGGCGCGATGCCGTGAGCACGTGATCTCGAGGCATTCGGCGGCCAGCGCGGTGGCCGTGGTTCAGGAGGCGCTGGACACCCGCATCGGTCGCCGCCCGCGACCTTCCGAACTGCCGAGCACGAGATGAAGATTCTCGTTCTGCACTCGGAGCTTGGTGTCCTGTGGGGTGGAGGGGAAACATTCACCACGAGTCTGTTCAAGGCGTTTGCCCGTCGAGGTCACGACGTGAGCGCCGCGTTCGTGGCGGATCGTCGGTCCCAGTATCCGCGGACGCTTCCTGACGAGTTCCAGGCCATTCCCGTTCCGGGACGGTGGTCCCGCAAGCCAGGGCAGGCGCTGCTGTCGGCAGTGGGCTCACGCCTCCCGCACGGGATGCATCCCCGATGGGCCCTTTTTCAGGAAGCGCTCTGCTGGCGCTCCATCCGGTGGCACAACGACCGTTTTCGGCGGCGCATCGAGGCTGACTTCGCCCACACCTGGGATCAGTTCGATGCGGTGTATGTGAATGGCAACGTCGGAATGGCGTACGCGGCGTCGTTTCATCGACCGACCCTGTTAATGCTGCCCGGGCCCGTGTCGGACGACGAGACGTGGATGCTGCCTCAGATACAGGCGGTGTGCGCTCACGACGATGGGCTCACGGTGCTTCGGGAGTTCATCGGCGATCGTGCCCTGGAGCTGCCGCTCGGACTCGATACCGATGTGTTCCATCCCGCGCCGTCGCCGGTCCGCCAGGAACTCGGCTGGTCGGATCGCGAGCTCGTGTTCGGTTTCGTCGGACGGCTGGCGCTGATCAAGGGCATCGACCTGCTGATCGAGGCGTTTGCCGCCGTCTCGCAAGCGGTGCCGGAGGCGCGCCTGCTGATCGTCGGCAGTGGAGAAGAGGAGCAGCGCGTCAAGACCGTGCTGGCGAATCAGATTGGCGACGGCAGAGTGCAGGTGCGGCCCCGAATGAGTCAGGAGCGCCTGCCCGATTGGTACCGCGCGATCGATGTACTCCTCATGCCCAGCCGATACGAGACGATGTCGAACGCCGTTCTCGAAGGTATGGCATGCGGCATTCCTTTCATCGCCTCGGCCGTTGGTGGCAGCCGCAATCTCGCCGGCCTCGATGCTGGCTGGTTGCACGAACCGGAGTCCGTCCCCTCGCTCGGTGAGGCGATGCTCGGCGCCGCGCGGCGTCGTAGCGATCTGAAGTGCTTTGGCGCGCGCGGCAGCCGGCACGTTCTCGAGCGTTACAGCTGGACGGGGAGCGCGGAGCGCCTCGAGCACATCGCGCGAACGCGTATGGGAGTGTCCGCGTGATGCGCACTGCAGCTGCGGCGTCTGTTCCGGCGGCGGGGGAAAGGATCGCGCCGAAGTACACGCCCCCCATTGCGATCGAATACCTGTTCTATGCGCAGGTGCTCTACTCGATCATGGGTGCGTTCCTGGGCCTCTCGATCGGGATGCTCGGCTTCGGCATGCTTGTCCTGGCCGCCGGAGTGTGCCTGTTGTCCGCTGGCACCTACGCGCCTGTCATTCTGACGCCGGTCCTGCTGCCGATTGCCACCGCCGTGTCGTATCTCCTGGTGCAGATGTTTGTCCATCGCCAAGGGTTGGGCGGCGAATACGTTCGACCTTTCGTGCCGTGGATTGCCGGGCTGATCGTGACGCAGTTCCTGGCCTTGCGCCGCGGGTTCCTCCATCGCGCAGCCCTGGTCATCCTGGTGATCGGTCTCCTCACGCTTCCGTTCCTCCGGACGTTCATCGGCGACGAATCGCGGCTCGCGCTGGCGAAGGGCATTACGATCGCCAATCCCAATGACCTGGGCGCGTGGTTCGGGTTCTGTTGCGTGTATTTGACGCTCGTCGGTCTGGAAACCAAGCGCACCTGGCTTCGCGTACTGGTCTGGCTCGCGGCCGCGGTCTGCCTGGGCGTGATCGGGCTGACCGTGAGCCGCGGCCCGCTGCTCGCGACCGCGATTGCGATTGCCTTCGCCTGCCGGCGGATATTGAAGCGCGGGTTTCTGCCGTTGGTGTCCCTGTTGCTCGCCGTCTGGATCGCCGTGGGGATCGGGGTGTTCGACCAGCAGGCGGCGAGGTTCGCGAGCCGCGGGACGGAGGAGAGTGGCCGCTTCGCTGTATGGCCTCCAGCCATCGCGCGCATCATCGCTGCTCCCGTGTTTGGCGTCGGCTCAAATCGTGTCGAAACGGAGCGAGCCGATACCGGGACACCCATCACGCCGCACAACGCGTTCATCTTCATCGGGCTCGCCTCCGGGATGCTCCCGTTGCTGTTGTTTGTCGCCTATTGGTTTCACTGCTTCGTCTACATGCGCCGACTCGGCGCTGCCGGCCACGAAGACGCACCGTTCCAATCAGCGTTGCTGCTGTACGCCTTTCTCATCACGATGAACCTGAATCTGCCCTTCATGCTGCCCTGGGTGATGATCGCGCTGGCGGCCGTGACGGGACCGGGTTTCCTGCTGCAGGCGTCGGTCCAAGGCCGGCGCCGGGGCCGGGAGGCGCGGCCACACGTGGGCCTCAAGGGAATCCCGCGACCGCAACTGAGGCCGCCGCTGGCATGATGCACGCGTGGAAGTACACCACGATGGCGAAAGGCGTACTGACGTACGTGCCGCCCATCGACTGGTGGCGCCGCAGGCGGGCCGCGACCGGAGGCTCGGCTTCCGCACGGTACTGCTATTCCGTCTGGCTTCGGCACCTTGTCGTCCTCGGACAGCACGGCTTTCGGATCGGCGGGACGTCGATTGCCGAACTGGGCCCGGGCGACAGCATCGGGATCGGTCTTGCGGCGATGTTGTCCGGAGCCTCCCGTTACGTGGGCCTCGACGCCGTCCCCTACGCAGCAAAGGCAAATCTCTCGGCGCTCGTCGCGGAGATGACCCGTCTGTACGATGCGCAGACCGCAATCCCGGACGACAAGGAATTCCCCCGCGTGAGGCCGCGCCTCTCACGCTATGGTTTTCCGGACCACCTCGTCGTGGTAGCCGGCCTGAACGAGGCAGCACGGCGAGTGGGAGCGGCGGTTGCCGACGGATTGCGGGAAGAGGGAGAAGTGGCTTACCGCGCGCCCTGGACCCGTACGAGCGACGTCGCACCAGGTTCGCTCGATCTGGTCTTCTCGCAGGCGGTTCTCCAGTATGTCGAGGACCTCGAGTCCCTCTACGCGTCCACGTTCCTCTGGTTGAAGCCTGGAGGCTTTTGCTCGCATGCCACTGGCCTGGGAGCCAACGACATGTCGCCGTACTGGAATGGCCATTGGGCCTACAGTGACACCGAGTGGCGAGTGGCTCGCGGCCGGCGTGAATACTTTCTCAACAGGCAGCCGTTGAGCGTTCACCTGCGCCTCGCCCGAGAGGCGGGATTCGAGGTGCTGCGGACCGACGTTCAGCGCGACGTCACCGGCCTGTCGACGGAGCAGCTCGCGCCGTGCTTCCGCCAGCTCGATGATGAGGACCGCTACGCGAGCGGGGCCATGATCGTGCTGCGAAAACCGTCGATGGCCGCGCGATGAGGTCGTCGGTGCGGACCTTCGTGGACCTCGCATCGAGGATCCCCGGCGCCCCTCTCGTCGCTCCGCGTACGCCCGTCGTGCTCTTGTATCACGGGGTGCCGATGGACGACAGTGATCCCGTGAGCGCTCGAGCGTTCGAAAACCAGTTGGCGTTCCTGGACGAGCACTGTGAGTTCGTATCGCCCGCGCAGATCGATGATCGACGAGCGCCCTACGAACGGCTCCGCGTGGTGCTCACCTTCGACGACGGTTTTCGAAACAACGCGGACGTCGCGGCGCCGCTACTGCGCCGATACGGCGTTCCGGCGCTGTTCTTCGTCTCGTCGCGGCACGCCACGCGTGGCAAGTATCTGTGGTTCAGTTACCTCCGCGCCCTCGAGCGGTTCTATCCCGGCGAGGAGCTGGCGTTCCGCGACACCGTGCTCGACATGCGGCCGGCGGCGCGGGCTGAAAGCGTCCGGTGGCTCCAGCGAACGCTGTTGGCGCTGACGCCGCATCCGTCGGCGATGTACCAGGCGATCGAGACTGAATTGCCCCCGCTCGAAGGTTTCGTCGACGCGCAATCTCTCACCGACCTGTATGCGGGCATGACGGGCGAGCAGGTCGCGGCCCTCGCGGCTGACCCGTTGTTCTCGATCGGCATTCATACGGAAGATCATCCGTTTCTCACCAGATGCGAACCGGAGGAGGCGTTGCAGCAGGTGCAGCGCAACCGCAAATGGCTCGAGGACGTGTGCGGCCGGCCGTGCGACACGATTGCCTATCCCGGCGGTGACTACGACGATGCGACGCTGGACATCTGCCGCCAGGTTCGCATCGATTACGGGTTTGCCGTCATGCCCCGATCAGCGCACCGATCCAGAATGGAGATTCCGAGAATCGGGGTGTATGCGGAATCGACCGCAGCATTGGGATTCAAGGCACACTGGGGAAGCGCACTGAGGCGAGCGGGCCTGCGGGTCGGCTGACGTGCCGGAGTCGATGCGGATCCTGGCCGTCACGAACATCTACCCCACCCCGGGGGACGCAGCTCGAGGTACCTTCGTCGAGCAGCAGGTCAAGGGCCTTCGCAGTGTCGGCGTGGAGGTGAAGGTTCTCTACGTCAACCGGGTACTCTACGGTGCGTCCGCGTACATCGGCGTTCAGGAGCTCGTGAGGAGCACCCTGAGCGGCTTCGACGCCGATATCGTGCACGTGATGTACGGCGGGATCATGGCGTGGCTGGTCACCAGGGCCGTGCGGGCCCGGCCGACTATCGTCACGTTTCACGGGTCCGATCTGCTTGGGGAAAACCTCGCCGGGCCGTGGCGGCGACTGATCGCGGGCTTCGGCGTGCGGTGCTCGAAGCAGAGCGCGCGCCTTGCGTCCGGGGTCGTTGTCGTGAGTCCGGCGCTTCGCGACGTGCTCCCGGCGACGGTCAGTCGCTCCAGTATCCGAGTCATTCCGTGCGGCATCGACGTGAACCGATTCGTGCCGATGGACCGGGAGGCGTGCCGGCGGCAGCTTGGCTGGAGCAGCGATCGGTTCGTCGTTCTGTTCAATTCGAACGGAGGCGATCCCGTCAAGCGTCCGGCCCTGGCGTACGCGGCCGTCGAGGCGTTGCAGCGCGCCGGCGTCCCGGCGGAGCTTCGTGAGCTGCGCGACCGCCCGTACGCCGAGATGCCGACATTCCTCAATGCAGGTGATGTCCTGCTCCTCACATCGAGGCACGAGGGATCGCCGACGATCGTCAAGGAAGCGCTGGCGTGCAACCTGCCCGTCGTCTCCGTTGACGTCGGCGATGTACGTCAACGGATCGAGGGCATACCCGGCTGCTACCTGGCGGAGCCCGACGCACAGGATCTGGGAGCGAAGCTTCGCATGGTAGCCGAGGGGCCGCGGCGGATTGAGGGACGCAGGGAAATCGCGTCGCTGTCGATCGAGAGCGTCGCCGAGGAGCTCCGCGCCTTTTACGGCGAGGTGTGCACTGCGTCGAATCGCATGGCCGCGAATGGCCTGGCGAGCTGACACCGATGACGGAAACGGAACGGATCGTCGCGGAGTATGGTCGCCGTGCCGCCGTCATTTCGGCCGACTACTACTCTTTGCAGCGGCCGGCGAATCTCTTCGCGCATCAGCACCGTACCCGACGGCTCATGAAGCTGCTCGTGGAACGCCGGCTGCTTCCCTTCGCTAGTGCGGCCTTGCTCGATGTGGGGTGCGGCGACGGGCAGCAGTTGCTCGATTTCCTCAGTTGGGGCGCGGACCGCCGCCTGATGGCGGGCATCGACCTGATCGAGGCGAGGATCTCGCGCGCGGCGGAGCGCCTTGGAAGTCGTTCGCGAGACGGAGCAGGGGCGCCCGATTTGCGGTTGGGGGATGCCAGCCGGCTGCCCTGGCCAGACAGCCAGTTCGACATCGTGCACCAGAGCACCGTGTTCACCTCGGTGCTCGACGCGGCGACCAAGGAACGGATGGCGTCGGAGATGCTGCGGGTGTTGAAGCCCGGTGGTACCGTGATCTGGTACGACTTCCTGTTCGACAATCCCAGCAACCCGAACGTGCGCGGCGTGCGTGCGCCGGAGATTCGGCGGCTGTTTCCGGGCTGTGACGTGGCGCTCGAGAGGGCGACGCTGGCACCGCCGATCGCCCGCCGCCTCGTGCCCGTGTCGTGGCTCGCGGCTGCGGCGCTGGAGCGGTTGACGGTGTTCAACACACACTATCTGGGCACGATTCGCAAGCCAGCGTCCTGATGAGCGAGGTGCAGCCGACGGTCTCCGTGGTGGTGCCGTGCCGGAACGAGCGGCGGCACATCGAGGCGTTCCTTGCGTCGCTCCTGTCTCAGGACGACCCGCCTGGAGGCTTCGAGATCATCGTCGCGGATGGATTGTCCTCGGACGGAACCCGCGACGTGCTGGCGACAGCGGCCCGCCAGGATGCTCGACTCCGAATCATCGACAATCCGGAACGCATCGTCTCCACCGGTCTCAATCGGGCGATCGCCGCCGCTCGCGGTGGCGTGATCGTCCGGGCCGATGTGCACACGGAGTACGCACAGGATTACCTGCGGCAGTGCCACGCGGTACTCGAAGAGACCGGCGCCGAGAACGTCGGAGGCCCCTGGATCGCGGTGGGCAGAGGCTACGTGTCTCGTGCCATCGCCGCGGCCTTTCAGTCGCCCTTCGGGTCGGGAGGTGCTCACGCGCACGATCCTGGTTACGAAGGCTCGGTCGACACTGTCTACCTCGGATGTTGGAGGCGCGAATACCTGAATAAGATCGGCGGTTTCGACGAGCAGCTGGTCCGTAACCAGGACGATGAGCTGAACCTCCGAATCTGCCGGACGGGTGGTAGAGTCTGGCAGTGCCCCAGGATCCGAAGCCGCTACTCGGTACGTGGATCGCTCGCGGCTCTGTTCAAGCAGTACGTGCAGTACGGGTACTGGAAAGTGCGAGTCGTTCAGAAGCATCGCCTGCCGGCATCGCTGCGCCAGCTCGTACCAGCGGCGTTCGTGTTCAGCCTGCTGTTGCTGTCGATCCTGTCGCTGGTCGCACGGCCCGCGCAGATCGCACTGGTGAGCGTTGCGGCGGCGTACCTCGTCTGCAACATCGGCGCGTCAGTGTTGACCGCCGCGAGGTCCCAATGGATATTGTTACCGGTGCTGCCGCTCGTGTTCAGCTGTTATCACGTGGGCTACGGGGTTGGATTCCTTCGCGGCATCGTGGATGTGGTCTTTCTCGGACGCGGCGCATCGGCCAAGATGTCCGCGCTTACCCGATGAAGGCTGCCATGCTCGCGGTCGTCGTGGCCGCTTTGATAGCGGCCTGCGGTGGAAAATCGAGTTCCCCGACATCGCCCGATGGTTCGCCCACGCCCGGAACGCCGCGAACGCTGTTCGTGGCCCGGGACGGAAGCGACAGCAATACCGGCAGCATGGAGTCGCCGTGGCGTACGATCCGTCACGGCGTGTCGCGCCTGCGCGCCGGCGATACGCTGTACCTTCGGGGAGGTCTCTATTGGGAGGACGAGCAGGCCATCGATTCCGTCGTTGCCACCGTACCCGGCGGAACGTCGTGGTCGAAGCCCATCACCATCGCCGGATATCCGGGTGAACGCGTCACGATCCAGCCGCCCTACGCGGTCCCGGGCCTGCGCCTCTCAACACAGGCTCAGAGCTATCTGATCTTCCAGGATTTTGTGTTGGACTACAGCGCCAATCCAATCATTCAGGAGGGGATTTACCTCAGCGGCGGAGCACATCATAACCGGTTCCTCCGGCTCGAAGTGCGCTACGTGAAGAACTTCGGCATCGTGTTTTCGAAGAACAACGGTAATTCCTCGTTCAACGAAGTCATCGATTGCGACATTCATCACAACGGGAACGGCTCTGGTGACGTGACCAACGGGCATGGGGCCTACGTCTCCACCAGCGACAACCTGTTTCGGGGAAACAGGATTTACCGCAACCAGGGGTACGGCCTCCATTTCTACGACAACGACGGCGCGCTCCTCGTCTCCCGCAATGTCATCCAGGACAACCAGATCTACGACAACGGATCGGGTGGTTCGACGTATGGCGTGGTCGTTGCCTGGGGGGACAACAACCGCATCGTGGGCAATTCAATCTACGGGAATCCCGGCGGGGTGCTGGTCTACAACCGCAGTACCGGCACCGAAGTGTCGAGCAACACGATTCACAACAACTCCCCGCTCGCGGGACTTTTGATCCAGGGCGCGAACGCCACCGTCGTCAGGAGCAACTCCATCTACGACAACGCCGAGAACGTCGTCAATGAGGGGCAAGGGACACAGGGCTTGGCCCCCTGAGCCTCACCGTCGCGCTCTGCTCGCTTTAGTTGCTGCGGTAGACCTTGACGCCCGTCACCGCCTGGGGACCGGCCGCGCCCGTGGAATACTCGAACGCGCCGATGTCGTAAGTACCATTCTGGGGTCGTCCAATGCCCGCGAAGTCG
>Ga0315912_10001447_pt1 | contig 29086 bp, 20 predicted proteins | sample VfabasoilMG_FD_204469 | JGI IMG/M metagenome (GOLD analysis project Ga0315912, IMG submission 204469) | Garden soil microbial communities collected in Santa Monica, California, United States - V. faba soil | ecosystem: Environmental > Terrestrial > Soil > Garden | place: USA: California...
CGACGTGACCCCCGAACTCGCGCTGGCCACCATTGAATCCCTGGACGTGCTCGGTGCGCTGCATGCCAGCCCCGCCGTCAAGGCCGCGCTGGCCAGTCGCCAGCGCTGAAACCAACGATCTCACGTTTGCAAGGACTGCATGAACCCGACATTCCAGGAACTGATGCGCGACGCGACGCGGTTGACCCGAGACGGGCATCTGGCCGCGGCCACCGCGGCGATACAACGCGCGCTTGGCGTTGCAGGAACTGCTACGCCCGCGCCAGATCCGAGCGGCGCGTTGCAGGCCAAACCGCCGATGAACCCATCCAAGTCTCGCTCGGTCGTGCTCGAAGGCTGTGTGCTCGAGTTGGCCGATCGCGACGAACCCGAACCGGCATCTGCACCGGACTTCTCTGATACGCCTTGTACAGGGAGTTCGCGTCAAGGCGAATTCCTCGCCGGCGCGCACACGCATGCATCGCTCACCCGCCGCTACAAGCTCTTCGTGCCGCAGGGTGCGACCGGGCGGTCGCTGCCGCTGGTGGTGATGCTGCACGGCTGCACGCAGGATCCCGATGACTTCGCTGCGGGTACGGGCATGAACGCCCTAGCGCGCGAGCAGGGGTTCTACGTTCTGTACCCTGCGCAGGCGCAGGACGCCAATCCGTCGCGTTGCTGGAACTGGTTCAAGCACAACCACCAGACCCGCGACTGCGGCGAAACAGCGGTGATCGCCGCCATGACGCACGCGGTGATCGAGGCGCGTGGCATCGATGCCGATCGTGTCTACATCGCTGGGTTGTCGGCGGGCGGCGCGATGGCATCGCTGGTCGCGGCGGCGTACCCGGAAATGTTTGCCGCCGTCGGGGTTCATTCGGGGCTGCCGCCGGGCGCGGCACGCAGCCTGCCAGAGGGGTTGGCTGCGATGCGCACCGGCACGGGCGGGACCGCTTTACCTGCCAGCATTCCCATTCGCATGCGTTCGAAGGCAAGCCCTTTGCCTGCGGCGGAACTGCCGGTGCCGGCGATCGTCTTCCATGGCGATCAGGATCAGATCGTTCATCCGCGCAACGGTGAACAAGTTCTCGCGGCCGTGCTCAGAAGTCATCCCCGGTCGACCAATTTGACCGACAGTCGCCCGGTCATCGAGCAGGGCGTGTCGCCCCAGGGTCGGCGCTATACGCGCTCGACCCATCGGTCGGACACCGGGCGGCCGATCGCCGAGCACTGGCTGGTGCACGGCGCGGGCCACGCCTGGTCCGGCGGACAGGCGGCGGGTTCCTACACCGATGCGCAAGGGCCCGATGCCAGTCGCGAGATGCTGCGTTTCTTTCTCGAACAGGCACGCCCGCAGCAAGGCTGAAGCCGCGGCATGATCAGCACTTCGGCACCGGCCGGGATGCGGCCGACGTTGCCTTTGCGACCATCTTCGGCACCGCCGCCTTCGACGCGCCGGTCATCGGCATTCAGGCGGTGGCAGGCGCCGACGGACGCCTGCAGATACCATGTCATTGTGCCGAAGCAATCTCGACCGATGGCCAGGAGCCCCAATGCCGCTGGCTGTGCTGAACCGCCATCCTGTGCAATGGCTCTTGTGCGTGATCTACTGGACCTCATCACCGTTCGGCCAGAGCGCCGCAACCCGTCGAAGTCTTGCCAAGGAAGCGCATGCGACACCGGGAGTTCCCCAGGAGGAAGTGGCGCTGATCGACGAACTCGGTCTGCTGATCGAGTCCGGCGTTTGCGGCGGCTATGGAAAGGTCGGCTCTTGGAGAGCAAGACCGGGAAAGCATGGCGCTGAAGGGCCGCGCAGCCGGCCGGTTGTTCCCAATGCCGGTCCAACTACCCGCAGGCAGTCTTCTTGCATGACGCCGCGCCCTGCGAAAGAGGATCACGATGATCGAGCCCCTGCTGCTGACCACCGCCCGCGTGTCGACCTTCTTCGGCCAGCAGCCGCTCACCGGTGCGACAGGATTCTTCTTCGAACGCGACTCGCGACTGTTCTTCGTCACCAGCCGGCACGTGGTGATCGACGCGCCGAGCCAGCACTTCCCCAACCGCATCGAGATCGAACTGCACACCGATGCAGGCAACCTGACCCGATCGGCCGTGCTGTCGGTGCTGTTGTACCGCGACGGCATGAGCGTGTGGCACCAGGGCCGCGATGCTGGCGGCGAGATCGACGTGGCAGTGATCGAGATCGAGCGGACGGCGTTGCCAGCGACGGTGCTGATGTGCTGCTTCACGCCGGCGCACCTGCAGCATTCGCTGCAGGAGGTGGAGGTGGGCAGCTCCTTGCTGGTGGTCGGCTTCCCGCTGGGCTTTCATGACACGCTGCACCACCTGCCGGTGGTGCGCCAGGCGGTGATCGCCTCATCCTTCGGACTGCGCTTCCAGGGCCAGGGCTACTTTCTAACCGACGCACGCACACACCGCGGCACCAGCGGCGCGCCTGTGGTAATGCGCGATGCCACCAGCGACGCGCAGCTGCCGTGGAAACTGCTCGGCGTGCACTCGGTACGCATGGACATGCTCAGCCGCGACATGCGCCTGGACGAATCGCTGGGGTTGAATTGCGCCTGGTATGCGGACATCCTGCTCGTCCTGACCGCCGCCGATTCGCGCATTCCGATGCCCGATGCCTTGCGCAATGAAGCCTGCGGTGCAGCTTAGTTGCTCATCACCTGAGTTGACCGGATGCGGCGAATCTCTCAGTAAACGCTGTTGATGGCCGAAACGGCCGTTCGCCTGAGGCAGTGGTGTCCCTGGCCGGCGCGATTGCCGTGCGCCACGGCGAGTGCATCGTCGGGCAGGGCCATGAGCGGATCCAGGTCATGCTGATACCGATCGGGCGCTGAGCCCGATCGCGTCCCGAAGCGACGCGATCGGACGGGGTGACCGCCGCCCGGGCTTGCGCCGGGCCGCGATGCCCTCATCTCTGCCCGATCGGGCGGGTTCGTACTGCCCGGTCGGCGGATGCGCAGCGCCGCCGCGACGCGCACGATGAGGCCTGTTGCCACTGCCGCTGGATTGCGATGACACCGACCCCCTCGACTCACCCTTCGTTCGATACCGGCACGCTTGCCGATGCAGTGCAGCGCTTGGCCGGATCGGTGGTTGGCCTGTCGATGCGGCGCGGTGCGGCCAGCGGTGTGGTCTGGTCGCCCGGCGTCGTGGCGACCACGGTGTCGGCGGTGTGGCGCGCGCGCCGGCTGCAGGTGGTGCTGCCCGATGGCGAGCCGGTGGCCGGCGAAATCCGGGGGCTCGACACCACCATCGACCTGGCCGCAGTGAGCTTTGATGCGCCGACGCCACTGCCGCTGCCCGAACGCGCGGTGAATGGCGAGGCGCGTGCCGGCGACTTTGTCTTTGCGGTGGGCCGCGAGTCCTCGGGCCGGGTGCAGGCCAGCTTCGGCCATGTCGGCGCCGCCGGCGGCGAATGGCGCACTTGGCGCGGCGGCCACGTCGAGCAGCTCATCCGCCTCGACGGTGGTCTGTATCTCGGCATGGCCGGAGCGCCGGTGGCCGACGCGTCGGGGCGGGTGCTCGGCGTGGCCAGCCCGATGTTGAGCCGCCACCATGGCGTGGTGCTCCCCGGCGCCACGATCGACCGGGTGCTGGCCCAGTTGCTGACCCATGGTCACGCGCGGCAGGGTTATATCGGCATCGCGGCGCAGCCCGTGCGCGCGACGATCGATGGTGTTGCCACCGAGGGCCTGCTGGTCAGTTCGGTGGCCGACGACGGCCCTGCCGCGAAGGCCGGGCTGCTGGTCGGTGACGTGATCGTCGAGGTTGGCGGCCAGGCGGTGGCCAGCATCGAAGCGCTGCGCGCGCGGCTCGCCGGTGAAGCCGTGGGCAGCTTGCTCGCGCTGAAGGTGGCGCGTGGCGGACGGGCGATGCAGCTGTCGGTCGACATCGCCGAGCGCCCCATACGCGGCAGGAGCAACGGGCACTGCTGGCCCTGAGGCAAGGGCTTGGCGCGCATCGTCATCATTGCTGCGACACCGCTGCTGGCCAGTGGCCTGCTACAGGCCCTGTCAGGCGTCGACGGCTGGGTGGTGAGCGTACAGGCCGAGCCGGGCGATGCCGATGTCGTCGTGTGGCAAAGCGCGACCCACGGCGCCGATCTCGAGCTGCCGCCCGGCACATCGGCCGTGCTGCTGGGCGAAGCGCTGGACGACTTCGCGAGCGCCCATGACGCGCGAGCGCTGGCGCTGCTGTCGCCGGCAGCCACGCCGGCGCAGCTGCGTGCCGCGGTGGCCGCCGTGTCGCTGGGGCTGTCGGTGCGTGCGCCGGGTGCGGTCTGGTCGCCGGCAGGTCCATCTCCGGCGGGGCCGGCCGGCACCGATCACGAGCCGCTGACGCCGCGCGAGCTCGAGGTCTACGAGCTGCTCGGCAAGGGCCTGTCGAATCGCGATATCGGCGGCGTCCTGGGCATATCGGCGCATACCGCGAAGTACCATGTCGGCCAGATCCTGGCCAAGGTGGGCGCGGCGACGCGCGCCGAGGCCGTCAGCACCGGGCTGCGCTGGGGCATCATCGGCCTGTAGGGGCGACGGCTGCGCGTCGCGCATCAACCCGCCGCCCCGCACAGCCGCGCACGCATCACGATGTCGATGTCCGCGAAGTGAGCGTTCAACGCATCAAACCGACCCTCTCTCGACGCTGAGCCGCGTGGCCTGCTGACTTGACCACCAGGCGAGACGCACCAGGCGATCGAAGCGATTCTTCGCATCGAATTGACCAGGCCCACCGCGGGCACGCCGCGACCTTGGCCCGTTCGCGCGAATCGGTTCGGTCCGGCACGCCCGCGCGATGCCACGATTGTCGATCCGGCTGGACTTCGTTCGTCGTGGGGATGAGGCGGCGGAGTCGTCCCGCGCGCCACGACCCGGGAGACCTGACCATGCGATTCCTTTCGATGATCCGCATCGACGAAACCACCGGCCAAGTGCCCAGCGAGCAGCTGATGGCCGACATGGGCCAGCTGATCGAGGAGCTCACGCGCACCGGGCAGCTGGTGAGCACCGCTGGGCTGCGGCCAAGCTCCGAAGGCGTGCGCGTGCGGCTGCACCGCGGCGGCAAGCTGACGGCAGTGGATGGCCCGTTCACCGAGGCCAAGGAGGTGATCGGCGGTTACGCTGTCCTCGAGGCGCAGTCCAAGGCGGAGGCGGTCGAGCTGACGCGGCGATTCCTCAAGGTGCACGGTACCGATTGGGACCTCGAGTGCGAAGTGCGCCAGCTCGACGGGCCGGAGTTCGGCTGCAAGCCCTGATGCAGTCAATCACGCTACGCTTGTTACTCACGCCGTCGGGTCGGCCGCATTAGCCTGACCCTCAGACCACGACGAATCAGCAAAGGAACGGGCATGCCCTCTTGGATGAACGCGCTGCGCACGCACTACCGTTGGGTCATCGTGGCTGCGGGCGGCGTGCTCGGCTGCGTGGCGATCGGCGGGCTGTTTTCGCTGCCGGTGTTGCTGCGGCCGATCGCGCAGGACACGGGGTGGTCCACCACCGGGATCTCCGCCGCGATGACGCTCGCTTTCGTGGCGCTCGCGCTCGGTAGTATCGCCTGGGGCACCCTCTCCGACCGCGTGGGGCCGCGCATCGTGGTGCTGGCGGGCTCCTTGTTGCTCACCACCGGTCTCGCGCTGTCCAGCCTCGCGACATCGCTGGTGGCCTTCCAGCTGTTGTTCGGCGTGGTCGTCGGCATCGGCGCGGCGGCCATCTTTGCGCCGATGATGGCCTGCGTCACCGGCTGGTTCGACACGCGGCGCGCCCTGGCGGTGTCGCTGGTGTCGGCCGGCATGGGCATGGCGCCGATGACGATGTCGCCGCTGGCCGCGTGGCTGGTGCAGGCCCACGACTGGCGCACCTCGCTGCAGATCATCGCCGCGCTGGTGGCGATCGTCATGCTCCCCGTGACGTGGCTCGTGCGCCGGCCGCCCGCGCTGGCGCAACCCGCAGCAACTGCAGCATCGGGCGCGACGCATGAGCCGGCCCTGTCCGTCGGGCAAGCCCTGCGCTCTGCGCCATTCCTGATCCTGGTGCTGACGAGCTTTCTGAGCTGTGCCACCCACTCGGGGCCGATCTTTCATACGGTAAGCTACGCTGTCACGTGCGGCATTCCGCTGATGGCCGCCGTATCGATCTACAGCCTGGAAGGGCTCGCGGGCATGGGCGGGCGCCTCGTGTTCGGGCTGCTGGGCGACCGCTTCGGGGCCGCGCGGGTGCTGGTGCTGGCGCTGCTCGCCCAGGCCATCGTGGCGCTGGGCTATGTGGTCGCACGCGATCTGGGGAGCTTCTACGCCGTCGCTGCGTTGTTCGGCTTCACCTATGCGGGTGTGATGCCGCTGTTTGCCGTGATCGCGCGCGAGAATTTTCCGCTGCGCATGATGGGCACGGTGATCGGCGGCACCACGATGGCCAGCAGCCTCGGCATGGCGCTGGGGCCCGTGCTGGGCGGACTGATCTACGACACGCTTTCCAGCTATGCGTGGCTCTTCATCGGCGCATTCTCGCTGGGCATCGGGGCCTTCCTGGCCGCGCTGGCTTTCACGCGGCTGCCGCAGCGGCCGATGATGGCCACGGTGGCCTGAGCGGTCTTCCTGGTGCGCCAAGACTGGCGCTTTGTCGACCACGTACGAAGACTGGAACGCGGCCAGTTACCAAATAGCGGAGCGTGGGTCAGATGTCGATGAGACGCGTCACAACCAAACGCTCGTGGGTGCTGGCAAGCTCAGCCCAGAGCATCGGGCGAGCGCTTCAGCATCTCGGTCCGGATGTCCTTCTTCAGCACCTTGCCGACCTTCGAGCGCGGCAGGTCGGGCCAGGTTTCGACCAGCTTGGGCGCCTTGACGCTGCCGATGCGCGCCTTGACGAAGGCCTGGATCTCCTGCGGGTCGACGCTGCGGCCCGCATGCAGCTGCAGCACGGCCACGACCTTCTCGCCCCACTTGTGATCGGGCAGGCCGATCACGGCGCAGTCCTGCACGTCGGGATGCTGCAGCAGCGCCTGCTCGACCTCGACCGAATAGACGTTGAAGCCGCCGCTGATGATCATGTCCTTGGCGCGGTCGACGATGTACAGATAACCGTCCTCGTCGATGCGGCCGATGTCGCCGGTGTGGTGCCAACCGAAGCGGCTGGCCTGCGCCGTCGCCGCCGGGTCCTTGTAGTAGCCCATCATCACCAGCGAGCCGCGCACCACGATCTCGCCGATCTCGCCGCGCGGCAGCAGGCGGCCTTCGGCATTCATCGCCGCCACCTGCACCAGCGGCGCTGGGCGGCCGGCGGAGGACAGGCGCTGCCTGGCGATGGAGCCGTCGGCGTTGAAGTGCTCGAGCGGCGCCATCATCGAGATCATCATCGGCGCTTCGGTCTGGCCGAACAGCTGCGCCATCACCGGGCCGATCTTCGTCAGTGCCTCTTCCAGCCGCGCCGCCGAGATCGGAGCGGCGCCGTACCAGAAGCACTGCAGCGAATCGCGCCGTGTCGCCGCCAGTTGCGGATGTTCGAGCAGCATGTAGATCAGCGTCGGCGGCAGGAAGGTGTGCGTGATGCGGTACCGCTCGATCAGCGCCAGGAAGTCCGTCAGATCGGGCTTGGGCATGATCACCACGCGCCCGCCGAGCGCCAGCACCGGAAAGCACAACACCCCCGCGGCATGGGTCAGCGGTGCCAGCGCCAGGTACGAGGGCCGGCCCACGAAGGGGTAGCCCATCAGTGTCAGCGCCGACATGGTCTCCAGATTGCGCGCCGACAGCATCACGCCCTTGGGTTGGCCGGTGGTGCCGCCGGTGCCGGCGATCAGCGCCAGCTCGTCCACCGGCGCGGTCTCGATCGGGGCATCGCTCGCGCCTTCGAGCCACTGCGCCAGCGAGGGCGCAAATGCACCCGGCCGGTCGATACAGACGAACACGCGCACCTTCGGCAAGCCGGTGCGCATCTGTTCGACCATCGGCGCATAGGCGCTGTGGAAGAACAGCGCCGCGCAGTCGAAGGCGTCGAGCACGAAGCGGTTCTCGGCGGCTTCGTTGCGCGGGTTCACCGGGCACCACACCGCGCCGGCGCGCGACAGGCCGAAGACGCAGCCGAAGGCGGTGGCGTCGTTGCTCGACAGCACCGCTACCTTGTCGCCGGCGGCGATGCCCGCGCGCTGCAGGGCGCGCGCGACGCGGTGGCTGAGGCGCTGCACTTCGGCATACGACAGGTTGACGTCGCCCATCGTCAGGCAGGGCGCGTCCTCGCCGAGCATCGCGCCCTTGTCGAGGTAGTCGATCAGGCGCATCGCGCGCGCCCGCTCAGCGTTGCACGCTCAGCACCGGCGGTTGCACCAGGCCGAAGCTGCGCAAGGTGCCCAGCAGCTCGTGGTGGCCGAAGGCCTGGCAGCCCGAGGCGAAGCCGACGCGCTTGGGCGCCTGCTGCAGCAGCGACGCCGCGGCATAGGCCTGCAGCAGGCCGGTCTGCTTGTAGTTGCAGTTGCCGTAGATGACGCAGTGCGCGCGCGCCAGCGGGCCGGAGGCGTGCACCGAGTCGACCGACTTGTTGATGCGCGGGTTCTCGCGCGGCGGCATCGTGTTCATCACGCCGGCGGCCGTCTGCGCCAGCGCGGCGTAGCGGTCGGCGTCGTTCATGCCTTCGGTGGCCTTCAGCGCCGCGGCGACGATCTGCGGCACGCCCAGCATCAGCGCCTTGTTGAACACGCCGCCAAGCACCTTGACGTTGGCCACGCGCGGGTCCTTCTTGAACCACACCGGGTGCGAGGTGCCGCCCCAGGGCAGGGCCAGTGCGGCCTCGTGCTGGCCGGGGATCGACAGGTGGTACAGGCCGGCATCGGGCTGCCACTCGACATACTCGTTCTGCTCGAGGTAGTAGGCCTTGGCCATCGCCGCGTTGACCAGGATGGTCTGCGTCGACGCGATGGTCGGGCTGCCGCCCCAGAACACCGCGATGTCCAGCGTGTCCAGCCCCGGCGTTTCCAGGCACAGCTGCGCTGCGATCTCGCCGGTGGTGTACATCTGCGCCAGGCCCGGTGACAGCAGCAACCCGGCGGCGGCGAAGCGCGCGCCGTACTCGCGGTCCAGCGTGATCAGCCAGTCCTGCTCGCCGGTGGTGTCGGTGTAGTGGCACTTCGCCGCCAGGCAGGCCTCGACGACCTCGGGGCCGAACTTGGCGAACGGGCCCACCGTGTTCAGCACCACCGACGCACCCTTGAAGAGGTGGGTCAGCGCCTCGACGCCGTGCAGCACTTCGACAACTTCGTACTTGGCAGTCTCGATGCCGGCGACATTGGACTTCATCGCCGCGTTCAGCTTCTCGGCGCTGCGCCCCGCGGCGATGAAAGGGATGCCGTACTCGCGCAGGTACTCGCATACCAGCCGGCCGGTGTAGCCGGAGGCGCCATAGACGACGACGGGCTTCTTGTTGCTCATGCGGTGTCTCCTGGTCTTGTGAAGTCGGAACTACATGCCCATGCCGCCGTCCACCGGCAGCCCGGCGCCGGTGATGAAGCGCGCCGCGTCGGAACACAGGAACACCACCGCATCGGCCATGTCGCTGACCTCGCCCAGGCGCCCGGCCGGCGTCTGCTCGACGATCGCGCCCACGGCCGCTTCGGGCGAGGCGAACAGGCCGGCCGCGACCACGTCGCCGGCGAGCTTCATACCCATCTCGGTGGGCACCAGCCCCGGATAGACGCAGTTGACGCGCACGCCGTAGCCGAGCCTGCCGGCCTCCATCGCCGCCACGCGCGTCAGCCGGTCGACGGCCGACTTGGTGGCCGAATAGCCGGCGATGGCCGGGAAAGCGATGGTTGCCGCCACCGATGCGATGTTCACCACCGCGCCGCCCTTGCCAGCGGCACCGCCGGGCCGCATCGCGCGGAAGGCGTGCTTCAGACCCAGCGCGGTGCCGACGATGTTGACGTCGAGCATGCGGCGCAGTTCGGCAGCGTCGATGTCGGCCACCAGCGCCGTCACCTCGATGCCGGCGTTGTTGATAAGGATGTCGAAGCCGCCCAGCGTGTCCACGGTGGCCTTCACCGCAGCGGCCCAGTCATCCTCCTTCGTGACGTCGAGCTGCACGAAGCCGACCTTGGCGCCGCTGGCCGAGAGGCGGCCCGCGGTGTCGCGGCCGAGCGAGGTGAGGATGTCGCCGATCATGACCGACGCACCGGCCTGCGCCAATGCCTGTGCCATGCCTTCGCCGAGGCCGCGCGCGCCGCCGGTGACCAGGGCCTTGCGGCCGCTCAGGTCGAACTTGTTCATGCGTGTCTCCTGGTGGATTTGGACATCTGTCAAGGAACGCGGAGCGATGCTAGGCAGCGTCTTGACGACTGTCAAGATTTATCTTGACGATTGTCCAGAAGCTTCAGTCCGTACAATCGCCCGCATGGCCAACGCCCCATACAAACGAGACGACAAGTTTGCCGAGCGGCGTGCCGAGCTCGGCGAAGCAGCCCTGCAGACCCTGGCTGAGCTGGGCTATGCGCGCACCAGCCTGCGCGAGATCGCGCAGAACTCGGAGTTCTCGCACGGCGTGCTGCACTACTACTTCACCGACAAGCTCGACCTGATCCTGTGCAGCGTGCGCCAGTACAAGGCGCGCTGCGTCAAGCGCTACGACGAGGTCACGACCACGGCGATCAGCTACGACGAGCTGCTGGACGGCTTCGTCGCGGCGCTGGGCGACACGCTGCGCAACGAAGCGCCGTTGCATCGCCTGTGGTACGACCTGCGTGCCCAGTCCTTGTTCGAGGCGGCCTTCCGCGCCGATGTGGCCGAGATCGACAAGAGCCTGGAGAAGATGATCTGGCGTGTGATGTCGCGCTTTGCCGAGATCACCGGCGTACCGCTCAAGGCGCCGAGCGGCGTGACCTATGCGATCTTCGACGGGTTGTTCCAGCAGGCGCTGCTGAAGCACCTGTCCGGCGACAAGAAGGCCGTGGCGACGATGCAGTCGCACGTTCGACTGGTGGTCTCGCAGTTGACCGGGGTACCGGAATCGAGCAAGCGGCGTCCGCGAGCGCTTGCCGCATAACGGCACGACTTGTGCAGGCGATATACACAGCCCAGACAGCGCTGATGCGCGAGGCGCAATGCAACGGCTTCAACGGCACCGGCACTTGGAGGTGGGGCATCACGAGCCGTCCGAGTCTGCCTGCTCCGGCAGCACGGACCACTGCGGCTCGTCGAACTCTCCGATGACAGTGATCTCGCAGTTCTTGGCGTGCATATCCAGAATCGCGCGCACGGTTTCATCCCGCCGGTCGTTCTTGGCATCCCGGTGCACCTTGGATTCCCAGGTCGCAATCGCCAGCAGCGTGGTCGGGTCACCGATCTTCCTGTGCAGATAGGTTCCGCGCGCGCCGGGTGTGCGCTGAATGATCTTGCTTGCGCGAACCCAGGCGTCGGCGTATTCGTCCACCGTGTAACCCGGCTTCATTCGAATCTCGAAAATGAACTTCATGTCGGCGAGCCTCTCCGTGGTGGATTCAACCGATCGATGCAACGCACTGGCGCTCCGCTGACCCGTATGCTTGCCTGGCGTCGACGGCTGCACCGTACGAGCGATCACGAGACCGATGACCGAACCGCCAATCGTTCCTAGAGCCGGCGACGCGACTGCTGCAGCCCGGACGCCCCGCTCGCTCTGGCGCGAGCTTCGCGACGCCATCCGTGGCACGAACGCCGACTATACGAAGATCCCGCTGCGGCGCGCCGTGCTGTTGCTCGCGGTGCCGATGGTGCTGGAACTCGTGCTCGAGTCCACCTTCGCCGTCGTCGACATCTGGTTCGTCGCCAAGCTGGGCCCTTCGGCGGTGGCGACGGTCGGGCTGACCGAGACCTTTCTGTTCCTGCTGTACGCCATCGGCATCGGTTTGGCGATGGCGGTGACGGCGGTCGTCGCGCGGCGTGTCGGCGAAGGCGACCGCAGGGCTGCGGCGGTCAGCGCGGTACAGGCGATCTGGATCGCCGTGCTGGCGTCGCTGCCGTTCATGGTCGTCGGCATCGTCTGGGCGCGCGAGCTGCTGCAGCTGATGGGCGCCGACGCCTGGACGCTCGCGAACGGGGTGCGCTACCTGCAGTGGATGCTGGGCGGCAACGTCGTCATCATGCTGCTGTTCGTCTGCAACGCGATCTTCCGGGGCGCCGGCGACGCGGCTGTGGCGATGCGCGTGCTGTGGCTTGCCAACGGCCTGAACATCGTGCTCGATCCGATCCTGATCTTCGGCTTCGGGCCGATCCCCGCGCTCGGCGTCGAGGGGGCGGCGATTGCCACCGTCATCGGTCGCGGCGCCGGCGTGGCGATGCAGCTGTGGATCCTGCTGCGCGGCAGCCAGCGCATTCGCGTCGCCACATCGCAGCTCGCGCTCGAGGCGGACACGTTGTGGAGCATCGTGCGCACGTCGCTCGGCGGCATCGGCCAGATGATCGTGGCCATGGCCGCGTGGATCTTCCTGATGCGCATCCTGGCCGCGATCGGCAGCGAGGCCGTGGCCGGGGCGACGATCGCGATCCGCCTGATGATGTTCACGCTGATGCCGGCCTGGGGCATGTCCAACGCCGCGGCGACGCTGGTCGGCCAGAACCTCGGCGCCGGCGAACCCGGCCGCGCCGAAGCGGCAGTGTGGCGCATCGGCTGGTACAACATGTGGTTCACGGTCGCGGTGTCGGTGCTGTTCTTCTTGTTCCCGCGGGAGCTGATCGGCATCTTCACCGACGAGCGGGCGGTCGTCGACGTCGGCGCGGAGTGGCTGCGCATCCTGTCGTACTCCTACTTCGTCTACGGCTGGTGGATGGTCGCGGTGCAGGCCTTCAACGGCGCCGGCGACACGGTCACGCCGACGAAGATCAATCTCGTGTTCTTCTGGCTGATCCAGATCCCGCTGGCGTGGCTGCTTGCGCTGCAGCTCGAGCTGCAGGCCACCGGCGTGTTCTGGGCCGTGCTTGTCTCCGAGACCTCGGTCGGCCTGTTCACGTTGTGGCTGTTCACGCGCGGGGGCTGGAAGACTGCGCGCGTCTGAGACGTCCGGGCGCTGATACCGTTCAAGCGCCGCCGGTCACGCGCGAGATCGACTCGTAGGCTGCGCGAAACCGCGGCGCGAAGTCCTCCAGCGTCGTCGGCGTCACCTCGACCGCTCCGGGCAGCGTCCCGGCGTGCGTGCCCTTCGACATCCAGCGCGCCAACTCGGCCATGCATTCGGCGGCGTCCGCGGACAGGCCCGCTTCGAGCATCGCCGACAGCCCTTGTGCCGGCTCGGCCTGAACGTAGGGCAGGTGCGGCCGGCCGATCGCGCGGCCGAGAATCGTCGCCACCTGCCGAAAGGTGTAGTGCTGGGGCGCATGCAGGTGCAGCACGCCGCGCGTGCCGGGGGCTACAAGTTCGCGCACGACGACGGCGGCGATGTCCGCGGTCGCGATCATCGGCACCGGCACGTCGGGACGTTCGAGCGACGGATACACGCCCAGCGCGGCAATGGCCCCTGCCGCGTGCAGATGGTTCTCCATGAAGTAACCCGGGCGCAGGTGCAGCAGGTGCAGGCCGGGCAGCGCGTTCAGTCGCTGCTCCTGCTCGTGCAGGCCGGCGATCGGACCGGTGCCCGATGCCAGTTCGGCGCCGACGCTGGACAGGTTGACGACGTGTTTCACGCCGCCGCGCGCGATCGCGGCAGCGATGGCCGTGCCGAACAGCGTCTGCGAACCTCGCATGTCCGGCGCCGCATAGTCCGACGGGATCATCGCGTAGACCGCGGTCGCGCCGGCGAAGGTGCGGGTGAGGAAGTCCGCCTGCTGCGCGTCGCCGATCGCGAGCTCCGCGCCGAGCTCCCGCAACGGTGCCAGCGCGGCCGCGTTGCGGCCGATCACGCGCACCGGTTTGCCCTGCCGCAGCAGCGTGCGGGCCGCGCGCGAGGTGATGTTGCCGTTGGCTCCCAGCAGAACGTACATGGCGGTGTCCTTGGTGGTCAAAGTGGTCGGAGCCCCGATCCTGAGCTCGTTGATCGTTCCGATAAAGAGTGGAATCCGGAATTCATCGTCGTGTGATACTGGACAAACAACGGGTCCTGTCGGGCCTCATTCGAAGATGGATCTGGCGCGATTGAGGATCTTCGTGGCGGTGGCGGAGGCGGGCTCTTTCACCGCGGCCGCGGAGCGGCTGGCGCTGACCAAGTCCGCCGCGAGCCAGGGTGTCGCCGCGCTCGAGCGCGAGCTCGGCGTGCAGCTGCTCCAGCGCTCGACGCGGCGACTCGCGATCACGCAAGCGGGCGATGCCTTCCTCGCCGACTGCCGCGCGCTGCTCATGCACGCCGGGGAGGTCGCCGAGCGTGCGCGGGCGCGGCAGGGTGAGCTGTCCGGCCTGCTGCGCATCACGTCGTCGATCGATGCGGCGTCGTTCGTTGCGCCGCTGCTCGCGGAGTACGCGGCCCGGCATCCGCTGATGCGCGTGGAGTACGTGCCGACCGATCAGCTGATCGACCTCGTGCAGGAGAACATCGACCTGAGCCTGCGCGTGACGGGTGTGCGCGATTCCGGCCTGCGCGCCGCCGGGCTCGCCGAGATGGAGGTCTGGTGCGTCGCCTCGCCGGTCTACCTGGAAGCGCGTGGCACACCGAAGCGCGTGGAAGAGCTGCCCGGGCACGAGTGGATCGCGTTCTCGCGGCTGACGAGCCCGTGGTCGCTGCGCTTCCGCGTCGGCCGGCGCGACGTGACGGTGCGCGTTCGAGGGCAGTTCAGCGTGTCGATGTCGTCCGCCGGCCGGGCGTTGGCGTTGGCCGGCGCGGGCATCTTCGGTGCTCCGGACTTCACGCTGCGCACGCAGGTCGAGGCGGGCCGGCTCGTGCGGCTGTTTCCGCAGGCCCGCCTGCCGCCCGTGTTCCTGTACGCGGCCTGGTCCGGCCGGATGGAGCCGCCGGCGAAGACGCGCGCTCTGATCGACCTGGCAAAGGCTCGGCTGCGCGGTGGATTGACGGCGTGACTGCTGCCAGAGGAGGTGCACGCCTACCCGGCGGGTCATCCGTTCACCAATCGCGTCCAGTGCCCGCATCTGCTGCTTGACCTTGGCGATCTTCTCCTTGAGATGAGCGACACACGCTAGCTTTCAAGTGCCTTGGCAACCGACTCGCAGGCGCGACGCCGCACCGCATCGTCGATCAAAGCGCGCTGGGAACGCGCCAGTGGAAAGGACAGGGCCCGCACGACCCCAAGTGGAGGGCGCAGCGAGCGTCACTCCGGCTTCGCTGCTATCAGGGCCTGCCGGTCTGGATCTCGACGTGGCTGCGCGCATGCCAGCGCACGCGCGCAGGCCCTGCCGCGTCGGCGATGGTCTCGGAGTTCACGTCCTTGCCGCTGCCGTAGTTGATCTGCCGGTCGGGGCGCCTGTTGAGGCCGATCACCAGCACGAGGCGGCTGCCCGCCGCCAGCTTGGCCGCGGTCACGCGCTCGGCGGTGAACGCAAGCAACTGGCGCTCGCCGGCCCGCAGAAGCCGGCGCTTCACGCGATGGCCGGCGTAGCTGGCGCGGAAGTCGTAGGGCTCGAACAGCAGCTGGTATTCGCCGCTCGCCGTCTGCTCGTACAGCGAGACGCTCAAGTCCACGTCCTGGCGCGAGGGCGTGATGTCGAACTCGCCGCGCAGACTGCCGTCGATCTCGGTGTCCTTCGGCAGCGCATCGCTGACGAAGCGGATGCTGTTGCGCGTCGGCAGTTGCTTCATTCGCAGCGCGTCCGGCCACGGCATGTGCGCGTCGCGGCGATCGGCGAGATCGACCGTGAGCTGCGCCTTGCCACCGCCTCCGGACGATGCTTCGGACGCCGAGGGCAGCAGACGGTACGGGCCGTCGCGCTGGCGGGTGTCGAGGTACAGGCGCAGCCGGGCGCGATCCGGCGTGTCCAGCGTCGGCAGGTGGCGCCACTCATCGGCGCCCATCACCTGGACGTTGACGCGATCCTGCAGCAGCGAGGGCTTCTTCGCGCCCTTGAAGACGTGGTCGAGCCATTGGTAGCGCAGCTCGGGCAGATCGACGCGTGCGACGGGGTCGAGCGTGTAGCCGCGCAGCGTCGCCGCCGTGCCGTGCCGGATCGAGGCCGCATCCCAGGGGCCGAGCAGCAGCGTCGTGTCGGCCTGCGGTCGGTTGCGAAGATGCTCCTGGTGGAAGTACAGCGCGCCGGCCTCGGCGCCGTAATAGCCGGCGATGCCGAGCACGGGGATGTCGATCTGCGCAAACTGCTTCGCCGACGGCAAGAACTTCTGCCAGTAGCGATCGTGACTGGGGTGCGTCAGCCAGGTTCGCACCAGCTTGCTGCGCTTGCCCAGCAGGACGCGGTCCACGTCCCAGTAAGGGCGATTGCCGCGATACCAGAGCGCGTCGAGGGCTTGCCATCTCGCGTCCGGGGCGGCGTCGATGTCGGCGTCGGCGCGCGGCGGCGCAGCGCTCGCGTGCTCCTGCGCCCAGCGCACCATGGCGTTGCGGTAGATCTGTCCGGCCATCGGGAAGTCGATGCCGGGGGCCAGCGGCGCGGTCGTGGCGATGGCCATGAGCGCCGCGGGTTTTCTGCGCGCGGCGGCCCACGCGGCGTAACCGGAGTAACCGTCGCCGAGCATGCCGACGCGGCCGTCGCTCCACGGCTGGCGGGCGATCCAGTCGATCACGGCCACGGCGTCTTCGCCGTCGTGAGCGAACGGCGACACGGCACCCTTGCCGTCGGGCGTGCGCCCTCGCACATACGCGGTGACGCCCACGTAGCCTTTGATGGCGCTGCGCTGCGCGTCGTCCTCGGCGGGATCGAGTGTGAAGCGCAGCAGCGTCGGCAAGGCGTCTATCGCGCCGCCGGGCTGGACCACGCTGGCATGGATGACACCCGCACGCACGGGAATCCGCACGTCGGTCCTCATCACGTAGCGGCTGCGGTTCTCCGCCGCGATCAGCCCGGGCACCAGCGCCCGGATGGTGCGACGCGACTCGTACTCAAGCCAGGTGCGCACCAGCGCCACGGCGTCGGCCTGCGGCAGGCTGCCCTTGGCGCGCCAGCGATCGAAGGCCTGCCGCACCGGCTCTCGGTACAGCGCCAGCGGGGTTGCGAGCCGCGCCACGACGGCCGCGGCTTGCGCGTTGTCGAGCCGCGCAACAAGCTCCTGGAACGAGCGCGCATAAGCCTGGGCGAAGCCGAGGCGCTCCTTCGCTTCAATCGCGCGCGCCTGTGCATAGATGCCGTCGAGGATCGCGCGCTCGGCCAGACCGTCGAACGGCAAGCCTTTCTCCTGGTGGCGGCGGCGCAGGGTCCGGCTGCTGTCGTAGGCCGCAGCGTAGGCGCCACTGACGATCTGCAGAGCGGTCACGTTGGCCAGGAAGACATTGGTGTCGGCTTCCTGGTAAACCGGCACGATGCGCTGCGCCAGATCGCGCATCACGTCCACCGCAGCGGCATCGTCAGGGTCGAGCGGCGGTCGGAAGCCGAAATCCAGCGCGCAGGCCCAGGACGGCACTGCGAGCACCAGCAGCACCAGGGCGCGACGCGTGAGGCTGCTCATGGCTGCGGCTCCTCGGGCACGGCGTTCGGCGCCTTGACCAGATGCACCACCTGCGTGAACAGCCGGTCGTGCGCCTCGCCGGCCGAGCCGATATGGATGATGCCCGTGTGCGCGAGCGCGCCGCGCAGCACGTCGATGATGCGTTCGAGCGTGTCGTCGTCGAACGCGCTGAAGGCTTCGTCCATCACCAGCCAGGGCGGCGCCTGCAGCACGACGCGGGCGAAGCCCAGCAGCAGCTGCTCGTCGATGCTGAGCTCGCGCTCCCAGCGGCCCGTCTTGTCCAGCAAGGGTTCCAGCCGCTGCAGGCCCACGCTCGCCAGCGCGGCCACCATGGCTTGCCGCGGATAGCTCGACGGCTCCATCGCATAGGTCAACGCTTCGGCCAGCGTGCCGCGGGGCAGGTAGGGCGTGCCGCGCGGCATGTAGTGGATCGTTTCGCCGCGGGGCCGGCGTACCGTGCCGCGGCCCCAGGGCCAGAGGCCGGCGAGCGCCCGGAACAGCAGGGTCTTCTCGGTGCCCGGCGTGCCGAGGATGAGCAGGCGCTGACCGGCATGCACGACGAGACCCTCGGCGTCCAGCCGTTCGTGGCCGGTCCAGGCGCGCACTTCGAGCGCTTCGATGGCGAGGCTTCCGGGTTCGCCCTCGACATAGGCGATGCGGCTGCCACGCTGCTCGGCCTCCAGATCGGACGACAGCACCTGACGCAGGGCGGCGACGCGCAGCAGCGTGGCGCGCCAGTCGGCAATGCCGCTGAAGTTGTCGACGAACCAGCGCAGCGACGACTGCGCCTGCGTGAAGGCGGCGGCAGCCATCATCAAACCGCCAAACGAAATCTTCCCCGAGAAATACAGCGGTGCGGCCACCAACGTCGGCGCGATCACGGTGGCCCAGCCGAAGCCCGCGGTGACCCAGGTCAGGTGGGTCAGCCCGAGCACCACACGCGAAGTGGCGTTCAGGACATCGCCGAGATGCATGGCGACGCGGCGCTTCTCGTCGGCCTCGCCGCCGGCCAGCGATATGCCGTCGAGGTGCTCGTTGATGCGGGTCAGCGAGAAGCGCAGTTCGCCTTCGCGCGCGTAGCGCTCGGCGTTGCGCAAGATCAGGCCGTTGCCGACCCAGTAGCTCATTAGCGAGCCGGCGAACGCATAGAGGATCGCGGCCCACAGCATGAAGCCAGGCAGGGCATGGTCCCGGCCGTCGAAGAAGAAGCTGAAGTCCTGCGACAGAACCCACAGCACGCTCGAGAAGCTGCCGAACAGCACCGCGGCCTGCAGCAGACCCACGGCGAGGCCGGCCGACAGATCGCACAGCTTCAGCGTGTCGTCGTGCATGCGCTGATCCGGATGAGCGCCGATGGGACCGCTGCCCGCAAGCCAGAACGCCCGGCGCGGCCGCAGCCACAGCCCCACGATGTCGGTGACCAGGGCCTCGCGCAACTTCAGCTGCAAGGTTTCGACCAGCCACCTCTGTATGACGTTCAAGACCAGCAGTGCGCCTGCAATCAGCGCGAAAACGCCGAGCTGCACGATGAAGTCGCGCACGTCGCGACGCGAAATCGCGTCGTAGAACGGCTTGTTCCAGCTGTTCAACTCGATCTGCGCATATGCCGTGAACGCCACGATCACGACGATCCCGCCCGCGAGCGCGGCCAGCGTCTTGGCGACCGCAGACGCCCGCAAGGCGCCGAGCAATTCGCCGACTTGGTGCACGACGCCGGTCTTCACAACCGGCTCGGCCGGGTTCGGCGCCGAGGCTCTCATCGCCGCCGCGCCGTCTGGCAGTCTGGGTGTGTCACGTTTGGTTTCATCAAGTCTCTGGCACCCCGCAACCGATGGCCCATCAGCAGCATGCCATCATCAAGGCCTCTTGGGTTCGGCTTCGAAGTCTTTGATGAGTCGCATCGACTCCCTCATGGCCCGGATGACGCTATCCGAAAAGCTCGGCCAGCTGACCATGGCGGCGTCCGGCTATGCGGTCACCGGGCCGGTGATCGCGGGGGACTCCACGCAGTCGATCATCGACGGCACGATCGGCAATCTGCTGAACATGGTCGGTGCCGGGCCCGCGCACGAGATGCAGCGGCTGGCCGTCGAGAAGTCGCGTCTCGGCATTCCGCTGCTGATCGGCCTGGACATCATCCACGGGCATCGCACGCTCTTTCCGATCCCGCTCGCTGAAGCCGGCATCTTCGACGAGATCGTGTGGCAGCGCACGGCGCGCGAGGCCGCGCGCGAAGGCGCGGCCGACGGTCTGGCAATGACCTTCGCGCCCATGCTCGACGTGTCGCGCGATCCCCGCTGGGGTCGCACCGCGGAGGGCCCGGGCGAAGATCCGTGGCTCAACGCGCGCATCGCGCGAGCCAAGGTGCGCGGCTTCCAGGGGACCGATCTGTCGTCGGCCGAATCGCTGGCCGCCTGTGCGAAGCATTTCGTCGCGTACGGCGCGCTCACCGCGGGGCGGGAGTACGCCGCGGTGGACATCTCCGAGCGCACCTTGCGCGAGGTGCACCTGCCGGGCTTCGCGGCAGCGGTGGGCGCCGGCGTCGCGACGCTGATGCCGGCCTTCACCGATCTCAACGGCGTGCCGATGACGGCGCACATCCCCTTGCTGCGCGACTGGCTGCGTGGCGAGATGGGCTTCGACGGCGTCATCGTCAGTGACTACAACGCGATCGCCGAGCTGGTCGAACACGGCGTCGCCGCCGATCTCGTCGATGCCGCGGTGCTGGCGCTGAAGGCCGGCGTCGACATCGACATGATGGCCGACGCGTATCGCAAAGGTCTGCCGATCGCGCTCGAACAAGGCCGGGTGACGATCGAAGAGGTCGACGCGTGCGTGCGCCGGGTGTTGCGGCTCAAGCTGCAGCTCGGCCTGTTCGACGACCCCTACCGCCGCGGCGCGACAACGGAGAGCACGGCGGTCGTCGCCGAGCGGCGTGCGCTGGCGCGCGACGTCGGCCGCAGGGCCGTGGTCCTGCTGAAGAACGAGCGCGATACCCTGCCCTTGGCTGCGGCGGGGAAGGCACTCGCGCTCATCGGCCCGCTGGTCGACGCGGGCAGCGAAATGAAGGGCCCGTGGTGGGGCGCCGGCGAACACGAACCGGCGGTCAGTGTGCTGGCCGGCCTGCGCGCCGCGCTGCCGCAAACCGAGCTGCGCCATGCACCGGGCGTCACCATCGACGGCGCCGACGACAGCGGCATCGAAGCCGCCGCCGCGCTGTGCGGCGGCGTCGACGCCGTCCTGCTGTGCCTGGGGGAGCGCGCGACGATGAGCGGCGAGGCGGCGAGCCGCGCCACGCCCGCGCTGCCCGGTCGGCAGCAGGCTCTGGCCGAAGCGGTGACCGCCCGTGCGCACGCGCTCGGTATTCCCGTCGTCGCGATTCTGTTTTCGGGACGCCCGCTGGTCGTGCCCTGGCTCGCCGAACACGTCGATGCGCTGCTGACGGCGTGGTTCCTCGGCGTCGAAGCCGGCCACGCGATCGCCGACGTGGTCACGGGCCGGGTGTCGCCTGGAGGCCGCACGCCGATGAGCTGGCCGCGCGCCGTCGGGCAGCTGCCGATCTACTTCGGCCAACGTCCCACCGGCCGCGCGACGGATCCCGCCAACGATTACACGAGCAGGTACCAGGATGTAGCCAGCACGCCGCTGTTCGCCTTCGGCCACGGCTTGAGCTACGGCCGGTTCTGCTACGGCGAGCTTCAGGTCGAGCCGCGGCGCGTGCGCGAGCAGGACCTGCTGACGATCAGCGTCACACTGCGCAACGTCGGCGCTCGCGAGGCCGAAGAGACCGTCTTCCTGTTCATTCGCGACAAGGTCAGCCGCGTCACCCGGCCGCTGCTCGAGCTCAAGGGCTTCGCGAAGCTGCGATTGATGCCGGGCGTTGCCGGCGTGCTGAAGCTGGAGCTGCCTGCCGCCGAGCTGCGCTACCTGGGGCCGGACCTGCAGCCGGTGTTCGAGGCGGGCGAGGTCGAGATCCTCGTCGGACCCAGTGCCGAGACTACGGGCCTGCTGCGGCAGACCATCGAGTTGTGTTGAACCACAGGCAAGCCGCAGCGGCAGTGGCTTCATGAACGCATACGGGCCGCGCCACCTCGCCAGCCCATCGGGGCTGGTCGTGCAGGTGAACAGGAACGGCTCCGTTCGTCGCATCGATCACCGCGACGTGACGGTGAACGCCTTCCTCGGCAACGAGCTCGAGGGCGGACCGGCCAACCTCTACCTCCGCCGCCATGGGACGCGCGTCGAATGGACGGCGCTGCTCGGGCCCCGTAGCCCGGGCAAGGTCCGCGCGGACAGGAACGGCATCGAGATCGCCGGCGAATGGTCGGGGCTGCGCTTTCGTGTGTCGCTCGCACTGGCCGCATCCGCGCCGGCGTGGTTCTGGCATGTCGTGCTGACGAACGTCGGATGCGTTTCATGCCGGGTCGATCTGATCTATGCACAGGACGTTGCGCTGGCCCATTACGGCGCCGTGCGGCTGAACGAGTACTACGTCAGCCAGTACGTCGATCACACGCCTCTGCAGCATCCTGCACACGGCGCGGTGCTCGCAGTGCGGCAGAACCTCGCGGTCGCTGGACGGCACCCCTGGCTTTGCATCGGATCGCTGCGCTACGGCGAGAGTTTCTGCACGGACGCACTCCAGCTTCACGGGCTTGCCACGCGCGCGGGCGGGTCGCCTGCCGCGTTGCAAGCCGAACGCCTGCCGGGGGTGCGCCGCCAGCACGAGCATTCGATGGCGGTGCTGCAGGATGCGCCGCTATCGCTGGCGCTCAAGGCGAGCGCCGCGCTGGGCTTCTTCGCATGGCTGGAGGTGGATCATCCCGCGGTCAGCGGTGCCGCCGACCTCGGCATCGCCGATCGAGCGCTGGCGTTGCGCGAAGCCGCGCCTCCTCGCACGAAGCGCGGCGCAGCATCGGCCCGCGCGGCCACGCTCTTCAGCGACGCGCCCATGCTGGCCGCGACACCGCTTGATCCCGGCATGCTGACACGGCACTTCGGCGCCGAGCGCCTGGCAGCCGAGGAAGAGGATGGGGAGCTGCTCTCCTTTTTCCGCTCCGATGGCGCGCATGTCGTGCTGCCGGCCAAGGAGCGTGCGAGCTTGCGGCCCCATGGGCAGATCCTGCGCACGGGCGACCGGCTGAAACCCGACGAAGCGTCGCTGACGACGACGGTCTGGATGGGTGGTGTCTTCCATTCGATGCTCACGCAGGGGCATGTCAGCATCAATCGCCTCCTCTCGGCGACGCACTCGTACCTCGGGCTGTTCCGCTCGCACGGCCAGCGGCTGTTCGTCGAGCGTGACGGCGCGTGGCACCTGCTCGGCGAGCCGTCGGCCTTCGAGATGAGGCCCAGCGGCGCGCGCTGGCTGTACGCCCAAGCGGAGCTGCTGCTCGAGCTGCGCAGCTGGGCAGCCGTTGATCGGCACGAGCTGTGGCTCACGGTACGCGTGCTGGATGGCGCCCCGTGCCGCCTGCTCGTGTCCCACCACGTCGCGTTGAACGGCGATGACGGCTCGCACGCTGTGCCCGCGCGCTGGATGCGCGACGCCAGGGGTGTGATCGTTGCGTGCCTGCCCGACACCGACCTGGGACGCCGCTTTCCCGGCGGTGCGTTTCGCATCGACGTCGCACCCGGGACCGCGATCGAGCGCGTGGGCGCAGACGAGTTGCTCTTCACCGACGGCCGTTCGCGCGGCCAGCCCTTCGTGGTGTTGATCACCGCGCCTGCCACATCGGTCGGGCTGCGCATCACCGGTCAGCTGGTCGAGGCGCCACCCGCAGAGGTGAGAGCAGATCCCGCGGATCTGTGTGCAAGCGATGAGGCCACGGCCGCTCGCTTCTGGCACGGCATGACCGGTGCGCTGGTTCTGCAGGCGCCGGCATCGCTGGATGTGACGCGCGTTGCGGCCATCCTGCCCTGGTTCACGCACGATGCGTGGATACACCATCTCGCGCCGCGCGGCCTCGAGCAGTACTCGGGCGGCGGCTGGGGCACGCGCGACGTGTGCCAAGGTCCTGTCGAGTGGCTGCTCTCGCTCGGACGCGCCGCGCCGGTACGCGAGCTGCTGCTGTGCGTGTTCCGCAACCAGAACGAGGACGGCGATTGGCCGCAGTGGTTCAAGTTCTTCGAACGCGAGCGCGGCATCCGTGCGCAAGACTCGCACGGCGACATCGTGTTCTGGCCGTTGCTCGCACTCGCACAGTACCTGCTGGCCTGCGACGACGATGCGCTTCTCGACCAGGAACTGCCGTATTTCCATCCCGAGGGCGACGCCAAGGTGCAGCGCGCCAGCGTGCTGGGGCACGTCGAGCGCTCGCTGGCGCTGATCGAGCGGCGCGTGATTGCGGGTACGCGCCTGGCGGCCTACGGCCACGGTGACTGGAACGACTCGCTGCAACCCGCAGATCCGGCGCTCGCCGACGAGCTGTGCAGTGCGTGGACCGTCACCTTGCACTACCAGACGATCGCGACCTTGGCGCAAGCGCTGCGCCCTACGCGCCACGCGGCGTTCGCAGCGAAGCTGCAGGTCTCGCTGGCCGGCATACGAGAGGACTTCCAGCGTCTGCTGCTGGCCGACGGCGTCGTTGCGGGCCTCGTGCGTTTTCGCGGCGGCGGCGCGGTGGAGCACTGGCTGCATCCGAAGGACCGGGACACGGGCGTGCACTACAGCCTGCTGCCGATGGTCCACGCGATCCTCGCGAATCTCTTCACTCGCGAGCAGGCCCTGCGGCATGTCGGGCTGATTCGCCGCCACTTGCTGGCGGCCGATGGCGCGCGCCTGTTCGATCGTCCGTTGCCGTATCGGGGTGGCCTGCAGCGCCACTTCCAGCGCGCCGAGACCAGCAGCTTCTTCGGACGCGAGATCGGCCTCATGTACATGCACGCCCATCTGCGCTGGGCACAGGCGCTGGCGCACCTGGGCGACGCCGGGGCCGCGTTCCACGCGTTGCGCCAGGCCAATCCGGTGGTCCTGCGTGATGTCGTGCCGAACGCGCGGCTGCGCCAGGCCAACTGCTACGTCTCCAGCTCGGACGCTGACTTCGCCGATCGCGCCGAAGCGACGGCGCGCTACGACGCGGTGCGCTCGGGCGCCGTCGGCGTCGAGGCCGGCTGGCGCGTCTACTCCAGCGGCGCGGGCATCGCCATGCGGCTGCTGCGCGAGTCCCTGCTGGGCTTGCGCCTGCGGCGCTCGTCGCTGTGCATCGACCCGGTGCTGCCGCCGACGCTCGATGGGCTGGTCGTGCGCACCCAGCTGGAAGATCGCGCGGTGGCGGTGGCCTATCGCATCGGCTCGCTCGGGCACGGGCCCCGAACAGTGACCTGCAACGGGCGGCCGCTGGCGTTCGAACGCGAATCCCACCCGTACCGCACGGGCGGCGTCGTGATTGCTCTGGACGTGTTGCGCAAGCGCCTGCGAGACAGCAGCAACGACATCGAGATCGAGGTCGGCTGAAATGGCTCAACTTGGCGACTCGCTCGACGACCTTTGCGACGTTTCCGGCTGGAGCGCCGTGGCTTCGGGACAGGCACAGCTGACGATCGGGGCCGACGCCGGCCCGGCGGGACGCCCAGCCCTGCGACTCGATTACGACTTCAAAGGCGGTGGCGGCTTCGTCGTGGCGCGCAAGTGCGTTGCGCGCGTGATGCCGACAGCGTGGGCGCTGTCCATGTGCGTGCGTGGCGCCGGGCCCGCGAACAAGCTCGAGATCAAGTTCGCCGATCCCAGTGGCCGCAACGTCTGGTGGTGGCATCGCGACGCGTTCGACTTCCCTGCCGATTGGCAGCCGCTGCGCATCCGCAGCAGCGAGCTGGCGTTCGCCTGGGGGCCGGCGGGCGGCGGAACGATGCATGAGCTGGGCACACTTGAGATCGCGATCGCCGCCGGGCCGGGAGGGCGCGGAACGGTATCGGTGTGCGAGCTGCGCTTCGAGGACCTTTCGCTCAAGTCTGCGCCGCGCGTCGTAGCTTCGAGCCAGGCCGAGGGCTACGAGCCGGAGCACGCCCTTGAAGCCACGGCGGCTACGAGCTGGCGCAGCGCCGACGCCGCGCCGCCCGCCTGGCTCTCGCTCGACTTCGGCCGCGAGCACGAGTACGGCGGTCTCGTCATCGACTGGGCGGCGGCGGGCGCTGCCCGCGCGTTCGAAGTGCAGCGCTCCAACGACGGCGTCACGTGGACGACGCTTGCGACCGCGACCCAGGCCGAGGGCGAACGCAGCTATGTTTACCTGCCGGGTGGCGGTTGCTCGCGGCATTTGCGTCTGTTCCTGCACGAGCCTGCCGCAGGCGGCGGACCCCATGAGATCCGCCGGCTCGATGTGCGACCCTTCGACTTCTCGCGCTCACTCGCCGACTTCTTCCACGCCGTCGCCGCGTGCGAGCCGCGCGGACATCACCCTCGCTGGCTGCACCGCGAGCAGTCGTACTGGACGCCCGCGGGCATTGCAGGCGGGACGACCGCGGCGGTCTTGAACGAAGAAGGCCTGCTTGAACCCGATCGCGGCAGTTTTTCACTGGAGCCCTTCTTGTACGCGGACGGCGAGCTGATCACGTGGGCGGACGCGCAAGTGACGGTATCGCTGGCGCAAGGCGTGCTGCCGATCCCATCGTCCACGTGGCGTCGCGGCGATCTCACACTGACCATCACCGCGTTTGCGGCCATCGAATCAGGCCGGCCGCAGACGCGCGCGACGTACCGTGTCGCGAACGCAGGTCCGGGCTCGCGGACCGTGCGCCTTTTCGTGGCGCTGCGCCCCTTCCAGGTGTCACCGCCGTGGCAGGCGTACCAGGGCATTGGCGGCATGGCGCCGATCCGCAGCCTCGCTTGGCGCGACGGTGCCGTGCTCGTCAACGACAGCACCAGGGTCGTGCCGCGAACCGCGACCAGCGGATTCGGCGCCGCAGCGTTCGAGCAGGGCGGGGTGCTGCGCCATCTGGCGCGCGGCGTGACCCCGCCGCGTTCCGAGGTTGTGGATGCCTTCGGCCACGCGTCCGGCGCGCTCTGCTGGGATCTCTACATTCCGCCGGCTGCCGCGTGCGAAGTGGAACTCGCGGTTCCGTTCGTGGAGCGTCCCGCCCTCGGGCCCGTGCCGACCGTTTCGATGTGCGAGAACCGGCTTGCGAGCTTTGGCGACGTCGAGCGTCATTGGGCGCACAAGCTCGGCGACCTGAGCGTGCAGATCGACGGCGAGGAACCCGCGTGCGTGCAGACGCTGCGGTCCGCGACCGGGCACATCCTGGCCAACCGCGATGGCCCCGCGATCCAGCCCGGGCCGCGCCGCTACGCGCGCTCCTGGATCCGCGACGCCGCCACCATGTGCGCGGCGCTGCTGCGCATGGGTTGCGGCGACGAGGTGCGCGACTTCCTCGCCTGGTACGCGACGCACCAGGCCGCCGACGGCAACGTGCCGTGCGCGGTGGATCGGAACGGCCCCGACTGGCTGCCGGAGCACGACAGCCACGGCCAGTTCGTATTCACGCTCGCCGAGTACCTGCGCTTCACGGGCGACCGCTCGTTCACGGCGGCACTGTGGCCTGCCGCGCGGCGCGCCATCGGCTATCTGGAGTCGCTGATCGCGACAAGACGCACGCCCGAGTTTCGCACCCCAGAGCGGCGCGCGTGCTTCGGCATCCTGCCCGAGTCGGCCAGCCACGAGGGCTATCTCGCGCAGCCGGTGCACGCCTACTGGGACGATTTCTGGGCGCTGCGTGGCATTGGCGACGGCGTGGAGCTTGCGCTGGCGATGGGGGATCCACGGGAGGCGGCGCGTCTGCGAAGACTCCGCGGCGAACTGGGGGCATGTCTGTACCGATCGATCGCCACGACGATCGCTGCGCGCGGCCTGGACTACATTCCGGGCTCGGTTGAATGGGCCGATTTCGATCCCACCGCGACCGCCACCGCGATTGCCACGACCGACGCCGCCGAGCGCCTGGCGCCCGCTGCGCTGGCATGGACTTTCGACGAGTACCTGCGCGGCCTGCGTGCGCGGCGGCGCGGCGACATCGACTGGAACAACTACTCCGCGTACGAAATCCGCATCCTCGGCGCGCTGGTGCGACTCGGGCGTTGCACCGATGCGCACGAGTTGCTCGAGTTCTTTCTCGCCGACCGGCGGCCGACACGCTGGAACCAGTGGCCCGAGATCTCATGGCGGGATCCGCGCAGCCCCGGTCATCTCGGCGATGTCCCTCACGCGTGGATCGGCGCCGAGTACGTGCTGGCCGTGCTCGGCATGTTTGCCTATGAGCGGCCCAGCGACGCAGCGCTCGTCATCGCTGCCGGAATTTCGGACGCATGGCTCGATGCAGGCGTGGTGGTCGAAGGGTTGGCGACCTGTTGGGGACCGCTCCGCTACTCGATGCGGCGCGACGGAACCCATGCGCTGCGCATCGACACGGGTCCCGGGCTCAACATGCCTCCTGGCGGCGTTGTCATCAACGTGCCGCTCTCTGCGCGCCCGTTGGTGTGCGTCGAGGTCGATGGCGAGCCGCTCAAGGCGTTTGACGCCGATGCAGTGAGGCTGTTGCGGTGGCCTGTGAGCATCGTCCTGCGCTTTTGATTCGAACCGGGTGCCTTGACACCCCGGTCGGCGACCTCGGGTCGGTCGATCACGTGAGTGCAAGTTGGTCCGTCCGCACCCAAGTGGACGCCTTCTAGGGATGGTGGTGCTGGCGCGCGGTCAGTAGAAGCGCAATCGCGCAGGGCCCACGCGTTCGTGTGGAAGGCTTCCGTGATCCAGGGCGCCGCCCCGCATCATGAAAGTAGCGCAGTTTCGAAGCGGGAGTTCGACTCGTCTGCCAACCTTCCATCGGAGGCTCACATGTTCCGTCTGCTCACCAGCATCTCGGCTGGCGAACTGTTCAAGCGACAGCTGCCGGTGTTCTTGGTCGCCTTCTTGATTGCCGAGCTGTTCTACAAATTCCACAGCTTCACGCTGGAATGCGCGGCATTCCTGGTCACGTGGTTCATCCTCGATGGCGCACTGCAGTGGTTGATCGGCCCGCGGTCGCCTGAGCGCTTCCAGCGCTGACGGGCAGACAGGGCCGTCGCGTCGACGACTTTCGCACTTAGGGGGGTCGTGCCTTTAGGGCCGCACCGCCGCTTGCGGCCCAGGCGCTTTTGTCCGTATCGTACGCGGCCACTGGAGCGAGGGTGATGGCCGACAGCGTGCTCCGCGAGTACTCGCGATTCGTCGCGGACGAGCGCCGCGCCGGTCGCCTGCCTGCCGCACGGGCGGCGATGCGCGACGGCGAGGTCTTCCAGACCGTCTTCATCGAAAGCGCCAAGCTCGCCGAGTTCGCACGCGTGGCCGCGCGCCGCGGGGCGGGCTTGGTGCGGCCAACGCAGCGCACCGAGATCGTCTGGATCGACGGCGCGAACCAGCTCGCGATCGACATCGGCAAGCTCGACGTGCGCGTGGACGAAGGGCAGATCCACGTCGCCATCGCGGTGCGCTGCGACGAAGTGGGTTCCGCCGTCGTCGGGGTGCTGTTCGCGGTGGGCTCCGATCAGTCGCCGGCGGGGCTCTACGCTGCGGCGTCGAAGCGGCCCACCGGGCCGGAGCTGGTGCTC
>Ga0315912_10001448_pt1 | contig 29073 bp, 36 predicted proteins | sample VfabasoilMG_FD_204469 | JGI IMG/M metagenome (GOLD analysis project Ga0315912, IMG submission 204469) | Garden soil microbial communities collected in Santa Monica, California, United States - V. faba soil | ecosystem: Environmental > Terrestrial > Soil > Garden | place: USA: California...
AACCTTGCCGAGGCGAACCTTCGCGGGGCGAACCTTGGCGGGGCGAACCTTGGCGGGGCGAACCTTCGCGGGGCGAACCTTCGCGGGGCGAACCTTGCCGGGGCGAACCTTGCCGAGGCGAACCTTGCCGAGGCGAACCTTCGCGGGGCGGACCTTCGCGCTGTGCGGGATGATCTATTCGCGGTGCTGTCGGCGGCGCCGGGGGAAGCGCAGGCGGTAGCGGACGCGATCGCCGCAGGCAAGGTGGATGGAAGCGTTTATGTCGGCGACTGCGCGTGCCTGGTTGGCACAATTGCCAATGCTCGGTCCTGCGGAACCACTGACATTCCGGGTTTAGTGCCAAACGGCGGCCGACCGGCTGAACGATGGTTCCTGGCCTTGAGCCCTGGCGACACGCCCGAGAATTCGCAGGTCGCCAAGATCACCCACGATTGGGTAACCGGCTGGATTGACCGCATGAAAACGGCGTTTGGAAAGGCCGCGTAACCATGACGCCGCCTCTCCCATTACTGCTGAAGGACGCGGAGATCCGCCTGGCCGGGGACACGATCACGGTATCGGCGCACGGGATGTCGGTGGCGTCGAAGCTGCGGCCGGAGTTGGCGGCGGCGATCTGGAAGGGGCTGGGCACGACAGCGGACCAGGTGCGGCACATCACGATTCGCCGCTGTGATGCGGGTGTGGAGCTGGTGCGTGTGGACGGTTACAGGAAGGGTGTGCGGGTGTGGATCGGGCCGTATTCAATCGTCATACCGGTGCGGCCTGTCTACTGGCTGGTTCTGCACAGTCTGGAGTTGCAGGAGCGGGAAGAGGTTGCCAATGTCGCATAGCACCTGGGCAGTGAAACTGGAAAGCCGCGCGGAGCTCTCCGCGGAGATGGAAGTGCTCAAATTGCGGTTGCAGGCGGCCGAAGCCGAGGCGCGGAAGTGGCGCCGGTTGCATGGGGCGGTGTCCACGACGTTCGCCTGGGCGATTGGGGTCTTCGGTCTGCTGTTTACGATCGCGGTTGGCGTGATCTTGTGGTTGCATGGGCGGTGCATATGAGCCAGGAATTGGGGTTCTGGATCGCACTGATCGCCGGCCTGCTGTTCATCGCGGTGTTGAAGGTGCTGTTCACCGACGCGCGCGATTCCATCGAATCGGATTTCTATAACGACTCGGACGAAGGAGGCCTATGGTGAAGACCTAACGCGGCGCGGCCGGCGGGAAAAAACGGTAAGGAGCAAATAGCAGAGGAGCTCCGCCGGCCGCCGTCAACAGATCCAAACCGTGGCATTCGTGTGGAGAGTGCCGTGATTTGGGGCTGCTGGCTGAGTCCCACGCTCCGAGAGGAGCACCTCCGAAGGAAAACTCCGGCCGCGTGTCTACCATGCGCGGCCGCTTTTTCGATCTGTGACTTAGGAGTGAAATTGCTATTTGTACTGGGCACGGTGAAAATCGATGCTACCCAGGTTGGCGCGTCTGTGCACCTGGAGGTTAGCGACAAGTTCGGCGTGAAGAAGCGCTTGGAGTTTTTCGACACCCGAATGGAGCATATCCATATCGAGACGCTGCGGGAGTTTCACGTCCGGTACTCCTGGGCGAGGACGAGGCGAAACTAATGAGCGTCACCGTCCAGATTCACGATATCGTTGTAAGCGTTTTCGCTTTGATAGGCTCGGTCCTTTTGTTCGCGGCCGTGCTGGCGGTACTGGTGCGAGTGTTGGGTCGGCGCATCCCGGACATCGAAGAATCCGCGGCGCAGTGGCTGCTTCGAGACGCGGACGCCTGGCGGGCCCGGCACTCGCGCCAGGTCGAGAATGAAAAGCGGCAGGCGAAGCTGGAGCCGATGGCGCCGGCGGAGGAAGCCGCTTGATCCAAGAGCTCTCCTTCGTGATTTACGGCGCGCCGCGGACGAAGAAGAACCACGGGCGGCGGAAGTATTCGTTCCGGATGAAGAGAACGCTGAACATACCGAGCGAAGCGTATGAAAACTGGGCGTCGATCGCGCTGAAGTCGTTGCCGCTGATCCGCCAGCAGATCGCCGATGCCGGCGTGAAGCTTCCGATCGCAGCGGACGTGAACTGCGCAGCGCTGTTCTACCGCCAGGCCGATGCGGGGGACGCGTGCGGTTTCTATCAGGGGCTGGCGGATTGGATGGAGGATGTCGGGATCCTGGTCGACGATGTCCAGGTACGGCAGTGGGACGGCGCGCGGCTTCGGAAGGATTCGAAACTGCCGCGCATCGAAGTGACCCTGGACGAACTACCGGCCAGGGAGAAGGCGCCGCGGTCAACGCGGAAGAAAGGGGACGCGGATGGCAGACGTACTCGGCGTGTTGGCGCAAATCGCGCGCGGTGAAGCGCTGAATGAAATCGGCCGGGAGTTCCGGGATGTCGTAGATGACGTCCGGGGAAACGGCGGTACCGGCGAGATCACGATCAAGATCAAGGTCCAGGCGACGGGCTGGGACCAGCGGTCCGGGCTTCTCCGGGAGGTTGCCGTAACGCATTCGGTAGCGAGTAAGCGGCCGCGGCGGAAGCTGGGCAACAGCACGTTCTTTGTCACCAGCGATGGTGACCTGAGCAGAAACGATCCAGCCCAGATGGAGTTGGACGGCATGTTGGAAGAAAAGGAGACCACGCGTGGAAAGCGATAAGCAGGCACTGGAGTATGTAGCAGGGCTGGCGACGGGCCAAAACCAATTGCAGGTGCACGCGAACGAACCGGAGCACTTCGCGGTGGTTCCCAAGGGTGCGGAGCTGGTGAGCCTGGCGCAGTTTCAATTCGCGGAGCCGCCGGTGAGGAAGACGGGCGACGTGAAGGTCCGGGACGTGAAGAGCTTCGGCTTCTATTTCACGCGGTTCTTCGACGAGCATTCGATGATCTTCGCGAATCCAAAGGAATTTAAGTTCGTCGGCATGCTCGATTATCACGAGGCGGGTTCCATCGGGGAAGCGCGGCGGAAGCGGCACAAGGTTACGCTGCAGCTCGAAACCACCGAGCGCTGGAAGACCTGGAATGGGAAGGACAAGACGCCGATGCCCCAGGAGGACTTCGCCACCTTCATCGAAGACAACCTGGCCGACATCTACGCGCCGGACGATGAGCCGACGCTGCCGCCGGCGGCCGTGATGCTCGAAGTATCGAGAAGCCTGGAGGCATCCACGAACTACAACTTCAAACAGGCAACTAACCTAAAGAACGGCCAGCGGCAGATCCAATACAGCGAAACAATCAACGGCTCGGCGGCCCCGAACGGAGATATGACGATTCCGGACGAGTTTATGCTCCGGATACCGATCTTCCTCAATCAACCGGTGGTACACGTTCGCTGCCGGCTGCGCTTCCGGATTTCCGGCGGGAAGCTCTCGATGTGGTTCCAGATGATCCGTGTGGACGAGCTGCTCGCCGAGGAGTTCGAGAAGGCGCGCGAGGCGGTGTTCGAAGCGACCAGCGTCGAAGTTGTGCTGGGGGAGGCGTAAGGCTGGTGACGTTCCACCTGCAGCGACGTGCTGAAAGACCGCACCGGGCAGCACTACGGCGGGCCCGGTGCGCGGAGCGGCGACTTCAGCTGGAGGTGGAGCGGCTTCAGTCGCAATTGGACGGGCGGTGGTGGAGTTTCCCGTTTGCGGTTGGTTTAGCGGTGGGGCTGTGCGTAGCACTTTTAGCGAGGTGAAGAGACCGATGGAAGTCCAGGTAGCAGAACGATTTGAGCAACTGCCATTGTCAGCGCTGCGCGAGAGCGCCCGCAACACGCGGCGAACCTATAACGAAGCGCGCCTGGCGGAGCTGACGGCGAGCATCCGGGAAAAGGGTATTATCAGCCCGTTGATCGCGCGGCCGGCGCCGGGGGAACCTGGCGCGTATGAGATCGCGGCGGGGCACCGTCGGTTTCGTGGGGCGAAACTGGCGGAGCTGGCTTCCGCGCCGGTGATCATCCGTGAGTATTCCGATGACGCCTTCCAGGAAGTTCTCACGATCGAGAACCTGCAACGGGAAGACGTGCACCCAATGGAGGAAGCGGAAGGGTACGCGGAGCTGCTGAAGCGGCCCGGGTACGACGTCAACATCCTGGCACAGAAGGTGGGGAAGTCGGACACCTACATCTATCAGCGGCTGAAGCTGCTCGATCTGATTCCGGATCTACAAACCGCGTTCGCTGCTGACAAGATCCACATCGGGCACGCGATCCTGCTCGCGCGCCTGCAGCCGGTGACTCAGAAGAGCATGGCGGCCGATCTCGACGACAGCGCCGGCGGAGTGATATCCGTGTCTTCCCTGAAGAACGAAATCGAGCGGCGGGTATATCTGGATCTAAATAAGGCGTCCTTCCCGATCGGGGATTCGCAACTGCTTTCGAAAGCCGGCAGTTGTCACGAATGCACGAAGCGCAGTGGAGCGAACCCGGCACTGTTCCCGGAAGTAAAGGCGAAAGACATGTGCTTGGACCGCGCCTGCTTCTACCAAAAGCAGAACGCTCACGCTTCCGCGCAGTCTGCGAAGTTAACGAAGGAGCTGGGCGAGCGGCCGCTGTGGATCTCCACCGCCAGCCAATACAACTCCGAGAAGAAAAAGGACGTACTGCACGCCGACGCATGGCGGACCGTCCGGAAAAACGCTCCGTGCGATTCCGCGAAGAAAGCCGTAGTCGTCGAGATCGCACGCTGGTCCGACGAAAAGCTGCAGGTCGGCGACGTCATCCAGGTCTGCATCGACAAGAAATGTAAGAACCATTGGGCGGGATCGTCTCTCAATGGCCCGGGACCGCGATCGGAACGGACAGCCGCAGAGCTGAAGAGCGAGCTTCGGATTAAGGAGAAGGCGGAAACCGAAGCGGCGGTGGAACAGGCGCGGATCGCGGCTGCGGTCGAAGCGGCGTTTTACCCGCTGGAGCCGAACATCTTTAAGGAATTGGCAGTGGTGATGTGGAAACGGCTCTGGCACGACCATAGGGTGAAGGTCCTCGCCCGCCGCGGGCTGAAGCAGCAGTCTTCCCGGGATCACAACACGAAAGACGTAATGCTGGAGGAGCTCGATAAGTTTGATCCCGAGCAACTGGCCGGCCTGGTGATCGAGATCGCCATCATGGAAAGCGGCTCCAGGCGAGAAGATCAGGGGCCCGACATACTGGAACTCGCGCTCGCCGGCATCTCGAAACCGGTCTTAGAGCAGATCGAGACAACTACACGGGCGGAAGTGAAGGCGCGGTACGAGGAAAAGTACGCGCGAATCGATAAGGCGGCAGAGAAGAAAGCGGCCTCGGCGAAGGCCGCGAAGGCAACCGCCAAGTCCGCAACCAAGGGTGAGCCCGCCGCGAAACAGGCCACGCCGGCGAAGAAAGGGAAGGGAAGGAAGTCGTGATTTACGAAACGAGAAGCCAGAAGGTGGAAGCCGAGCCAGTGGTGCTGGCGGGCGAGAAGATGATGGCCGTGGCATTCGCCGGTGCCGCGCACCTAGTGTCGGCCGACATGTTCGGTGTGTTCTTCCGGCCGGAAGTCGTCGCGGCCGCTCCCGCGGCAGTCCAGGCTCCACCAGCGGCGCCGGCGAAACAACCGAGAGTGAAGCCCGCCCAACGGAAGCTGCCAGCGGCCCGCCCAACGGAAGCTGCCAGCGGCCCGCCCAACGGAAAACAGGCACTGACGACAGGCGACGCAGTAACACTGGCGGTGAAAGAAGGTGGCCACACGCAGGCGACGGCGATCGACCGTGCGTGCACGATCATGGGTTGGGATCCAGCCGACAAGGTACTGCGCGATCGCGTTTACCAAAACATCTGGATGCGGGTGAAGTCCGGAAAGCTCGTCAAGCGGGACGATCCGAAGACGCATCTACCCGTGTTGCACCTGGGCGAGGGCGGTGACTGATGCCTACCGTCGAGTTTGAGAGGTACGAGCGCGCGAAAAGCCAGGCGGACCGGATCGAACTGCTCGAACGTGACGTGCAGGGGCTCCGGAGGGGTATAGCGGAACTGCGGGCCATAGTGGAGGCGTTCTCAGAGAACGTCCTCGCCCTTCCGAAGCGCAAGAGAGTGGCGGCAAGGCGCCGCGCAAAGTCAGCGAGGTGCGCATGAGCGAAGGGGTGGAGATCGGCGATCGCGTCGCCGCCAAGGATCGGGAGATCCTGGACTGGATCGAATCGGACGTTATTGCGATGAGCTCCCATCCGAAGGGCTGGGAATTCCTGATCGCCGGCGCGGATGATGAACCGATGATGGAGGACGCGAAGCTCTTCGAATCGCCTCTCGGCTGTATCCGGGAAGCGGCTGCCCGGGCGAAGGCATGGCAAGAAGAGCAGCTCGGGCCCGCCGAACCGGCTGTCCGGGTAGATGACGCGGGGTGCGATTGATGGCTGACCTTCCCTCGATCGAGCACCGAATGGCGACACTGTTGAATCTCGTCGCCGAAGAGACCCGCCCGTGTAAGGGCTGTGGCATCCAGGTTGCCGGCGTCCTGCACCGAAACGGGAAATTAGCGCCGTACACATTGGACGGGATGAATCACTTTATCAATTGCCCGAAGGCGGAGCAGTTTCGGAATAAAAAGGCGGCTGCCCATGCTGGCGCTAACGATTAAACAGCCATGGGCGCAGTTGATTGTACGCGCTGGGAAGGACGTCGAGAACCGCACTTGGCCAACCAAGGTCCGCGGCTGGATCGCAATCCACTCCTCCAGCAAACTGGAAGCCGAGGAGGTCCGCGCCGCTTGCGACCACATGGCTGGCTTCATCCCGAAATTCTCCCACCGGATCTTCACCGCGGAGGCGCGAAGTTATCCTACGGGCGCGATCGTTGGAGTGGCGGCCCTGGTCGGCTGCGTAACTTCGTCCGATTCCCCGTGGTTTGTGGGGCCATACGGTTTCGTGTTGCGGCAGGCGATCGCGCTTCCAGAGCCGTTTCCTCTAAAAGGCCAGCTCGGCTTCTGGGAAGTGCCGCAATCGGTGGAGCTCCGGATCGAGCGGGCCATCAGCACGGAAGTGGCTAAGGGTCCGTTTGCGGCAGGGCAAAGTCAGGGGGCGCTGTTCGAATGAGCGATGCCGAAGAGCTGTGCCCGACGTCTCGACCGGGCCCGCGGCGCCGGCTACTCACGCCTAATGAAGTGGCGGAGTGGCTAGGAGTGAGCGCGGCGTGGGTACGAGATCACGCCACACGAAAGAAGCCCAAACTTCCGAGCGTGCGGTTGGGTAAGTTGATGCGGTTTCGTGAAGACGAAGTGCAGGAGTTCATTAACACATGGGCGAAGTAGCAAGAAGGTTGCCGGATCCGCTTCCGCCAGAACGGGTAGCATTACTCCTCAGGAGAGTGAAATCTATGCCACGCAACCGGCACCAGAGGGGCTATGTCTTCGAGACGGGAAAGCGACCGAAGAAATGGAAGGGGAGCTTCTACGTCTATGTTTCAAAAGAAGATGGGACCGAAGTACGTCAGCACCGCGAGGTTACCCTGGGTCTGAGAACGGAGCTGCGAAAGTGGGAGGCCGAGAAGCGCCTCCAGGAAGTCATCGATGAGGCAGGGAAGAATCCGGTGGAGACTATCGCAGCCGAAACTGTCAGCGCGCCGGCGCCGAAGTCCGAAGTGACACTCGAATGGTTTTGGCAGAATCACTACCTGCCGATGAAGGAGCCGCATTGGAAGGCCTCGAGCCGTCCGAAGACGATCCGATTCGTGAAGCGCTACCTGCTCGGTGCCGAGTGGGCCGACGGGAAGACGCTTGGCCAGGTCGCCCTGAAAGACATCACGCGCTTTGGGCTGCAGGTGAAGCTGAACGAGCTGGCCACCAAGTTTTCCAAGTCCGTCGTGACGAAATTCCGTCTCTACGCGCATACGATTCTGGACGAAGCGCTCGAGGAAGACTACCTGCAACGGAATCCGGCCCGCAAGCTGCAGCTTCCGGATATGCGGAAGTCTTGCGAGCGCGCGCTGACAGAGGAAGAAATCGTCGAGCTGCTCGGCGTGTTGAGCGGCCGAGATCGCCTCATCATCCGGATGTTCCTGGTGCTTGGCATCCGGCCGGGCGAGCTATTTGCCCTTCGGCGCAACGATCGCCTCTATCCCAGCCAGATCCGGATTGACGAGAGCGTCTCCGAGGAGCTGAAGGGCGATGAAAAGCTGGTGACACCTAAGACCGAAACGAGCGACTCCTACGTGTGGCTGCCGAAGTCGATCGAGACGGAGCTGGATTTCTGGATGGAGACTGCCGTAAGAGACGAGCCGGAGTCCTTCATCTTCCCGTCGATGCGGAATACGCCTATCAACCTGAATAATTTCCTGAACCGGAATATCAAGCCGGCGGCGAAACGAGCGCGTAAGGCGCTGCTCGACGCCGGGCGAAAGCTTCCGCCGGGATTCCTGGAGAAGGTGAACCACCAGGCCTTACGCCGGACATGCGCGACTCATATGCAGGGAGTTGGCACTCCTAAGGATGTCCAGGCTCATCTGCGGCACGCGACGCCGGCGGTTACCCTCGCCGTGTACATGAAGCAGATCCCTGCGAGTGTCCGTGCCGCCGTCGAAGAATTAGATCGAAAACTCAGTCCGCCGAAGAAAAACATCACTGCCAATTGAACGGATTCTGAACGGAACTTTAAGGAGAACTACTGGTATATGCCGTCTAAGTTGTTGATTCTTTGGAGCCACCCGCCGGGATCGAACCGGCGACCTGCTGATTACGAATCAGCCGCTCTACCAACTGAGCTAGGGTGGCCCTAAATCGTTAGTATACCAACCTGCCGCTTTTCTGTCATTTTCGCTGGCAGTTGGGGCAGAAATGGGTTCCCCGTTGAGCTACTACGATTCTCTCAATTGGCTCGCCGCAGGTTGTGCAGGGGGCTCCTTCGCGGCCGTATACACGGTGGCTTTCCTGGAAGGATCCCTTCTTTCCTTCTGTGTCTACGTAGTCGGATATCGAGGATCCGCCATTCGCTATCGCTTCGTCCAGAATCTGTACCACCGCGGCATGAAGCGCTTTTGCTCGCTTGGCGGTCACTTTTGCCGCTACCGCCAATGGATGTATGCCGGCGCGGTGGAGCGCTTCGTCTACATAGATATTGCCCAGGCCGCGGAGGAATTCCTGGTTTAGCAGTAATGGTTTGATACGGTTTCGCTTCGCTCGCAGCCGGGCGGTGAATTCGGCGGCAGCGATTTCCAATGGGTCGGGGCCGAGGCGTGCCACGTTTTCGGGGAGCGTTTCGCTCCACGCCATACGGCCGAATTGGCGGATGTCGTCGAAGAGCAGGCGGCATTGTTCCATTTGGAACTCGGCCCGGAGGTAGGCCGTTGGCTCGCCATCGATCAAGAGTTTGCCGGTCATGCCAAGGTGAATGGCCAGCGTTCCGTGGTCGAACTGGAGCAGGATGTGCTTCCCGTGGCGGGTTACGCTTGCCACCGTGTGACCGGCGAGCGGGGGCTCGGGGGCGCCTCGCATTACTCGCGCGGCGTGGAATGAAGCTGTCAGAATGCGCTGCCCGGTCAGTTTCGGACGGAGCGAACGGACGATCGTCTCAACTTCGGGAAGTTCGGGCACTTATATATCGACGAGGATATCGTCGCCTTCCACGCGGACGGGATATCGCCTCACGACAATCTCGGGATTGAAGTCGCACTCGCCGGTGACGCAGTCGAACTCCCAGGCATGCCACGGGCAGACCACCATGTTTCCGTGCAGCGCGCCTTGCGCCAACGGCCCGCCGCGGTGCGGGCAGTGGTTTTCCAATGCCAGGATCTCTCCGTCCACGTTACAGAGCGCGACTTGCTGCTCTCCATCGCGGTATTCCAACATCGATCCGGGCGCCAATTTAGCTAGTGACCCGGCCTTCACAAACGCCATATAGAATAAACCTACCATGCGCCTCCTCCCAGCCTTGTTGCTCGGCCTCTTGCTGCTTGGCGGTTGCCAGAGAACGGATAGCAGAGTGATTGGTGTGGTGCCGAAGGGCGCGAATCATATCTTCTGGCTCACGGTGAAGGCCGGCGCGGAGAAGGCGGCCGCGGAGGGGGGCTATTCCGTTGAATGGAATGCGCCGGCGCTGGAGATCGACGCCAAGCGGCAGCAGGACATTGTCGAATCGATGTTGAATCGAAAGCTGGCGGGGATCGCACTGGCGCCGGTGGATAAGAAGGCACTGGTGAGTGTGGTTGAGCGGGCCACGGCGGCTGGTATTCCGACGGTAATTTATGACTCCGATGTCGATACGGAGCAGAGGCTGAGCTACATCGCCACCGACAACAAAGAGGGCGGGCGAATGGCGGCCCGGCGGCTGGGGGAGTTGCTGGGTGGAAAGGGAAAGGTTGGCGTGATTGGATTCATGCCGGGCAGTGCGTCCACGATGGAGCGTGAGGACGGGTTTACCGAGGAGATAAAAGCCAAATTTCCGAATATTCAATTGGTGGGAGTGCAGTTCGGCATGGCCGATCGGGCGAAAGCCATGGCGGTAACGGAAAACATGATGACGGCGCATCCGGATCTGGCGGGGTTGTTTGCCGACAATGAATCGAGCTCTTCGGGCGCGGTGCAGGCGTTGAAGTCGCGGGGCAACCGGAAGGTGAAGCTGGTGGCGTTCGATGCCTCCGACGCGCTGGTTACCGATCTGAAAGATGGCTGGATTGACTCGCTCATCCTGCAGGACCCGTATCGAATGGGCTACGAGTCGGTGAAGGCGATTACGCAGAAGCTGAGCGGCGGGACGCTGGCCGCGCGTCAGGATCTAGCGGCGACCCTGGCGACCCGGGATGATCTTGCGGCCGGGCGGGTCGCCAAGCAGCTACTCCCGGGATTTGTGGCGGTTGGTGGCGCTCATTAGACCTAGCTGTCGCGCTTGGGACGTGGGCTGCGGACGGGGCTGCCTTTGCCTTTGAATCCGCCGGGTCCGGCTTTCTTGAACGCTGGTTTGTAGGGCGGCTTGCCGGTCGCGCCGCCGGGGCCGAAGGATTTTTTGTAAGGCGGACGGTCGGAGCCCTCGCCGGCTGACTTCCTGTAAGGGGGACGGTCGCCACCTTCGCCGGATGGCTTTCGGTAGGGCGGACGGGCGGAACCTTCACCGTACGCTTTTTTGACTGGTGGCCGATCGCTGAAGGGCTTCTTGTAGGGCGGCCGGTCGCTGCCTCCGCTGAAGCGCTTTGGCGGGGCATCGTCACGATCCCGGTAAGGTGCGCGAGGAGGGCGGTCGGCACCGCCGCTGAAGCGCTTGGGCGGTCCAGCATCGCGGTCGCGATACGGTGCGCGGGTCGGCCGGTCGGCTCCGCCACTAAAACGCTTAGGCGGGGCATCGTCACGATCCCGGTATGGAGCCCGGGGAGGCCGATCGTCACCACCGCTGAAGCGCTTCGGCGGCCGGTCGCCGCTTTCAGCACGGCGGGGCCGTTCTTCGAACGGCTTCACTACCTGCGTGGGCATGGGTGGCCGCAAAGGCTTGTGATCGGAAGATTGGCCGGATCGTTTTTCCGAGAACTCGACGTCGCGAGGGGCGACCGCGGCCTGGCGGGGCTTCTTTGCGGGCTCTTCGCTGATGCTACGCAGGATGCTATCGGCGGTCTGCAGCACGGCGCGGATGGCCGTCACGTTGTGAACCCGGACGATATGAGCGCCGTGGAGGACAGAGGCAACGACAGCGGCGCCGGTGGCGCGGTCGGCGTCTTCGGTTTCCTGCTGGCCGAGGAACGATTTGCGCGACGGTCCCACGAGGACGGGCATATCAAGCGACACGAGTTCGCCGAGGCGCGCGATCAGTTCGTAATTCTGCTCTCCGCGCTTGCCGAAGCCCAGGCCGGGGTCGAGAATGATCCGGGTGCGTTCGATTCCGGCGCGCCGGGCGCGGTTGATGCCGGCTTCCAGATCCTCGATAACCGATTTCATGGGGTGGGCCATGGTGCCGAGCTTCGCCCATGTTTCCGGCGTGCCGCGCATGTGGTTTAGGATCAGGCCGGCGTTGGCGTCGGCTACCACCTTCGCCAACTCCATGTCGAAGGTCAAGGTGCTGGCGTCGTTGATAATTTCTGCGCCATTTTCGAGAGCTTTGGCGGCGACGGCGGATTTGCTGGTGTCGACCGAGATGGGCACGCTCAACTTGCCCTTCAGACGCTTCAGGACCGGAATGAGGCGGTGGAGCTCTTCGGCTTCGGAGATCCGCGCTGAGCCAGGACGGCTGGATTCGGCACCGATGTCGATGATGTCGGCACCGGCGTTTTCGAGTTCGATGGCGTGGGCCGCGGCGCGATCCGGATCGATGTGCTGTCCCCCGTCGGAGAACGAGTCGGGCGTAACGTTGAGTATCCCCATGATGAGGGTACGATCGCCGAACTGCAGTTCGCGTTCGGCTAGTTTCATGAGGTGCCGCTTGGGGCGAATCATCCTGTAACCTTCTTCCATTTCTTGCCGGCACGGAGTACATATTCGCCCGGGAATGTGAGCGTGATGAACTCCATGACTTTCTTGCCGTTCACTTCCACGGAGCCGGCTTTCACCAGGCGGTTGGCGTCGCTGGTGGAGGCGGCTATACCGGCGCGCGCGAGGACTTTGTCGATGCGGAGCGAGGGCTCCGCGATGGATACCGATTCGATGTCGGCGGGCACTTCGCCGCCGGCCACTACACGAACCCACTCTTCGGCGGCGCGTTCGGCTTCGGCGCGCGAGTGGAAGTCGGAAATGATGAGTTTCGCGAGCTCCATCTTTGTGTGCTTGGGGTGGGCTTTGCGGTATTGCTGGATTTCGGCTACGGTCTTGTCGGTGAGGAGTTCGAAGTAGCGGGGCATGAGGTCGTCGCCGATCGACATGAGCTTGCGGAACATCTGCTCAGGCGATTCGGTGATGCCGACGTAGTTGCCTTTGGATTTCGACATCTTTTCGACGCCATCGAGGCCTTCGAGAAGAGGTACCGTCGCGACGATCTGAGGCAGTTGGCCGTAATCTTTTTGCAACTCGCGACCGACGAGGAGGTTGAACTTCTGGTCATTGCCGCCGAGTTCGACGTCGCATTGCAGGGCTACGGAATCATAGCCTTGGGCGAGCGGGTAGAGGAACTCGTGGACGGCGATGGGCGTGTGGTCCTGGAAGCGTTTAGCGAAGTCGTCGCGTTCCATGACGCGGGCGACGGTATAGCGGGAGCAGAGCCGGATGACGTCTTCGAACTTCAGCGGTTCCAGCCAGCGCGAGTTGAAATTGACCTCGGTCTTTTCAGGGTCGAGGATTTTGAAAACCTGGGATTTATAGGTCTCGGCGTTCTGGTCGATTTCGGCGCGGGTCATGGGCGGGCGGGTGAGGTTCCGGCCGGTGGGGTCGCCGATAAGGCCGGTCATGTCGCCGATCAGGAAGATGACGTGGTGGCCCAGGTCCTGAAAATGCTTCATCTTCCGCAGCAATACGGTATGGCCCAGATGGAGATCCGGGGCGGTGGGGTCGAAACCTGCCTTCACACGCAACGGGCGGCCCAATTTGAGCCGCTCGCGAAGATCCTCTTCCCGGATCATTTCCGAGAAGCCTTTGCGAAGGTAGGTGACCTGTTCGTCAATCGAAAGCGCAGTCACTTCCTACCATTATGGCGCATGCGGTCCGCGGCGCCCTCTCAGCGGCCATGATTCTGATCCGTTTCACCCCTGTTCCGCGCTACTCGTCCCAATGTCAGAACGAAAGCGGAACTGGGCCGTATAGCTTGCCAAAGGAGTCGTCAGAATGCGGTATCTGGTTCTTTTGGCGTTGACGGTGCTCTTCCCGCTGTTGGCGGTGGAGTTGAAGGAAATACAACGGACCGAAGATTGGGAGATGTTGCTGGGCAAGGCGACGCAGTGGACCAAGGAACAGAAGTTCGATGCCGCCAATGAGTCCTATCTACTGCTGACGGAGGCCGCGGATCAGTTCAATTTTCCGCTGCTCTTGAAGGCGAAGTGCCGCAACAACCATGGGGCGATGCTGCACTTGAGCGGAAGGTATGCCGAGGCGGAGCCAAAGTATAAAGAAGCGGCGAAGTATTGGATCAGCGCCATGGGAGACGAGAGCGACGAGCATGCAACGACGCTGAATAATCTGGGTGAAGTCTACCGGCTACAGGGCCGGTATGCGGAAGCGGAGACGGCCTATCGAGCGTCGCTGGCGATTCGGGAATCGATTTTCCGTAAAGACCGGTTGCAACTGGCGGCGGCGCTGAATAATCTGGCCACGTCGCAGGTACAGTCGATGCAGGTTTCCGGTACCGGTTCGCTGGGTTTTGCGCGGACGCTGAACGGCATGGGTGAAGTGCAGAGGGCGCAGAGCCGGCACAAAGAGGCCGAGGCGAGCTTTGCGCGGTCCATGGAGATTAAGAAAGAAATTCTTGGGCCCAATCATCCGGATATTTCCACCTCGCTTAACAATATTGCGGCGCTTCGGCAGGACGCGGGGGATATGGAAGGGGCGGAGAAGTTGTACGCCCAGGCGATTGCCATTCGCGAGAAGCAGACGCCGGTGGATCGGCCGGCGCTGGCCAGTTTGCTGAACAACATGGGGACGCTGCACCGGCGGATGGGGCGGCTGGAATCGGCCGCGGACTATATAGGGCGTGGCGTGAAGATGTGGGAGGAATCGGTTGGGGGAGAGCACCCGTTGCTGGGGGCTGGGCTGAACAATCTGGCGGAACTGATGCTGGCGCTCGACAAGGGCGCGGAAGCCGAACCGCTGTTCCGGCGGTCGATCGCGATCCAGGAGGCTACGTTGGGAGAGGGCCATCCGCAGACGGCTACGGCTTATGACAATCTGGGCATTTTGTTTCTGAAACAGGGGAGAGCGTCGGGGGCGGAGACGATGTTCCGAAGGGCGCTAGCGACGCGTACAAAGCAGTTTGGTGCGGCGAGCGGAGTGGCTCTGGAGTCGATGCACCATCTGGGGCAGTCCTTGCATTCCCAGGGGCGTTTTACGGAGGCCGAGCGCGTGCTGGTGAATGAGCTTTCGGTGGTGGAGGCGAACAAGCTACAACGGACGCCCCAGCATGGATTTGCGCTAGCGGAGTTGGCGTACGTGCAGTTTGCGCAACGCCGATTCCCGGAAGGCGAGCGCTACTTGAATGAAGTGAGCGCGTTTGCGGCCGAACTGCCGGCGACGCAGCGAGAGCAGGTAGGCGCGCTTTACTCTGCTTACGCCAGCATGTTGCGCGGGGCAAAACGCACCCGGGATGCCGAGCGGGCGGAGGGTAAGGCGAAAGGCTTCCTGGCGCAGTGATTCGTTAAAAGCCTTTCGGCCAGTGACGGGTGACTTCGAGCGCTGAGCCGGTTTCCAGAAGGCTCTTGAGGCTGGCCAGAATTGGCGGCCAACCGGTCGAAACGCCTGCAATGAGCTTGGAATCGGGGCGTTCCATTTCGTGAACCAGAGTGAGTTTCACTGTGTCGCCGATCTGATCGAGATCGATGGCGAGGCGGGAGAAGCCTTCGGCGTTCAATTCGGCCATGAGGTGGTTCTGCCAGGAAATTACGAGCCGGCGTTCGGGCTCGATTTCCACGATCGCGCCGCTGTCGGCGATGCGTCCGTCGGGTGTCAGGAGTTGCCAAGGAGCGCCGGCGATCCACTGGCAGTCTTGCGCCGTCTCATTCCAGTAGAGCTTCGTGAACTCGGGGTCGCGGAGGGCCTGCCAGAGTTTCTGGGGCGTGGTGCGGATGTAGGTGACATAGACGAAGCGGGAGTTAGCCATCGTTTTCTCCTTCCAATTTCCTTTTGAGTTTGGCCAGGACACCGATTCGTCCTTGCTCGTATTTGTGAATCCAGCGATCGGCGATTTCCTGAATGGGGGCGGGGTTGAGGTGGTGCCGTTTTTCGCGTCCACGCCGCAGGGGGACGACGAGCGCCGCCGCTTCCAGGACGTTTAGGTGCTTAGTGACGGCCTGCCGGCTCATGTCGAGGTGTTCGCAGAGCTGGGAGAGAGTTTGGCCGTTATTTGCGTGCAGAAGGTCCAGCAATAGCCGGCGTGCGGGGTCGGCCAAAGCTTTGAAAACTTTGTCGTCCCCAACTTCCATTGGTTTCATTATGCAACCATTTGGTTGCATGTCAAGAGTTTTTTCGCGCTCCGAAAGTGGCCACGGTGTCCCAGTTTCGGACACAGGGGGGCCTTTCGCGGAGGCGCCACCCTGCGGTAAAGTGATGAAGCGAAAGCATCTATGGGGCCGTAGGGGAATGGCCGCGGACTTGCGATCATAGTTATCAGGAAAATGAGCATGGACGTACCTCGCGAGGGAGCAGCAAAAAAGAAGTTAATCCGGCGTATCATAGCCGGCGTGGTTGTACTTGGCGTGGCCGGTGGGGTGACCTTCTGGCTGAGCAAGCTGCAGCCGGCGGCGGTATCGGTGGAGTTCTCCACGGTTTGGCCGGACACGGTGAAACGCGGGCCGATGCTGCGAAATGTGCGCGGCATGGGAACGCTGGTTCCGGAAGAGATTCTGTTTGTTCCGGCGATTTCCGAGGGGCGTGTAGAACGTATTCATATGCGGGCCGGCGCCATCGTGAATGCGGATACCGTGTTGCTGGAGTTGAGCAATCCGGAGTTGGAACTGGCGGCTTCCGATGCGGAGTGGCAGGTTAAGGCGGCGGAGGCTGCAATGCGGGAGTTGAAGGTCCGACTGGAATCGCAACGGCTCGACCAGGTTTCGAACCTGGCGAAGGTGCAGAGCGAGTTCACCCAGGCCAAGCTGCAGGCCGATCGAGATGAGGCGTTGATCAAGCTGGGCCTGAAGGCCGATTTGGAGTACAAGCTGACCAAGGCGAAGGCCGATGAGTTGAGTGGGCGCACGAAGCTGGAAGGGCAGCGCGTGGACAACTTCGCGGACTCGATTGAGGCGCAATTGGGCGGGCAGAAGGTGCAGATTGAGAAGTTGAAGGCGGCTTGGGATTTGAAGAAGCAACAGGTGCAGCAGTTAAAAGTCCGATCCGGAGCGGCCGGTGTGTTGCAGCAGATGGCGGTTGAGGTCGGTCAGAAAGTTTTGCCGGGAGCGGTGCTGGCCAAGGTCGCGCAGCCGACGAAGCTGAAGGCAGACCTGAAGATCGCCGAAACGCAGGCGAAGGATATCGTGATTGGCCAGCAGGCAACGATCGATACGCGGAATGGATTGATACCGGGCCATGTGATCCGAATCGACCCGGCCGCCATCAATGGCACGGTGACCGTGGACGTGAAACTGGACGGGCCTTTGCCGGCCGGCGCGCGGCCCGATCTGAGCGTCGATGGCACGGTTGATCTGGAGCGTATCGCGGATGTTGTTTATGTCGGGCGTCCGGTGTACGGGCAGCCGCAGAGCACCATTACACTGTTCAAGCTGGTTCCGGGCACCGATGAAGCCATTCGCGTGCCGGTGAAGTTGGGCCGGGCGTCCGTTAATCATATAGAGATCGTGGAGGGGCTCAGTGTCGGCGACACCGTCCTGCTCTCCGACATGTCACAGCACGATTCGCAGAATCGCATCAAACTCAAGAGATAGGGGATTTTTAGCATGAGCGACGCACTTCTAACGATGGATGGCGTGACGAAAGTTTTCACGACCGATGAGGTGGAAACGCACGCGCTGGCGGGGATTCATCTGAACCTGCAGCGCGGTGAGTATGTCTCCATCTCCGGACCGTCGGGCTGCGGCAAATCGACGCTGCTGGCTATTCTGGGGCTGCTCGATTCACCCACGAGCGGCGCGTACGTTTTGAACGGCCGGCCGGTGCAGAGCCTGAAGCTGGCCGAACGCGCCCGTATCCGCAACCGCGAGATCGGGTTCATTTTCCAGGCGTTCAACTTGATTGGCGATTTGACGGTTTATGAAAACGTCGAACTGCCGCTGACCTATCGCGGTATGAGCGGCGCGGAAAGAAAGAAGCGCGTGGTGGAGGCGCTGGAGCGCGTGGGTATGTCGCACCGGATTAAGCATTATCCTTCGCAGCTTTCCGGCGGTCAACAGCAGCGTGTGGCGGTTGCCCGGGCCCTGGGCGGCGATCCGTCGATCCTGCTGGCGGACGAACCGACCGGTAACCTGGACTCGCAGAACGGCGAACAGGTGATGGAATTGATGCGCGAACTGCACCGCGGCGGCGCTACCATTTGCATGGTGACCCATGACCCGCGTTACGCCAAGTATGCCGACCGGGAGATCCACCTGTTTGACGGCCGCATTGTGGAAGAATCGCAAGAGGCCCCGGCCGCATGAACCCACTCGTACGCCTGCGGAGCGTCGAGAAGTACTTCGAGCACGGCGTTTCGCGCAGCTATGTGCTGCGCCAGGTGAATATCGACATCGCGCCCGGGGAGTTCATCAGCATTATGGGTCCATCTGGGGCAGGGAAGTCGACGCTCCTTCACATCCTGGGGATGCACGATATGTCCTGGCGCGGGGAATACTGGCTGATGGACCGGCCGATTCATTCGCTGGGCAAGAAGGAGCGGATGGAGCTGTACAAGAACCATTTCGGCTTCGTATTTCAGAGTTACCATTTGCTGGACAACCTGACGGTTTACGAGAACCTGGAGGTCCCGCTGACGTATCGCAATATCAAACGCGGCGAGCGCGAGAGTATTGTTGCGGACATTCTGGACCGTTTTCAGATTGTCGGGAAGAAGGATCTTTTCCCGAACCAACTCTCCGGCGGCCAGCAGCAACTGGTGGGCGTTGCGCGCGCCGTAATCAGCAGCCCGCAGATAATTCTGGCCGACGAGCCTACGGGGAATCTTCACTCGGGGCAGGGCGAGGAGATTATGCAGCTTTTCAAGAAATTAAACGCCGAAGGCACGACGATTGTGCAGGTTACGCACAACGAGAAGAACGCATCGTACGGCAACCGGATTATCCAACTCCGCGACGGCTGGGTGGAATCGCAGTAAACCTCCGAATTTTCCCCTATAGCCGGTGGCGCCTTTGGGCCCACCGGCTTTTTTTGTAACTTGCGGGTTGACGAATCGTAAGAGAAGGTGAGAGCAGACTTGTTGTTGAGCGATACGGACGAGCAACTGATGGCGGCGGTCCAGAACGGGGATTCCTCCGCGATGGGCGAGCTGTTCAACCGTCATCACGCCGCTTTGTACCGCTATTTCCTGCGGATGTCGGGGAGTGCGCCGCTGAGTGAAGACCTCACACAGGACGTATTTCTGCGAGTGATGCGGAAAAGTGAGACATGGCAGCGGGATGCGCGCTTCGCGAGTTGGATGTATCGGATCGCTCACAACGCATTCATCGATCACACACGTAAGGTGAAATGGGAAACAGCAATGCCCGAGAGAATGGACATCGCCGCGCCGGCCGGCCGGCAACTGGAACAGGACCAGGAGCACGCGCTGCTGCGGCGGGCGCTGATGGCGATGCCGCCCGACAAGCGGGAGCTTTTGGTGCTGAGCCGGTTTCAGGGCCTGAAGTATGAGCAGATTGGAGAGATGCTGGGAGTGGAGACGAACACTGTAAAGGTTCGGGTGTTTCGCGCGCTGGGGCAGTTGCGGGAAATCTATGAGCGGATGTCCGGGCAGCCGGGTTTGTCCGTCGTAGGGGGGAGGGGCTGATTATGGAATGTTCTGAGTATTCAATCGATATCGCGGATACACTGGCCGGGTCGGCTAGCCCGGAAGTGCGGTTAAGGGCGGAGGGCCATATGGCCGAGTGCTCGTCCTGCCGCGCGAACGCCGCGCTTTGGAACACGCTAGGAGAGATGCCTGCCGAGGCCCCGCCGGCGCGGCTGCCCGCCCAGTTTAACCGTCAACTCCAGATTCGGCCTTCTGCTCCGAAGTGGGGATGGCTGGCCGCGGCGGCGGCGATCGCCGTGGGTATTTTCAGCTTCTTTGCCGGCCGCTACACTGCTCCCAAGGCTCCCGAGGGAGACTTGGCTACGCTGCGCCACGAAGTTCGCAATCTCCGGGAAGTGGTGGCGCTGTCGCTGCTGGATCAGCAGTCGGCGAGTGAACGGTTGCGCGGGGTGCGGTACAGTTCAGCGCTGGAAGGGACAGATCCGGAGGTGGTGGATGCGCTGTCACGGACTCTTCGCAACGATCCGAGCGTCGATGTCCGTCTGGCCGCCGCCGACGCGCTGCGCCGCTTCCCGATGGCGCCGAGCGTCAGTGAATCGGTGTGGCAACTGTTGGAGCACGACGACTCTCCGCTCGTGCAGATCGCTGTAATTGACCTTCTTTCCAGCCGGAAGGACCCGAGTGCACAGGCACGGCTGGAGCGGCTCCGGGACCGCCCGGGGCTGGATTCAAATGTTCGCGATTACCTGCAAGCGCTGCTCTCAAATCAACGCATAAAGGGAAATCCAGTTCAATGAAAACTTCGCTAATCCTACTCGCCGCCGCGTCCTTGTGGAGCGCGGAAGAGTCTACTCGAACAATCGAAAAAAGCTTTCCGCTCGCTGGCGGTTCCCGCAGCGTATTCGTCTGCGGGATCAATGGCGCGCTGAACGTCACGGCTACGGATAGCAACGAAGTCCGTTTCTCGGTGACGGAAAAGCTGGAGGCCCCAACGCGGGATCGACTTGACGAGATTAAGCGGGAATCGGATGTTGTGTTCACCCAGGAGGGCAATGCCGTTCGGGCCGGGGTGAAGGGTCCGTGGTCCGAGCGGGACTGTTCGTATCGGAATACGGAGAATCGGAATCGGGAGCGCCGCCGGTGGGATGGCGAGCGCATAAAGGTGCAGCACGATATTACGGTTAGCTTGCCAAGGGATGCACGGGTTGAGCTTCGGAATGTTAACGGCGGCATTCGTGTGACCGGGACAACGGGTCCTTATGTAGTCTCGACGGTCAATGGCAGCATTCGGATGACTGAGGTCGAGGGGTCGGGCGATGTAAATACCGTGAATGGAACCGTTGAAGTTGTTTATCGGCGGAATCCTACGCAAGACACAAAGTTCCGAACGGTGAATGGCAAGCTGGATCTTTATTTTCATCCGTCGTTGCATGCGGACTTCAAGATGAAGACTGTCAATGGCAAGGCGTTCACGGATTTCGAGATGGTGGCCCTGCCGACGACGACGTCGATGAAAGACGGCTCCGACGGGATGCGAGTGATTCAGCGGCATGGCGGTTTGGGCGAAATGCGAGCCGGCAGCGGCGGACCGAAGTTCAGTTTGGAAACGGTGAACGGATCGATTCTGATACATTCCACCGAGAAGGGGCGCCCGTAATATGCGGTATTTATTGCTCCTGCTCGCCGTACCGCTGAGCGCCGAGCGCATTAACGTTCCGCTGCGCGACCCGTCGCGCCCCGCGCTGGTGAAGGTATCGACGGTCAACGGCAGCATTCAGGTGAAGGCCCATAGCGCCAAGGAGGTTGTCGTCGAAACCGACGACGGTGGGGCGCGGACACGAAACGCGCCCAATGGAATGAAGCAAATTCTCACCAGCAATACCGGCATCAATATTGAGGAAGAGAACAACGTTGTCACAGTTAAGCCTTCCCATGGGAATGGTTCGTACACCGTATTCGTGCCGGAGAAGAGCTCGGTTCATGTGAAGTCAGTGAATGGGCGGGAATTACGTATCGAGGGAGTAGAAGGGGAGATCAACGCGGAGACGACGAATGGCTCGGTGGTGATTGTCGATGCGGCCGGACCCGTCGTGGCGCACTCGCTGAATGGTCGCCTGACCGCGACATTCAAGAGCGTGCCGGCGGGCAAGCCGATGTCGTTCAGCACCCTCAACGGCCGGATCGATCTTACGCTTCCCAGTAATGCGAAAGCGGACTTAAAGATCAACAACCAGAATGGGAATACTTACAGCGACTTCGATTTGGCGATTACGTCGACGTTCACGAAGTCCGAGTCGAATCGGGACAACGGTCCGAAGTATCGCTTGAGCATGGAGCGGGTGGTTTCGGCTCAGCTCAACGGCGGGGGGCCAGAGATTTCCATGCGGAGCCAGAATGGGTCGATCTATATCCGGAAGGGGAAATAAGCGAGCTAGCGGAGCTCGCCTAATCCTACGGCGCTCCGCGAGTTAGAACTGCAAAACGTCCAAACCGGGCCACCTCCCGAAAATGCTTTGAGATGTACGCGTCCAGAAACTTGGATCCCACATATCCGCTCTTACGAAAAGTGCTGTCTCCCTTCTCCTGCTCATGCTCAATGATTAGGCACTTCACCTGCCTGTATTCGAAGTCCGCGATGATTTTTCGCTGCGTTGGTAGTTCAGTCGCGACTTTCGGTTCTAGCTGGATAATTGTAGATGCGAATGGTCGCTCACTAAGCCAATAGAACCGGAGATCGTTGGTAAACACGCGAGAATGATCCTCCACTCCTACGAAAATGGGATCGTTGGGATTCGTACTCGTGCGCAGATATCGGACCGCATCCAATTCGTCGGTATCCTGATAGATTGAAGTCCAAACGCTCAATGGTTCTGCGCCGCCTACTATGCGATCCGTATCGGAGACGCGTGGATGTGCCGCGACCTCTAGCAGTACTTTGGCTCCGTTCCGCACGTTTGTAAGCCTGAAATCAGTCGCTGTGGTTAAGAGGCAAAAGGCAAAAATCAGCAGGCTCAAGGAAGTGCCAGTCGAAACAGAGCCTTCTCGCTGTTCCGAGTACCCGAGGACCAAAATGCAGAGCAACATACATTCCACCAAAGGCAGTAAGCGCCAGTGATACCAATCGGCCCGGCTGAAATAATAGTGAGTTAAACAGCAATAGAAGATAAGAACGCTCAACTCGATCCGATCCAAGCGAAATACCAGAACGTGAAGACTGAGAACCGAAGCCAGTAGCAGCGCGACGACAATCATGCCAATCCGGGGAGAATTTCTCCCAGCCATGGCTAGCCCCACCAGACACAGTGCGATGGCCATGGGAATGAGCGCTTTTAGAGGGGGTTCTTCTTTTCCGTGCACAAGCCGAAAAGAAAACCATCCGAGGGGAAGCAGGATAGCAAAGACTATCTCTGTGCTTAGGGCGAAGCTTATGAAGCCGCGATCGAGCATCACTTTTTGAGTATTTACTGTAAACTGATAGACAGCAGCGCCGATTCCACGTCCGTATATCAAAATGCAAATGCCAACGGTACAAGCGATGACCGGGCCTATATATGCAATTAAGTCAAATGCCGTGCTTTTCAATCGGCTGCGGTCCCACTCGCGGTTACGAAGGAAAAGGTCGCATAAAATCGCTGTCGCCGCGTAAATCCCAAAGTTGAGCCTGTATAGCATTGCCAGCCCCGTCAACACGCCGGATAGTCCAATGATCAACCGGGCATGGCGCTCTCCGGAAAGTACGCAGAGGTAGGTGATCAGCGCGATAAAAGACAGTGCGAATCCCTGCCAGGCCGCGGCACTCAGCATCGCCCCAACGCTCGCTGCAACCACCAATACGGCTGCCGGAACAAGCGACCGATAGCGCGGGAAGCAGGACCAAAACAACTTATAGGTAAGCGCGATTAGCATGAGAAAGAAGACGATCCCCACTGCGCGCGAAGAGATCACCGATCTTCCGAGAATGCTAAACGCCCCTGCCGTCACGTAGATGCCTAGCGGCGGATAGAAATATGGGAAATCAAGATTGGGAATTTGCCCCTGCTGCACCAGCGTTGCATGGACGAGGGGGATGGATTCATCAAAAGCTCCAAGCGGCTCCGCCAGACTCCCCATAATTGCCGCTGCAATGTAGCTAAACAGTACAATATGAAGCCCAAGACTTAAGGCGCGATTCAACATAGCCGCCATTATAGCCTTGATCGCCGGGAGCACTATTACAATGAAAATGAGACTCGAACGCCCAGCCCGGTTGGTGTGCGATAATGCGGCTGTTGATACCGGAAGCTGTAGAACCAATACGAAGACTTCCTGCTTTACTCTTCGGACTCCTCCTGATAGGCGTGGGATTCACCGCCTATTTGGGCACGGTTCTGTTGGCGGGGCTCGCAGCTCTGATTCCGGGCAAATTTAGTGTATTGTGGCTGCATAGCGTGCTCTGGTATACGGGGATGCCGGTATTTGCTGGAATCGTGCTGTGCGCTTTAGATTTGTTCGTACTTTCGTTGAAACGGCCCAAAAGGGAGTTCGTCCCCATTGAAGAGCCGGCTATTAAGGATCTCACTGTAGTTTTAACCGCATACAACGACGAACTCAGTATCCCCGACGCAGTCAAGGATTTCGCGGCGCATCCATTGGTACGACGTGTGATCGTTCTGGACAATAAAAGCGCTGATCGGACGGCCCAGGCCGCCAGGGACGCCGGCGCCGAAGTAATCATCGAAAATAGTCCGGGATACGGCCGTTGCGTTTACCGGGCGCTTTCGGAAGGGTCGAAGTTCGAAGATACCGAACTGACCTTATTGTGCGAAGGAGACATGACTTTTCGCGCCTATGATATCGATAAATTCATGGCATATATCGCGCACGCTGAGATTGTGAACGGGACGAGGATAGTCGAGCAGCTCCGGGAGAAACAAACGCAATTGACAACATTTATGTATTACGGTAATTTCTTCGCGGCGAAGTTGTTGGAAGCCAAGCACGTGGGAGAGGGTACTTTCACCGACGTCGGTACGACTTATAAACTCTGTCGTAACAGAGCGCTGAAAAGGCTATTGCCGGTTCTGGACCCCTCAGTAAACCTGGAGTTCAACGCTCATCTCCTGGACACGGCGCTTAAATGCGGAGTGCGGCTCGTAGAGTGCCCAATCACTTTTCATCAGCGGGTGGGTCAAAGCAAAGGCGGAAATACAGGCAACATGCGGGCGTTTGTGGTTGGCATTCGCATGCTGACTGGCATAATATTTTCATGGAAATTCGTGGCGGGACCCAAATGAATAGGACTTATCATGAAACGCGGTTTGGATTCGACTCCCGGCGTGAGTTGCTGTGGTCTACTTTATGCAAATCCTACTTTCAGAAATTGATCCCCGTGGATGGTTGCGTACTAGAAATCGGGGCGGGCTATGGGCATTTCATCAACAATATTCGCTGCCGGCAGCGCATTGCTTTAGACAGTTGGCCGGGAATGCAAGATTATCTTGCGCCTGGCGTTCAGGGAATTGTTTCCAGCGCAACCGATCTCATTCAGGTTCCGCCAGGTTCCGTAGACTTCGCCTTTGCGAGCAACTTGTTCGAACACCTAACGCAGCCGGATCTGGCGCTCACCTTAATGCAGCTCCGCGAGAAACTGACCTCCCGCGGCACTCTGAATATAGTGCAGCCGAACTACCGGTTCGCCTACAAGGAATATTTCGACGATTACACCCATGTGAGCATTTATTCCGACAGGAGTCTGAGCGATTTCCTGATGGCGAATGGCTTCCGCATCCTGGAATGCCAGCCAAAATTCCTTCCGTTGACAATAAAATCACGTCTCCCCGTCTTCCCGTTTTTGATTCAGACCTATCTACGATTGCCAATAAAGCCGCTTGGCAAACAAATGCTCATCCGCGCGGCGCCCGCCGACTAAAATGCAATTCGCATCGCAAACTGTATTGAACGCGGGCCGCCGGACTCGGCTACTTGCCTAATTTTGGGATCTAAATACCGTGACAACCGGCCTGTCCGTCCCCGCAACTGCCGTCCCAAAACCGGACACTTGCGGTGCTGTCGGCAACAGCTCTACTCGAATGGCTGCCGTACCATGCACAATGGAAGTCGGGTTGCTGTTCAACAACCTGCGTCCCCGTGAATAAGACAAACAAGCAAAGCCGCATCCTCATCGCCGACGATCAGCCCGATGTCCTGGAAGCTCTCCGGCTGCTTCTGAAAAGCGAAGGCTACCAGATTGAGACCGCCGCCTCCCCAAACGCGGTGGTTGCCGCCCTGGAAATCCGTGAGTTCGACTGCCTGCTCATGGACCTGAACTACACGCGCGATACGACTTCGGGACAGGAAGGGCTTGATCTACTGGCACAATTGCAGGGGATCGATCCGTCGCTTCCCGTTGTCGTGATGACAGCGTGGGGTTCGGTGGAACTGGCGGTGGAGGCGATGCGGCATGGTGCACGGGATTTCGTTCAGAAACCGTGGGAGAACGCCCGGCTGCTGGCGATCGTCCGCACGCAGATCGAATTGAGCGAAGCCCTTCGGAAAAGCGCGCGGCTGGAAGCCGAGAACCGGTTGTTCAACAACGACGGACGGCCGACGATGATCGCCGAAAGCGAGGCGATGCGGCCCGTTCTCGACATGATCTCCCGCGTGGGTCCATCGGATGCCAATGTGCTGGTGACCGGTGAGCCGGGTACGGGCAAGGAAGTGGTGGCTCGGACGCTGCACGCCCTGTCGCTGCGGCGTGACAAGCCGATGATCACGGTCAACGCCGGGGGGTTGGCGGAGGGCGTATTTGAAAGTGAACTGTTCGGCCATGTGAAGGGCGCGTTTACCGATGCCAAGCTCGATCGAGTCGGGCGTTTTGAGCTTGCCGATACAGGCACCCTGTTCCTCGATGAGATTGCGAACGTTCCGATTAGCCTGCAGACGAAGCTGCTGCGCGTGCTGGAAATCGGAGAGATGGAGCGAGTGGGATCGTCGAAGACCAAGCGGGTGGATGTGCGGATCATAAGCGCTACCAATGCCGACCTGGATGCCGAAGTGCGCGAGAACCGGTTCCGGCAGGACCTTCTGTTCCGCCTCAATACGATTGAGATTCACATTCCGCCGCTCCGGCAGAGGAAAGACGATATCCCCCGGCTGGCCAGCTATTTTCTTGCCGCTCATGCGCGGCGGTATCGAAAGAACCTGAACGGATTCGACGCGCCGTCCATGCGGCTGCTGCTGGAAAATTCGTGGCAGGGCAATGTGCGTGAGTTGAATCATGTGGTGGAACGGGCGGTGCTGCTGGCGCAGGGCGATCAGATTCGCGCGGTCGATCTGGCCCTTCGCGGGAACCGGGAGTCCTCCGGAAAGCTGGAAGACATGAGCCTGGAGGAAGTGGAACAGTTCCTGATTAAAAAAGCGCTGGCCAAGAACGATGGAAATGTCAGCCACGCGGCCCGTGTTTTGGGGCTTAGCCGAAGCGCGCTTTACCGGCGATTGGAGAGATACGGCCTTTAAATGGACCAGAAGGAGCGGATTTCCCACGAACGTCACGCTCAGCTCCTCGCGTTAGCCGCCGGTCTTCCCTCGATCCTCTTCGCCGCTTACGTCCTTTGGACGGGCGACTATCCGGCTAAGGTGCTATGGACGATGGGCCTGCTGCTGGGCGGGTCGTGGCTCGGATTTTCCGCGGCGGTCAGAGACCGGGTCGCGAGCCCTTTGCGCACGATTGCCAACCTGCTGGAAGCGATGCGGGAAGGGGACTATTCGATTCGGGCCCGGGGTGCGTCGGGGGATGATGCGCTTTCGGACGTGATGCAGCAGGTGAACGCCATGGGTGCAACGCTGCGCGCGCAACGGCTGGGCGCCATGGAAGCCACCACGCTTCTGCGGAAGGTGATGGAGGAGATCGACGTAGCCATCTTCGCATTCGACGAATCGCAGAAACTGAAGCTGTTGAATCGATTCGCCGAGCGGCTGATCGCGCTGCCGGCGGAACGTGCGATCGATCTCCCGGCCAGCCAGCTCGATCTCGCCGCGTTCCTGTCCGGCGAAACTTCCCACACGGTACAGCGGGCATTTCCTGGGGGCGTCGGCCGCTGGGGTGTGGCGCGGACGTCCTTCCGCGAAGGAGGGCTTCCGCATCAACTGCTGGTAATCACCGATCTGACTCGGCCGCTGCGGGAGGAAGAGTTGCAGGCGTGGCAGCGGTTGGTGCGCGTGCTGGGCCATGAATTGAATAATTCGCTGACGCCGATTAAGTCGATAGCTGGAAGCCTGGAGACGATTCTGAAACGGGAACCGCTGCCGGAGGATTGGCGGGAGGATATGACACGGGGCCTCAATATTATCGGAGGCCGCGCGGAGTCGTTGGCGCGTTTTCTGGGCGCCTATGCAAAGCTGGCCCGTCTTCCGCGCCCCATGCTGGCACCCGTAAAGGTTGCCGAATGGCTGGAGCGGGGCGCCCGTATGGAGACCCGCGTTCCGATCGTGATTGAGTCCGGACCGGACCTGACCATACAGGCCGATTCGGATCAGTTGGAGCAGGTACTGATTAATCTGCTGCGAAATGCCGCTGACGCAACAGATTCCCAAGCCGCACAAATTGTTGTACGATGGCGCTTCGAAAGGTGGCAGGTCGTGGTCGAGATAGAAGACGAGGGCCCCGGACTTGCTGCCACCGCTAATTTGTTTGTGCCGTTTTTTACTACTAAACCCGGCGGGTCCGGAATCGGCCTTGTCCTCTGCCGGCAAATCATTGAAGCGCACGGCGGTGTCCTGTCACTAACCAATAGAGACGGCGCGCGCGGATGTTTGGCCCGTCTTCACTTGCCATGTCAATCGGTACCGGAGGCTCGATGATCCGGTAAGGAGTACTCCATGTTGATGCATCCCAGACTGATGCTTCCAAGTTGCCTGCTGTTGTCGAGCGTTGCGTTTGCCCAGTCGAAAACCACCGCGAGCCTTCGCGGCTATGTCGAAGACGCTTCCATGGCGCGAATTCCTTCGGCGAAGATTGCGCTGGTGAACAGCGCCACCAACGCACGGTTTGAAACCGCAACCGGGGCGGACGGGGCCTTCCATATCCCATTTCTGTTTCCCGGCCAGTATCAGGTGGAGGCAACCAAAGACGGGTTCGCGGCCTGGAAACGGGACGGACTGGAGCTTACCGTGGGGCAGGAAGCCTCGCTGAACATACAACTTGCCGTTGCCAGCGCGGAGTTGGCGGTTGCCATATCGGCGGAGATTCCGCTGATCGATTCGCAACGCACCCAGCAGTCCAATACACTGACGCAGGAATCCGTCCGGAATTTACCGATCAATCGACGTGACTATCTGACTTTCTCGCTGCTTGCGCCCGGCGTTGCCGAAACGAAGGGACTTGCCGATTCCAATAGCTTTCGCGTGAAACAGACGCCCGATTCCGGGCTATCTCTTTACGGCTCCAACGGCCGCGGCAACAGCATTAATGTGGATGGCGGCGAAGCCAACGATCCGGGCGGCGGTGTAAGGCCGACGGTGAGCCAGGAAGGGGTGCAGGAGTTTCAGGTCAACCGTTCCAACTACTCCGCCGAGCATGGCGCGGCGCGCGGCGCGGTGATCAACATAATTACCCGTTCCGGCTCCAATCGGTTTCATGGGTCCGCGTTTTCCTTCTTCCGGCATCAGTCACTCGACGCGACC
>Ga0315912_10001449_pt1 | contig 29060 bp, 21 predicted proteins | sample VfabasoilMG_FD_204469 | JGI IMG/M metagenome (GOLD analysis project Ga0315912, IMG submission 204469) | Garden soil microbial communities collected in Santa Monica, California, United States - V. faba soil | ecosystem: Environmental > Terrestrial > Soil > Garden | place: USA: California...
AGAGCGGGGGCGAGAGCGAGAGCGGGGGCGAGAGCGAGAGCGGGGGCGAGAGCGAGAGCGGGGGCGAGAGCGAGAGCGGGGGCGAGAGCGAGAGCGGGGGCGAAGACCGGTTCCACAACTTGGTCACAGAGTTGACTGTGGACGTGGGCTGGACTATAGTGTCGCCCTATTCAAGATGCGAAGCCGTCCGAGCCCACACACCGGCCTTCGTCGCTCTGCGTCCTCGGCGAGGTCGACAGCCTCCGCGAGATCGGCCCAGCTCGACCTCCCGTTGAAGGGCACGTGGGGGGGCAAACGGCGGAACGCCGGGCGCAAGCCCGGCGCTCATCCCAAGACTCCCCACCGCCGCCGTCCGAAGCACTACTTCGGCCACCCGGTGCACGTGACTCTACGAACCGTCTTCGGTTCGCTCCGCTCCCAATTACTCTATCCCACGGTCCGAATCGCCATCAGCCGGGCCACCCGCCACGCCCCTCACCGCTTTCGCATCGTCCACTATTCCGTCCAGTCGAACCACCTGCACCTGATCGTGGAAGCGGCCGAGCGTCGTGCTCTCACCGCGGGTGTTCACGGGCTCGAGGCCCGCATCACCCGCTACGTCAACGAGCTTCTTCTTCGCCGTGGCGCGTTGTGGGCCGACCGCTGGCACGGGCGCGCGTTGAAGTCGCCGCGCGAAGTCAGAACGGCGCTCGTCTACGTGCTGGCCAATTTCCGGAAGCACTCGGCCCGTTCCGTGCCGAGTGGCGCGGATCCGTGCTCGTCGGGTGCGTGGTTTCACGGCTGGCGGGGCGTCCGCGCGGAGCGCGGACCTCCGCCCCTTGCGGGGCGGGCGTGGCCGGTGCCGGCCACGGACGAGAAGGTGCCCGTCTCCCGTCCAGAGTCGTGGCTGCTCCGCGAAGGCTTCCTTCGCGCTGGCCGCGTCCGTCTCGATGAATCGCCGCGAAGGGACGAACGTCACGCGGCCGAAGCGGCGTCGGCGCGCTGAAGCGACAGACTCACGCGACCGAAGCAGGGCCAACCGCGCCGAAGCGACAGACCGGCGTCACGCGGCCGAGGCAGCGCCAGCGCGCTGAAGCGACAGACCAGCGTCACGCGCCGGAGCAGCGGCGGCGCCGAAGCGTCCGCTCTCCGCACATCGCGTGCCGCCGCACCGACGCACGCGGCCGCAGTGCGCGAGCACCGCCCCGCGCGCCCATTTCCCGACCCCCAAAACCTTTTTCCTCTGGCTCTGGCTCTGGCTCTGCCTTTGCCCCGTTCGCCCGCTGGGTCCGAATTGCCCGGCAGTGTCACGGCGCTGCCCGGCGCTGCTGGACTTTTTCCGCGCCAAAAAGCCGTTTGTCGCTCTAGCCGGACTAGCGGAGAACGGTCGATGGAGTTGGGGAGGCGCAGCCGGACTCGCGGAGAACGGTCGATGGGGTTGGGGAAGGGCAAGGCGCCAGACAACTTGCGTCCGCTCACGCGCGGTGCCCTATCGTGATCAGCAATCAGTCGAAGCGCGATATCGATTGAGGCAATTGATACTGACGGTTTCGTCGGCGTTTGCTGCAGGGGGAAAAACGGAAGCTCTGCTCCGGGCATAGAGCTACGGCAAGGTGTGTCGTGCGCCACCGCTGCGGTTCTGTCGCAACGAGTACGACACGTCGTCAACCAGGCTCCGCAACGAAACTGTCGATGATCGATATCTCTAATTCCTGATGTCGATTGCAGCGATTGCCAACTGCCTAGTTTGTTCGTCACCACCTGAAATCTGACCATTGCGTGTCCCCGCCAATGCACCTAAGGTCCGCGGGCGACTACCGGTGTCAGGTAGAGGAGGCGAATTCACGTGGTCTATCCATTTAGGAACCGAATCCAAAACAGGCGCACGGCCCTCGGCCTGATCCTCGCGAGCGTCGCGCTCGGGTGCGGGACGACGCCGCTCGAACCGACGTCCGACCACGTGCAAACGGAGACGTTCGCCGCCCAGTCGCAGTCGTCGGACGAGGGCGAGGACAAGCGACCGAACATTCTGTTCATCCAGGCCGACGACCTCGGGTTTTCGGACATCGGCTGTCTCGGGGGCGAAATCGCCACACCGAACCTCGATCAGCTTGCCGGCAGCGGTCGCATCCTTACGAATCACCACTCGGGCACGGTGAGCGCCATCATGCGCGCGATGCTGATCTCTGGGACCGACCATCACTTGGTGGGCCTCGGGACCATGGGCCCGCCCGGCGACGAGCGTACTGGGCTACCCGGCTACGAAACCTACCTCAACGACCGCTCGCTATCGGTCGCGGAACTTCTCCAGGACGCCGGCTACCACACGTACATCTCGGGCAAGTGGCACCTCGGGGCCGCCACGCCGACCGACGGCAACCCGGCCGCGATCGGCAAGACTCCCGATCAGTGGGGGTTCGAGCGCAGCTACGCGCTGATCGGCGGCTTCGCAGCCAACCACTACGGACACGAGGCGGCGACCTCCAAGAACTGGGTCGCGGACGGCAACTACGTCCGGCCGCCGGACGGCGTGCACTCGGCGACCAACCTCACGAACAAGATGATCGAATTCATCGATTCGAACGTCGCCGACGGCAAGCCCTTCTTTGCGTACACGACCTACCTGTCGCCGCACTGGCCGCTGCAGGTCGACCTGGAGTGGAGCGACAGGTATCGCGGGGTCTACGACGTGGGCTATCACGAGATCCAGGCCCGGCGCATCGAGCGGATGAGGGCGCTCGGCATCCTAGAATCGGATATGGATGCCGCGCCACTCACGCCGCAGGCGCTCGTCGCACCGCCCGGTTCTCCCGGCACGAACTACATCAACCCCTTCAACACCCGTGACGAGGGCTACACCGCGTACCACGCCGGGGTGATCGACAAGGACTGGGGCAGCCTGAGTTCTCTCGAGAAGAAGGCCCAGGCCCGCTACATGGAGATCTACGCGGGCATGGTGACCCACATGGACCACGAGATCGGTCGCCTCATCGCGCACTTGAAGGAGATCGGCGAGTACGACAACACCTTCATCATTTTCCACTCGGACAACGGCGCCGACGGCTGGCCGATGCAGCCGACCTTGGACCCCAAGGTTTGGGACGAACAGATGGCGGTGGAGCCGAACTACAGCAAACTCGGCACCGAGTTCCCGCCCGCGGGCCCGACGCCGCGCGGGCTCCAGTATGGTCGCCGCTGGGCGGAAGTCAGCAACACGCCCCTTTCGATGAGCAAAGGCTTCCAGAGCGAAGGCGGGATCCGCACGCCGGCGATCGTGAAGGCCCCGCAGAAGGACAGCGGTCACCAGCCGTACACCGGCTTCACGCACGCGGTCGACGAAACCCGGACGTTCCTGGCGTATGCGGACGCCGACCCGCCGTCTGAGCCCGCCCCCGTCGACATCGATCCAGTGACGGGCGAGAACCGGAACGCAGGCAAGGTCGTCTACAAGGGCCGTTACGTCTATCCGATGATCGGGAAGAGTCTCCACAAGGTGGTGAAGAGCTCGACTCAGTCCCCCGTTCAGTCGGGACCCTTCGGCACGGAAAGCTACGGGCGCGCTGCCCTCTACAGTGAGGACGGTAAGTGGAAGATCCGCTGGACCGAGCCCGCCTTCGGCCCGGTCGACGGTCACTGGGAGCTCTTCCGGATCGATAGGGATCCGGGGGAAGTCCATGACCTTTCTGCCTCGATGCCGGACAAGGTGTCCGAACTCGTGGAGCAATGGGTGGAATACCTCGATCGCACCGGCGCCGTCGAACCGTTGCAGCCGAAGGGATACTATCCGTGAGCGATGTCCGAGGCGCCCGACCCCCGGCAGCTCCCGCTCGTCTCCTTCCACTGCTCGAGGTGCGGCGCCTGCTGCAACTCCGCTCCCCAGCTCTCCGTTCCTGAGCTCTTTCATCACCAACGTCGCTTCGTCGGCTGCCTCACCCTCCGACGCGTCGAACGCCTACGCCCCGGTTCGCGCTGGGGCGGGGCGGCCGTCGTGACCGAGGCGGACGGCACGGCGTTCGACGCGTTCGTTCCGAGCTACCTTCACACGGCCCGGGGGCCCGAACGCCCCGAGCTCGTCTGGCTTGCGGCGCAGGCTTACGACGAGCCGGGGCTCGGACGCTGCCCCGCGCTCGGGGCCGACAACCTTTGCGGCGTTCAGGACGACAGCAAGCCGCTCGGCTGCCGCTCGGTGCCGCTCGAGCCACTGCTGCCCGACGCGCTCCAGCTCCAGATCCTCACTCAGCGTGCCGCCGAAGCCGCCTACATGGGTGCGAATTGCATCACGCTCGGCCGGACCAAGGGCGTTCCCGTGCTCGCGACGCAAAACGAGGTCGTCGATACGGACGCGCGGCGCGCACTCGACGAGCGCAGGCAGGCCCTGGCGCTCGAGCGGCGCTTGTGGGGTGACGCGGTGTTCGAAATCCTGCGCCAGGAAATCTTCGATCACCCCGATCGCGTGGCGAACCTTCCGGCGGGTGGCTATCTGTCTCTATCCCTCGCACCCGCGCTCGCGGTGATCAGCGCGACCTCTCAGCCGGTGCGGCGCCGCGTCGTCGAGTACCTGAGCGCGCAAATCGAGCTCCTGGCCGCCATCCTCAGGGGTCCCACCCCGCTTCGCCCGCCGAGCGAACGGACCCTTCAGGGCTTCGTGCGGGCCAACGTCGCGCTGCGCGGCAAGCTCCAGGAAGCCAGCACCGACCAGCGGGTGAACCCGGGGGCTCGCGAAGTCGAGAGCTGGCTCGGTCTTCACGGCGGTGCGCCGAGCGCCTCGCTTCCCGCGGAGCACGCCGGCCCATGAGCCACAGCACCGAAATCATGGCCGCCGCCGAGCGGCTCGGCATTTCGCCCGAGGCCGTACAGACCTACCTCGATGCCGGCAAGGGACAACGTGCCGAAGGCGTCGAGCGCTCGCTTCACACCACGATCAAACCCATCGGCTCGGCGTGCAACCTCGATTGCACCTACTGCTACTACCTGAGCAAGGAAAAGCTGCTCGATCACGACAGCAGCCGTAGGATGAGCGACGAACACCTCGAGCGTTTCATCGTCGAGTACATCGCCGCGCAAGACGCTCCTCAGATCGAATTTACCTGGCACGGCGGGGAGCCGACCCTGCTCGGGCTGAAATTCTTTCGCAAAGTGGTGGAGCTCCAGAAGCGGCACACGCCGCCCGGGCGGACGATCTCGAACGATCTGCAGACGAACGGCACGTTGCTGGACGACGAGTGGTGCGCGTTCTTGGCCGAAAGCGGGTTTCTGGTGGGGCTCAGCGTCGACGGCCCGCCCGACCTTCACGACCCGTATCGTCCGACCAAGAAGGGGCGCCCGAGCTTCGAGGACGTGCTCCGGGGCTTGAGGCTCTTGCAGAAGCACGGCGTCACCTACAGCACGCTCACCACGGTGAATCGCAGGAACGCGCTCGAGCCGCTCCGCGTGTACCGCTTCCTGCGCGACGACATCGGCAGCCGCTACATGCAGTTCATCCCCTGTGTCGAGCCACGGGTGTTCCAAGATCTCGCACCGGCGGAGCTCCCCGCGCACCAGTGCGTGCCGCAGGACAGCCCGCGTGCGCGCCCCTCGCACCCGCTTTCAGTGGTGACCGACTGGAGCGTCGACCCGGACGACTGGGGGACCTTCCTCTCCGGCGTCTTCGACGAGTGGTACAAGTACGATCAGGGCAAAGTCCGCATCAACCTGTTCGAGACGATGTTCGCGCAGCTCGACGGCAAGCCGTCGATGATGTGCACGAGCAGCCCGACCTGCGGCAAGAACATCGCGCTCGAGCACGACGGCCGAGTGTACTCGTGCGATCACTTCGTCTACCCGTTGCATGAAATCGGCACGCTCGGAGAGCGGACACTCGCCGAGATGGTGTTTTCGCTCAAGCAGCTCGAATTCGGATTGGACAAGCACCGCAAGCTGCCGCGCGAATGCCGGGAATGTTCGTACCTAGAGCTTTGCTGGGGCGAATGCCCGCGGACGCGCCTGTACCGCACGCGAGAGGGCGAGGGGAACCTGAGCTACCTCTGCAGTGGGTGGAAGCACTTCTTCGGCGAGACGGTGCCGCGAGCGCGGAGCGTCGTCCAAGCCCGCGCCGTGATCGACGCGGCGTCGCTCGTCCGGAAGAAGCCTCTGGAGGCGCGGTAGATCGCGCTCGTCAAGCGACGCTGGGTGCCGATTCGTTCGGTCCGGTGACGGGAAACAGGCAGCGGATCATGCGAGCGCCGTCGGCCCGCTCGTCGGTGAGAACGCCCCCGCCATGGTGGCGCAGAATGATTTTCACTTTTTCGAGATCGAAGCCCCAAGGAGCGCCGCCGTCAGCGCGCCGTGCGCCGAGTACCTGCACCCCCAGGCACAGGTAACGACCTTCGGGGAGCTCGGGGTTCGAAGACCGAGCGGGTACTTCCACCCTCTCGAGCGAGATGCGCAGTGTCCCGTCCAGACCCATCGTGCCGGCCGAGCCCCGGATGATGCCGATCAGGATGTGATGCGCCGCCACCTCGTCGGCGAGCACCGGTTCGAGCCCCGGGGCGATCGCGACTTGCATGGAGACGGTCGGCGGGATGGTCAGCCGGAGCAGTTGGGCACTCGCGCTGACGACCCGACCGAGGTCGATGCTTGCAAACGTGAGGTCGCTCCGCGAGGTGTAGCGCTGCAGTGGATCGGCCTTCCTCCTCGAGCCCGCCATCGGTACTGGACGCAGAATCCTAGGACGGTATGTCTGATAGCGGCAACCTTTCCGCAGCACTTGCGGGTATTTATCCCTCCGCGCACGCCCTCCCATTTTCACGTTACGCGGCGGTTTCGGCTGGCATCCGAAAGAAGCGCGACATCGGCCGGCAACATTCGGCACGGCATTCTCACCGGCGAGGTACCCCTGATGAAGACGTTCCTTCGCATTCTGTGTCTCCTCGCGCCGCTCGCTGTCCTCTCGTGCAGCAAGAAGGAGGCACCACCGGACCCCGCGCCGGCCGCCGATACCGCCGCCGCGGCCGCGAGCTCGGCCGCCCCGGTCGCCCCACCCCCGCCCACGCCGACCGGCCCCGCCCTCAAGATCGCGTACAGCGATTGGCCCGGCTGGATCGCCTGGGATATCGCGATCCAAAAGGGCTACTTCAAGGACGCCGGCGTCGCCGTCGACTTCGTCTGGTTCGAGTACGTGCCGTCGATGGACGCCTTTGCCGCCGGCAAGGTCGACGCGGTCGCGGTGACGAACGGCGATGCGCTGGTCACCGGTTCGAGCGGTGCGCCGAGCAAGTGCATCCTGATGAACGACTACTCGAACGGCAACGACATGATCGTCGCCAAGCCCGGCATCAAGACGGTGGCCGAACTCAAGGGCAAGAAGATCGGCGTGGAGGTCGGCTTCGTCGACCACCTCTTGCTGCTCAAGGCGTTGGAGAGCGCCAAGCTCACCGAGAAGGACGTCACGATCAAGAACGTGACCACCGATCAGACGCCGCAGGCGCTGAAGTCGGGAGCGGTCGATGCGATCGCCGCCTGGCAGCCGAACAGCGGTGCGGCCCTGAAGGAGGTTCCCGGCTCGACCGCCATCTACACCAGCGCCGACGTGCCCGGCCTCATCTTCGACCACCTGTGCGTGAACCCGAAGAGCCTTGCCGAGCGCCGTGCCGACTGGGTCAAGGTCACCAAGGTGTGGTTCCAGGTCGCCGACTTCATCAACGACCCGAAGAACGTCGATGAAGCCGCCAAGATCATGGGCGCTCGCGTCAAGCTATCGGGCGAGGAATACAAGGGCCTGATGAAGGGCACCTTCTTCCTCGGCCTGGCCGGCAACGTGAAGGCCTTCGCCAAGGGCGAGGGGCTCGATTCGGTGTTCGGGTCGAGCAAGACGGTCGATGTCTTCTTCACCACCAACAAGATGTACAAGGCGCCCGTGAAGTACGAGGAGTACTTCGACTCGAGTCTGGTGGACGAGCTTTCGAAGGCCGGAAAGTAGACGATGCGCGACCGCGGCGAGGAGCTCGACGCCTCGAGCTTCGATCCGATGGCGGAGCCGGTGCGACCCCGGCTCCTCGCCGTGCGGCAACCACTTTCCCGTCGTGCGAGCGCGATCGCGGGCGTCCTCGCGTTCGCCATTCCGTTCGTGCTCTGGTGCTTGATCAGCTACGTCCCGTTTCTCTGGCACCCGCTGGTGCTCGTGACCGACGCCGGGGACAAGAGTGTCCCCGGCACGCATTCCTACGTGAGCGAAGGACAGCTCGTGGACCGCGCGGATTTCGCGGCACGAAATGCCGAGCTCGCGCGGGCCGGCGCCCGCCAGGCGCGGGGCGAGCGCTCGAACCCGATCTACCTCCAGCCACCGCACGCGGTCGGCCGGGCGCTCTACACGGCCTTCACCACGCCGCCCGAGGGCACGGGTGACGTCTGGCTGCACGAGAGCCTGTGGCAGAGCTGTCAGGTCATCTTCTGGGGGTTCTTCTGGTCCGCGCTGCTCGGCCTGCCGATCGGCATCCTGTGCGGCACCTTCGCGCTCTTTTCGCGGCTGTTCGAGCCGTTCGTGGACTTCGTGCGCTACATGCCGGCGCCGGTGTTCGGGGCGCTGGCGGTGACGGTGCTCGGTCTGGCGGACGAGCCGAAGATCGCGATCATCTTCATCGGCACCTTTTTCCAGATGGTGCTCGTGGTGGCCAACACCACGCGAACGATCGACATCGGGCTGCTTCACGCCGCCCAGACGCTCGGCGCGTCACGCCGCCAGCTCCTGTTCCACGTCGTCGTGCCCGGCGTCGTCCCCGCGCTCTACCGCGACATGCGCATCCTGATCGGCTGGGCCTGGACGTACCTCGTCGTCGCCGAGCTGATCGGTGAAAAGTCGGGCCTGTCGGCGTTCATCTACCAGCAGCAGCGGTACCGGCATTTCGACAACGTCTATGCCGCGATCATCATCATCGGCGTGGCCGGTCTCGCCATCGATCAGCTGCTCGCATTCGGCGCGCGCTACCTCTTTCCCTGGGAGAGCGGCAACACTCGACTCGCGCGGCTGGCGCGCGGCGTCCGGCGCGTGCTGCCGGACCGGCTCGCTCCGGCACGAGTCATCTGAGGAGAACGCGGATGCCCCTCGACGAACCCATCGCACTTCCGAGTTACCTCGACCATCCGCCGGAGGTTGCGGCCCGTGTTCAGGAGCTCGCCGCGCGGCCGGTGGTGATGAGCGTCGAGGCGCTGACCCGCACGTTCGAGGGCACGAACGGCCCGATGACGGCGCTGTCGCGGATCACGTTCGAGGTGCGAAAGCGCGAGTTCATCAGCGTGATCGGGCCTTCGGGTTGCGGCAAATCGACGCTGATCCGCATCCTCGCCGGCCTCGACTACCCGACCGGCGGTCAGGTGCGCTTGGACGCGCGGCCCGTCGTCGGCCCGGGCGCCGATCGGGGCATGGTGTTTCAGGGTTACACGCTCTTTCCCTGGCTCACGGTGAAGAAGAACGTGATGTTCGGTCTCAAGATGAAAGGCGTGGGCAACGCGCAGGCCGAAAAAATCGCGCTCGAGTGGCTCGAGGTGGTGGGCCTGACGGCGGCGCGTGACCAGTACCCGGCCCAGCTTTCCGGCGGGATGAAACAGCGGGTCGCCATTGCACGCGCGCTCGCCAACGAGCCGCGCATTCTGCTGATGGACGAGCCGTTCGGCGCGCTCGATGCGCAGACCCGGTGCAGCATGCAGGCGCACCTGCTGCGGATCTGGGAGAAGGTCGACGTGACGGTGCTCTTCATCACCCACGACCTCGACGAAGCGGTGTACCTCTCCGACCGCATCGTCGTCCTCGGCGCGAACCCCGGCCGCATCCTCGAGATCATCGACGTGCCGGTATCGAGGCCGAGGCGCGAGGAGCAGTTTCTTTCCGGCCATTTCCTGGCCACCAAGAAGCGGCTCGAGGACCTGATCCATCGCCCCGAGGTTGCCCTCGCGAACGCCGCGCCCCCGACCGTTCATGCGGCCTAGAGCGCATCTCAAAGTGGGCGCCCTTACCTCGGCGAAACCTGGTCGAAACACGACTCCCGTAGCATCGTGAGTCAGCCCGACCGGGACGACCCGGTCCGCTCCCGAAGGTTCGCACCGCTCGGGAACGACCGGGTGAAAAGCCGGGACGACCCGGCATCGAAACGCCAGGTGTCCCGGTCGGAGGGGCAAAGGCGGAGGAGCTTTCATCGATGCCGACGGAAGGAACGAACGAAGCGGACGGACGCCTGGTGGTGAGTGAAACGCTGGGCGGCGGGCGGATGTGGTCGCGGATCGTGCGGCGGAACGAACGGCTGAGGTTGACGGATATCGAGGGTGGCGCCGCGGTGGCCGCGCTCTTCTTCAACGCCAAGGATCCGCTCGAGCGCTACAACATGCCGGATACGCTCAAGGCGCAGCATGTCGCGCGCCTGACGGCCGGGAACGTCCTTTTCTCCGACATGGGGCGGGTGCTTTTTTCCGTCGTCAGGGACGAAGTGGGCTGGCACGACACGATCACGGGTCACCTGACGGCCGCAAGCTCGGTGAAGAAGTTCGGCGTGGGCTCCTACCAGGCGCTCCGCAACGAATTTTTCCGCAACACTCGCGACAATTTCCTGATCGAGCTCGGAAAACACGGCCTCGGGAAGCGCGACCTCCACGCCAACGTGAATTTCTTCGTGAAGGTGGTCGCTCAGCTCGACGGTGCGCTGTCCTTCGTGCCGAACGGGGGCGCCGGGAAGGCGATCGAGCTCCGCGCCGAGATGGACGTGCTCACCGTGCTGTCGGTGACACCGCACCCGCTCGATCCGGCGACCCGCTACGCGCCGAAGTCCGTCACCGTCGTGGTGCGCTCCGGCGCCGCTGCTCCGGGCGACGACCCCTGCCGCTGCTCGTGCCCCGAGAACCAGCGCGGCTTCACCCTCACCGAAGCGTACTTTGCCTGAAGGAGAACGAGCGATGGCATTGAAAGAGAGTCGACTCGACCCCGCCCGCGCTTCGTTCGATCGCGTCGTCGAATCCGGGTGCGGCTTCAGTCACGACGTCCTCCGCGGGCAGACGCTGCGCATCGTCGATCTGGAGGGCAACCAGGCCGTGGACACGTTGTTCTACGACCGGCTCGAGCGCACGAACCGCTACAGCGCGGTCGACACCATCCGCGAGCAGGGGAACGTGTACCTGACGACCGGCACACGGCTCTTCTCGACCGAGGGCGACGTGCTGCTGACGATCGTCGCGGACACCTGCGGGCGCCACGACACGCTCGGTGGGGCGTGCGCCGCCGAGTCCAACCAGGTTCGTTACGCGATCGAGAAGAAGTTCATGCACAACTGCCGCGACACCTTCCTGCTCGAGATCGCCGAGCACCTGGCGCCGATGACCAAGCGCGATATCCCCGCGAACATCAATTTCTTCATGAACGTGCCGCTCACGCCCGAAGGCGGGCTCATGTTCGACGACGGGGTCTCCGCTCCCGGCCGCTACGTGGAGCTCTTGGCGGAGCGGGACGTGACCGTCCTCATCTCGAACTGTCCTCAGCTCAACAACCCCTGCAACGCTTACAACCCGACTCCGGTCCGGATCTTGGTTTGGGACGCCTAGGGTGTTCAAAAAGGTCCTGATCGCCAACCGCGGGGAGATCGCTTGCCGCATCGAGCGCACGCTCGCGCGCCTGGGTGTGCGCTCGGTCGCCGTCTATTCGGAGGCCGATCGCCACGCCCGCCACGTGCTCGACGCGGACGAGAGCGTCTGCATCGGCCCACCGCCGGCCGCGGAGAGCTACCTCGACACCGACGCCATCCTCGACGCCGCCCTGCGCACCGGCGCGGAGGCCGTGCACCCCGGCTACGGCTTCTTGTCTGAGAACGCGGCGTTCGCCGATCAGGTCGAGGCGCGGGGGCTCGCGTTCGTGGGCCCGACGGGCGAACAGATGCGCCGCTTCGGCACCAAGCACGGCGCGCGCGCGCTCGCCCGAGAGCTCGGGGTGCCGCTGCTCCCGGGCACCGATTTGCTCGAGAACGATGCCGACGCCGAGCGCGAGGCCGCGCGCATCGGATTTCCGCTGATGATCAAGAGCACCGCGGGCGGGGGCGGCATCGGGCTCCACGTCTGTCGCGATCTCACCGGCTTTTCGGAGCGGCTGGCGGCGGCGCGCACCCTCGCCGAAAAAAACTTCAAGCACGGCGGCGTCTTCCTCGAGCGCTTCGTGGAGCGCGCCCGCCACGTGGAGGTGCAGCTGTTCGGCGATGGCCGCGGCGAAGTCATCGCGCTGTCGGAGCGCGATTGTTCGGCTCAGCGCCGTCACCAGAAGGTGATCGAGGAGACGCCCGCGCCACGGCTCTCGCCTGAGGTTCGCGCCGCGCTCGCCGAACACGCCGTGCGGCTCGGGCGAGCCGTCGCGTACCGCTCGGCGGGCACGGTGGAGTTCGTGCTCGACGACGACCAGGGAGATTTCTACTTCCTCGAGGTGAACACGCGGCTCCAGGTCGAGCATCCGGTCACGGAGATGATCACCGGCGTGGATCTCGTCGAATGGATGCTGCGCGTGGCGGCGGGCGAGGCGTTCGAGCTCGTGGTGCCGCCCGCGCGTGGTCACGCGATCGAGGCGCGGGTTTACGCCGAGGATCCGGAGCGCGGATTTCGGCCGAGTGCGGGCCTTTTGACCGAAGTTTCGTACCCGGCCGGCGTGCGGGTGGACGGCTGGGTCGAGGCCGGGAGCGAGGTGCCGCCTTACTACGATCCGATGCTGGCGAAGGTGATCGTGCACGGTGAAAACCGGGAGCAGGCGATCGAGAAGCTCGGTCAGGCGCTCGGAGCGACGCGCATCTCCGGGATCGAGACGAACCTCGCCTACTTACGCGCGCTTGCTGCCGCCGACGCCATGCGCGAGGGCCGCGTGGTAACGAGCACGCTCGCTGCATTTCAGCCGGCGACGCGGAGCATCGAGGTGCTGTCGCCCGGCACGCTCACCACCGTTCAGGACTTTCCGGGGCGGCTCGGCTACTGGGCGGTCGGCATCCCACCGTCAGGGCCGATGGACTCGCTGTCGCACCGGCTGGCGAACCGCGCGGTCGGCAACGTCGCCGGCGCGGCGGCGCTCGAGCTCACCGTGTCGGGTCCGACGCTCAAGTTCGCAACCGACGCCGTGATTGCCCTCGCCGGAGCGCGCATGAAGGCGTTGCTCGACGGCACGCCGATCCCCTGGTTTTCGCCGGTCGAGGTGCGGCGCGGGCAGACGCTCGCGATCGGCGCCCTCGAGGGCCCCGGGTGCCGCGCGTACCTCGCCGTTCGGCACGGCTTCGACGTGCCGCTCTACCTCGGCAGTCGTGCCACGTTCACGCTCGGCGGCTTCGGCGGCCACGCGGGGCGGGCGCTGAAGAAGGGTGACGTGCTCCACGTCGCCGCGGGTGGCGACACGGACGGCGAGCCCGAAGCGCTCGAGCCGGGGCTCGTTCCCGAGCTCGCCGCTCGATGGACGATCGGCGTCACGTATGGGCCGCACGGCGCCCCGGATTTTTTCACCCCGGGCGACATCGACACCTTCTTCTCCACCGATTGGGAGGTTCACTACAACTCCGCGCGCACCGGTGTCCGGCTGATCGGACCCAAGCCCACCTGGGCGCGCCCCGACGGCGGTGAAGCCGGGCTCCACCCCTCGAACATCCACGACACCGCGTACGCCGTCGGCACCGTGGATTTCACCGGTGACATGCCGATCCTGCTCGGCCCAGACGGTCCGAGCCTCGGCGGGTTCGTCTGTCCGGCCACGATCGTGAGCGCGGAGCTCTGGAAGCTCGGTCAGCTCCGGCCCGGCGCACGGGTGCGCTTCCAGCCGATCGCGCGAGATCAGGCGGTCGCGCTCGACGCCGGCCAAAAGGCGGCCCTCGCCGCGCGGCGGGCACGGCCGAAGGAGCCGCTCGTCACGCTGGCACCGTCGCGCGCCATCGCTCGTGAGCTCGACGCGACGGTGGAGCGGCCGCGCGTCGTGTACCGGCCGTCGGGCGATCGCTACTTGCTCGTCGAGTACGGCCCGCTCGAACTCGACCTCGGGCTTCGTTTCCGCGTGCACGCGCTCTACGGCTGGCTAGAGCGCGAAAAGCTGCGCGGAGTGGTCGATCTCACGCCCGGCATCCGTTCGCTGCAGGTGCACTACGACCCGGCCGTGCTGTCGCTCGCCGGGCTGCTCGGCGTGCTCGGGCGGGCCGAAAGCGAGCTGCCCGGGCTCGCCGAGCTCCGGGTGCCGACGCGGATCGTGCGCTTGCCGCTGTCGTTCGAGGATCCGGCAACGCTGCTCGCGATCGAAAAGTACGTGCAGAGCGTCCGAAAAGACGCGCCCTGGGCACCGAGCAACCTCGAATTCATTCGCCGCATCAACGGGCTCGACTCGATCGACGACGTGCGGCGCATCGTGTTCGACGCCAGCTACCTCGTGCTCGGACTCGGAGACGTGTACCTGGGTGCACCGGTCGCGACGCCAGTCGATCCGCGCCACCGCCTGGTCACGACCAAGTACAACCCGGCGCGCACCTGGACGCCGGAAAACGCCGTCGGCATCGGCGGCGCGTACCTGTGCATCTACGGCATGGAGGGGCCCGGGGGCTATCAGTTCGTCGGCCGCACGATCCAGATGTACAGTCGCTTCCAGCGGAACCGCTATTTCAGCGAGCGCGAGCCGTGGCTGCTCAGATTTTTCGATCAGATCCGCTTTTACCCGGTCAGCGCCGCGGAACTCCTCGAGATGCGCGCGGCCTTCCTCCACGGCAAGGTACCGCTCGAGATCGGGGAAGAGGAATTCTCGTTCGCGGACTATCAGCGGTTCCTCAGCCGCGAAGCGGCAAGCATCGGCGCGTTCAAGGCGACTCAGCAGGCGGCGTTCGACGCCGAACGGCGGCGCTGGGCCGAAGCGGGCGTGGCCGAGGCGCCGGCCGAGGCGCCGCCCGAGGCCGAGCCGGTGTCGCTTGCTTCGCGCCACCCCGGCGCCGAAGTCGTCGAGAGTCATGTCCACGGCAGCGTGTGGCAGCTCCGCGCGGCGGTGGGAAAGCGCGTCGCGCGCGGTGAGACCCTCGTCGTGCTCGAGTCGATGAAAATGGAGATCGCCATCGAAGCGTCGAGCGACGGCACCGTCGTGGAGATCCTGGTGGCGGAGGGGCGGCCGGTCACGCCGGGTCAACCGCTCGCCGTGGTGAGGCCGACATGACCGAGTTCTCCCTTGAAATAGCCGCGCTCGAGGCCGCCTACGCGAGCGGTAAGACTTCGCCGGAAGCCGTGCTCGAGGAGGTGTACCGGCGCATCGAAGCGCGCGGCCGGGCGCCGATCTGGATCGACATCGTTCCGCGCGACCGCGCCTTCGCCCTGCTTCGCGACGCCGTGTCGCGCCGAGCCGCCGGGGCGCGCCTGCCCCTGTTTGGCATCCCCTTTGCCATCAAAGACAACATCGATCTCGAAGGCATGCCGACCACGGCGGGGTGCCCCGCCTTCAGTTATCGCCCTGCCACGAGCGCCTTCGCTGTCGAGCGCCTGATTGCGGCCGGCGCCATCCCGGTCGGCAAGACGAACCTCGACCAGTTCGCGACCGGGCTCGTCGGCGTGCGCTCCCCCTTCGGCGTCTGCGCCTCCGCGTTCGACGAGCGCCACGTTTCGGGTGGGTCGAGCTCCGGCTCCGCCCTCGCCGTCGCGCACGGCCTCGTCAGCTTCGGGCTAGGCACCGACACGGCCGGCTCGGGCCGCGTCCCGGCCGCGTTCAACAACCTCGTCGGGCTCAAGCCCACGCGCGGGCTCGTCAGCACGCGGGGCGTCGTGCCCGCCTGCCGCGCGCTCGATTGTGTCTCCGTGTTCTCGGGTAGCGTGCCCGACGCCACGCGGGTGCTCGACGTGCTCACCGCGTTCGACGCTCTCGAGCCATTTTCCCGGGAAAAATTGGGGACCCCCGGCGTCGTCGCGCGCGTCGGTGTGCCCGACGCGCCGCTTTCGTTCCCGAACCCCGACTACCGGCGCCTTTTCGACGAGAGCGTCGCGCGGCTCGCCGGGCTCGGTCTGACGGTGACGCCGGTCTCGCTCGCGCCGTTTCTCGCGGCGGCAAAGCTCCTCTACGGCGGACCTTGGGTTGCGGAGCGCTACGCCGCGGTCGGTGAGTTCATCGAGGCGCACGCCGACGACGTGCACCCGGTGGTGAGGGACATCGTGCTCGGGGGCCGCGGCGTCACCGGTCCGGCCGTGTTCAAAGGCGCGTACGACCTTGCCGCTTTTCGACGCGAGACCGAGGCCGTGTTCCGCACCGTGGACGCGTTGCTCCTGCCCACGACCGACCGGCATCCCACCGTCGACGCCGTGCTCAAGAGTCCGATCGACGAAAACTCCCACCTCGGCCGCTACACGAATTTCATGAATCTGCTCGATCTCGCCGGTGTCGCCGTGCCCGCGGGCTTCACCTCGAGCGACCTGCCGTTCGGCATCACGCTGGTCGGCCCCGCCTTTTCCGAAGCGCGTTTGCTTGCTCTGGCCGAGCGGCTTCATCGCGCGATCGGGCCGACGTTCGGCGCGACCAACCTCCCGCTCGCCGACCGCTCGCCGGCACCCGCCGCCGTTGAATCGGGTGACATCCTGCTCGCCGTCGCCGGTGCGCACCTCGGCGGTCAGCCGCTGAATCACGAGCTCACGAGTCGGGATGCCCGTCTGGTGAAAACGACCCGCACCGCGCCGAACTATCGCCTCTACGCCCTCGCCGGAACGGTGCCGCCAAAGCCCGGCGTCGTGCGGAGCCCCGGCTTTTCGGGCCCCGGCATCGAGGTCGAGGTGTGGGCGCTCTCGCCGAGCGCCTTCGGTTCGTTCGTTGCCGGTGTTCCCGCGCCGATGGTGATCGGCACCGTGGACCTCGAAGACGGTTCGAAAGTGAAGGGTTTTTCCTGCGAGCCGTACTCGGTCGAGGGGAGCCGCGAGATCACCGAATTCGGCGGCTGGCGCACCTACCTCGCCCGACGGTAGTTCGCGGGCCTTGCCAAAAGGAGCGGTACTGGGGGGCGACATTCCAATTTGGAATATCGGCGCAGGACGAGTTGCTATAAGTCCCCCGCATGGGTGCTCTCGACGGCCGCAGGATCCTGCTCACCGGCATTTCCCGCGGCGTTGGGCTGGAAACCGCGCGGCTGTTCTTGCGCGAGGGCGCCGAGGTGATCGGTGTCGCCCGCGACCCCGAACGGCTCGATCGGGCACGGCGCGAACTCGACCCCGAGAGCAGGCGGCTCAGCGTGGTGGCGGCGGATCTCACCGACCGCGCGACGCCGGGAAAAGTCCTCGCTGCCGTTCGTGCGCGATTTTCTGCTCTCGACGTGCTCTTCAACAACGCGGGCGTGCAGATCGACGGCGACGTCCAGGGCATCAGTCAGGGAGACGAGGCGGTGTTCGACCAGGCCATGGCGGCGAACCTCCTCGCGCCCTACCGCTTCTGCCGCACTTTCTTGCCGCTGCTGCTCGCAGGCAAGGAGCCGCGCATCGTCAACGTCAGCTCGGGCGCAGGTAACTTCGAGAGCATGAGCATGCTCGGCATCCCGACCTACCGCCTGAGCAAGTGGGCTCTGAACGGCCTCACGATGCTTCTTGCCACCGAACTCGCCGGCAAGGTCGCAGTGAACGCCTTCGACCCTGGGTGGGTGAAGACCGATCTCGGCGGGCCCCGCGCTCCAGGCATGCCGGTCGATTCCGCCAAGGGCGCGCTCGCCCTCGTCACCATGCCTTTCGATCAAACGGGGAAGTTCTGGAAAGACGGCGCGGAGATCCCGTTCTAGAGCGCGTCTCACTAACTCCTGAACAGGGCGGCGCTCTAGCCACGAGCGTATTTCAGAACCAGCGCTAGAATGTCGGAGAGTGGGTGCTGTGCCTCTGGTCAACCGGGCGCTCGCCGCGGCGTTCAGTGCGTTCGTGGTGATTGCGCTCGCTCTCGTTCGGCCCGCCTTCGCAGCGAACCCGGAGAAGGGAGACGACACAAGGCTCGAGCGCTCTTGGTACGGTTGGCAGGTCCTGGCCGTCGACGGCGTTGCCGCGGGTCTCTTTGCGACGGCAGCCGCCACCGATAGTCGTCCGGTGTTGAACACCGGGATTGTCGTCTATGCGCTCAGCGCCCCGGTCGTGCACGGAGTTCACCTGCGACCCTGGCCGGCGGTTGGCAGTCTCGCCCTGCGACTCGTTGTCCCCGCGTTCTTCGGGTTCATGGGGGCTGCATCGGTCTCGTGCACTCGCGAGTATGCGGATGAACCGGAAGGGGAGGAGTGCATCGACCGGCAGAATCGGCGTGCGATCGGGGGTCTCATCGCGGGTGCCGCCGTCGCGACCGGCATTGACGCGAGTCTGATCGCGTTCGAGCTCCGCCCCGTCGCCCCGCCCAGGAGCGAACGCGCGCTCCTGCCGGCTTCCGTTACCGTTGCCCCCATTCTCGACGCGCGCACGTTGGGAGTCGCTGCTCGCGCGACATTCTAGTGACGGGTTCGCGATCTGCTCATCCCAGCGACGGGCGGAGTGGTGTAAGGAGGTCCCATGTACGACCTACTGTTGATGATCCACTTCATCGGGCTCGCGATGGGCGTCGGGACGAGCTTTGCCATGATGACGCTCGGTCGCGTGGCGCAGTCACTCGAGCCGGCCGAACGGGCGACGTTCTTCGGCCGCGTTGGCGGGCTCGCCAAGAACGGCTCGATCGGGCTTGCCCTGCTGATCGCCTCCGGCATCGGCATGTTGTTCGATCGTGGCGTTTCGGTGATGTTCAAGATCGGCGGCGGCGCCTTCCACGCCAAGCTCGCGCTGGTCGTGATCCTCTCCGGCTGCCTCGGCTACTCGCAGGTGCTCCGCAAGCGCATGCGCGAAGGCAAAGACCCCGCGCGCGCCGCCGCCACCCTCCCGAAGCTCGGCCAATTCATGCTCCTCCTCGGCGTCTCCATCGTCATCAGCGCCGTCGCCGCGTTCCACTAGGCGCGAGCCAAAAACGCCCCAGACGCCCGCTCGCGCGCAAGCGCGCGAGCTCGAGGGAGCCGCCGCGTTCCACTGACCCAAGCGTCGCCAAACGCCCCGCCCGCGCACTAGCGGGCAACGATCAGTCCAAAGCCAAACGCTTCTGGTCACCCGCTCGCGCGCAAGCGCGCGAGCTCTAGGCTGACCGGCGAAAGGTAGGCCCGAGGCCTACCTTTCGCGACTCGCTACTCCATTGCTGTGAGGCGCGCGGCAGGTATCCTGAATAGTCGGGGAAGCGCGCCTCCCCGCCGATGCCGATCGAACGCCCGTCGCCCACTCCCGACCCGGGGCTCCCCCGTGGGGGCAACCGGTGCAGGCCGCGTATCGCCGTCATTCTCGACAATATCGATCACCTGAGCGGCGGCTACGAGCCGCAACTCCGCGCGGCGTTCGACTCGTCGTGCCGTGATCGCGACATCGACCTCATGGTCGTCGTCGGCCGAGCGCTCGATCATCCCTTACCGTCCACCGTTGCCCAGAACCGCCTCTACGATCTGCTCGACGCGTCGTCGGCGGACGGCGTGATCTTCGTTTCATCGGGGCTCTTGTCGTTCTCGGGGCCGGAGCGGATCGTCCGCATGCACGAACGCCTTTCGCCCCGCGCTGCGTGCAGCATCGGGGTCGAGGTACCCGGCATCGCCAGCGTGGTGGTCGACAATCGGCCCGGCATGGACGCCCTGCTCGAGCACGTGATCGCGGGGCACGGCCGGCGGCGGCTCGCGTTCATCGCCGGCCCGCCCAAGAACCCGGACGCGGAAGCGCGCTTCGCCGCCTACCGCGACGCGCTGACGCGCCACGGTATCGAGTTCGACCCCGACCTCGTCGTGTCCGGCAACTTCCACACGCCGACCGCCTCGCGCGCGAGTCTGGAGCTCCTGCGGCGGAACATTCCCTTCGACGCACTGATTGCCGCCAACGACGCGATGGCGCTGGCCGCGATGGACGCGCTCAAGGCGGACGGGCTGCGCATTCCTCGCGACGTGGTCGTGACCGGCTTCGACGATCTCGTTCACGCGCGCCTGGCGAGCCCCCCGCTCACGACCGTCAGGCAGCCGCTCGAGCGTCTGGGGCTCGAGGCGGTGCGCCTGATCGCCGACCAACTCGCGGGCAAGGAGGTCCCTCCGCGGGTCGAGCTGCCGGTGGAATTCGTGCCGCGCGAGTCGTGCGGGTGCAGCACGCGCTGGATGGGGCGAGCCCCGTCGGGTGCCTACCCTGCCGTGCACACGACCTTCATCAGGTCCGTGTCGAGCGACGAGCGGAGCCGCCTGTTCGACGAGGTAGGTCGCGTGTCGCTCGATCCGCGCGGCGCGAGTGCGCCCTGGATCGGCCGGCTGATCGAGGCGCTCGAGGTGGAGCTCGCCGGGACGACCGGCGAGTTTCTCAGCGTGCTCGAAGAAGTGCTCGACCGAGTGGGCGACGGGCACGACGGCTTCGAGCGCCTCGGGCGCGCCCTCGACGCGATGCGCTCCGGCATTACCCGCCGCGATCTCGCGCCGCTCTGGCTCACCGCGCGCGCCGCCCTCGACGCCGCGACGGCGCGGGCCCACGCGCGCCAGCGGCTGGAAGTGGACGTCGTGTTCCAGGACGTGATGCGGAGCGGCGAACGGCTGTCCACCGGTTCGCTCGACCCGACCCGCCTGAACAACGTCATCGCCGAGGAGACGCTGGCGATGGGGCACCGCAATGCGGTCGTCTCGGTGTACGGCAGCGAGGGGACGACGCTAAAGCCCCTGATCTGGCTCCACGAGGGCAAGGTGAAGACGCCGTCCGTCACGGAGTTCGCCCCGAGCGAGCTCGTCTTGCCCGAGGCGTGTGATCGACGCCGGACCTGGTTCGTGCACGCGCTCACCTTCCAGACCGAGCAGCTCGGCGTGGTGGCGTTCGAGATCGGCCCCGCCTCGGTCACCTTCGAGATGCTGCGCGGTCAGATCAGCACGGCGCTCAAGACGGCCGCGCTCCATCGCGAAATCGTGGAGACGACGGCCATGCACGAGCGGAGCGTGCAGGAGCGGCTGGCCACGGTCGAACGCATGGCGTCGCTCAGCGTGCTGGCCGGTGGTGTGGCGCACGATCTCAACAATGCCCTCGGGCCGCTCGTGATGTTGCCGGACGTGATCCTCGGTCAGCTCGAAGACCTGCGGAAGGGGCAGTTGAAGGACGATCACGATCTCCGGCTCGACGTGAACACGATCAAGTCGAGCGCCACACGCGCCGCGCAGACGATCAAGGATCTTTTGATGATCGGCCGCCCGGGAGCGACGGCGAAGGAACCCCTCGATCTCAACGAAGCGGTCGTTCACTGCATGTCGACCGAGCCGCTCAGGTTCCTGAAGAACGGCGCGTCCCAGCTCAGGGTGACCCTCGACCTCGACCGCGGCCCGCTGACCATCTCGGCCTCGGAGCCGCACATCGTGCGGGCGCTCACCAACCTGGTTCGCAACGCGGCCGAGGCGATCGCCGGCAGCGGCGAGATCCGCGTGTCGACCGCCTCGGTGCGCCTGGCGGACGCGATCGTGAGCCACGAGGCGATCCCACCGGGCGAGTACTGCGTCGTTCGCGTAGCCGACAACGGGCAGGGGATCTCACCCGAGGACATCGCGCGCATCTTCCAGCCGTTCTTCAGTCGCAAGGCGCGCTCCGACACCAGCGGCAGCGGGCTCGGTCTCGCCATCGTTCACGGCGTGGTGAAGGAGCACGGCGGGTACGTGACGGTCGAGAGCCGGCTGGGGAAGGGGACACTGTTCACGTTGTATTTCCGCCGCACCCGCGCTCCTCTGGGTCAAGAGCGCGAGGCCCCGCCGACCGCCGGTGGCTCGGCGCGCATCCTCCTGGTCGATGACGAGCCCACGCAGCTTCATTCCGCGCGGCGGTTGCTCTGTCAGCTCGGCTACGAGGTGGACACGCTCGAAAGCGGAGAGGAGGCCTTCCGCATCTTCTCCGACGCGCGGCGCTCCGCGAACCTCGGCGAGCCCGGGGCCGGCACCCCGTACGACCTCGTGATCCTCGACTACGCGCTGAACGAAGCGCGGAACGGTCTCGAGACGCTCGAGCGGATTCGCACGCTGTACCCGCGCCAGCGCGGCATCATGGTGAGCGGCCACGGCCGCGCCGAGCACGAGGGCCGCGCGCTCGCTCGTGTGCCGTGGCTGCCGAAGCCGTACAGCGCCGACGCACTCGCCGGCATCGTGCGGCGAACGCTGGACATGCCCGTCGGCTGAGACGCTGGGGGGTCGTGAGAAGCGCTTCTAGCGGACGATGACCGGGGGCACCGGCACGGCGTCTTCCTTTTGCACGCACGCCGAGAGGTCGAACAGGATGAACTCGAGCGCCTTCTCCTGCGGCGTGAGGTCGCTCGTCGTGCAGCCTTCGGGGAAGGGGGTGCCCTGGTCCGAAAAATCGCTGCCGGCGCCGGCGGTGACGTGCAGATCGGTGTGCACGAGCCGGCCGCAAAGGGCCGCTTCGTTCTCCGCTTCCTCGACCGGCGTGTTGATCGTCATGTACTGAACGGCGGTGGGGCTGTCGGTGTAGACCCAGCGCTGAGCGAGCGGCACCTTCGCTTCCTGCGCCGACTGCTGGGCCGCCAGAATGCTGAGCTCGCCGCGCGTGGGCGAGGCGTCGACCGCGACCAGCCAGTCGGCGAACGCTTCTCCCTTCGGGAAACCGGTTTCGACCGCGAACGTGAACGGGGACGGGAAATCGTCGCCCGAGCTGAAGGTCCCGACCTGCTCCCACGCGTTGTCGCTCTTCACCAGCCAGCGAAAGTGCATGTGGTCGAACAGGATGCGGCCGCCGGCGTCGCCGTACGCCTTCATCGTCTCGATGTAGTCGAGCTTCTCGTCGTCGCAGGAGTGACCTTCGCACGAGAGGATCACCATGTCGTAGGTCATCAGCCGGGCAAGGTCGCCGTAGAGCGTGGTGGCGGCCCGCGAGAAGCTCGCGCCGCCGAGCGCGTCGTTGAAGCGGTTGGCGCCGGTGAGGTTCGAGTCGCCGTGCGGGCAGCCGTAGTAGAGGTTCACCCGGCCGTCGCCGGCCTCGGTCGTGAACTCGCCGTCGTCGATGCCGATCTTGCGGAGCAGGCACTCGAGCGCGTCCGAATGCCCGGTCGAGAGCGCGATCTTCGGTAGATGTCCTTCGCTCTGGTTTCTCGGCAGGCGCGTGAGCTCGGGATCGGTGAGCTCGTTGTTCTCGCAGGCGGTGACGCTCGGGATGGTGACGACGCGGCGCCACTTTCCGACCTCGATCACGAGCGGCACGTTCGCGCCGCCCGGCACGTCCTCGAGCACGAAGTGGCCCGTCGCGTCGGTCACCGCCACGGCGAGCGCGCGGGCTTCGCGGCCGGCGCACTGTTCGCACGACGCGCCCTCGGTGATCGACGGCAGATCGTTGGCATCGACCGGGACGTAAACGACCACGTTGTAGAGGGGCACCTTGCCTGCCGGGTCGTAGACGAAGCCGCTCAGCGTACCGCTCACGCCGTTGGTGCCGCAGGTCGCGACGCCGCCGCCCGTCCCGCCGACGTCGAGCGTGCCGCCGCTACCGCCGACGCCGCTGCCGCCCGTCCCCCCGCTGGCGTTGATGGTGCCGCCGCTGCCGCCGGAATCGAGCCCGTTGCCGTCCGTCGGCGCGCTGCTCGCCGAGCATCCGAAAAGCCACAGCGCCGCGGTGAACGGACCGAGGGGCGGCAAAAAGGGCGCGAAAGGACTCGGGATTTTGGCTCGCATCATCGCTCTCCGCTGCCTTATGCAGGAGCAGCGGAGAACGATCGCGAGCTTTCGCCCTCACGGCGTCCGGCGGGTCTCGCCGAGCGGCCCGTGCCGGAGCTCAGTTCACGGTGACGCTGTAGGAGTTCGTCACCATGTTCTGGTTGCCCTCCCAGATCTCGAAGCCGGCCTGAATGCCGAGCAGGTAGGCCGAGGCGGTGGCGTAGCCGCGCGTCACGGCGTCCGAGAAGAAGGGCTTCAGGTCGAGGCCGGTGACGGTGTTGACGCTGGGCACGCGGACGTAGCTCACGGTCGAGAACCCGTCGTGGCTGCCGTACCAAACTTCCCAGGTGGCGCTCGCGATCGTCACCGTGCCCACCATCGAGCCGATCGGCGTGGTGTCGCGCTTGTAGAGCCAGATCATGAGCTCGAGCGTGCCGCCGGTGTTCGCGGGGCGCGCGCTCGAGTTGTGGATCCAGATGTCGTACGACGCGTTGTAGCGACCTGCGCTCGCCGGCGCCGTGAACGTCCAATCCGACGGCGCCGACGTGATGGCCGAGAGCTGGCGGGCGCTGGTGTAACCGCCGTACATCTGGCCGTCCACGTGCCAGCCGTACACGATCGACGGGTACGAGCCGGGCGGACCGCCCGCGGCGATGTTCGCGTTCACCTGGCTGACGGTGAAGCCGGCCTTGTTGGCGTTGTCCCACGCGGCCTGGATGCAGTGCGTTGCGCCGCCGTAGGCGTTGTTCTGCACCATGTACCGGCTACCGAGGTTGATCTTCGCGTAGTTGTCGCCGCACAGCGTCTGGCCGTACGGCATCAGGGTGCCGCCGACGGGCGGCGAGCCGTCCGTGATCGGCGTGACGCTCTCGATGCAGAAGTCGTAGTGGGCGGCCACGTCGGCGCCGACGACCTGGACCTGCATGTCGAAGATGTTCGCCGGATCGGCGGCCATGCCCGCGTTCGGATCCGTGGTCCAGGTTTCGGGCACCAGGGCCTGCGCGATCGGCACGTCGTACGGCGTGCCCGTGCCGGCGCCGGGGAACTGGATGAAGGGCGCCGCGCCGACCTGCGGGGCCGCGCTGGTGAAGCCGATGCGGATCGGCAGGCCACCGGTGTCACCCGTGATGTTCACGCGGAAGCCCGTAACGCCGTTCATGGTGGCGTTGTACGAGCCCTTCACCGACGTTCCGGCGCCGCCCATATCGCCCGTTTCGTTCAACCCGAGCGCGATGCCGGCGCCCCAGGCGGCGTACGTCGTGTCGACGATGGTGTCGCCGCTCAGGCACATGCCGCCGCCCGCGCGGTAGGGCACCGCGCCGTCGACGCAGTCCGATGTAGCGACGCCGTCGTCGTAGCAGTACCAGGGGCCCTGGATCGCACGCTCGTTGCACTTCGCCCAGACGAAGCCTTCGGCGTCGATCGGGAGCATCGTCAGGTCGGTGTTGGAGCAGACGATCTCGGCGGCGCCGGCCGTGCCCCCGCTGCCTGCGGTCGCCCCTGCTCCAGCCGTGCCACCCGCGCCACCGACGCCGCCGACGCCGCCGGTCGGCGTACCGCCGGTACCGCCCGTGGGCGTGCCGCCCGCGCCGCCCGTGGGTGTACCGCCCGTGCCGCCCGTGGGCGTACCGCCCGTGCCGCCCGTGGGCGTACCGCCTGTGCCGCCCGTCGGCATACCTGCTGCGCTGCCGCCATTGCCGGCGTTGCCGCTCGTTGCGCCGTTGCCTTCACCAGCATCCTCGTCGTCGTCGCTGCCGTTGGCCGGCGCGCAAGCATAGATGGCTGAAGTGGTGAGAAGGGCGAAGCAAGCAGCTAAGGATCGTCGCATGGGAGGAGCCTCCATAATGAGCGCGGGGAGCCGCCACTCGGTGCGCTCTGTACTGACCGTAAGCGTAGCACGAGATTTGGGCCGAATGGGGGACCGGTTCCAGGTCACGCCACCCCCCCGGTTCCCTGCCTGGTCGGAAGGGGCTCGAGGTACACCCGTTCGAATGGTGGGCTGAGAGGCCCTAGTCCCGGAGGTAGTGGCAGGTGTACCCGCCGGGGTGCTTCTCGAGATAGTCTTGGTGATAGTCCTCGGCCGGGGTGAAGGGGCCGGCGTTCGCGATCTCGGTCACGATCGGCCGCTTCCACTTCCCACTATCGTTGAGGCGCTTCTTCACCGCTTCGGCCGCTTTCCGCTGTTCTTCCGAGCTCACGAAAATCGCCGAGCGGTACTGGGTCCCCACGTCGTTCCCCTGGCGGTTCGCGGTCGTCGGGTCGTGCATGCGGAAGAACCACTTCTCGAGCAACTCCGAGTACGAAAGCTTCTTCGGATCGAACACGACACGGATCGCCTCGGCGTGGCCCGTGCGGCCGGTTTTCACGTCCTCGTAGGTCGGGCGCTGGGTGGAGCCGCCCGCGTAGCCGACCTCGGTTTCGATCACGCCCGGCACCTTGCGCAGGATCTCCTCCATGCCCCAGAAACAGCCGCCGGCGAGCACCGCGGTTTCGAGCGTCGTCTCGCAGCCGGCCTTTTCGCCGGCCACGGGCGCAGCGCACGAATTGTCGGTGTCGGCCGCCGGGGTCGTGCCGCCCGAGACGAGCGCCTGGTACTCCCCGTAGCCTTCCGCGGCGAGCTTGCTCTCGGGGATGAAGCGGAGAGAGGCCGAGTTGATGCAGTAGCGGAGACCGGTCGGCGCCGGCCCGTCTTCGAACAGGTGTCCGAGATGGGAATCGCCCGCCTTCGAACGCACCTCCACGCGCGTCATGCCGAGCGAACGATCGCTCTTGTTGACGATGCGCCCGCTGTCCACCGGCCTGACGAAGCTCGGCCAGCCGGTGCCGGAGTCGAACTTGTCGCGCGAGCTGAAGAGCGGCTCGCCGGTCACGATGTCCACGTAGAGCCCGGGGTCGTGGTTGTCCCAGTAGCGGTTCTGGAACGGGGGCTCGGTGGCTTCGTGCTGCGTCACCTCGTACTCGAGGCGCGAGAGCTTCGACTTGAGTTCGGTGTCCGAAGGTTTCGAAAAAACGCGCTGCGACATCTTGGGCGTCTCCAGGTTAGCGTGCCCGCCCGCGGGCGGTGGGGCGGTCGTTGCCGAGGTGGCGGCCGGGTCGCCGGAAGGCGAGGACCTCCGGGCGCAGCCAGCCGCGGATAGAACGACGAGCGCGGCGAGGGCGACCAGCCTGTAGGACCCCGGCCAATGGGAGCGATGCATCGCTGAAACTCCTGCCTTCACGTGCCTCTGATATCCCCGTCCTCGAGCTTACGCTCGTGCATCCCCCGCGGTTACGCCCCCGGCATGTTCTTCTGACGCTGAAATCGGGCTCGCGGCGCCGAGTGCTCGGCTCCTCCCGCCGATGTAGATAGACGGCCGCGTTCCTTGGACCCCCTTACCCTGCCGTTCACCGTCCTTCCCTTTGGCGTATCGCGCGGGGCGTCGAGGAGCGCGTGCGCGGTCGCAGCGTTCATCGCGCTCGCCCTGGGCGCGTGCGCCGATGCCAACCCCCTCGTCAGCTCCGAGCCGCCCGTGGCGACGCCCGGGCCGTTCGATCTTCGCGTGGTCGGAAACCGGATCGAGAACGAGGCGGGCGAAACGATCGTGCTTCGCGGTGTGAATCGATCGGGCACCGAGTACCAGTGCACCAAGGACTTCGGCGACGACATGGTGCGCTATTTCGACGGACCGTCCGACGACGCGTCGATCGCGGCGATCGCGAGCTGGCCCAACGTGAACGCCGTCCGCGTTCCGCTGAACGAGCACTGCTGGCTCGGCGTGGACGGCGTGCCCGCCCTCGGGACGCGCGACGGTTACCGCCAGGCGATCATCGACTACGTCGGGCGCCTCCACGCGCACGGGCTGACGCCGATCCTCGAGCTTCACTGGGTGGGCGCCGGCTCGCTGCCGGCCGATCGCCTGCAGCCGCTGCCGGATGCGGAGCACGCCGAGGCGTTCTGGCGCAGCGTCGCCTCGACGTTCAAGGCCGATCCGAAGGTGATTTTCGAGCCGTTCAACGAGCCGTACCCGAACGGCAACTCGGCGAGCGAGCTCGCCTGGCAGGCGTATCGTGACGGTGGCATCCAGATCGTGGGCGCGCGCCGCGGCGAGGCGACGACCGGCGAAGACTATCGCGCGGTGGGCATGCAAGCGCTGGTCGATGCGATCCGCAGCACGGGAGCGCGGCAGCTGATCCTCGTCGGCGGTATCCAGTATTCGAACAACCTCGAGCACTGGCTCACCTACCGGCCCTACGATCCGGTGGGAAACCTTGCCGCCGCCTGGCACGTCTACAACAAGAACGAGTGCAACCACGCCGCGTGCTGGGACGCGCAGGCCGCGCCGGTCGCCGCAGAAGTGCCGCTCGTCGCCACCGAGTTCGGGCAAGACGACTGCGCCGACACGATGGTCGGGCCGTTCCTCGACTGGCTCGACGGGGTCGGTGCCGGCTACCTCGCCTGGAGCTGGAACGCGTACGGTCCCTGTCGTCCCGCGGGCAGCATGCCGCGCGGGAGCCCGTGGTCGCTGATCACCGACTACACCGCGGCGGCGCCGAACAGCGGCTACGCCCAGGCCTATTTCGACCACCTCAGTTCGGCGAAATAGCGCTCGCCACGCGGTCGCTCTCGGGCTTCACCTGGTCCATGCGGAACCAGTTCGGGAAGATGGTGTCCCGCGTCCCACGAAACTTGCGATAGCTCCGCGCGCGCAGCCGAGCGTAATCGCCGTGACGATCCATCGTGTGGCAGCTGATGCCGGTGCCGTACGCCGCGAAGAGCGAGTAGTCCCCCGGCCAGTCGCGGCAGTGCGTGGTGCTCCAGCGCTTGGCTCTGACGAGCAGCATGGCGCCCGCGTCGAAGCAACGGCGGAGCTCCGGGTAATCGAGCCCGATCACCTTCACCGCGAGCTCGTCGTCCGACAGCCGCGCGAGATCCCACGGGACTGCCGTGCGCAGCACGCCGGGTTGAATGTCCATCAAGCACAGTTCGCCCGCGGGACCGCGCGTGCGTCCGGTTTGAATGTCTTCGCGCAGGCCGGTGCTCCAACCCGACGCGGCCAACATCGCGCGCGCGAGATCGGTGGGTCCTTCACTCCAACCGGCGCCGGCGTAGAGCGCCGCGTCGGCGAGCGCCTCGGCAACGACGGCGAGCCTGCGAGCTCCCGCTTCACGGCTTTCGAAGCGCACCCACGCGCCGACCTTTTCTTCCCAGCGCGGTGGCTTGCAGAGGACGCTCGGTTCCGCGCACACCGGCGCAAGCTCGCACGTTGCTGCCGTCGCGTCGGTGCCGCAGGCGGGCACGACCTCGAGGGAATGCACGGTTCTACCGGGAGAAAAGCTCGAAAGTGCGAGCGACAAGACGTAAGAGCCGAGCGAGGTCACGAATCCTTTGAGCCTCCCCTACCGACAGGCGTTCTGACAGTGGGGCTTTTATTAGGTCATGCGCCA
>Ga0315912_10001450_pt1 | contig 29047 bp, 29 predicted proteins | sample VfabasoilMG_FD_204469 | JGI IMG/M metagenome (GOLD analysis project Ga0315912, IMG submission 204469) | Garden soil microbial communities collected in Santa Monica, California, United States - V. faba soil | ecosystem: Environmental > Terrestrial > Soil > Garden | place: USA: California...
CGAGACCTCCAGTTCGCGCGCGATCTGGCGGAAGCCGGAGCAGCCGAGCAGCCGTTGGGCGACCGTGAGCAGCAGCTCGGGGCGCTTGAGCCAATAGCTGGCGCGGAAGGTCTGCTCGGAGAAGTGTCGCCGGCAGTGGCGACACTGGTAACGCTGGATGCGGCCGAGGGTGGAGCGGGTAGAGAAGTACCCGTCGCGGACCCAGCGCCACGAATGCGTTGGGCCGGTGTGGAATGGACACTCCGGGTTGGGGCAGTGCGGAGGAGCCGCGGGGGTAGAAGGGGTGGTCATGCCCCGCTATCGCTGCAAGCCTCGGACCGTCCGCAATATTCCGAGCACAACTCAAGCACTGACCTCGCGGTGAGCCGGAGACCGGCTCACGCGCGGATCGCTGCTGGAAGACGTGGCCGACCTCCCCGCTACGACTTGGCGAGGTTCCGCAGCACGGTCTGGAGGATGCCGCCATTCCGGTAGTAGTCCACGTCCACCGGCGTGTCGAGCCTGGCGATGGCCGTGAACTCCAGCACCGAACCGTCCTCGCGTGTGGCGCGCAGCTTCACCTTCTGGCGCGGCTTCAGTTCCCCGGTGAGGCCCGAGACATCGAACGTCTCGCGACCCGTGAGGCCCAGCGACTCCGCCGTCTGTCCCGGCTCGTAGACCATCGGCAGCACGCCCATGCCCACGAGGTTGCTGCGGTGGATGCGCTCGAAGGTCTCGGCCAGCACCGCGCGCACGCCGAGCATGAGCGTGCCCTTCGCGGCCCAGTCGCGTGAGCTGCCGGTGCCGTACTCCTTGCCGGCCAGCACCACGAGCGGCGTGCCCGCCGCCTGGTAGCGAGCGCTGGCGTCGTAGACGGCCATCTGCTCGCCGCTCGGCAGGTGCACCGTGATGTTGCCCTCGCTGCCCGGCACGAGCAGGTTCTTGAGCCGGATGTTCGCGAACGTGCCGCGCACCATGACCTGGTCATGGCCGCGGCGCGATCCGTAGCTGTTGAAGTCGCGTTTCTCGACACCGTGTTCCTGCAGCCAGCGGCCCGCCGGGCTCGCCAGCGCGATGTCGCCCGCCGGCGAGATGTGGTCGGTGGTGACGGAGTCGCCGACCATGACCAGGCAGCGTGCGCCACGGATGTCGCTCAGCGGCACGGGCTGGGGCGTGAGGCCCTGGAAGAACGGCGGCTCGTGGATGTAGGTGCTCGCGGCGTCCCACTCGTAGCGTTCGCCGCCGGCGACCGGGATCTCGTTCCAGCGCGGATTGCCGTCGAACACGTTGCCGTAGCTCTTGGCGAACATGGACGGGTCGAGGCTCGACGCGATGGCGTCGGCGATCTCCTTCTGCGTCGGCCAGATGTCGCGCAGGTAGACAGGCTTGCCGTCGCGGCCGGCACCGAGTGAGTCGCGCTCGAAGTCGAAGTCCACGGTGCCGGCGAGTGCGTACGCCACCACCAGCGGCGGCGACGCAAGGTAGTTCGCGCGCGTGAGCGGATTCACGCGGCCCTCGAAGTTGCGATTGCCCGAGAGCACCGCAGCGGCGACGAGCTTGCCGTCTTCCACGGCCTTCGCGACCGGTTCGGGCAGCGGACCGGAATTGCCGATGCACGAGGTGCACCCATAGCCCACGACGTGGAACCCGAGTGACTCGAGACTCTTCATGGTTCCCGACTTCCTGAGGTACTCGGTCACCACCTTCGAGCCCGGCGCGAGACTGGTCTTCACATGCGACTTCACGGTGAGACCTCGCTCCGAAGCCTTCTGGGCCAGCAGCCCGGCGCCCAGCATGACGGACGGGTTGCTGGTGTTCGTGCACGAGGTGATCGCGGCGATCACCACCGCACCGTGCGCGATCGGCTCGCCACCATTCCCGGCCACGCGCGCGGTGCGGGGCAGGTCGTCCTCGGCGAGGCCGTAGCCCCGTTCTTTCACCGGCGCCGTGAGCCCCTTCCGGAAGCTGGTCTTCACGTCGCGCAGCGCGACGCGATCCTGTGGCCGCTTGGGGCCGGCCACACTGGCTTCCACCGAGCCCAAGTCCAGCTCGAGCGTGTCGCTGAACGACGGGTCCGGTGTGTCGTCGGTGCGGAACAGGCCCTGGGCACGGCAATAGGCCTCGGTGAGCTTCGCGGCCTCGGCGCGGTTGGTGCGCTCGAGGTAGCGAAGGGTCTCGGCGTCCACCGGGAAGAATCCCACCGTGGCGCCGAACTCGGGCGCCATGTTCGCAATCGTCGCGCGGTCCGGCAGCGACATCGCGGACAAGCCGGGTCCGTGGAACTCGACGAACTTGTCCACCACACCCTTCTTGCGGAGCATCTGCGTCACCGTGAGCACCAGGTCGGTGGCGGTCACGCCGTCGCGCAGGCGGCCGAACAGCTTGAAGCCCACGACCTGGGGCGTGAGCAGGTAGAGCGGCTGGCCGAGCATCACCGCCTCGGCCTCGATGCCCCCCACGCCCCAGCCGACCACACCGAGGCCGTTGATCATGGTGGTGTGCGAATCCGTGCCCACGAGCGTGTCCGGGTAGGCCACGCGCACACCGCCGTCCTCGGAGGTGAGCGTCACACCCGCGAGGTACTCGAGGTTCACCTGGTGCACGATGCCGGTGGCGGGCGGCACGACGCGGAAGTTCGAGAACGCCTTCTGCCCCCAGCGCAGGAACTCGTAGCGTTCCTTGTTCCGCTGGAACTCGATCTCGGCGTTCTTCTCGAGCGCGATGGCCGAGCCGAACAGGTCCACCTGCACGGAGTGGTCGATGACCAGGTCCACGGGCACCAGCGGGTTGATGCGCTTGGGGTCGGCGCCCATGCGCTGCACGGCCTCGCGCATGGCGGCGAGGTCCACCACGCAGGGCACGCCGGTGAAGTCCTGGAGGATCACGCGTGCGGGCTTGAAGGGCAGCTCCACGGGCTCGACCCCGGTGGCCTGCCAGCGCGCGAGGCGGCGCACGTCATCCTGCGTGACCTGGTAGTCGTCACAGTGCCGCAGCGCGGCCTCGAGCAGCACGCGGATCGAGAACGGGAGCCGGTGGAGTTCCACACCGAGCTGCGAGGCGAGCGCGTCCAGACGATAGATGTGGACGGTGCCGGCGGGCGTGGCGAGCGGCTGGCGAACGCCGAAGGCGTCGCGGAGTGGAGCGTTCATGACGCGTCCTTTCCGGTTGCGGCGGCACACAGGGCCGCCGGGAAGACGGGGAGGCGCACAGGGCCCCCGGTGAACGGCTACATCCTAGGATATCGGCTGGCGGCGCGCAGCAACTGAGCCCACGAGCCAGCCGGCGGCCCCGCCCGGAGGAGGCCGCGGCCGCGGAGGTCCATGGGAGCAATGGCCTTTGGAGCGGGGTAGCATGCACAGCCGTGGCCGCCCGGTCGCGGCCCACCTTGGCCTGGGGGTGTCTCATGCACCGGAACCTGATCCGCTGGCTGGGATTCTCGATCCCCACCGTGATCCTGATCACGATGGTGCACGTTGCCCGCGATCCGCGGCCCGGAGAAGCGCTGGACGGCGTGGTGTCGGGGCTGTGGTTCACGCTTCCCTTCGTGGCCGCCTCGTGGCTGCGCTCGCGATTCGAACCCGCCCGTGCTGCCGAGCGATTGCGCGCGCCCATCTGGGAGTTCGCGTTCGGTCTGCTCGCGGCGGGTGTCGCCTGGACCCTGCTCTGGCTCGGCTGGTCCTTCCCCGAAACACGTGGGCTTCGCGACCAGGCGTTCCTCTTGAACAGCATCGTCACCGGAGCCGCAGGGCTGATGCTGCCCACAGCGGGCCGGCGTCTTCCGCCGGATCGAGAGGACTCGGGCGTGCCCGAGGTGGCGGGCATCGTCTGACCGCGCGGCGCGCATGCGCCATTCGCTCGCTTCACGGAGATGGCGACGCAGCCGAGCGCACGCTAGGGTTGCGCCTCGCCGAACGGCGATACGACTCCACGTGGAGGTGCCCGCGATGTACCTGATGCTCAAGCTCGTGCACATCGCGTCGGTGGTGGCGTTCCTCGGGAACATCACCACCGGACTGTTCTGGCACGCACACGCCGCGCGCACTCGCGATCCGCGCCTGCTGTTCCACACCATGGACGGTATCATCCGCAGCGATCGCTGGTTCACGCTGCCGGGTGTGTTGCTCATCATCGTGAGCGGCGTCGGGGCCGCCATGCTCGGGGGCTACCCGCTGCTGCGCACGCCATGGATCACCATCTCACTCGCGCTGTTCAGTGTCTCCGGCGTGCTGTTCGGCGTTCGCGTCGCACCGCTCCAGAACCAGCTGCGCGAGATGGCACGGCTCGGCCTCGAGTCCGGGACGTTCGACCATGTCCGCTACCAAGCGCTCGCCCGCCGCTGGGAGGCCTGGGGACTGGCGGCGCTGATCACACCGCTGCTGGCCATGGTGCTGATGGTGCTCAAACCCTGGGCGTGAGCCCGACTCGAACCACGACCCACTCTTCCCCTCGTCACCCCGCGCCATCGTCCCAAGGAGGTTTGATGAAGCCCCTGTCGCGGAACCTGTCCCTGGTCGCACTCGCCGCGTCGGCCCTGATCGCGCTGGCGCCCCGGGGCCACGCCCAGGGCTACGACCCCAGCGCCCAGATCGCAACCCAGAGGACCGCGATGCGATCTCTCGCGAGGATGGACGGCACCTGGCGCGGCAAAGCCCGCATCCAGGGCATGGACGGGAAGTGGAAGGAGATCACGCAGACGGAGCGTGTGGGCAACACCCTCGACAGCACGCTCAAGCTGGTGGAGGGGCGAGGCTACGACGAGACGGGCAAGCTCGCGTTCCACGCCGTCGCCACGCTGGCCTATGACACGCGCAAGAAGGCTTTCGCGTTCCGCTCGCATTCGCGCGGCGAGGTCGGCGACTTCGCTTTCACGCCGACCGATTCGGGCTTCGTCTGGGAGATCCCGACGCCGGCGTTCACCATCCGCTACACCGCCACGATCCGCGACGGCCAATGGCGCGAAGTGGGCGACCGCATCGTCTCGGGCGGCCAGCCGGTGCGGTTCTTCGAGATGGAAGTGACGCGCCTCGGTGACACCGACTGGCCCGCGGCTGGGGCGGTGCAGCCGCGCTGAAGTGTGCAGCGGCGGGCTCGCACTCGCGCGCCCCGCCGCTCGCGGTTGACCTCGGCCCGCGTCCTACCGATGATGCGGTCCGTGGCGAAGGCCACGGGTCGCCCGCCTCGCGACCGTCGTAGCATCGGCGCGCGGGCGCGCCGTGGAGTCCGGCGAATCGCACAGGGAGGTGCGCATGACTCGACCCTTCCTCGCGTCTGTGTTGGCGCAGGTCCCTGCGCCGGCGATCGACGCGGGTTCGACCGCGTGGATGCTCACCTCCTCCGCGCTCGTGCTGCTCATGATCCCGGGCCTGGCACTGTTCTACGGCGGGATGGTGCGGCGGAAGAACATCCTCACCACCATGATGCAGTCGTTCGTGGCCATGGCGGTGATCGGCGTGCAGTGGGTGCTCGTGGGCTACTCGCTCGCGTTCGGACGCAGCCAGGGTGGCTGGGTCGGCTGGTCGCCCGAGTACCTGGCACTGCAGGGTCTGTCGCCGCAGCAGTTGTTCGGCGACAAGGCCATCCCCGAGCTGGTGTTCGTGATGTTCCAGGGCAAGTTCGCGATCATCACGCCCGCGCTCATCAGTGGCGCGGTCGCCGAGCGCATGAAGTTCTCGGCGTGGGTGTGGTTCATCCTGTTGTGGTCCACGTTCATCTACTGCCCGCTCGCGCACTGGGTGTGGGCGTCCGACGGTTGGCTCTTCAAGTACGGCGTGCTGGACTTCGCGGGCGGCACCGTCGTGCACATCTCGGCCGGCGTCTCGGCCATCGTGCTGGCGCGTGTGCTCGGGCCGCGCCGCGACTACCCCGGCGGCGCGATCCTGCCCAACAGTCTGGTCCTCACGCTGTTGGGTGCAGGACTGCTCTGGTTCGGTTGGTTCGGCTTCAACGCCGGCAGTGCGGTGGCGGTGGAACACCCCGTGGCGGGTGCGACAGCGGGCCTCGCGTTCACCACCACGCAGGCGGCTGCGGCCAGCGCGGGATTGGCCTGGATGCTGCTCGAGTGGAACCACACCGGGAAGCCCACCAGCCTCGGCCTTGCCTCAGGCATCGTCGCGGGGTTGGTCGCCATCACGCCCGCAGCGGGGCACGTGATGCCGCTGTGGGCCATCGTCATCGGAGCGATCGCGTCGGTGGTGTGCTACGGCGCGGTGCGCATCAAGCACCGGCTCGGTCACGACGACTCGCTGGACGCGTTCGGTGTGCACGGGATCGGCGGCATGTGGGGTGCGCTCGCCACCGGGATCTTCTGCTTCCAGCCGGTGGCTGGGCTGATTGCGGGGCACGGCGGGCAACTGGTCAAGCAGGTCGTGGGTGTGGGCGTGACGTTGGTGTTCGCCGCCGTCGGCACGTGGCTGATCGCCGTGCTGCTCCAGCGCACGCTGGGGCTGCGGGTGTCCGACGCTCACGAACGTGACGGCCTCGACATCTCCGCGCACGGTGAGCGCGGCTATCACCTGTGACCCGGGGAGGAGCATCGGCATGAAGCTCATCATCGCGATCATCCGCCCCGAACGCTTGGAGGCGGTGCAGGAAGCGCTGCAGGCGGCACTCGACGAGGGCGGGCACTACCGCCTCACGGCGCAGACCGTGGACGGCCACGGCCGTCAGGAGGGCGAAGTCGAGTACTTCCGCGGAGAGCCGGTGCGACAGAGCACCGTGCAGAAGACCCAGGTCACGATCGGCGTGAACGATGCCTACGTGGAGCCCGCCATCCAGGCGATCATGCGGGGTGCACGGACCGACGGCGGCGAGATCGGGGACGGGAAGATCTTCGTGCTGCCGCTGGAGGAGTGCGTGCGCATCCGGACCGGGGAGCGAGGCGGCGGCGCGATCTGAGCTGCACCGCTCGGCGCACCCCTGACCGCGATCAGGCGGAGCCCCCCGTGCCGCGAGTGTCGGTGGCGTCGGTCGCGTCGGTCACGTCGGCGAACTTGACGCCGTACTGTTGCTCGACATTCGTTCGCACGGTGGCGGTCATGTACTCCTCCAGCTCCGCGCGGTCCTCGAACAGGCTCCAGGCCTCGTCCTGGTCCCCGGGATCGGCGTGGCGCGGCGGCGCGATCGCCGCCACCTTCTCCACCCAGGCGAACCGCTGCGCGGGCGACGGGTGGCTGTCGTAGGCCCCGGGTTCGCGTGTGAGCGCTTCCTGCGTGAGACGCTCCACTTCCAGCGCACTTTCGGCGTTCAGGGGCTCGGGTTGGCGATACAGGTTCGCGATCGGGACGTTGTCGTGCAACGCGCGCTTGAGCGTGGCATCGGTGACCGCGTCGAAGCGTACGGAGGCGGCGATCACGTGGGTGAGCCCGTCGCGGAACGCGGGCGCGCCGTAGCTGAGCGCCGCCCAGCGGTCGGCCAGCACCTCCTGCAGCCGGGACGCGCCCTGCGAAACGCGCAGGAACGCGGCCTCGAAGCCGCGGACGAACCACCACGCGGGGTTGTACCAGCCCACGGCTCCCGCTCGAGCCATGCTCATGGCCATCGTCAGGATCGACCGGCGCACGGCCAGCGCCATGCCGCCTCCGGCCGTGTCCCGGTTCACGAAGTGGCCGTACTCGTGCGCCAGGATCGCCTTCCAGGCGCCGAGCTTCATGCCCTCGAGCACCCCGATCCCGAGGATCAGGCAGCGCTCTCCCCCGCCACCGAGCTTCCGCTGCCAGCCGCCACGTTCGAACACCGCCACGTCGGTGCCGGGCGTGAGGAACACGGTGTCCACCGGCCGGGTGCCCACGCGTTCGGCCACCTCCTTCAACACGGCGTGCAGGCGCGGCTGCTCCGCGAGTTCCAACAACTCCCCCGGGTCCGACTTGTCGCCGCGCACGAAAAGGCTGCGCAGCACAGCCCACGCCGTGACCAGCGTCAGGAACGCGACCACGAGCACGAGCTTGATGGCCACCAAGTGCACGACGAGCATCGCCCAGATGATCCCCGCACCGGTCGCCAGCACGATGAACAACAGCATGGGCAGTGACAGGTAGAAATACACGGCGCTCGCGGAGATCACGGCGGAATAGGCGCGACGCAACCAGACGTGCATCCCGACCGCCTCGCCGGTCGCACCGGCCAGGGTCTGCTCCGCGGCGGTGAGTGTCGCCCGGCTGAGCGCGAGTCCCGCGACGGTCAGCAGGCCGAGCAGCGCGAGCCACACGGGCACCGACCACAGCCCCACATTCGCGATCGTGTTGTAGATGCGCACGCGCTCGCTCGTACCCAGCCACGTCTCGATCGTCGCCAGTGCGTCCGGAGGCAGGCCCGTCTCTCGGGCCCTGGCGAGGGCGGCTCGAAGCCCTGGAGCATCCCCGTTTTCGAAGGCCAGCCTCGCCGCGAGGTACCAGGTCCAGGGAGACGAACCGGCCACCCTCTTCAGTCCGGCCACGGCTTCATCCATTCCGGCGGGATCTCCGGCCACGCTGCTCATGAAGAACGCGGTCTCCATGAAGCTCGGCTCGTCCGGGAGCTGTGCGCGGGCCCGGGCGAGCAGCTGGCGTGCTTCGTCGATCTCCGCATCCGTCGGAGCCGCGCCTTCGCGCCGGGTGGTGAGGACGCTGGCGAGTGCGTCCAGCGTGTAGGCGCTGGTGTCTCGCTCGACCAGCCAGCGCAGGTCCGCGATCGCGCGAGTACGGTTCCCCAGCGTGTTCTCGATGTTCGCGGCACGGCGGTAGGCGGGCCAGAACTTCGGCAGCCGCTCGGTGACCTGCCGGAAACAGGCGATCGCGGCCGGCAACTCGTTCGCATCGCGCAGCCGCGTGCCCTCGAAGAACAGCGATTCCGCCACGGGGTCGGCCGCGTGCAACGCTGCACGCAGCGAGGCCTGGTACGCGCTCTCGGCCTGTGCGCGCGGCGCCAGGACGAGGAATATGGACAGCGCGAGTGCCAAGCGCATGCGAACCCCCGGTGTGATCGCTCCCCGGTCGTCGTAACGGCGAAGCCCGGGAGGAACGTGGGACGGGCGACGGCGGCGCGCGCCGGGGGATCCGCGTCGGGCCGTCGAGGCCGGAGACTACACTCCGCGAGCATGCTTGCGCATCGGCGGATCGCAGCGCGCCCAGGCAGATCCGCGCTCCTTCTGTAGCGACCGCGAGCGCTGGGACCTCAGCCCAACAGCTCCTTCAGCCGCTCGTGGCCGCTGCGGCTCACGGGGACCTGCCGGCCGTCGTGGAGCACGGCGACCCGCTGGTCCTTGGCGAGCAGCTCGATGCGCGCGATGCGCTCGACGTTGACCACGAACGAGCGGTGCACGCGCACGAACCGCGCCGGGTCCAACGAATCGGCCAGCTCCGAGAGCGTCTGGTGCTTGAGGTGCGTGTCACGGCCGACGTGCACGGCCACGTAGTCGTCCTGCGCCTCGAGATAGTCCACGCGCTCGGCGGGCAGCACGTGCACCTGCGCACCGTCGCGCACCACGATGCGCTCGGCGTGGCGACCGGGCCCGCGCGCGGCGCGGGCGAGCGCGGCGCGAGCCGGCGGCGCGGAGCCGGGCTCGGCCGCGCCCTCTCGCTCGGCCGCCGGCGACTCGCGACGGGTCGCGGCCAGCGCGAGCCGCTCGCGGGCGCGAGCGAGTGCCTCGGCGAGCCGTTCGCGGCCGAACGGCTTCAGCAGGTAGTCCACCGCGTGGACCTCGAACGCCTGCAGCGCGTACTCGTCGTACGCCGTGCAGAAGATCACCGCGGGTGCGGGGTCCAACAGTTCCAACACCTCGAAGCCGTCGAGCTTGGGCATCTGCACGTCGAGGAACACGAGGTCCGGCGACAGCTCGCCGATGGCCTTCACGGCCTCGAAGCCGTTCGCGCACTCGCCCACCACCTCCACGCCGGCGTGCGCACCCAGGTACTCCCGAAGGAGCGAACGCGCCGGGGCTTCGTCGTCCACCAGCACCACCCGCAACGATTCAGGCATGGGCCGCCTCCTGCGCCGCACCTTCGAGAGCCGGCAGTGTGAGCGTGACCCGGAAGTGCCCGCCCTGTCGCACGGCCACCAGCCGCGCGTCCCGTGCTCCGAACACCTCGAGCCGGCGCCGCACATTGTCGAGTCCGACGCCCTCGCCCCGGCGCACGGGAGCATCGTCGTCCACGAGATTCTCGACGACGAGTCGCAACACGTCGCCGTCGCGCATCGCCTCGATGCGCACCGCGCCGCCTTCCACGCGGTCCTGGATGCCGTGCTTGATGGCGTTCTCCACCAGTGGCTGCAGCAGCAGCGGCGGCACGCGACAGGCGGTGGCACCGGGCTCGACGGCGCGCTCGACGCGAAGTCGATCGCCGAAACGCACCTGCTCGATGCCGAGGTAACGCTCCACCAGTGCCAGCTCCTCGCCGAGCGATACCGTCTCGCGTGCCCCCAGCGCCAGTGTGCGCCTCAGGAAGTCACCGAGCCCCTCGCACATGCGCCGCGCGCCCTCGGGGTCGGAGCCGATCAACGCGTTGATGGAGTTGAGGCTGTTGAACAGGAAGTGCGGGTTCAGTTGTGCACGCAACGCGCGGAGTTCGGCTTCGCGCGCGGTCACCTCGGTCTCCAACACGCGACGCTCGGCCGCGTGTGAGGCCTCGAACGCGAGGTAGAGATAGTGCGCGATCGCCGAGATGAGGTAGAGGGGGATCCCCAGGGCGAACAGCACGCCGAGGTCGCGGAACACAGCGGCGCGGGGCAGGTCGGGGTAGAGCCAGCGGGACAGGAACACCGCCCAGATCGCTCCCATGCCCACCCACACGGCGCTGGCCTGGAGGGCGGCGGCGCATTGCGCCGTCGCGGCTCGCCACGCGACGGCGCCGCTCATCGGGTGACGCCGGCACACCCACCACGCCGACAGCACCACGAAGCTGTAGAGCACCTGCATCGGCATGGCGAACGCCAGTGCCGCGGTCCAGGGCCGCGGCTCCAGCAGCCGCAGCAGCCACGCGAGTGCGGCGCCCGTGGCGGCGGCGCTGGCGATCACCAGCAGCAGTCGTGCGGGGCGGCCCAGCAGCGGATGCACGCGTCAGTCCTCGGGGCGTTGCTCGCGCGTCGAGGACGCGCCGGAGGCTTCGGTTCGCGTCTTCGCGGTCTCGCCGAGGTTCACCCCGACTCGCACGCCGCGGAAGGAGTCCTTGCCTCGCTTATTGCTGATCTCGATGCCGGCCATGATGACCACGCCTCGGACGATGAGCGTCGTGACCGGTACGTCGACACCCAGCCGAGTCTTGTCCTCGACGCCACCCATGATGGGTGTGACTTCGTTGACCACGCGCCAGTCGTCGGGGACATACAGCTCGATCCCACCCCACCACGCGAACGCCTCCACCACCACCTCGCGGCCGCGTGCCTTGGCACCGCGCAGGTCGAGCTCCACCCCACCCATCACCGCGCTGGCTTCGATCCCGACCAGGTCCTGCGACTCGATGTTGCGCACCACGCCACCCATCAGCGCGACGGGCTTGGGGTAGGAGTCCCGATCCGCGTCTTCGGGAACGCGCTCACCCCGCATCGAGCGCCACACGAGTGAGCCGCCCAGCACGATCAGGAACACGGGCCACAGCTTGAAGATGCTGATCTGGATGACGTCCAGCTCGCGAAGCAGCATCCAGAAGCCCGCGAGCGTGAACAACACGCCACTCACCACGTGCCGGGGGCCGAACATGCCGGTCAGGCGCATCAGGCCGACCGCGGCGAGCAGCACGGGCCACCAGCGCAGGATCGCGTCCGCGTCCATCAGCCCGAGGTTGTCGGCCGTCCACAGCACACCCAGCGTGATCGCGACCGCGCCGAACAGGAGTCGCCCGGAGAAGGGGATCCCGCGCCGCATCGCACCTCTCCTCACGGGGTCGAAACGATCACCGGTCATCGCCCACCTCCTCGGCCCGAACGCGCACTCGTTCCGCGGGAGCGTGCACCAGCCACGCCGCGAGCGCGAGTCCGGTCACGGCGGCGAGGAACACGCCGAGCAAAGCGCCGCCCCAGGTGATCGCCGTGCGGGCGATCGTCTCGTTCGCGGCCAGCGCCTGCGCGGGCCGTCCCCAGGTGAGCAGCGCCAGCAATCCCACGTTCTGCACCACGAGCCACGCCGTGCACGTCGCGAATGCCGCCTCGCGCCAGCGCCTCAAGCCCGACTTCCGCGACTCAGCCGACATGTTCGTCCTCCTTCTGGCGACGCGCCCCTACCACCGACGCCGCCCATTCCGCGAGCGAGCCCAGTCCCACCGCCACGAGCGCGAGCGGCCAGCTGTTCCCCCAGGTGAGGTCGTACCAGTGGTTCACGGAGGCCGCGAGCCACAGGCCGATGCCGATCGTGGTCACACCGGAGCCCAGCGTCTTGGCATCCGCGGCGGTCGCGACCCAGATCACGCCCATCGCGACCGTGGCGAACGGCCACCACGTGTGCCACGCGGAGCGCGGCAGGACGTCGTACTGGATGAGCAGGAACCAGGCCCCCAGGGCGATCATGAACAGGCCCCATCCCAACTGGTCCCGGTCCCGCTTCGCGCCGCGCTTCCTCTCGTCCATCGCGCCACCCTCCTTCGCTCCGCCCCGTCCGGCCGCGCCCTGCGGCTCCGGGGCCCTTGCTCACGAGTCAAGTTACGGACGGCGCAAGCACGCGTCGTGACGGTTTCGGCGAGTGGCGTGCCGGTGTCGGTGAGTGACGCCCGGGGGCCGGCGAGCCGGGGTCCCAGGCCCGCCGCAGAAGCGGCGATCAGCGCGGCGCGGCGCGGTTCGTGCGGCGTGCGAATGCCACGGCACCCGCCACGATGATGAGCGCGAACGCGAACCACTGGACGGCGTACGACAGGTGCATGCTCTCGCCCGAGTCGGGCTGCTCGTCGGGCAGCGCGATCAAGCCGGGGCGCGCCGACGTCGTGTCATTCGCGCTCGCCACGGCGCGCACGTAGCCGCGCGCCACCGGAGACGGGACATGCGCTGCCACCTGCGCCGAGTCGAGTGCGCGCGCGGACCACAGCGTGGTTCCCTCACGCTCGGACGCGAGCGGCACCCAATCGAACACGCGGCGGGACGCCGGATCGCGCACGACCACGCCGTTCACGCTTGCTTCGCCGTCGTCCCAATGCTCGGGGTGCGCGATGCGCGAGTCGGCGGCTTCGAGCCAGCCGCGTTCCACGAGCACGCGCTCGCCCGAGGGCAGGACGAGTGGCGTGACCACGTGCACTCCGGCGGCGCCCAGGTACGTGCGCCCCGAGAGCAGGATGTGGCGCTCGCGGTCCCACGTCCCGCGCAGCCGCACGCGTCGGCCGGGCTCGAGCGCCACGCCGGGCTCTCCCACCTCGAGCGGAGGCAGTGCGAGCAGGGCCACCGCCTTCGCGTGCGCGGCGCGTTTCTCGCCGGCACGGCCCAGTTGCCAGACACCCAGCGAGACACACACGCCCGCGGCCGCCACGACGAACAGCGCCGCGAGCACGCGCACGACGCGCGGGTTCATTTGCCTGGCTTCGGTACCGGCGGCTCCAGGTCGATCGCCACCACCACGGACTCGAAGCCGCACGTCTTGTGCGTGCTGTCGCAGAACGGCTTCTTCGACGACTGGCCGCAGCGACAGAGCGTGACGCGCGTGCGTCCGGCGAGCCCGAACGGCTTGCCCTCCTGGTCGAGGATCTCGAAGTCACCCTCGATCCGGAGCGAGCCGTTGTTGATCACCGTGATCTTGGTGCCTGCCATGGAGTCCTCCGGGAGATGACACGACGCAGCGGTGCCGGCACCTTAGCAGCCGCGCGAGTGGCGAGCGAAGGACGCGGGTGGAACCCCGCTTTCGGCGGCCCGGGCGCGTGCGACGCTCGAAGTTCAGCCCGGATGCGTCACGCGCTTGGGCCTGATCCAGAGTGCGGGCCGGTGCGTGTTCACGAGGAACAGTCCGACGCCCACTGCCGCGAGCAGGTTGGCGGCCGCGACCGGGAGCACGCCGATCCGCCCCAGCACGCCCGGGAGCGCCAATGCAGTCCCCAACCAGAAGCCGAGCTCGAGCACGATGAACGCGAGCCCGATGACCACGGCCGGATGACGCGCACGCAACTCGGCGAAGTGGGTCACGAGCGACAGGCCGGCGCCCGCCAGGCCGAAGGCGACGAAGTGGACCGCCGTGAACTTGGCGACCGTCATCATGTTCACCGTGTGAACGGATTGGGGTGAGGCGCCGTCGAACAACACGCTCCCGATGAGCGAAGGCGTGAACAGCGGCTGCCCGAGCGTGACCATGTCGAAGACCAGGAAGAACAAGGCCACGAGCCCGCCGCCGAGCCCGGCGATGAAGATCGCGTCATAGATCAGGTCCGCGGCGTTGTGTGTGGAGACCGTCCTCGAATCGTTCATCGGCATCCTCCTTCGTTCCACCCCCGACTTGCCGAGTCTAGGCCCGCGTTCCACGGGGCCAGAGCGCGAAGCGCCCTCACCTGTCGGCTCCCGGTCAAGCTTGCGGGGCGGGTGCCGCCCCGCCAAGCGACACTCGTTCCTGGCTTTAGGTAGCACCCAGAGCCGTCCGAACCCCCCGGGACCCTTCGACATGCGGGGCTCGGACACGCCCCGGATCGTGCGCAACCCCTGCACGCTGAGATGCGTAATCCCACTCACCGGCGCCGCCCTGGCCCTGTGGCCACGGCCCGCCGGCCGACCGGTCCTGTTCCGGAGGTCCGCCGTGGTCGAGTTGGTCGTGTTCGCCGCGCTCGCGTTCGCCGCGCTCGTCGTGATCGGCGTGCTCATCTCGGTGTTCAGCGTCGTGGGCTGGTTCCTGTGGCTCCCGTTCAAGATCATCGGCTGGGCGCTCAAGCTCGTGGGACTGCTGTTCGCCCTGCCGTTCATCCTGATCGCGTGCGTGATCGGCGGTTTCGCCGTACTCATGGGGACGGGCTTCCTGCTGGTGCCGCTGTTCCCGCTCCTGCTCCTCGCCGGCGTCGTGTGGCTGTTCTTCCGCCCTCGTCGCCCGAACTCGACGCAGGCGCGATTCGTCAGCTGACCCAGCCTCGATCCTTCGCCTGACCGGGCGAAGCGCGCGGCGGCGTCTCCCACCCGGAATGGGAGCGCCGCCCGCCGCGTGTCGCGAGCGCAGTGCGCTCCAGCTTCGGCGCTCCGGGCCCAAGCCACACTCGCTCGCGGAGCCGCTTGAAATACGCCGCCGCGCAGGGCATCCTCCGCCGGTTCGACCCCCTCCCAACGGCCTCCGCGGCGCCCCGTGCGCCCTATCCACGAGAGAACTCCCCCATGGCAGCCGACCCGTCCCGCCCGTTCATCTATGTCATGAAAGACCTCCGCAAGGTGGTCCCGCCCAAGCGCGAGATCCTCAAAGGGATCTGGCTGTCGTTCTATTACGGCGCCAAGATCGGCGTGCTGGGTGCCAACGGCGCCGGCAAGAGCTCGCTGCTCAAGATCATGGCCGGCGTGGACCAGGAGTTCATCGGCGAGGCGTGGCTCGGCAAGGGCCACACGGTCGGCTATCTGGAGCAGGAACCGAAGCTCGACCCCAAGAAGACCGTGCTCGAGAACGTGCAGGAAGGCGTCGCCGAGAAGGTCGCCGTGGTCCGGCGCTTCAACGAGATCAGTGCGAAGTTCGCCGAGCCGATGAGCGATGACGAGATGGAGAAGCTCCTGGCCGAGCAGGCCAAGGTGCAGGACCAGATGGACCACCAGAACCTGTGGGACCTGGACCGCCAGCTCGAGATCGCCATGGACGCGCTGCGCTGCCCGCCCGGCGATGCTCCCGTCACGAACCTCTCGGGAGGTGAGCGCCGCCGCGTCGCGCTGTGCCGGCTGCTGCTGTCGCGCCCCGACCTGCTGCTCCTGGACGAGCCCACGAACCACCTGGACGCCGAATCGGTGGCATGGCTCGAGCGCTTCCTCAAGGAGTACGAGGGCACGATCGTCGCGGTGACGCACGACCGCTACTTCCTCGACAACGTCGCCGGCTGGATCCTGGAACTCGACCGCGGTGAGGGCATCCCGTGGGAGGGCAACTACTCGAGCTGGCTCGAGCAGAAGCGAAACCGGCTGCAGCAGGAGGAGAAGACCGAGTCCGCCCGCCAGAAGACACTCGAGCGCGAGCTCGAATGGGTGAAGCTGGCCCCGCGCGCGCGGCAGGCGAAGAGCAAGGCCCGGTTGCAGGCGTACGAGGCCATGCTCGCCGAGGAGGGAAAGGAGAAGATCGACAACGTCGAGATCTTCATCCCGCCCGGTCCGCGGCTCGGGAACGTCGTCATCGAGGCCAAGAACCTCCGCAAGGGCTACGGCGACAAGCTGCTCATCGACGACCTGTCGTTCAAGCTGCCGCCCGCCGGGATCGTCGGCGTGATCGGACCCAACGGCGCCGGCAAGACCACCCTGTTCCGGATGCTCGTGGAGCAGGAGAAGCCGGATTCCGGCACGCTGCGGACCGGCGATACGGTGAAGATTGCATACGTGGACCAGAGCCGTGACTCGCTGGATCCCGGGAAGACGGTGTACGAGACGCTCTCGGGCGGCAACGAGGTGCTCACGCTCGGCAAGCGCGAGGTGAATGCGCGCGCCTACTGCGCGTGGTTCAACTTCCGCGGCGCCGACCAGCAGAAGAAGGTGGGCACGCTCTCGGGCGGCGAGCGCAACCGGCTGCAGCTGGGCAAGCTGTTGCAGAGCGGCAGCAACCTGCTGCTCCTGGACGAGCCCACGAACGATCTCGATGTGGACACGCTGCGCGCGCTCGAGGACGCGGTGCTGGGCTACGCCGGCTGCGCCGTGGTGATCTCTCACGACCGCTGGTTCCTGGACCGCGTCGCCACGCATATCCTCGCGTTCGAGGGGGATTCGCAGGTGGTGTTCTTCGAGGGCAACTACCAGGACTACGAGAAGAACCGGCACGATCGCCTGGGCGCCGACGCCGACACGCCGCACCGGATCAAGTACAAGCCGTTGGTGCGCGCGTAGCGGCAGGAGCGCTTCCGCGAACGAGGAGGTGCACGTCCCTTGCCCGCGGTGAACGATGGCTCCGCGCCTTCTCGCGCGGACCGCGCGCGCTTCTCGCCGCTCGACTACCACGATCCCTCGCCCAGGCCGTGGCTGATCCACCTGCTGGGCGTGGTGAACCGGTTCGCGATCCTGCCGGGGCTGCTGAAGCTCAGGCGCTTCGACCTTCCGGCCGCCGACGCCGCACGGCTCCGCGCCTCGGTGAACGCGAGCACGGCCGCTTTCCTGGGCCCCAATCACCCCGAGTTCCTGACCGACTGGATCGTGGACAAGGAACTCTCGCGGCTCGCCTCGCCGCTCATGGCGCACTGGGCGAGCTACGAGATCGTGAACGCCTCGCCAATGGCCCGCGCGTTCTGGCTCGCCAACAACCTGATCGCCAACGTCCCCGGCGGCGGCGGCAAGGCCTACTCGGTGGAATGGGCGCGGCGCGGCCACGGGGTGCTGCTGCACCCGGAAGGTACCGCGACCTGGCAGGGCGAACGCGTCTCGACGCTGCTTCCCGGACTGGTGGACATGGCGTGGGAGGCAGCCGGCCGCGTGCGCGCGGCGGCCGAGACGCGCCCGGTCTACCTGGTGCCCGTCGTCTGGCGACTGTCGTTCCAGGGTGACGCGCGGCGCGGACTCGCTCGCGACATGGCGAAGTTGGAGCGCGGGCTGTCCCTGCCGGCCGGAGGCCGGCTGGAGCCCGGCGCACGCTTTGCGGCCCTGGCGCGCCATCTCCTCACGCGACAGTGCGAGCGGCTCGGGCTCGCGGCTCCCCGGATGGACGCCCCGGGGGGCTACTTCGCTGCGCAGGCGGCGGCACTCCGACAGCTGCGCGACACGCTCGCCGAGCGCTACGGCGAACTCGATGCCGATGTCACACGCGCGCAATTCCAGCTGCGAAAGGCCATGCGCGAGCGCGGCACGCACGACGCCGAGGGCGTGCGCCGCGACCGCGCACGATTGCTGGAGCTGATGCGGCTCGCCAGCTTCGACCCGGCGCTCTACGACCGGCCCCGCCTCGCGCAGGAACGCGTGGCCGAAGTCCTCAAGCGCACACGCTCGAGCCTGTTGACGCGTGGCATGGCGAACCTCATCCACAACTCGGTGCCGGTCGCGGCGGGCCCCCGCACGGTGCACGTGCGCGTGCCCGAGCCGGTGGCGGTGCACACGGAGTGGAACGATGCACTGCCCGACGGCGGGACGGCCGTGCGCGCCGTGCTGCTCGCCACGCACCGCTCACGCCTGCAGTCGGCGCTCGACGAGATCAACCGGGAGCTTGCACCCCTCGAGGCTCGGTTCGCGCTCGAGAACCCGCTGCACGAGCGCTGAGGCGCGCCGTGCGGGGCCGGAAGAGGCCGGAGCACCTCGGCACCGACCACGAGCGAACCGACGAATGCGGGTGAGAGGCCGGACGGGCGCCGGTCCTGCCGACAGGACGCTGACATCGCCGGGCCGGGCCCTGATAGCGTTCAGGCATGAGCCCCTCCCCACTCGTTCCGGACCGGCGGCGATTCCTGCGACTGTTCGTGGCGATGACGGCCGCGTGGTTCGCAGGCTTCCGCTTCTTCGGTGTGGACGACCAGGCGGCGGCGCAGGCACTGCTCGCCGCCTCCGATCCCGACACGGCGGGTGCCCACCGGCGCCCGCCCGCGCCGACGCCCGATTGCGATGACGACGCCCCCACGCCGTCCATGACCGAAGGGCCGTTCTTCACGCCGCATTCGCCAGAGCGCACGTCGTTGCTCGAGCCCGGGATGCCCGGAACACGCATGGTGCTCTCCGGGCGCGTGGTGTCGCGCGGCTGCACGCCGATCGCGGGCGCGCTGGTGGATTTCTGGCATGCCGACGACGAGGGCGAGTACGACAACGAGGGCTTCCGGCTGCGTGGTCACCAGTTCACCGATGCCCAGGGCCGCTACCGGCTCGAGACCATCGTCCCCGGGCTCTACTCCGGCCGCACGCGTCACTTCCATGTGAAAGTGCAGGCACGCGGCGGCCGCGTGCTGACCACGCAGCTCTACTTCCCCGACGAAGCGAGCAACTCCCGGGACCGCATCTTCCGCCCCGACTTGCTGATGGCGGTGCGAGACGGTCAGCGTGGCAAGGACGCCCGGTTCAACTTCGTGCTGCGCACGGCCTGAGTCATCGGCCGCTCGCAGCACCTACGTGGGTGCCGGATCGGGGAAAGTCGGCTAGGCTGCCGCACGTCGCGGCACGACCGTGCCGTGGCGAGGGCGGATGGATGCCGCCCGGGCGGGTGACCCTCAGCACCCGACCTCACGATCAAGGAGGATCCGATGATGAAGCGCTTGCTCGCGCCGGCTGTGCTGGCGTTGCTGCTCACTGCTCCCGCGCATGCCGAGGGTACGATGGGCGGCCTCGGGTTCCGGACCGGGACCTCGCCGTTCATGAACCTGCCGATCACGCCGCTGCAGGTGGAGGCGTCCCCGACGATCGGCGGACGCCACTGGCTGAACCCGAAGGTCGGTCTGGACTTCGGTCTCGGCTACAACCAGTTGAAGGTGGATCCGGGGTCCAGCACGTGGACGGGATTCTCGTTCGACGTCGGCCTGCCGATCTCGATCAAGAAGGTGAACGACAAGGTCAACTTCATCTTCCGCCCCGGCTTCCAGTGGGGCTCGCTGGAAGACGAAAGCGGCACGCCCACGGTGAAGTGGTCGGCGACGGCCATCTCGGGCGAGCTGGAAGTGGAGTGGATGGTCGCCGACAACCTCAGCATCTCGGCGGCGCACGGCATCTCGTACAACTCGGTCAGCGACGACGGCACGCCCAAGACCGAGGTCACGTCGTTCCGCACCACCGGCAGCAACTTCATGAACCTGGGCTTCCACGTCTACCTGTGGTGAGCCCGCGCGCCCACGTGGCGCGCTGGATCCTCGGGCCCCCGGTGCTTCACGCACCGGGGGCTCTGCTGTTCTCGCGGGCGGATCGGCCCCGCCCGCGTGTCCGGCCCGCGGTTGACGCGGTCGGGGCCGCCCCATAGGTTCGCTCCATGCCGTTGATCCAGATCGAGGACACGCGCCGCGGTGAGCGGCGCCGGAGCGTGGTCTGCCGCGTCGGGAACGTGCCCGTGGGCGGCAGTCACCCGGTCGTGGTGCAGTCCATGACCAACACCGACACGGCCGACCCGGTTGCGACCGCCGAGCAGGTCGCGCTGCTTGCGGCTGCCGGCAGCGAGTTGGTGCGCGTCACGGTCAACACGCGCGAGGCCGCCGCCGCCGTGCCCGAGTTGATGCAGCGCCTGCGCGACCGCGGCGTGAACGTCCCGGTGGTGGGCGACTTCCACTACAACGGGCATACGCTGCTCACCGAGTACCCCGAGTGCGCACGGCTGCTCGACAAGTACCGGATCAACCCGGGCAACGTCGGCGTGGGCGAGAAACACGATGACAACTTCCGCCGCATGATCGAGGTGGCGGTCGAATACGCGAAGCCGGTGCGCATCGGTGTGAACTGGGGGTCACTCGACCGCGCGTTGCTCACGCGGCTCATGGACGAGAACGCACGCCGCGCCGAACCGCTCACCGACCGTGAAGTGGTGCTCGAAGCCATGCGCGAGAGTGCCCTGAGCTCGGCCGAACTGGCGGAGCGCTTCGGCCAGCCGCACGATCGCATCATCCTGTCGGCCAAGGTCTCCGACGTGCGCGACCTGATCCAGGTCTACCGATCCCTCGGCGCGGCGTGCGACTACCCGCTGCACCTGGGGCTCACCGAGGCGGGGCTCTCCACGAAGGGCATCGTCGCCAGCACCGCGGCACTCGCCGTGCTGCTCCACGAGGGGATCGGCGACACCATCCGCACCAGCCTCACGCCCGCACCCGGCGGCGACCGCGCCGACGAGGTGCGCGTCTGCCAGCAGGTGCTCCAGTCTCTGGGCCTGCGGCACTTCACACCCCAGGTCACGAGTTGCCCCGGTTGCGGCCGCACCACGAGCACGTTCTTCCAGGAACTGGCCACGCGCGTCACCGGGCACATCGCCGAGCGCATGGCCGAGTGGCGCCAGCACTACCCGGGGGTCGAACAGCTGAACGTGGCCGTCATGGGCTGCGTCGTGAACGGCCCCGGCGAGAGCAAGCACGCCGACATCGGCATCTCGCTACCGGGCACCGGCGAGGATCCCCGCGCGCCTGTCTACGTGGACGGCAAGCTGACGGTCACGCTCAAAGGCGACCGCATCGCCGAGGACTTCGCGCGGCTGCTCGACGAGTACGTCGAACGCCGCTACGCGCGCTGAGTCCCGCCGCACGCCCTGACCGGCCGCGGGCCCGCAGCCTCACTTGCCGGGCCGCACGATCTTCCGAAAGACCAGCCGCTGTTGCTCCTCGCCCATCGGTGAGCGCGACGTGCGGTCCTGATTCAGCGTCGCACCGTCGTCCGACAGGCTCCAGCGCTCGCTGACCTCGAACTTGAACAGTGCGAGCTGGGCCTCGGACTCGAGCGCCAGCCTGCCGCCGTCACGCCGGCCGCGGGTGCGCACCTCCTGCCCCGCCATGCGGTTCACCGCCTCGCCCGCGGTGTTGTAGCGGAAGTCGATCCGCACCGTGTCGCCGCTCGTGCGCACGCTCGTCATGTTGACCGCGAGCCAGTCGCCCTCACGGACGATGCGGTCCTCGCGCCAGGTGGGCACGCGTGGGCCCTTCCCGAGCGTGCTGGCCGCCACATCCAGCCGCCACGTTCCCGCCAGCCGCGCGGCCAACGAGGTGTCGGCTGCCGCAGCGGGTGCGACCGCCTTGGGGGCCTTGGTCGCGGCGGGCGCGGCGGCGCTCGCGCTCGAGACGACCAGCCACGCGACGAGGAGCAACAGGAGCCGGAGAACGCTCACGCGCGCGCTTCCAGTGCCGAGAGCACGCTGTGCGCGAACGTGGTGAGCGAGGGGTCGCGTGCGCCCATCACCAGCACGAGGTCGCCCGGCTCGGCCACTTCCGCGAGCCGTGTGGCCAGCCACTCGCGCGACGGCGCGAACTCGGCGTGACGACCCTGCGTGGCGATCTCCTGCACCAGGTCGGCCGACGAGAAGTCGCGCTGCGCGGTGCCGCCGGCGTAGAACACCTCGAGCAGCCACACGCGATCCTGCGGCTCGGTGCGGGTGGCGAACGTGTCCACGAAGCCTTCGCGCAGGAAGCGCGTCGGCCCGAAGCCGTGCGGCTGGTAGACCGCGAGCACGCGCTTGGCGCGCAGGTGCGCCGTCGCGAGCGAGGCCGCGATCTTGGCGGGGTTGTGCGCGAAGTCGTCCACCACCTCGACGCCGCGAGCGACACCCAGCGACTGGAACCGTCGCGCCACGCCGCGGTAACGCGACAGCGGCGCGGCCATGTCGGCGACCGGCACGCCGAGCGCATGGCAGGCGGCGATCGCCGCCAGGGCGTTCTCCGCATTGTGCGCACCGGGCACCGGCAGGTCGAAGCGCACCCCGGTCACTTCGAACCGGCACGCGGCCGGCAGCAGTTCGAGCCCGGTGGCGCGCAGCCCGGCGCCCTCGCCGAAGCCGTAGAGCTGCGCTCCTTCGCGCAGGTCGTCGGGGATGCCCTCCTCGCCGCAGACGAATGCCTCACGCGTCCGCTTCTTCAGCACGCGGAACATGGCGGCGACTTCGTCCTCGCCCTTGTGGTCGCGGGTGAGGTTCAGGCACAGCGCGATGGCCGGCTGGTAGCGCACCAGCGAGCCGTCGCTCTCGTCGGCTTCGAGCACGAGCGGGCCCTTGCCCGCCCAGGCGTTCCCCCAATAGCCCGCTTCTTGAAGCGCCACGAGATCGCCGCCGGTGATCACCGACGGGTCGCGCCCGGTGCTGCGCAGGATCTCGAACACCATCGCGGTCGTGGTGGACTTGCCACTGGTCCCCGAGACGGCGACCGAGCGGAAGGCACTCACCCAGTGCGCCAGCACCTCGGAGCGGTGCACGATCGGCAGCCCTCGCAGCTTCGCCGCCGCCACGTCGGGCACGGTGTCCTCGACCGCCGTGGACACCACCAGCGCGCCGCAATCGCCCTTCAAGCCGCTGCCGTCCTGCGGCAGCACGCGCACGCCGAGACGCTCGAGCCGCGCCCGCGCGTCGGGCCGCTCGCCGCGGTCGAAACCGCGGTCGCTGCCACTGGCGTGACCCCCCAGCATGGCCTGGAACTGCGCAAGCGCGCTCATGCCGCTGCCCGCGACGCCGGCGTAGTGGAACCGAGCGGCCGCGAGCGGGTCGGGCAGGTCGTTTCCATCTGGAGAAGGGATCACCACGAGATCGCCGTCGCGCACTAGGTCGAAGAGCCGTGCGACGTCGGCATTCGAGAGCCGGATGCAGCCGGACGAATCCGGTGTCCCGAGCCGCGATTCCTGGTTGGTGCCGTGGAAGTAGATGTAGCGCTCGAGTGAGTCGCAGCCGGGCCCCTGGTTGACCCCCGGCTCGAGCCCGGCCAGCCACAGGATGCGGGTGGTGATGAGGTCGTCCTCGAGTGTCTCGCCTTGCCACAACTGGCCGGTGGGCTCGCGGCTCTTGAACACCGTGCCGGGCGCGGCCCCCGCCCCGATGCGGGCGTGGATGCGATGCCAGCCCAAGGGCGTGCGGTTGGAGCCCTCGTCGCCCCCCAGCCCGTGGCGCGACGTGGAGGCCGCGGCCGAGAACGTCACGACGCCGTGCTCGAGCAGGTGCACGTACTGCCCCGCGACGTCCACCAGCACCAGCCGGTCGGGCAGCGTCCGTACGGGAGCGCGGGCACGCGTGAGCGCGCGCTCCGCGAGCGCCAGGACCACCGTGTCACCGGCCGATTCGGGCATGTGGCTCACCATGCCACAGGTTCGGCAACTCCGCCGTCCCACCACAGTGAAACCGCGGGGCTCCAGACAGGGCGCCCCTGGCGGGCCACGAAACGCGAGAGGCCGGTCGCGTGAGCGACCGGCCCCTGCTCCGCGCGCGGCCCGCGCAGGATGGATCCCGGGCCAGCGGCCACGGGAAGTGATTGCGGAGCATGCCACGGCCGCCTTGACCAATCAAGGACATTTGCGTCGCGGCGCCCTGGCGGCCTCGAGCGGCACGGGCGCCGGGCGCCGGGAGCGTCTTCCGGCCGGACCGTCCCCTCCTCTGCTGGGTGGGCCCCGGGCCGCCCCCAGCCGCGGCTGCTCCCGCGCCCGACGTGAGTTCCACGGCCCCGAGCCGACACTGAGGTATTACCTCAGCATGTACAACGAACGTTCAACTGGTCCTTATGGAGCTCAGGCCCGACATTCTGTCCGGACGCCTCGACCCCGAGCGTCCCGGATGTTGTTCCCGCCTCCGTCTCGAGTTCGACTCGCGGCCGGAGCCTCGTCTCCCCCGGAGGTGACACCGGATGTCGGCGGCTTCCCCGCTTCACTGGATCGCGTTCGCGGTCATCGTCAGCGTGCTGCTCGCCGTCGACCTGGGTGTGTTCCATCGCAAGCCGCACGCCATCTCGTTCCGCGAAGCCGCCGGCTGGAGCGTGTTCTGGATCAGCCTGGCGCTCGCGTTCAACGGTTTCGTGTGGTGGCGGTTCGGGCCTGTCGCGGGCCAGGAGTTCCTCGCCGGCTACCTGATCGAGCAAGCACTCAGCGTGGACAACGTGTTCGTGTTCCTGATCCTGTTCTCCACCTTCGCGGTGCCGCCCGAACTCCAGCACCGGCTGCTGTTCTGGGGCGTGGCGGGCGCGGTGGTGATGCGCGGATTGTTCGTGTTCGCGGGCGTGGCGGCGATCAACGCGTTCCACGGCGTGCTCTACATCTTCGCCGCGATCCTGTTCGTCACCGGCATCAAGCTGCTGCGGGCGGGCGAAGAGGAAGCCCACCCCGAGAGGAACCCGCTGTTCCGCGCGTTCCAGCGCGTGGTTCCGAGCACGTCGCAATGGCGCGGCCCCGCGTTCTTCGTGCGCGACAACGGCCGCTGGCTGGCCACGCCGATGTTCACGGTGCTGGTGCTGGTCGAGCTCACCGACCTGATGTTCGCCGTGGACTCGATCCCCGCCATCTTCGCGATCACGCACGACCCGTTCATCATCCTCACATCCAACGTCTTCGCGATCCTGGGCCTGCGCTCGCTGACGTTCTGCCTCTCGGGGCTGCTCGACAAGCTCGCCTACCTGCGGCATGCGCTCGCCGTGGTGCTGCTGTTCATCGCGGTCAAGATGGCGATCATGGAGTGGTACAAGATCCCCATCGGCATCTCGCTCGGCGTGGTGGCCGGCGTGCTCGGCGTGGGCGTCGCCCTCTCACTGCTTCGCGCGCCCAAGCGGCCGGCCGAGCCGGAGACCACCGAGACCGCGCGCAGCGCCTGAGCCCGGCACGCGCCGCGCTCAGCGGGCCGGTCAGGCAGGCGGAACTCGTCGGCAGCGGCGCGGCCGGCGCGCCTAGATCACCGGCTGGAGCACGGTGACGCGCAGGGGCGCACTCATCAGCGGCATCAGCGGGGCGAACGCGTCGGTGGCCACGGCCGCCTCCAGATGCCTGAGACGGGCCTCGACCGACTCCCATTCCGCGATCTCGACCAGCATGTCGGGCTTGTCGGCGACGGTGTAGCGCTGGCTCCCCAGGTAGCCGGTCATGCGTGGCCCGTGCTCCGCGGTGATCGCTTCCAGCGTGCTCAAGAGGCCGTCGCGCATTCCGGGTCTGGCTTGAAACTCGACGATGACCTTGATCGGCATTCGGTGTCGCTCCTTGGCAACGCGGCATGCCGCTTCGAGCCGACGCTTCAATCATCCCGCAGGAAGACCCCGACGACGAGGACCGCGAAGAAGGCCGCGATCCACAGGGAACCGTTCCTGCCGCGCGAGCGAGCGAGCGAGACGGCTGCCGTCGCGAGCCCCACCACGCCGTGCTGGCGGCACCTGCAGGACCCTAGCACGGGAGGCAGCGAAAAACCCCCGTAACTCATCGAGTTACGAGGGCTCTCGGGTACTGGCTCCTCGGGTAGGATTCGAACCTACAACCCTTCGGTTAACAGCCGAATGCTCTACCATTGAGCTACCGAGGAACGAATCGGGGCGCGCGCGCTGGGTGAGGCCGGGCGAGCAGCGGCGGAAAAGAGTAGCCGTGGCGCTCCATCGCGGTCAAGCCGCGGTCGCGCCGCAGTTTGGCGCTCAGTCCGAACTCTGGAATGACCCCGGTCGAGGCCCTGCGGAACGGCGATCGCGAGCGACCCGGAACGACTCCCGGGCGTGAGTCACCAGACGCCGGGCACCATCCGGAAGCGGGCCTCCGAGGGCGCCAGCCGATCCGCGCGCTGGCAGCACAGCACCGACGCCACGATCGCGGGCAGGCTGAGCACCAGGAACCCCCACGGGACACCGACCGCGAGCGGCAGTGCCAGGTAGAACAGGCTCCGCGAGCCCAGCTCGGGATAGCGCACGCCCGGCGCCGAGCGCATCACGAATGAAACCACGCACAGGAGCAGGCCGACGAGGTTCCCCGCGCCGCCGAAGATGGGCCCGCCCGTGGGTGCGATCAGCAGGTAGTAGGCCCCGATCGAGGTCCACATCAGCGGCGTCACCCAGCGAGGCGTGGCCGCGTGAGATCGCGGCGAGCGGGTGCGCGAAGCGATCCGGTTCGCGATCCCGAAGCCCAATATCGCGGTGCCGGAGATGGCGTAGCGCACCATCGAGAGCTCGAACAGGCCGGCGAGGTCGAGCATCAGTCGGAGAGGCCAGCGTGGGTGTCCATACCCCAACCTATGACGCGCGCTCGGGACCACGTCAAGTCAGGCCAGGAACGGCCCGGCGGCCCCGGGAGAACGCTCGCCAGCGGGCCCAGAACGGCTCGGCAAGAGGCGTGTTGGGCACTCACCGAGCGCTGAGCCGAGCGGCCAGCTCCAGCTCGCGCGCGCGCTGGGCGTAACCCGGGTGCGAGTCGCGCGGAGGATCCGAAACGTGCGCCTGAACCACGCCGGGCAGGTACTCGTGCACCTCACGAGTCCGGAATCCCAGAACCTCAAATGCACGCGTGGGGTCGGGCCGAGAGCACCAGCGGCCCCAATAGGGCGCGCAGCTGTCGGCGAGCCCCGCCTGCTGCAACTCGCCGGTGGCGACCGGCACGAACCGCGGCGAGAGGCCCGCCGCGTGGGCCACCTGCTCGAGGAATTCGCGCAGCGTGGTCTCGCCGGGTTGGGCCAGGTTCAACGCCGGTTCGTCGGGCCAGCGACTCGTGCCGGCCAGCGCCAGGAGCGCTCGCGCGGCATCGCCCGCATACAGGAATCGCACGCGTTGCACGCCGCCGTCCGGGAGCAGCACCGGTCCCCCGTCTCGCATGCGCTCGAGCCATGCCCAGAGCCGCCGCGACGAGCGGCCGTCAGCCTCCCCCTGCACCACGGGGAATCGCAGGGCCAGCGCGGGCGCGCCGCGTCCCTGCGTGCGTGTGCGGAGTGCTTCCTCGGCGGCGCGCTTGCCCATGCCGTACGTCCACTCGCCATGGTCGCGCGTGCCGTGCCCGGGTTCGGGGCTCAGCGGAGCGTCGGCATCGGCCTCGCGAAACGGCGGCCGGGGAGACGCCGTGACCAGGTACACCTGCCCGGACGAGATCATCGCCAGGCGTCCGGGCTCGAAGCCCGGGACATCCAACAACCGCTCGACGTCGGCCGCGTCGTACGCGAGGAAATCGGCGGTGAAGTCGAAGCGCTGGTCCCGCAGCGCGGCCGCGAGCGAGCCCGCATCACGCCGGTCGGCCGTGAACGACGTGAGCCGCGGTCGTTCGAACCGGGCATGGCGGCCGCGCGTGAGCGTGACCACGTCGTGGCCGTCGTCCAGGAACGCCGCGAGCGCGGCCCCCGAGAGCAGGCCGGAACCACCGAGCAGGAGGATGCGCATGTTCCGTCGAGTGAAGGGGCACGTCGCGGTGCGGCGAGCGGCGCCGCACAGCCGCAGGCTGCGGCGGCCGGGACGCTAGCGCGCGAGGCGCAGGCGCGCCAGCTCGCGCGTCAGGCCGCGCGGCGCCCCTTGCCGGCGTCGCCCTCGATGGGCCACGGTACGCCCTGGCTCGACAGCGTGCGCTTCACGCGCTCGACCTCCTCGCGCAGCGCGGCCAGGTCCACGACGGCGCGCCGCATGTCCTGGGTGAGCAGGACGATGCGCAGTCCCGCGCGCACGCGCGCCATGAGTTCACCCTGGTCGCACGGCTTCACCAGGTAGTCGTCCGCGCCGGTGTCCAGCGCCAGCAGCTTGTCGCTGATCTCGCCCTTCGCGGTCAGCAGGATGAAGTAGGGCGCGGTCTCCCGCAGCCCGGTCTTCACCGACTGGCAGAGCTCCAGGCCGTCGACCTGCGGCATCATCCAGTCCGAAACCACCAGGTCGGGCTCGAACGTGACGATGGCCTTCATGCCCTCACGCCCGTCGGAGGCGGCCTGCACCTGGTAGCCCTCCGCGGCCAGCCGCTTGAGCAGCACGCGCTGGAAGAACGGGTCGTCCTCCACGACGAGGATGCGGATGTCGGGCGTGGCCTTCACGCGGCACGCTCCATCATCGCGATCGCGAGCCGGGCGAACGCCTCGTGGTCCACGATGGGCTTGGCGACGTACTCGTCGGCGCCGCTGTCGGCGAGCAACCGCTCGGCGTCGCCACGCATGGCGTGGGCCGTGGCCAGCATCACCGGGACGCGGTGCAGCCCCTCGCTGCGGAGCAGGCGGCAGATCTCGACGCCGCCCACGGGGCGGCCCTGCCACTGCGAGCGGCGCAGCGAGACGTCCATCACGACCAGCGAGATGCCCCCGGCACGGACCAGGTCCAGCACCTCGCGCGGGTCCTCGGTGACCGTCACCCGGCAGTTGGCGCGCTTCTCGAACACCTTCCGGAACAGCGTCGCGTTGTGCGCGTCGTCCTCGACCACGATGACGTGCCTCATGCGGCCTTCCGCTCGGGCTCGGCGTCTTCGCCCAACTCGCCGCGTGAGACCTGGAGGTGCCAGTCGAGCACGTGCGGCAGGAGCTGCGGGTTGTCGTGGACCGCGGTCTTGGAGACCACGTCCATCACCAATCCGTCCTCCAACAGGCGGCGCTCCTCCTCGTTGCGGGGCTCGGGGAAGTTCGTGAGCACCATCACCGGCAGGTCGGGATGCAGGCCGGAGAGCGTCATCTCGCGCAGCACGTCGTAGCCGCTCACCTCGGGCATCATCAGGTCCAGCAGCA
>Ga0315912_10001451_pt1 | contig 29025 bp, 22 predicted proteins | sample VfabasoilMG_FD_204469 | JGI IMG/M metagenome (GOLD analysis project Ga0315912, IMG submission 204469) | Garden soil microbial communities collected in Santa Monica, California, United States - V. faba soil | ecosystem: Environmental > Terrestrial > Soil > Garden | place: USA: California...
ATCGCCGTGGATTCAGGCCCGACTCGCCCAATAGCTCAGGGTGGGCTCTACCGTCGCTTCTTCGCTTGGATCTACGACCGCGCCCTACGTCGCGCGGAGGCTGCAGGACTCCGAGAGCTGCGTCGCTTGCTTCTGAGCAAGGCGTCCGGACGGACGCTCGAGATTGGCGCGGGCACAGGGCTGAACCTCTCGCACTACCCTGCGACGGTCAGCGAACTCGTACTTACTGAGCCCTCACCGCACATGGCGGGCAGGCTTCGTCGCAAGCTTGCCGGTCGCGCCGGCGATCCCGCAGTCGTCGAAGCGATGGCCTACGACGTGCCGTTCGAGGACGATAGCTTCGATACCATCGTGACGACGCTGGTGCTGTGTACGGTGCCTGACCCGGTGGCAGTGATCCGAGAGGTCGTCCGGGTACTGAAGCCGGGCGGGAAAATGCTCTTTCTCGAGCACGTGCGTTCCCGCGATCGCCGTCTCGCCCGTTGGCAGGACAGGCTCGCCAAGGTCTGGAGCTGGCTTGCCGACGGTTGCCAGTGCAATCGGGACACGCTGTCAACGATCAGCGCGTCGCCCCTGGTGCTCGAAACGGTCGAGTACGTCCGGCTGCCGAAGCTCGGGGTGCTAGTGAGCCCAGGGATTCACGGTGTCGCGCGCAGACGCGGGTGACCTTGGCTCACGACCAGCTGCCCGGAGGCAGGAACGTCAAGTTGTCCCAAGAAAGCTGCTCATCGCCGCACGCGCGCGGGCTCGGACGCACCGAGCCGCGTGGGCACGAGTCAACGGACGCTCAGGTCAAGAGCGAGCAGGCTTTCAGGAACAGTGGCGCCCTCGTGACACGCTGACGCTTCGATGAGCCAGCACCGCGTCATTCCGCGACGACCTTGCCGCGGTACATTCCCATTCCGCACTGAAATCCGAGCTCGCCGTGCGACGACGCAGGCAGTTCGAAGGCAACATCGGTATTGAGCGGGACCACGCGGCGATCGGGTCCAATCGTGACTCTCGGCGGTTGAAAGCCCTCGCTCGTAACTTCCACCAGCACCGCTGAATCGGCCGCCCCAGACGCAACGCCCATTGCGGTCACGACTGCCGAGGTGTTGACGGCGGCGGTGGGCGCCGGCGCCTTGTTTTGGCAAGCGGCCGTCGCCGGGAGATCACCAAGAGGGCCCGAAGTATTCTAGAAACATGCGGAAATGCGTTCATCGCCAGTCTAGGCGCGAGGCCCATCGAGCGTGACACGTGCGGCGTCACGATCGCGCGAGCGCCCGCCGGAAAGGCGTTGGAAGCACTCCGACGGGGTGGGCCGCTCTCAGACGTAACCGACGAGGGGCTTCGGCGTAGGACTCTCGCCGGTCGTCAACAGTCGGCAAGGAGTTTCCCATGTTCCGTCGAACCCTCGTTGCGGCTGCGCTGGCAGCCTTCGTCATCGTCCCCGTCCCAACGCAGGCGGCTGAGACCCAGGAGTCTCATGCGAGCTGGTGCATGCTCGGGTCGTTCCAGGTCACGCAGGTCGGCTCACTTTACACGCGCGTCAACGCCGGCAAGGGTACGGCACAGCGTTTCGCCGGTGCTCAGGTCTTCGTACCTGCGCAACCAGGTCTTACCGCGGAATGGATCCAGGCGAACGTTGCACGCCACGTCGCCGAGGCGAAGGGGCCGCGCTCGTTCGATTGCCCGCTAGATCTCGATGGGATCAGTGTCAGAGTCGTCTCGGGTGGGACCGGCTTCTGGATCCAGATCTCGTCGCAGAACGGCGACACCGCGAAGGAGATCCTCAACCGCGCGCGTCGCCTCGTTCACTGAGCTGTATCCGCGCTGGGCACAAGCGCAGGACCTGCTGAGTCGCTCGAGGTAGATGGCTGTACATTTCAGACCTCCGCCTGTCGCAGTCGAAGCGAGTTGGTGATCACCGAGACCGAGCTGATGCTCATCGCGGCGGCGGCAATGATCGGCGAGAGCAGTAGCCCGAAGAAAGGGTAAAGGAGCCCTGCTGCAACGGGCACGCCCGCGGCGTTGTAGACGAACGCGAAGAACAGATTCTGCTTGATGTTCGCCATGGTCTTGCTGCTGAGACTTCGCGCCCGCGCGATGGCTCGGAGGTCACCCTTCACGAGAGTTATTGCGGCGCTTTCCATGGCGACGTCGGTGCCAGTCCCCATGGCGATCCCGACCTCGGCCTGCGCGAGCGCTGGGGCGTCATTGATGCCGTCGCCGGCCATGGCCACCACACGCCCCTCCGCCTGCAGGCGCTTCACCTTCGCCGCTTTTTCGTCCGGATGGACTTCGGCGAACACCTCGTCGATGCCGAGCTTCTTCGCTACGGCTTCGGCAGTGGTTCGGCTGTCGCCTGTGAGCATCACGATCCGGATTCCATCCGCGTGGAGCGCCCGGATGGCTTCGGCCGTGCTGTCCTTGATGGGGTCAGTCACGCCGACGAGTCCCGCGAGCTTGCCGTCGACGGCGGCGAACATGATCGTCTGGCCGTCAGCGCGCAGAGGCTCTGCGCGTTCGTCGTTGGGCGGTGCGCCGGTCACGCGCTGCATCAGCGCGCCGTTGCCCACGGCAACCTCGCGCCCGTCGACGCGACCTTTCACGCCTTGCCCTGTGATTGACTCGAAGCCCTCGACTGAGCCCAGGCGAACACCTCGCGCCTCGGCTCCCTTGACGATGGCGGCAGCAAGCGGATGCTCGCTGCTCTGCTCGAGCGCGGCAACGAGACCGAGCAGCTCCTGCTCCTCGATGCCCGGCTCGGGACGTACCGTCACGAGCTTCGGCTTCCCTTCGGTCAGCGTTCCTGTCTTGTCGACGACGAGCGTGTCCACCTTACGCAGCACCTCGATCGCCTCGGCGTTTCGGAAGAGCACGCCCATCTGCGCACCCCGACCCGTGGCGACCATGATGGACATCGGCGTCGCGAGCCCGAGGGCGCAGGGGCAAGCGATGATCAGCACTGCGACGGCGTTGATGAGGCCGTGGGCGAGGCGTGGCTCGGGTCCGACGAGCGACCACGCGATGAACGTCAACGTCGCGATCGCGATGACAATCGGCACGAAGTAGCCAGATACAACGTCCGCAAGCTTCTGAATCGGAGCCCGACTTCGCTGCGCTTCCGCGACCATGCCTACGATGCGCGCGAGGAGCGTGTCCGCGCCGACCTTCTCGGCTCGCATGACGAATCCGCCGGTGCCGTTCACTGTCGCACCGACGACCCGGTCGCCTTGACGCTTGTCGACCGGGATTGGTTCGCCCGTGACCATCGACTCGTCCACATGGCTCGCGCCCTCGAGCACGAGGCCGTCCACGGGGACCTTCTCCCCGGGGCGAACCCGGAGTCGATCGCCGACGATGACCTGCTCGAGCGGCACATCTTCCTCGCCACCGTCCTCCCTGAGACGGCGTGCGGAGTTGGCCGCCATGCCGAGGAGCTTCTTGATAGCGGAGCCAGTCTGGCTCCTTGCCCGGAGCTCCAGGACTTGGCCGAGCAGTATCAATGTGACGATGACACCCGCAGCCTCGAAGTACACCTCGACCCCGCCGCCCATGGTCCGGAACGACGCCGGAAATATCTCTGGAGAGAGTGCAGCCACCAATGAGTACGCGTAGGCGACGCTCACACCGAGGCCAATCAACGTGAACATGTTCAAGCTGCGGTTCTTCAGGGACTGAACCGCTTTCTCGTAGAAAGGCCACGCTGCCCACGTGCAAACGGGGGTTGCCAGAGCCAGCTCGACGAAGACGCGTGCGCGCATCGAGAGGACGCCAGAGACCGCGTTTCCGACAAGCATGTCGCTCATGGCGAGGACCACGAGGGGTACCGTCAGGGCAGCGGCGAACCAGAAGCGACGCCGCATGTCGCGAAGCTCGGAGCCTCCTTCGTCGGAGTCCGCCGTACTCGGCCTAGTCGGTTCGAGTGCCATGCCGCAGATCGGGCATGAGCCTGGAGTATCTCGCAGGATCTGCGGGTGCATGGGGCAGGTCCATTGAGTCTTCGTCGGCGCGGGCGTCGCGAGCTCGAGCGCCATGCCGCACTTCGGGCAGTTGCCAGGCTTGTCCTGGCGGATCTCCGGGTGCATCGGGCACGTGAAGATACGGCCCGGGAACGACGTCTGAGGCGGCCGACGGGCCCCCGTCGAGGTGGGGGGGCCGACTTCGCCTTCCGCCGGTGCCGTCGAGTCGCCGGGCCGGGTGTGCCCGCAGCAAGAGTTCGGCGCGGAGTCTCCGGGAACAGGCTGTTTGTGGTCGTGGTCGTGATTCATGGGCCTCAACCTGCAGACGCAGTGGCGCCGGTTCCATTACAGAGCCGGCCCACACATCGGTGCGTTCCTGTCGGCGCTGACAGGCCGGGCTTGTTCTGAGGCCGATCGGTTTGGGTTGCCGGCCTCAGAACAATGCTCCAACGCTGGTCATTGCTTCAGGGCGCCCGCACGTTTCTGGATCTCCGCGACACTCGCAGCGTTCTCGGACGAAACGTTCACCGCGAAGCCATCGCCCGTGGACGTGACGGTCGCCTTGACGTCCTTGATCTCGAGCGGGCAGTAGCTCATCTCGGGCATGTCGAAGCCGACCGCCGCCGCTCGTGCGACGTGGCAGTCGACGACGCGCTGCAGCCACTCTGCCGTCATGCTTGGAACAGCGCGGAACACGACCGTCGAGCCGACGACCTTCATCGTCCGGCTCTTGCCGGATCCGACCTCGACGCTAAACGGGCTCACCGACGCGATATCCTCACGGTGGTAGAAGGGGCTTGTGTCTCGGTCCTCGTCCGAGATACCGACGCAGGCGCGCGCTTCGGCATCTTTCAGGGTGGTAGAGGCGGCGCGGTGCTTCGCCGCGAGGTCGCGGTGGTCGGCGGCGTCCTTGGTGTGCTGCGCGGTGGGGTTTGAGATCGACGTCCAGCAGCCGCCGCGTCCGCCGCACTGCTTGCTCTCCGTCGTCGCCGTAGGATCGTGCTGCGCTTCGTGGCCTTGCGCCGCCTGCTGCTCTTGATTCGCCATCGCCTCGTGCTGGGCCGCGCTCATGTCGTGCGGCTGCGTGCCAGGATCGGCTGCGCACCCGAGCACGAGTGCGGAAATGCCAGCGGCGAAAACGTATGAATGCTTCATGATTCGGGACTCCTGTGGTGGAAAGCCTACGCGCGCACAGTAGGAAATATCTATTTCCCGCTGGTTGCGCCGGTCGGCGACACGATCGATTTCTCGGTCCGTAACCTCGGGAGTCACACGTGACTCTTGCGGTGACGATCGAGAGTGCGACGATGGCCGCCAGAGCAACGGTCGTGCCATGAGCAGATCACTCGCGCTTCCAAGAGATGCGGGTCGCGCGGCGTACGTTGTGCGCGGCCGCGAAGGGCCGGTCGATCTCAACACCGCGCAATCTTCGCCGCGTGAGGCTGCGAGCCCGCACATCCTGCGCATACCCTACCGGGGTACCCACTCGCGGCAAGCTGCGCTTGGTTGCTTACGTCTGGAACGGGCCTTGCTGGTGGATACGCGGAGGCTCTCATGTCACAAGCTATTTCGCTGCCGGCGCGCGTTGCTTTGGGCGTCGTTCTCGTTGTCACCGCAAGCTGCGTCCAAACCGACCACATGAACCAGGGCGGAGAAGAGATGTCCGCTGCTTTGACTGATGCTCGAGCGGAGAACGAGCGTCACGCGAGCACGTGCAACGTCGTTTCATCCATGGACGACATGATGAGCGAGGTTGCCCGGCACGGCGACCGGATGGCTGGCCTAGCAGAGCGGATGGACCAGGCGCAGAACCATATGCGCGAAGGATCGATGATGTCGATGCATTGCTCCGGGCCAAGTTTCGATCACCTGTCCTCCGGCGTGACCGACATGCATTCGGAGATGGCCGTCCATTCGGACCGCATGCACGCTGCATCGTCGCTCGAGGCGGCGCAGGCTGAATGCGCAGCCCACACGGATACGATGCGCGAGATGATGGTCGGGATGATGGACGACCTCGATTCGATGCCTTGCATGGACCGGTAACGCGGTTCTTTGGGCGAGAGCGCAGCGCAATGGCGCCGATCAAGATGGCGGCTCGGACGGCCTGAGCAGTGAGGGCGGCGAGTGTGCGCGAACCGTGTCAGCGCGGGCCAACTCACGTTTGGCGGTGCGCTTTGCGACGGGCGACGGGACCAGCGCCAGTCACCGAGCAGCGCGAGAAAAGATCGAGAACCTCGTCCACCTTGGCTTTGCGCTCCCTCGCGTTCCCGCTCTTGAGCGCATCGGCCAGGCACGTCTGCACGTGGTTAGAAAGCACGACCCGCCCGATCTCGCTGAGCGCACCCTGGATGGCGGCGATCTGCAGCAAGATGTCGATGCAGTAGCGGTCTTCGTCGACCATCCGCTCGACGCCACCGACTTGGCCGGCCACTCGCTTCAGCCTGGTCTTCGCATCATTACGCGTGCTGTCGTCCATGGGCTCGAGCAATCATTTTGCACGGACCGTGCCGATGCGAGACGGAACGGGTCACTGCATAACCGTGCCGGTTACAGTGCACCGTCTTGTCGCTCGTGACTTGAGCGACGCATTCGAGTCTCGGCGATCGGGGCGTGAACAATTGGGCGCTAGGAGTGCACTCGGGAACTGCCGTGGCGCAAGTCCTGCGCGCGTACTCCCTCCCATACCCGGTGGGGGTATGGACTTCCGAGTTGGCCTTCATATTGCACTTGCCCGCAAGCGTCTCTGGAGTCGCCGATGGCAGGCACGATCAGGTCACCTTCGATCACCGGGTTGAGCACCACGGTAGCGGCCCGGCGACTGGCTGATACCGGTCGGAACGAGCTCGTTCGCGAGCGCCCGACATCGTCGTGGAGCGTGCTCCTCGAGCAGTTCAAGAGCCCTATCGTCCTCCTACTACTCGCCGCGTGCGTCGTGTCGGCGGCCCTGGGGGAGGTCGCCGACGCCATCGCGATTGGCAGCATCGTGGCCATTAACGGCCTGGTCGGATTCCTCCAAGAGAGCCGTGCCGAAAAGGCCGTTCTCGCTCTGCGTGCCATGACCGCGCCTCGCGCGCGAGTGTTGCGGGACAGCCGGCAACTCGTCCTTCCCGCCGCGGAAGTGGTCCCAGGTGACGTGCTTGCGCTGGAGGCAGGGGACATCGTCGCGGCCGACGCTCACCTGCTCCAAGCTCACTCCCTGCTCACGGCCGAGGCTGCTCTCACCGGCGAGAGTTCCCCCGTTGAGAAGGCGACGTCGCCTGTGCCAGCAGACGCGCCACTTGGCGAGCGCAAGGACACAGTGTTCATGGGGACCGCCGTCGTGAATGGCACCGGCTTCGCCGAGGTCTTTGCCACCGGCATGCGCACTGAGCTCGGCAAGATCGCCGACATGCTGAACACCGCAGACGACACCGAGACGCCGCTTCAAAAGCGCCTCGCGGACGTGGGACGCTCGCTTCTCTACGTCTGTCTCGGGGTGGTTCTAGTGACTGCGCTCGCAGGGCTCGCCCGCGGAATGCGCCCCCTGGATGTGCTGCTTTCCGGCGTGTCACTGGCCGTCGCTGCGGTGCCGGAGGGCCTGCCCGCAATCGTGACCATTGCGCTTGCGCTCGGAGTTCAGAGGATGGTTTCGCAGCACGTGTTGGTCCGGCGGCTGCCGGCAGTCGAAACCCTGGGGTCCGCGACGGTCATCTGCACGGACAAGACCGGAACGCTCACGACTGGCGTGATGACGGTGCGCGAGCTTTGGTCTCCCGATCACGCCGATCTGCTCGCGACCGCCGCCGCCTGTTGCGACGCAGAGCTCGATGGTACCGAGCGCAGCGGCGTCGGGGACCCCACTGAGATCGCGATCCTCATGGCAGCCGCGGCAAGAGACATCCGTCGCGTCGACATCGAGCGAGCGCGCCCTCGGCTGGGGGAATTTCCATTCGACGCCGACCGCAAGCGCATGTCGGTTCGGCGGGCTGATGGCAGGATCTACGTGAAAGGCGCGGTCGAGGAGATCCTCCGACTCTGCGTCAATCCCGCGACAGGTGCACCAGAAGCAAACGCGCAGATGACAACGCGTGGCTTGCGCGTGCTCGCGGTTGCCGTCGGGGAGGGAGCAGCGGAGCAGAGCTTGACGCTCGTCGGTCTGATTGGGATTTCCGACCCACCGCGAACGGAAGCCATCGAGGCCGTCGCCCTGGCCCATCGCGCCGGCATCGAAACGGTCATGATCACGGGCGACCACCCCGCGACCGCGCAAGCCATCGCCAAGGAGCTCGGGATCTTGCGGCCCGGAGTCGCTGCTGAGGAGGTCATTCACGCGCGTGCGACACCGGCAGACAAGTTGAGAATCGTTCGCGAATGGAAGGCGCGAGGGGCCATCGTCGCGATGACCGGGGACGGCGTGAATGACGCCCCGGCCCTGCGCGAAGCTCACATCGGAATTGCGATGGGCAAGGGCGGAACCGAGGTCACCCGGGAGGCCTCCGACATGGTGCTCACCGACGACAACTTCGCGAGCATCGTCGCGGCGGTTCGCGAGGGGCGCGGGATCTTCGACAACATGCGGAAGACGCTCGTGTACCTCTTAGCGGGGAATACGGGTGAGCTTGCGGTGATGCTCGGCGCGGCGGTGGCTGGGTTGCCGCTCCCGCTCTTGCCGCTTCACCTGCTGTGGATCAACCTCGTTACCGACGGGCTCCCGGCGCTTGCTCTCGTGATGGACCCGCCCGACCCCGATGTGCTCGAGCGCGCGCCGAGGCGACCGGATGAGCCCCTGCTCGGCCGGCGAGAGTGGACGAACGTCGTCGTTACGGGGCTCCTGCAGGCGGCAACGACGCTCGGAGTGTTCGTCTGGGCGCTGCGTTCGCGGAACCTCGTTGAAGCTCGGAACCTCGCCTTTTCGACGATTGTCGTGTGCGAGGTCTTCCGCGCCTTTGCTGCGCGTAGTGCGACGAAGACTTTTTGGGAGACAGGGGTGTTCAGCAATCTCAAGTTGGTCGGCGTCGTATTCGTCTCGTTCCTGATCCAGCTGGCGCTTCACCACACGCCCGCTACTCAGCGCCTCTTCGATCTCGGTAGTCTTTCGGCGGGCGACTGCGCGCTCTCGGTGCTGGTGGGGCTCACACCGGTGACCCTCCTCGAGTTGTGGAAGCTTGCTCGGAGAGCGATTCCCGGCGCGGTGGTGGCTGGCGACCCCGTGCACGCTTCAGGAGACGCGCCATGACCCGCCGCGGGACGAAGAATGGCGAGCGCTGCCGGAGCTGGTGGAGATCCTTCATCGCGGTCGCCTCGCTGCTGGCCGTGGCGCTAGCCCCCGTCAAGGCACGAGCAGCCGACCCTGTGCTCGACGCATTCGTGGCGGAAGTGGTTGCTCGCAATCCTGGCCTCAAGGCCCGCGTTCTGGAGCACGAGAGTGTTCGGCGCGACGCGAGTGCAGAAGGGCTCTGGCCGGATCCCCAGGTCTCGGTGATGCTGGACAACGTCCCCGAACGCATGGGCGGAGAGATGCCCATGGTCCGCTACCAGGTGAGCCAGATGGTGCCGTGGCCGGGCAAGCTCCGGCTGATGGAAGAGGCACTTCTTCGACGTGCTGACGGTCGGGCAGCCCTCGCTCAAAGCAAGCGGCTCGATCTGATTCGCGAGGCAAAGCGAGCCTACCTGATGCTCGCGCAAAACGCAGGGATGCGCGCCGTCAATCAGTCGAGTCGCAATCTTCTGACGACGATCGCCAATGCCGCATTGGCTCGCTACGGCGCGGGAACCGGCGGCCACCACGAGGTCGTTCGAGCCGAGGTGGAGCAGAACGCGCTCGAGGTGGAGGCGGTCGATCTCGAAGGAGAGCGGATCGCGACGATTGCGATGATGAACTCCCTCCGCAATGCGCGGATGGACGCCGCATTCCGAGACCCTCCGCTTCCATCTGACGAAGACGCGCCAAGCCCCGGTCGGTTTGCCGAGCTTCTCAAGCTTGCAGAAGCCAGACGCCCGGAGCTTCAGGCCATGCGCGCCATGCAGCGCGAGGAGCTGACCATGGCTTCCCTTGCCCGGCGAGAGCGCCTTCCCGACTTCATGACATCGGTTTGGTACAACCAGATGCTCGGGGAGCCGGATGCAATGGGGGTCATGGTTGGCACGACGCTGCCGCTCTTCAACCTCACCCGGCAAGGCCGTCGCGCGGAAGCCGCGGAGCTGCGCGCCGAGAGCGCAGGTAGCGAGTTCGAGGCAATGCGCGCCATGATCCGCTTCGAGATCGCAGATGCGCTTCGCCGCCTGGAGACTGCGAAGCGCTCCCTCGAGCTCATCGTGCGCGTGGCCGAGCCGAAAGCGCAGGAGAGCTTCTCGTCGTCGCTTTCGGGGTTTTCGACTGGGATGATCGATGTCGTCGGCGTGCTCGAGGCCTGGCGGGCTCTGCAGAACATCGAGCGCGCGCGGGTGGAGGCCGTCGTCGCTCGGTCGATGGCCGCCGCGGACCTCGAGCGTGCGGTTGGCGGACAACAGGCCAAGGCCTTGCCATGAATACAAGGACATTCGCTTCTCAAGTTGCGTGCTGCGTCGCGGTGCTGTGTGGCTGCCGAGAGCAGACGCACCAGCAGCACGGGAGCCAAGCGGCTACCGCCGCGCACGAGGGTCATGCCACGGCTCCCGGCGAGAGCGCTCACGACGCGATGAAGATGGCCGGGGCAGCCCCCTCTGGCTACGCTGCGATCGAGATCGATGCCGCGAAGGCGACGAGCATCGGGCTCGCCACGGCTCCGGTCGAAGAACGGCACTTCGAGCGCAAGCTGCGCACGACGGGCGTCGTCGCGCTCGACGACACCCGCACTTCTCACGTCCACGCCAAGGTCCGCGGCTGGATTGATCGCGTAATGGCGAACTTCGTCGGCAAGCAGGTGAAGGCCGGGACGACCCTGTGCACGATCTACAGCCAGGAGGTCTACGGCGCGGAGCTCGAGTTCCTGTCGATCCTGGAGCAGGCGGGCAGCCGCACGGAGAGCAACGGTCCGTTCGCTCAGGCGGAGCGTGAGGCGAGCAAGAAGCTCGTCGATGCCGCCCGCCGCAGGCTCGCCCTCTGGGACGTTCCTGACTCCGAGGTCGCCCGCCTCGAGAGCTCACGACAACCGCAGCGCACGTTCGCACTGCTCGCGCCGCGCCCGGGCATCGTGGTCTCCAAGCAAGCCCTACCTGGTATGTTCATCGATCCAGGTACCGAGCTCTATGTCATCTCGGACACCTCGACCCTTTGGGTCCTTGCGGACATCTACGAGGTGGACGTGCCCTGGGTCCGCACCGGCGCGCCCGCAACGCTGCGCATCGAGGGCCTGGGGTCCGAGGTGCGCAACGCGACCGTCGGCTTCCTGCCGCCGACCATCGAAGAAACCACACGAACTCTCCGCGTGCGCTTCGAGGTTGACAACAAGGACGGCCGCGTGCGCCCCGGTGCTTTCGCGACCGTCGAGATGGGTTTCGATCTCGGGACTGCACTCGCGATACCCGAGAGCGCTGTCATCCACGCAGGCGAGCGTGCCATCGCATTCGTCGTCCACGGGGCGCATGTCGAGCCTCGCGCCGTAGAGCTCGGGCCTCTCGTCGAAGGCTACTACCGAGTCGCCAGTGCCCTGGCACCCGGCGACTCCGTTGCCGTGGGGGCGCAGTTCCTCATCGATTCCGAGAGTCGCCTGCGGGCCACGAGCGGTCCGGGAGCCCAGCATGGCGGGCACTGAGCCGTTATCGGCGGCCGGGTCGCTGTCGAAGGACGATGCAGGTCGCCGCCCAGAACCGACTGGGGTCATTCCCGCGATCATCGACTTCTGCGGGCGAAATCGCTTCTTCGTCTACCTGTTCGCCGCATTCCTGACGGCCTTTGGCGTTTGGTCCGCCCGGCATACCCCGCTCGACGCCCTTCCTGATCTCTCCGACACGCAGGTGATCATCGCAACTGAGTGGATGGGGAGAAACCCTACGCTCATCGAGGACCAGGTTACCTACCCGATCGCGACGACATTTCTCGGGGCGCCGAAGGTGAAGACCGTGCGCGGCTTCACGATGTTCGGGATGTCGTTCGTCTACGTCATCTTTCAGGACGGGACGGACCTCTATTGGGCCCGCTCGCGCGTCATCGAATACCTGTCCAAGGTTCGCGAAAAGCTGCCCCCCGGCGCGAGCCCGCAAATCGGGCCGGATGCAACAAGCGTCGGCTGGGTGTACCAGTACGCGCTCGTCGATCGGAGCGGAAAGCACAACCTGCAGGAGCTCCGCAGCCTACAGGACTGGTCGCTTCGATACGCGTTGCAGAGCGTCGAGGGCGTGGCTGAGGTGGCCAGCGTCGGCGGTTTCGAGAAGCAGTACTTGATCGAGATCGATCCGGTCCGAATGAAGGCCTTCGGCTTGTCGGTCGGCCAGGTTGCGGGAGCCGTGCGCGGGGCCAACGCCGAGGTCGGCGGGCGCGTCGTCGAGCTGGCACAGCACGAGTACGCGGTCCGCGGCCGCGGCTACATCAAGGACAAGAGCGACATCGAGAAGGCCGTCATCGCGACGGACCAGCAGGGCACTCCGGTCCGCATCGGGGACGTGGCGACCGTCTCCATTGGCGGCAATATCCGGCGCGGCGTCGTCGATCTGGACGGGCAAGGGGAGGTCGTCGGCGGGGTCGTCGTGATGCGCTCCGGCGAGAACGCGCTTCAGGTCATCGGCCGCGTCAAGGCGAAGCTCACCGAGCTCCAGGAATCGCTGCCTGCAGGGGTCAAGGTGGTCCCTGTCTACGATCGGAGCCAACTCATCAAGGACTCCGTCGAGACGCTCACTACGAACCTGATCCAGATCCTCGGCGTCGTCGTGCTGGTGATTGCCGTCTTCCTGTTTCATTTTCGATCGGCACTCGTCAGCGCCATCACGCTGCCGATCGCTACGGTCGCCTCGTTCATCGTCTTCTACTATCTGAACGTGTCGATCAACGTTATGTCCCTCGCGGGGATCATCCTGGCGCTGGGAGACATGGTGGATTCCGCGGTAGTCCTCGTGGAGAACTCCCACAAGGCGATCGAGGAGGACGATCGCCTCGGACGCAACACACCGCGCATCGAGGTGATCCTGCGCGCCGTGAAAGAGCTTGGCTCCGCGATGTTCGGAAGCCTGCTCGTTCTCACCATCGCGTTCCTGCCCGTCTTCTCGCTGGAAGGCGAGGAGGGGCGCCTATTTCGGCCGCTTGCCCTGGCGAAGACGTTCTCCATGGCCTTCGCAGCTCTGTTCTCGATCACGTTGGTGCCCGCGCTCACGGTCACCTTCTTGAAAGGCCGAATCAGGCCAGAAGCGAAGAACCCGATCAACCGCCTTTGCGTCGCCGCGTACCGCCCCCTGCTCAAGGCTTGTCTGAAATTCAGATACCTCGTGGTCGTCGCTGCCCTTGGACTGATGGCTCTCTCCGCTTTCCCTCTCCTACGGCTCGGCTCGGAATTCATGCCGCCGCTTTACGAAGGCGACCTTCTTTTCATGCCGATCTCGGTGCCGGGGATCTCCATTCAGGAAGCGCGGCGCCTCCTGCTCTGGCAGGACGGGGAAATCACGAAAGTCCCAGAGGTCGAGCGCGTCTTCGGCAAGGCCGGGCGCGCGGAGACCTCCCTCGATCCTGCGCCGCTTTCGATGTTCGAAACCGTCGTGCGGCTGAAGCCACGATCCCAATGGAGAAAGGGGATGACCCAGGAGAAGATCATCGCCGAGCTCGAACGGCGGGTCGCGGTTCCGGGCATCCAAGGTGCGTGGACGATGCCGGTCAAAGCCCGTATCGACATGCTCTCCACGGGGATCCGCACCCCCGTGGGGGTCAAGGTCTTCGGCAAGGACCTCGGGGAGATCACCAAGGTCAACAACCAACTCGAAGCCGTCTTGCGAAAGGTCCCTGGAACACGCAGCGTTTACGCGGAGCGCGAGCTCGGGGGATTCTTCATCGACTTCACGCCTGACCGAGATGCCGTCGCACGGTACGGGCTCACGGTGCGCGATGTGCTCGATGTGGTCGAGAGCTCCATTGGCGGAATGGACGTTGACACGACGTTCGAGGGACGCGAACGCTACCGCATCAACGTCCGCTACCCACGCGAGCTACGCGACAACGTGGAAGCACTGCGAGCCGTGCTTGTTCCCATTGCGCCGTTCTCGCGGCGAGCAACAGGATCTGGTCCGAGCGGGAGCGCTCCCATGGGGGGTCTCCCTTCTCCAATGGGCGGCTCGATGCCGGCAGGCGCGCTGGGAGGCGGCATGGGGGGACCGTCGGTGATCGGGCTGGCGGCGAGCATGCCTTCGGGCGGCCCAGGCATGGCGAGCAGCAGCGCGATGGGTTCCGCCTCGGCGGCGACGCCCACCGGCCCAGCCGAGCCCAGAACCGCGTTCGTTCCCCTCGGGCAGCTTGCCCAGATCGACACCGTCATGGGTCCGCCCATGATCAAAAGCGAGCTCGGACAGCTTACCGGTTGGGTCTACATCGACCTCGAAGGCCGTGACGTCGGTGGCTACGTCGACGACGCAAAAGTCGCGGTGGCCCGCTCCGTAAAGTTGCCGCCCGGCTACAGCCTGAAATGGACGGGCCAGTACGAACTTCTCGAGCGGGTGCGCGCTCGCCTGGCGTTCATCCTGCCGCTGACCGTGGGGCTCATCTTCATGATCCTCTACTTGGAGTTCCGAGGAGTCTTCCAAACGCTCATCGTGATGAGCGGCGTTCCGTTCGCGGCGGTCGGAGCGATCTGGCTACTCTACGCGCTGAAGTTCAATACCTCGATCGCGGTCTGGGTCGGCATGATTGCGCTGCTCGGCGTCGCAGCCGAGACGACGAGCATCATGGTCGTCTACCTCGATGAAGCGTGGAACGACGGCCGTGCAAGCGGAACCATCGCGAGCGTGCCCACGTTGATCTCCGCCTGCGTTGAGGCGGGGGCCAAGCGCGTGCGCCCGCTGCTCATGACCGTGATGACGAACATCTTTGGGCTCCTGCCGGTTCTGCTCGACACCGGCGTCGGAGCGGACGTCGCGAAGCGCATTGCCGCTCCGATGTGGGGTGGCCTCGTTTCCTTGACGGCACTGACGCTGTTGGTAGTCCCCGCGATTTACGTCATTTGGCGAAGCTTCGAGGTGCGCCGCCTGCCGCAGGCAGCTGCATCGCGATGATGGACTTGCTAACGCTGCTCCATGTGCTCGCGCGGCGCCGCCGGCTCCATCGGCGTGAGCGCTGGTCGCGCGACACGCTTCTGCAATACCAAACGACCGCTCTCGCAGAGTTGCGCGCGCACGCGGTCGCAAACTCACCCTTCTATCGACGGTTCCACGCTGGCAAGAAAGACCACCCGCTCGCCGAACTACCCGTCGTGACCAAGGCCGACGTGATGGATCACTTCGATGAAGTCGTGGTCGCTCGCGAAGTGCGCCTCGCTGACGTGCAGGCTTACCTCGACGCGCCCGACCGCGAGCGACTCTACCTCGATCGCTATCAGGTGTCCGCGACGTCGGGATCGACTGGACGTCGTGGCATCTTTCTTGCCGATCCGGACGAGTGGCTGACGACGATCACCTCGTACGCGCGCGCCAACCAATGGGCGGGGATCGCGACCGGGCTCACGCACCGCGTGCGCATGGCGATCGTGAGCTCGAAGGTGCCGTGGCACCAGTCGGCGCGAGTGGGCCGCACCGTGGAGAGCCGGTTCGTGCGCACGCTGCGCCTCGACTCGACTGAACCGTTGCCAGGCATTGTCGCCGCGCTCAATGAGTTCGAGCCCGAGTGCCTGGTCGGCTACGCGTCCATGATCCACGTGCTCGCCGGTGAGCAACTCGCAGGCAGGCTGCGGATCCGCCCCCGCGCTGTGAACTCGGCTTCCGAAGTGTTGAGCGACGACACCCGGCGGCGCGCCCAGGCGGCCTGGGGCTCGACCCCATTCGACGTTTACGCGACGACCGAGACCGCGGGAATCGCGTCTGAGTGCGAGCACCACCGGATGCACCTCTACGAGGATCTCGTCCTCGTGGAGCCGGTCGACGAGCACCACCGCCCGGTCCCTGCCGGTTTGGTCGGGGCGTCGCTCCTGGTCACCGTGCTGTTCTCGCGGACCCAACCGTTGATCCGCTACGAGATGAGCGATCGAGTCGCACTCGGCTCGGGCGACTGCCCGTGCGGGCGTCCATTTGCGTTGCTCGGCGGTATCGACGGCCGGCGCGAGGACATCCTCACCATCGAAGCTGCCGGCGGCGGGTCGGTCACCATCCACCCGAACGTCTTCCACGCGGTGCTCGAGCGCGCGCCGGTCGCCGCGTGGCAAGTGGTGTTGCGCGACGAGGCTCTCGCGATTCTCGTCGAAAGGCCTGATGCGATGCTCGACCGCGACGAGCTCACGAATCGGGTCTCTGCCGCGCTCGCACGCCAAGGTGCGGCGGCCCTCAGCGTCGTCGTGGAGACGGTGAACGCGATCCCGCGTGGTCCCCTCGGCAAGGCCCCACTCGTACGATCTGCGCGGCGACGCCAGGAAACGCGCCCATGACTACCCGTGCGACACGTCCCGACCGTCTAGCGGGGACCCTGGTGCTCGTCGCCGGCATCTTAACGCTCGGCATCGCGACCTATTTCTTGTTTCTCCGCCCGCCGATGCTGCCCGAGGACGCCCGTTTCACCGGCGTCCCGGCGGGCGCGCTACCGCCGCGACTCGCCGTCTGGCTGACAATCGTCTTCCGCACGTGGGGCGGCTTCGTCGCAGGGTTCGGGATCGTGTTGGTCGCGATCGGGGCGTATCTGCTGACCGCGGCGTCGCGGGTTCTCCGGGGCGGCGTCGCGCTCGCGCTCGTCGTCGCGTTCGGGCGGTTCCTGCTGAGCAACATCGAGCTCGGGTCCGACTTCCTGCCACTTCTCGTTGTCGTCGCCGTCGTCGTCGCCGCCGCGACTGTCGTATTGCTCGTTCGGGCCCTGCGGTAACGAAATGGGCGCGGCGGCTTTTCGCCTTCACTCACGGTAGTGATGCGGTCGGTGGTCTGTGCGATTTACCTCATTTGGCCAAGCATCGAGGTGGGCGGCCTACCGCTAGCGGCCGCTTCGCGAGGACCACGGCGCTTGCGGCCACGAGGAGGAGGCCGACGCACAGAAGCATTAGCAGCCGGCGCTGCCGGAACTGCCGGAGCACGAGCGCGGAAGCGACGATGCAAACGCCCTCTTCGCGGCTGAGCTTGCTCTCTTGGATGGCCCCTCGCGCTCGGAGAACCGCGGCCGCAAGCCTCGCGTACCTGAAGTCCATGGCCATACCGATCACACTGGTCCTCCCCGTCGTTGCCCCCACCGAATGGGTCTCCCGGTCGTCAGTTGTCCTGGGTAACCTGGATCTCGCCCATCATGCCGAGCTCCGCGTGCTCGAGAATATGGCAGTGGTACATCCATCTGCCGGGCTCGTCGAAACGAATCGCGAGCCTCAGTGTAGTCATCTGCGGCACGATGATGGTGTCCTTGTTTGCCAAAGCATCCGCGGACGTCGGCGTGCCCGCGGCTTCCAGCAGCTGGAAGAACGTTCCGTGAACATGGAACGGATGGTCCATCGGGCTCGCGTTCTGAACCTTAAGGTAGTGCAAGGTACCCAAGCCCATCGCGATGGGTGGCACGTCCGGATACGTGTCGCCGTTGATGGTGAAGATCTGTTCGCCGTCGCGCAGCATTTCGTCAAGCTCGATGTGCTCGTCGCTCGAGCCGTCGGGGAGGCGCTCGATGGCTGGAAAAGAGTCCGGCAGGGCGCGGCCGTCGAGCGGAGCGTCTTCGGTGACTGCCACCTTGGCCAGCGGTAGCGGGTCGGCCGCGCCAGTGTCATGTCCCCTGTCGTAGGGCTCGTCCCAAAGAGTCGCCTCCGAGCCGGGGTCACCCGTGACGATCACCATCACGTCGTAGCGCTCGCCGGGTGCAAGCAGTAGGCGGTCCGCATCATACGGGTGTGGGATCAATCCGCCGTCGGTGCCGATGACGCGAAAGACATACCCGGGGAGGGAAAGATTGAAGAAGCGACCATTCGCCGTGTTGACAACGCGGAGCCGCGTTAGGGCTCCGGCACGCCAGCGCAAGGTCGGCATCGCGCGACCGTTGACAAGCAGCACGTTCCCCTGCCGTCCGAGCATCTTCGACTCGTCGTCGAGATAAGTCGGTAGCGTCCCGTCGGGCAGTACCGAGATGTCATCGAGGACCAAGATCTGCTCGTCGTCCGAGCTTGGCTCGTCCAGGCCCCGCACGCGGATGACACCGTAGAGCCCCTTCTCGACCTGCACATCGGAGCGGATGTGGGGATGGAACCAGAACAGCCCGGCATCCCTGAGAGTGAACGAGTACTCGAATGTGCCGCCTGGTTCCACCGGAGTCTGCATGGCGAGGGTGCCGTCCATCGCGGCCGGGACTCTCACCCCATGCCAGTGGATCGTCGTCGATTCGGGAAGGCGATTCGAAAAGTGGACGCGGAGCTCGTCCCCTGCGCTCGCCTCGATGAGTGGCCCAGGCAAGGTCCCGTTGTAGGTCCAGACGCGCGTCGGCGGCGTCCCGGGGAAGCGCACCTGTGATTCGGCCGCTTCCAAATTGACCTCCAGAATACTGGGGTCGGGATTCTCATCGACCGCCGGTGTCAGCGCCGGAAGCGGCTCCGGTGCCGCGGCCGCTGGCTCCTGCGCACCACTGCCGCAAGCGCATGCGAACAAGAGCGCCGTCGCGCCCATGACTGAGCGCGGCCCCAGGATAGGGCGGCTACATGTCATGCGGATTCGCGGACACCTCGTTCGAGTACGATGAGTACGCCGCGCCTTTCTTGCAGCGCATGCGGTACGCGTACATCATGTTGTCTGTCGCAGCGGTGTCCATCTTGTTGTCGACGTTGCCGGGCACGGAGAACGCCAGGTCGTAGCTGGTTTGGTGCTCCATTTTGCGCTCCGCCTCGACGCTGTCGCAGTCCTTCTGCATGTTCATCCACGCCAGGTGGAGAGCGCCTTCCATCGGCGCGACTTCCATCAGCATGGGCGCCTCCAACGTGGCGGTAGCGCTCGTGTCGTCATCACCGCCGGAAGAGCAGGCGCCGGCGAACAGAACGGTGGAAAGGACGAAGACGTTCCGAAACCTCATGGTCGTGAATCCTTATCGTGGGTGGGCGCACGGCAGATCGCGTGATGTGCCGCGGGGGGTGCGCACTGCACCGCGCAGATCTAGCAGTCATCTGCGCGCACGTGACGAGGAATCAAGGTCGTTGGCGCTCGCGTAGTCGGCCACGTGTGACTGCAGTGGTCACGCGGAACCCCGGCGCGTTTGCGCTGCGGCGAGTGGAGCGAATTTGTTCACTAGGATTCGACGAGCTTAGTGACCTCGTCGGTTACATGTGACGGGGGCTATCGGGTTCCGCGCGTCGCCGCGGTGCGAGCTGAGGTCCAATAACCCGATCCACCGCAGCCCTCGGCGCCGGGCGGCACCGAAGGCTATTCATTTCCGGACGCGGGCGCATGGCAGGGGATCATCAGCAACGAGCCAGTCAGCCCGCATGGCTGCCCGGTGCAGGCTTCAGCGGCTGCCGACGAGCTGAGGCAGGTTGGCGATTTGCGGACCGGTGGGTTCGGCCTGCAATCGCGCCGGGAAGTCACGGTAGCCGCTGCCCTGATGGATCTCTCCTCCAGCGCACACCAGAACGATGTGGTCACCCATCTTTCGTGACGGCGTCTGTGCTGCGGCGACCGCTCGCGTTGCGGGTGTGGCACTCTGTACTCGCGCGAGCATGCCGCGGTACCCGGAGGTCTCTGGGGCACGACTCTGCTCGCAGGTCGCGAACACGCTCGCAGCCTGCTCCTGCGCGTGGACGAGCGCAGGGGGGCGGCGCGCCGAAGCAGCGCCCGCGAGGGTCAGGGTGAACGCGAAGGCCAATGAACGACGAATCAAGCTTTGGGTAGACATGCTTCTCTCCCGCAGGTGGGGGTGATGGTTTGCACGGCGGGACGAGCGGTCTCGACGTGCTTGCGTGGAGTAAAAGCAAGCGTCGTGCCGAACTTGAACCGGCATTCCCTAGGGTTCTACGCAGCAGTGCGCGCTGTTTACGCGTCCATGGTTCTCGGTAGCGCAGCGTTTGCGTCATACCCTACGGGGGTATCGAAGCGCGCTGGGCTCGGTGAAACACACGACGAAACACTCAGACCGCCGCGAGCGTGCGCGCCACGGCTTCCACCGCTCGAAGGCCCTCGCCGAACCTCGCCATGTGGTGACGGTTCTTCTCGAGCTCGCTGTACGGCAGAAAGCGCATACCCTTGTCCGCAACGCCGCGAAACGCGGGCCGCATCACCTGGGCTCGCACGTCTGTTTCGCGCGCGTCGGGGGCAACCAAGTAGAGGCCGCGTACCGCCTGCTCGGGAGCGCCCAGGGCGAGATCGAGCAAGCGCACGATGCCCGAGTAGATCGAGGTTGTGTGCTCGACCTCGAACGCCGCAGCGACTCGCCCCGAAGTCTTCTCGAGCCAGAGGACGTCGATGAGCTTGATCGCTTCCGCACCGGGAACTTCGGTCAAGGCCGCCGGCAAAGCAACTAAACAACCGTCGCCGAGCTTGCCGTCTTCATGGGTTCGCCCACGATCGTTTTGCGCGATCCAGACTTCGAACCCAAGTGCTTTCCCGAGGTCTCTTAGCCACCCCTGGATTTGCGTGTGGGTGAGGTCCCCTTCGCGCTCGGCTTCGTGCTGCTTCCGCTGCTTGTCGCCCTCCTGCCGGACCTTCGCGAGGTCCGCCGCCCAGGCCGCTTGATGAGTCGGATCGTCGTCGAGCGGAGGCGCCGCGTAGCGGCTAGTGCCGATGTCGAATAGCAACCCGGCGATGGCACCAAGGTCGTTCGACAGAAGACCGCGGTGGTCGGCGTTGATGCGCAGAACGCCCTGGCGCATGGCTAGGTACTCGCTGAAGCTACCAAGCTTCACTTTGGCACCCGTCAGCGCGTTGTAGCCCCTAACGATCGCGGTGTTGAACGGCGGGATGAACGTCGGATGGAGGAAATAGAGAAGGTTCGCGGTCGCGGGACCGAGCCCCTTGATATGCTTCTCATCTAGAGCGCGCACGGCGGCAAGCAGTTGTTCCTCCGCTTGGCAACACACGCACGTGTCGAGGAAGCGCCCGAACGCTCGCTGGTTTTCGGGACTTTCGTAGATGTCCGGGATCCTGAGCTTGGGTTTCCAGAGCCACGAGTGATCGGCCCCCTTGAACAGCTGCCGCTGCTCGGCAATGGAATGCACCACCGTCTCGAGGGACGACCCGCGATACGCCGTCCCAAACGCGCCCTTTTCAATCTCCTCGACGACGAGCTGGATGCCCCGGCGTATCGAACGGAAGTTCTTGAGCCGTTCCTCCCACAGAAACCAAGTCCGATAGGTTCCACCCGGATCGTCACGCCAGCGCGAGATCAACGTTCCGAGCGGCGCATCCAAACCAGGCATTCAAGGGCCAGCTTACTCGATTGCTCTCAGGGGGCCGAGTGCAAGCGACGCGGCTTGGTCATTTGTTCATTCAGCCGCGGCGCAGCGTGCGATGACCGCGCGCATGTCGTAGGGAGCTGAAGCCGGCGGGGTCGTTGGCAGAAAGCGAGGGTAGAAGCATGGATGAGGGACACGACGAGCACGGGGCCAAGAGGACGAGTTTGCTCCTCAGGAACCTTCCGATCTTGAACCGCTCGATGACATTCGCGCGGATGTTGGAGGAATCGAAGCGCAGCATTCCGAACCTCAAGGAGCTGAAGTGGCTCTTTCCGACGGTTTGCCATCGGAAGAATCAGGCTGAGCTCACCGACACCGAGAAGGCTCGCTACATCTGCGCCTTCAACATGATCAACGCGGACGGAACCTTGGGGCAGCTGGTCGACATCCACCAAGACATGCACATGCAGCACACGAACGCTCGGCTCCTGCCTTGGCACCGGGTCTTCCTGCACCTTTTCGAAGAAGCTCTGCACAACTACCACCCGGACGTCTGCGTGCCCTATTGGGACTGGACCACGTCCACCGGTTTTCCCGACTGGCTGGCGCCGGTGCTGCCCGTCGTCCACACGCCGACGCGCACGATCAACGTCGTGCGTTCGCCAGGCTCCGAGAGCTGGTTGAGTTCGATCGCTGCGGGCGTGCCCACCGCGATGGCGAAGACGACGTACGCCGACTTCACCGCGCCGATCAACGGCATTCACGGCTCTGTGCACGTGTGGGTAGGCGGCACGATGTCGGATCCCTCCGTCTCTCCGGCAGATCCGGTTTTCTGGCTGCATCATGCAAACCTCGATCGCCTGTGGTGGGCCTGGTACCAGAGCCCTCAGGGCAACCACCAAAATCCGCCGCTCACGGGCAGCGATGCCATCATGGACCCGTGGACGTACAACGAGTCGGACGTTCGAAACATCGCGTCGCTAGGTTACGCTTACGTCTGACCTCTCGACCGGAATCACCGGCGCTTCGTCTCAGGGCTGCTCCAGTCCGCCTCGCCCCCGCTCGAGCGGGGTGGATTCGCGGATGAGCTCCTCGGAACCAAGCTCCGCGCGGTTGACGCGACCGGCCTCGAGTCGTGCCACCTCCGTCCTCGCCACCCAGTAGTCCCGAAGCAGCTCGACATAGGTTCGTGCCGCTTCGATCTGCTCCCGTTTTGTCTGCAAGAGCTGGAAGACGCCGACGCCCATGGCGTTGTACTGAAGCTGCGTCTCGCCGAGGACTTGATCGCCCAGGGGTAGAACGACCGAGCGGTAGTGCAACGCGCTCTCTCGAGCGGAACGGAGCCTGGTCGCTGCGGTGCGCGCCGCTGCTCGCACGTGGACGGCGAGGTCTTCGTGGACGTTCTCCTGGCGGCGCGCCTCGGCAAGGGCCGCGTCGACTTGCCCTTGCCCCTGATACAGCAATGGAATCTGGATCTCGGCGGCCGGCCCCACGCTCCACCCGCTGTCGCGCTGCGCGGAGACGCCCGCTTTGAGCTCGGGGAGCCATCCCTCGGCACGCGCGAGGTTCGCCCGCTTCGCCGCCGCGGCGTACCGGGTACGCGCCATGGCGAGATCGACGCTGCGTTCGACGGCGTGCTGCTCAAGCGTCTCCGTGCTGAGCTCGTTCCCTGGCGGCTCGGGGAGCCGAGCCGGTGCGGACCAGGTGTTGTTGGCTCCCCACAGGCCGAGGGTTGCACTCAGTCGCTCGCGAGTCGCGCTTGCCTCGGTTTCAGCGCGGGCGAATGCGACGCGTGCTTGCTCGAGGAACTGCCGCTCCGTGGCGAGATCGAGATCCGTGATGTTGCCAGCTTGCCTTAGACTCTCAGCCGCCTCGACCGAGGCACGCATTGCGCCGAGTACGGTTCGCCGCAGCTCGAGCATCTGGCAGGCGGCGACGTAGTCGTAGAAGGCAACCTGCGCGTCGAACGCCAGGTCGAGCATGAAGCCCAAGACGCTGAGCTTCGCCGCTTCGACCTGCGCGCTCGCGACGCCGCCTCGCCAGGGAAGGAACAGGAGCTCTGAAAGGTCGATGGTGGCGAGCACCTCGAGCTGCGGTTTGTCCGAACCTGCAAACCGGATTGCCCCCTCCGCCGCGGGATTGGGCAAGCGCAGAGCGTGCACGAGCCCAGCACGGGCGAGCCCGAGTTCCTCGAACGCTGCGTTGACGCTGCGGTTGTTCAGCAGGGCAATTCGCGTCGCCGACTCCGGCGTCAACGGCTGGGCGAGCAGCGCGCCGACGTTCTTGTCGGGGGCGGCAACTTGGTTGCCGATGCGTGCGTCTGCCGCGGATCGCATAGACGCAAGGGACGGCGTCGCGGGTGCGCAGCCAACTGCGACGAGTCCGGCGCAGAGTGCCAGGACGCTGGCTCCAAGGCATCGGTCGCCGCCGCTCATGGCGCACCCCCGTCTCGTCCAGAGGATGGTGGTACGCGGACCAGATTCATGCCGCAGATGGGGCAGCGTCCGGGCTCGCTGCGCCTGATCTCGGGATGCATGGCGCAAGTCCAGGTTGCATTGACGTCAGCTGGGCCAGCTGTGCCGGAACCGCTGTGCTCTCCGCTCGCCGCCGGCTCGGCCGGTGCGGTCATCGAGCCATGGTGGTGATGGCCGGTGGGTTCTGGTTCGGCGGCGTCCGTTCTCGCCATCGCTGGCGTTGACGCGGCAGCACGGAGTGGGTCGTCACTCGAGGGGAGTGGCGCGGTGCGAGCGCGCGGATTGCTCGCCCGGTTGCCTGACGTATCGAGCGTGGTCGAAGCACACGCGAATGCGAGCGGGGCTACCAGCGCCAGCCGTCGAAGCACGGAGAGGCATACGATTCTCATGGGTCGCCTCCTCAGCCAATGCCGTCGCGGCGGAGCTCGTCGGAGTGCGCAGGCCCGGCGACGCTGTGCTCCGGGTGCGGATACCACCCGGGATCCCCGTAGCCTTCCAGCTGCTCGCGCACCTTGAGGAGCGTGAACATGCCGCCCATCGTGATGTTATCGAACGGCCCGCGCCCGCCCACCATGGGAATGCTGTTCTTTGGAACCGGCATGCCCATCTCGCCCATGTCGCCCATTCCGGTCTGCCCCATCGTCATGTAGCTCGGCAGGACCTTCTGCATCCGCGCATCGAGCTTGCCAGGGTCCATGCCGATCATGTTCGGGATGCCGTGGCCCATTTGGTTCATCACGTGGTGCGTCATGTGGCAGTGCAGCGCCCAATCACCCGGTGCATCGGCGACGAACTCCACGTCCCTGGTGCTGCCAGTGGGCACGAGCACGGTTGTCTCAGGCCATTGCGCAGAAACCGGCAGTGGGCCACCGTCGGTGGCCACTACCTTGAAGTAGTGCCCGTGAAGGTGAATCGGGTGATGGTCCATGGCGCTCAGGTTGCCGATACGCAAACGCACACGCTGACCTTTCTTGCAGACGAGCGGCGAGGTGCCTGGAAACACTTTCGCGTTCATGCTGAGCACGTTGAAGTCGGTCATTTCGTTCGGATCTGGTCTCGAGGTGCCAGGACGTATCCGCCACTCGCTGAGCAAGATGGCGAAGTCTCGATCGACCCGGTAGTCCGCGCTCGGGTTGCGTGGATGAACGACAATGAGCCCCATCAGTCCGAGGGCCATCTGGGTCATCTCGTCGTGATGCGAGTGGTACATCAGCGTGCCGTGCTGGCGGAACGTCCACTCGTACTTGAAGACTTCCCCGGGCTGGATCGCTCGTTGGGTTAGGCCTCCGACGCCATCCATGCCGTTGGGCAAGTACACCCCGTGCCAGTGCACGCTCGTAGGTGCGGGCAGCTTGTTCGTGACGTACACACGCACGCGATCACCTTCGACCGCCTCGATGGTCGGCCCATGAACCCGGCCGTTGTAGCCCCAACATTTCGCTGTCAGGCCTGGCGCGAACTCGTGCTCGACCTCCTCCGCCACCAGGTGGAACACCTTGACGCCATCGACGACCTTCCAGGGCAGCGCTGCGCCGTTGGGAGTCTCTACCGGCTCGTAGTCCTTGCCGGGTTGGCCCGGCGAGCCGGCGGTGTGCCCTTCTCCGCTGTAGGAGCCCTCCCAGGTCCGCGCCGTGCGGGGGGCTTGCGCCGCACCGGCGGGCTCGGACTTAAGCGCTGCTGCTGCGCCCGCGAGCGTAGCACCGGTCCAAAGAAGATCGCGACGAGTCACCATGTTTCGGGTTCCCTTGGTTCAGCGAATCGAAGATCTCAACGCGTACCGGCGAGGTTTCGTCCTGCAGCACGACCTGTCAGAAAGAGTACGTCGCTTCGACGCGAGCGGATGCAAGTGACCGAGCACGTCACGCGTGACCCGTTTCGTCGCCGTCAAGGCGGGATGAACGGCAAACGATCACTGCGGATCCCATGGTAGTGGTGGCGACTGAGGTGCACGCATGAACGACTCACTCATCAACAGGCTTGTGCTTTCCGCGGCGTCCGGCCTGATCCTCGGGGCTCAAGGTTGCGGCGGCAGTGCCCCGCCCCCAGATGCGCCGTCGCAGTCGGCTCCTGAACAGCCTGCGGAAGGAAAGCACTCATGCAGCGCTGCTGCGGAGAAGAACGGATGTGGTGGGATGGACTCATCGAAGCCCGACGCGAAGCCCGCCGATCCGATGCCCGCCGACAAGAAGTAGCCACCGTTAGGGGTCCTTGAACTCGTTCGAGCGAAGCCCGTAGCGCTTTAGCAGTCGGTGCAGGCTTTCGCGCTCCATGCCGGCGCGCTCGGCTGCACGGGTCACGCTCCCGCCGAACTGCTGCATCAAAGTGATCAGGTACTCGCGGCTCGCTCGGTCGCGCGCGAGCTCGACCGCATCGTGATAGGTGAGTTGCGCTAACCCCGATAGGCCGCCCGTTCCGACGCCGCGAACTTCGTCTGGCAGTGCCTCGAGTGGAATACGAGGCGCGTCGACGACAGCGAGAGCACGCTCAACGGCGTTTTCGAGCTCGCGCACGTTGCCCGGCCATTCGTAGCGCATCAGGGCCGAGAGTGCGTCGGGCTCGAAACCTTCGGCGCCGTGTCCGTAGCGCTTGCCGTACACGTCGAGGAAGCGCAGAGCGAGGATGGGGATGTCCTCCTTTCGCTCGCGTAGCGGTGGCAGGTGGATTCTGAGCACATTCAGCCGGTAGAACAGATCCTCACGGAACCGCCCTGCGCCGACGGCCTCCTTCAAGTCAACGCTCGAGCTAGCAATCACCCGCGAACTCGTGCGGTCGGCTGTCGGCTGCTCAGAATCTCGCGTCGCGCGTTCCTGTAGCGCCCGCGTCAACCGTGCTTGCAGAGCGGGATCGAGCTCATCGATCTCGTCGAGCAGCACCGTGCCTACCGCCGAGTTCTGCTCCCTGGCGATCGGGTCAGCCGGGCTCGACGGATGACCAAAGAGCTCGGAGGCGAGCACCTGATCAGGCACCGCCGCGCAGCTCACGACCAAAAATGGTGAATCGCGTCGAGCTCCAGTTCGGTGAATGGCCCGTGCCGCGAGCTCTTTGCCAGTGCCCCGCTCGCCAGTGATGAGAACCGTGACGTTGCTCGCAGCAGCGCGACGCATGAGCTCGAACGCCTGCTGCATCTCTCGCGCCTTGCCTGCCAAATGCTCGAAGGAGTGTGCCGCGTCGAGCGCCGCCCGAAGGCTTCGCGCTTCGCGGCGCAGGCGTCGTCTCTCCACAGCCCGCCCCACCGTGAGAAGGGCTTGGTCCGGCTCGAACGGCTTGGTCAAGTAGTCGTAGGCGCCCGCCTTGATCGCTTCGACGGCTTTCTCGACGGACCCAAAGGCGGTCATCAGGACGACTTCCACATCCGGCTGCGCCCGTTTGAGCTCCGTGAGGATCGCAAAACCATCGGAACCAGGCATGCGAATGTCCGCCAGGACGACGTCGAATTCCCCTGCAAGCGCGAGAGCGAGCCCGCGTTGCCCGTCCGCGGCCGTGGTCACGTCGTAGCTCTCGCCGAGAACGCTGTTGAGCAGGCTCAGCACATTCTCCTTGTCGTCGACGACCAGCACCCGTGCCCGCATCAGTGAACCTCTGGTTGGCGCTCGGCGCCCGCGAGCGGAAGGCGGATGAGCGCACGCGTGCCCGAACCGCAGGCCGGGGCAAGCTCGATGCTTCCGTCGTGTGCGAGCACGATGGCCTGAGAGATGGCCAGACCTAGGCCGGTCCCCTTCGGCTTCGTGGTGAAGAACGGATCGAAAGCCTTTGCACGCGTCTCCTCAGACATGCCTTCCCCGTCGTCCAGAACCTCGAGCTCGGCGCTCCCCTCATGTTCCCTAACCTTGACGAGCACTGTGCCTCGCTTCCCCGTTGCGTCGACCGCGTTCTGCAGAAGATTCCCGAGCACTTGACGCAAGGCGGCCGCGTCCCCTGACGCAAGCACTCGCTCGCTTGCGTCGGGCATTCGGATCGTCGTGCCATTGAGCCCGGGCCCGTCGGTGAGGCGCTCGATCGAGTCGCGCGCGAGCTCGACGAGGTCCACTGCTACACGTCGCCCCAATGCCGGTCGTGTCAGGTCGAGCAGGCCCTGCACGATGCGCTGACACTGTCGCGCCTCGTCCTCGATGATGCGAAGCCCTGGCGCGAGGGGTTCACCGCGCTCGAGCAGCCTCACGTAGCCGAGGATGACCCCGAGCGGGTTGTTGATCTCGTGCGCCACACCTGCTGCGACTTGCCCGACGACGGCGAGGCGCTGCGACTGAACGAGCTTCTGCTGGTGACTCTGAAGCGACGCCGCCATCTCGTTGAGCGTCATGGCGAGGTCGGACACCTCGTCGGAGCCGCGCACGGCCACGCGGCTGCCGAGATCTCCCCGAGCAAGCACGAGCGCGCCGCGCCGTAGTTCATCGAGTCGGCGCAGCACGGAACGACCAATCACCAGCCAAGTCGCGGCGGCGACCAAGATCGCGAGCACGAAGCACCCGATCACCCGGACCGCGGCAAGACGACTGAGCATCTGTTCTCGGTCGCCCGCCTCCATGGCCCGCGACTCGAGCTTTCGGTTGAGGGTCTCGATCAGGTTGGTCACTCGAGTGACCTGATGCTCGGTATGCTCGTGCAGCTCCTGGACTTGACGCGAGTCGCCCGTGTCCACGGCAGGCAGGATTCCGTTCGAGAAATCCTCGTCGATTCGACGAACCAGCCCCGAAATCTCACTCGCCTTCGCTCGCTCGTCGGACGTCAGCGGCAGCGACAACAGTTGCTCCGTGGCCGTGCGCGCCGCCGTCGCTGCGGTTCGGTAGTGAGCCACGTGGGAACGGTCCCCGGCGATGATCGTGTGAGCCTGATGAATGTACTGCTCTCGAACCAGCCCCGCGACGTTGTGGCCGCTGTGCTTGGCTGCGTCGAGCGCGAGCACCTCGGCCTCCGCGACCGATAGCTGTCGAAACGTGTGAAGGGTGACGCCCAGTGCGACGGCAAGCAGTCCGAGCTGAATGCCAAAGGTTGCCGCGACCCGACGCGCGATTCGCGGACCAGTCACCGTCGGGGGGTGAGACTCGCTTCTGGCCATGCGGGGTGGGCGGGACGCTCAGTATTCTTGAGGAGGGCTCGCGGTGGATAGTTACGCTAGGAGCTACGTGTGACCGTTCTCGTTACAGTCCGCGTCATCGGACGACGACCTTGCCGTGGTACATGCCCATGCCGCAC
>Ga0315912_10001452_pt1 | contig 28976 bp, 21 predicted proteins | sample VfabasoilMG_FD_204469 | JGI IMG/M metagenome (GOLD analysis project Ga0315912, IMG submission 204469) | Garden soil microbial communities collected in Santa Monica, California, United States - V. faba soil | ecosystem: Environmental > Terrestrial > Soil > Garden | place: USA: California...
GAAGACGAGAATGCTCGAGACGTGCACGTCGCCGATCAGCGGCAAGTGGAAGTCCGCGGCGAGCGCGGTCAAGAACGAGCGCGACGCGAGCCAGGCGCCGAATCCGGCCGCGGCCGCAGCCAGCAAACCGAACGCGATCCACACCTGCGGATGGATCCGCAGGCGCGCTTCGACCCACTCGGTGCCGCTGACCATGTACTGCACGATGATCGCCGTGGCCATCACGAGGCCGCCGACGAAGCCGCCGCCCGGCGCGTTGTGGCCGCGCAGCAGGAAGTAGACCGACACGAGCGCCGCCATCGGAAACAGGAGCCGCACGAGCACGGCTGGAACACGCATGTGATTGCTCGGGACGACGTCGCTCGGTCTCGTTGCGGGAACGCCGCTCGCTGCCTCGGCGCGCTGCGCCCGCGGCACCGCGATGCTCTCGGGCGCGGGCCGGAACCGGCGCAGCAGCGCATAGACGGTGATCGCGACGGTGCCGACGACCGTGATCTCGCCGAGCGTGTCGAAGCCGCGGAAGTCGACGAGGATCAGATTGACGACGTTGCGCCCGCTGGCGGGGTCGAGCGCGTTCGCGAAGAAGAACGGCGCGAGCAGCCCGGCCGGCGGCAGGGTCATGACGGCGAACGCGAGTACCCCCATGCCGATGCCCGCCGTCGCCGCGAGCAGTGCGTCGCGCCCGCGCCGGGCTCGCGCCAGCACGCTGCGCCGCTCCGCGTCGTCGAGATCGAGCCGCCGCGGCAGCCAACGCAGGCCGAGCAGGAACAGCACCATCGTCACGACCTCGACTGCGATCTGCGTCAGCGCGAGATCGGGCGCCGACAGCCACGCGAACGTGAGGCAGACGACGAGCCCCGCGCCGCCGACCATGATCAGCGCCGCGAGCCGGTGGAACTTCGCCTGCCATGCCGCGCCGATCGCGCACGCTCCGCCGACCACCCACAACGCCGCGAACAGCGGTTCGACGGCGTGCAGACCGACGCTGCCCGTGAGCCAGCCGCCCGTCGACAGCGGCAGCGCGGCCGCGACGCACGCGCTGGCTACGACCAGCACGAGCTGCGGCTGCAGGCGCCGTGCGAACAGCCAACGCGCGGCGCGCCCGGCCGCGCGCGTCGCGGCGACGTTCGCGATGTCGAACATTCGCTTGCTGTCGAAGCGCGACAGGAAGGGCGTCTCGATCAGCGTGCGGCGCCGGTAGCGGAGCAGCGTGTAGAAGGCGACCCCGCCCGCGAGCGCGACGAGGCTCATGAGCAGCGCCGGAGTGAAGCCGTGCCAAACCGCGAGCTCGTAATCGGGGACGTCGCCCAAGATTGCGGTGCCGGCCGAGGAGAGCAGCGGGCCGATCGTCTGCCCGGGCAGCACGCCGACGAGCACGCACGCGGCGACGAGCAGCGCGCTCGGCACGAGCATGAGCCGCGGCTCGTGCGGCACGCGCGGCAGATTCAGCGGCGGCGGGCCAAAGAACACCTCGTGGATGAAGCGCAGCGAGTACGCGACGCTGAACAGCCCGCCGATCGTCGCGATCGCCGGTAGCGCGATCTGCAGTCCCACGTTGCCGCCGAGGACGATCGATTCCTCGAAGAACATCTCCTTCGATAGGAAACCGTTCAAGAGCGGCACGCCGGCCATTGCGCCCGCGGCGACGGCTGCGAGCGTCGCCGTGATCGGCATCGCGTGCCGCAGCCCGTTCAGCTTCGCCAAATCGCGCGTGCCCGTTTCGTGCTCGACGACGCCCGTCGCCATGAACAACGAGGCTTTGAACGTCGCGTGATTGATCATGTGGAACACGGCCGCCACCAACGCGAGCTCCGTGCTCATGCCGAGCAAGAACGTGATGAGCCCGAGATGGCCGATCGTCGAGTACGCGAGCACGCCTTTCATGTCGCGCTCGTAAGTGGCGGCGAACGTGCCGAGCAGCAGCGACGCCGCGCCCGCGCCGCAGACGAGCAGCGTCCACAGCTCCGTTCCAGCGAGCGCGGGCCACAGACGTGCGAGCAGGAACACACCGGCCTTCACCATCGTCGCGGAGTGCAGGTACGCGGACACGGGAGTCGGGGCCGACATCGCATGCGGTAACCAGAAGTGAAACGGAAACTGCGCGCTCTTCGTGAGGACGCCGAGCAAGATCAGCCCGAGCAGCGCGGGATACCACGGGTGGCTGCGGATCTCGTCGCCGGCCGCGAGCACGGAATCGAGGTCGTAGCTGCCGACGATTTCGCCGACGGCGAGCACGCCGAGCAGCAGCGCGAGCCCGCCGCCGACCGTGACGATCGCGGCCATGCGGGCGCCGCGCCGCGCGTCGGGCCGGTGGTACCAATACGCGATCAGCACGAACGACGTGAGACCCGTGAGCTCCCAGAAAACGACGAGCTGGATCAAGTTCCCGGAGAGGACGGTCCCGAGCATCGCGCCCATGAAGGCCAAGAGGAACGAGAAGAAGCGCGGCACGGGGTCCTGCGGCGACATGTAATAGCGCGCATACAGGACGACGAGCGTGCCGATGAAGGAGACCAGCAGCGCGAACAGCCACGCGAAGCCGTCCATGCGCAGGTAGAAGTCGAGGCCGTACTGCGGCAGCCAGGCGAGAGTCGTGCGCACGACCGCGCCGTCGACGACGTCACCATACTGCACGGCGATCAGGGCCGTGCACGTGGCCGCGACCGCGCCCGCAAGCCACGCTTCCGCGTTGCGCGCGTTGGCGGGCATGGAGGCCGCGCAAATGCTGCCGACGAACGGCAGAAGAACGATCAGAGCGAGGAGCACGTCGGGAGCTTACAAGACCCGCGCGCCCATCCGTAGCGCGAGCGCGTCGGCGCGCGTGCAAGAGGCGCGAGCGCACCGCCGGCTCGCGGCCGGCGGCGTCGGTAGAGAGGAGCTACTTCGCGGCCTTTTCCGCGTCGGCTTTCGAGAAGTAACCCTTCGAGAGCCAGTCTTTCCAGCGCTCGATGCTCTGCTCGTTACCGGCGCAACCGCCGTCGGCCGGGTTGATGTATTGACCGTCCTCGAGCTTGGCCCAGCCGATCGCGCCGCCGGGGCGGCCGTCGCGCAGCGGGCAGTACATGAACTGCACCGTATCGCCCTTCTCGAACGTCGCGCCCGTGATGCCGCGCTGCACGAGCGCCGGCGGGGCTGAGCCCTCGAAGCTCCAGAGGGTCTCGGTGCCGTCGGCGTTCTTGACGTTCATGTACAGCCACGAGTGCGGGTTGTTGAACGCCCAGCGCACGACCGTGCCGGTCTTCACGATCTCTTGCTCGCGGTCGAACATCGCGAACGAGTGATGAGCCTCTGCCACCGTCATCGTCAGCAGCGCGCCTACCGTCGCTGCGGGCAGCAGTCTGCGAATCGTCTTCATCATCGGCTCCTTCACTCGTTGCCTAACGTCGTGTTGTAGATCGGATCGCGCGTTTGCCCCGGCAGGTCGGGGAACAGCGTCGAGCCGCGCCCGTCGTTGAAACCTTCCTCACCGGGCAGGTGGAAGTTGCTGACGCCTTTGTCGTCGAGGAACGTGTTGTTCGTTTGATCGCATTCCCAGTGCTGCACGCGATGGCCGTTCTCGACCATCTGCGTCGCGAGCCGGTAGGCGTAGACCGCGCTGACGGGCTTCTGGAGCAGGTTCTTGTCGTAAAAAGTGGCCTGGACCTCGAGTCGTGCGACACCGCCGGGGTAGGTCTTGAGCTCCCAGACTTCGGTCCCTTCGAACGCGTTGCTCGTCATCGGCGACCAGCGCGTGAAGTCGGCGGGGAAGACGTACTTCGTGTTCGTCACGAGCTTGTTGCCGTCCCAGAAGCCGATCGTGTCGCCGTACCACGAGTGCGTGCCGTACACGTTGCTGTGCTCTTTGCCGATGTACGTACGCCGGATCGACGGCCCGAAATCGTTGATCTGGTACGAGATCTCGGGAAGGTTGATGAACTCGTGCGTGTACGGCTCGAGCAGGATGCGCGGATAGCCCGGCGGCTCGCAGTGGCCGAGGCGGTCGTAATTGACTTGGCCGAGCTCTTGCTGCTCGCGCCAGCGCCCGCGATACGCCACTTCGTACGCCGGCGTCAGCACGCCTTCGCGGACTTTGCCCTGGAAGCCCTGGCCCTCGATGAAGGCCTCGAGATGCGTGTTGCCGGCCGGCTGCCAGAGGCCGTCCCAGCGCGGGACCGTCGCAAGCGTGTGCTTCGTGCCGCCCTTAGCCTGCTCGAGCAAATACGCGTAGTGCTCCTCGGACGTCGCGAACTCGCGCGGTGGCTTGACGACCTGCAGCGGCGGGCCGAAGCCTCCGCCGAACGAGCCGGCTTGCGCGAAAACGTGAGGCCCGAAGCAGAGCGCGCATGCGCCTATTCCGGCCCATCTCGATAGGCTTGTCGTGAAGTTCATGGTTCCCCCGGGCGCGAGACGATGCTGCGCCTCTTAAGTCGTGGACGAATACTAGAAGTCAGGCGAGATTTCGGTCAACGATACACGAGCCGAAAACGGGTGCCCAAACCGCTCGGATCGGTCACCTGGGACCGAGCCAGGTAGTACCCGTAGCACCATGACGCCACGAGAAAAATTATGTCTTGGCGCGGCTGGTAGATTAGGTCTACTCGCGGTATCTTTCTCTCCGATAAGATTGCGCGATCCTGGGGGATTCGAGCAGTTCCCCTGTCGTGCAGCCGGAGTGCCTTGGGCGTTCCGAAATGGACGTTTTTTGCGAGGGGAGAAGTTGATGCGCGCAAGGTCGGTTCTGGGCCGTCGAGTCGTTCGTTCCGCGTTGGCTGCGTCGATTGCAGCGTTGCTGGCCACGGCAGCGCTACAAACCGCCGGCGCCTCCGTCGTCACCGCCGCACGCGATGCCGACGTTGCTGAGGTGCGCAAGCTGATTGCGGCCGGCTCCGACGTCAACGCCCCCGAGGCCGACGGCAGCTCCGCACTGCTCTGGGCCGCTCACCAAGGTTCCCCCGAGATCGTCTCGATCCTGCTCAAAGCAGGCGCGAACCCGAACGCAGCGAACAACTTCGGCGTCACGCCGCTGCTCGAGGCTAGCCGTTACGGCGACGCCGCGACGCTGAAGGCGTTGCTCGACGGCGGTGCCGACGTCGCCGGTGCGGCGCGCGAAGGCGAAACGCCGCTGATGGCGGCCGCGCGCGCCGGAAGCGTCGAGTCCGTCGCGCTGCTGATCGAGCGCGGCGCCGACGTCAACGCGGCCGAAGCTCTGCAAGATCAGACGGCATTGATGTGGGCCGCGGCGGAAGGGCACGTCGACGTCGTCGATGCGCTGCTAGATAAAGGCGCGGATCCGAATCGCAAAGCGCGCGCCTCCGAGCTGACGACGCGCAGCACGCGCGCCGACTATCCGAGCGGCGGCTTCACGGCGCTGCATTGGGCTGTCCGCAACGGCGATGAGGCCGTCGTGCGCCGGCTCGTCGAAGGCGGCGCCGATCTCAAGATCACGAATGCCGACGGCGCCACGCCGATGGTGCTCGCCATCATCAACGACCGGTTCGACCTCGCGGCCAAGCTCGTCGAGCTCGGCGCCGACGCGAACGACGGCTCGCTCTACTACGCAATGGAGATGCGCGACGCGACGACGGACTGGCGCGCGCGCGACGGCTCGCGCTTGCGCGTCGACCACCCGAACAAGCTGACGGCGCTCGATCTCGCGAAGGTGCTGCTCGATGCCGGCGCGGATCCCGACAAGCCCGTCAACACGCAAATGCACAACGCTTCGATGTGCTGCGACCCGAAGGCCAACGCGACGCCGTTCTATCGAGCGGCCGTGGCGGCCGACGTCGAGTCGCTGAAGCTGATGCTGAACTACCAGCCCGATTTCGCGTGGATTCCCGAGTCGATCAAGACGGGTCCGCGGCAGCCGGGTAACACGGGCGGCAAGACGGCGCTCATGGTTGCGATGGACGGCGGCAAGGGCGTCGGCATGGCCGGCGGCCCCGGCGACATCCGCGAAGGCGTCGCGCCTCCGTTCCGCGAGGTCAGCAACCGTAAGCCCACCGACGCCGTGAAGCTGTTGCTCGAAGCCGGCGCGGACCCCGATGCCAAGACGCCCGATGGCGACACGGCACTGCACCTCGCGGCATTTGCGGGCAAGCTCGACATCGTGCGCACGCTCGTCGAGGGCGGTGCCGACATGAACGTCAAAGATGCCGCCGGCAAGACGGCGCTCCAAGTCGTCTCGGAGCAGAAGCCGCGTCCGCCGCGTCCGACCGCGGGCGCGCTGGTCGATGGTGAAATGCCTGCGCAACCGGCCGAGGTTGCGGACCTGTTGAAGGGTCTCGCGAGCGGCAACGCGCAGGCGAGCAACGCCGCAGGGAGCAGGTAATCGTGCAGAAATGGATTTACATCGGCGGCGGCGTGGCTGTTGCGGGCGCAGCGGCCTTCTTGTTGATGAAGCCGTCGCCGGAAGCTCAGCTGCAGCAGCAATGGGCGATGCTCGATCGCTATTGCGTCGATTGCCACAACGACGCCGAGCTCACGGCCGATCTGTCGTTCCAGGGCCGAGGCCCCGAGAACGTGCACTCCGATCCCGCCGTCTGGGAAGAAGTGTTGCGCAAGCTCAAGATCCATGCGATGCCGCCGCGGCAAGAGCCGCAGCCGTCGGACGAGATGGTCGCGCAGTTCGTCGAGGGCCTCGAAGGCACGCTCGATGCCGCCGCTGCGGCGAACCCGTATGCCGGCGACACGACGGTGCACCGCTTGAATCGCGCGGAGTACGCCAACGCGGTCCGTGACGTGCTCGGCGTCGAGGCGGATCTTTCGGAGCTGCTGCCGAGCGACGGCGGCGACTTCGGCTTCGACAACATCGCCGAGGTGCTCACGACGTCGCCGCTGCTGCTCGAGCGCTATCTGACGGTGGCGTTGCGGGTCGCGGACATGGCCGTCGGCAACCCCGACGCGGCCCTCACGGCCACGGCTTACCGCATTCCGTTCGAGCTGACGCAAGACAAGCACCTTGAAGGCATGCCGCTCGGCACTCGCGGCGGCACGCAGGTCAAGCACACGTTCCCCGCCGACGGCGAATACGTGTTCTCGGGCCGGCTCGTTCGCGGCGTCGAGGAAGGATTGTTCGGTGTCGAAGGCCACGACAGGCCGCACGAGTTCCTGATCATCGTCGACGGCAAGACCGTCTACGAGGCCGAGGTCGGCGGCGCCGAGCTGCACGAGCTCAGTGTCGCGGAAGGCATCAACATCGCGCAGGAGCGGGTCAACGAAATCATGACGTCGCCGCCGATCGCGATCAGCGCCGGCGCGCACGAAGTGGCGTTCACGTGGCGCGAGCGTGCGGCTCGCGAGCAGAACGCGTGGGAGCCCGGCCTGCGAGCTTCGCTCGAAGCGCATAACCCGTCGGGCATGCCGCGGCTCGAGGACGGCGTCATCGAAGGCCCGTACAACGTCACGGGCGTCAGCGAGACGCCCACGCGCGATCGCATCTACGTGTGCACGCCCGCGAGCGCCGCCGAAGAGCCGGCGTGCGCCGAGCAGATCCTGTCGTCGCTCGCGCGGCGCGCGTTCCGACGCTCCGTCGACAGCGAGGACATCGAAGCGTCGCTCGCGTTCTACAACGAAGCGCGCACCGAGGGCGGCAACTTCGACGACGGCATTCGTTCCGCCGTCGCGCGCATGCTCGTGAGCCCGTGGTTCCTGTTCCGCGTCGAGACGGACTCTGCGGACGTCCCGGCCGGCTCGAACCATGCCGTCAGCGACTTCGAGCTCGCGTCGCGGTTGTCGTTCTTCTTGTGGTCGACGATCCCCGACGACGAGCTGCTCACGCTCGCGGAGAACGGCAAGCTGCGCGAGGCGAGCACGCTCGAAGCGCAGGTGCGCCGCATGGTCGCGGACCCACGCTCGAACGCGATGGTCGAGAATTTCGTCGGTCAGTGGCTGCAGCTGCGCAACTTAGAGTCGCGCGTGAAACCCGACTTCCTGTTGTTCCCGGACTTCGACGACAACCTGCGCAAGAGCTTCCGCCAAGAGACGGAGCTGTTGTTCGGCAACGTGCTGCGTGAAGGCCGCCCCGTGCAGGAGCTCATCACGGCCGACTACACGTTCGTCAACGAGCGCCTGGCGCGGCACTACGGCATCAAGGGCGTCTACGGAACGAGGTTCCGCAAGGTGGGCGTGACGGATCCGAACCGCTACGGTTTGTTCGGTCACGGCAGCTTGCTCGCGTTGACGTCGGTGTCGAGCCGCACGTCGCCGATCATCCGCGGCAAGTTCATTCAGACCGAGTTCTGGAACAACCCGCCGCCGACGCCGCCAGCCGACGTGCCCGCGCTCGAGGAGAGCGCGCCGAAGGACCGACCGTCCACGGTTCGCGAGCAGCTCGAGCTGCACCGCGCAAACCCCGTGTGTGCGGCGTGCCACAACAACATCGACCCGGTCGGCTTCGCGCTCGAGAACTTCGACGTCGACGGCAGCTGGCGCGAGACGACGCGCGAGGGCCTCGAGATCGACTCGGCGGGCATTCTGCTCGACGGCACGCCCGTCGACGGCCCGGTGCAGCTGCGGGCGGCCTTGCTGGCCGATCCGAACCTGCTCGCGACCACGGTCACCGAGAAAATGATGATTTACGCGCTAGGTCGCGGTTTGCAGCCGGCCGACAAGCCGGTCGTCAGGCAAATCGTGAGAAATGCGGCCGAGAACGATTACAGCCTTGTCTCTATTGTATTGGGTATAGTAGATAGCTATCCGTTCCAGAATCGGACGAATGGCGGCGCTGCTGCGGCAGCGACAATCGCGCAAACGAGGGAGTAGCCAATGTTCATTACCAGGAAGCATTTGGACCGCCGGACTTTCTTGCGTGGCGCGGTGGGCACGGCAATCGCCTTGCCGCTGCTCGACGCGATGGTGCCCGCCGGCACGGCGCAGGCCCAAACGGCCGCGGCGCAGCGGACGCGATTCGGCGCCATCTACATGCCGAACGGCGTGTACCCGGGAACTTGGCATCCGACGAAGGTCGGCAAGGACTTCGAGTTCAACCGCACGATGAAGCCGCTCGAGCCGTTCCGTAACTACCTCACGACGGTCAGCAAGCTGAAGGCTCCCGAAGGCAAGAAGGACATGGGCGGCATCCACATGGGTGCCAGCGCCGCGTTCTTGAACGGCACGGGTCCTCTGACTCACAACGGCGACTTCAATCTGATCGAGTCGAAGAAGTCGATCGATCAGTACATCGCCGACGCGATCGCGGGCGATACGCCGCTGCGCTCGCTCGAGCTCGGAACGGAAGACATGGGCACGTCGGCCGGCGCTTGCGACGGTTATCCGTGCGTGTTCTTCAACACGATGGCCTGGGCCGACGACAGCAGCCCGCTGCCGGTCTCGGTGAATCCGCAGGTCACGTTCGAGCGCATGTTCGGCGATCCGGGCACTCCGCAGCAGCGCCTTGCGCGCCTGCAAACGAAGCAGAGCATGCTCGACTCCGTCATGCACGAGACGTCGCGGTTGCAGAAAGTCATCGGCGCGAAGGACAACGCGATCCTCGACGAGTACCTGACGAACATCCGCCGTGTCGAAGAGCAGCTGCAGAAAATGCAGGCGCGCTCCGGTGCGCTAACGGACGCGGCTGACGGTCCCGTCGGTATCCCCGAGGACTTCAACGAGCACATGACGGTCACGTACGACCTGCTGCACATCGCCTACCAGGGCGACATCTCGCGCGTGTTCAGCCTCATGCTGGGCCACGAGGGCAGCGGACGCAGCTACGCGCACGTCGGCGTCAAAGAGCCGCACCACTCGACTTCGCACCACAAGAACACGCCGGAGAGCATCGAGCAGTACGCGCGCATCACGGCGTACCACATGGTCAAGCTCGGCGAGTTCCTGGCGAAGCTCCAGAGCACGCCGGACGGTGACGGCACGCTGCTCGACAGCTCGCTGATCTACTTCGGCGCGGGCATGAGCAACGGCTTGCTGCACGATCGGCACAACGTTCCGGCCGCGCTCGTCGGCAGCGCCAATGGCCGCTTGAAGGGCAACCGCCACATCGAAGCGACCGTCGACCAGCCGACGTCGGATCTCTTGCTCGGTATCGCCGACGTGCTCGGCGCCGAGGTCGAGACGATCGGCATCGCCACGGGCCGAGTGAACCTCGCGTAACGCGAAGGTCCGCTCTCGAGCAGGCTTGGACTGCGAAGACGCCGCCGTTGACCACGGCGGCGTTTTCTTTATTGGAGCCGCCGTAGTCCTTTGAAGTCCGGGATCCTCAATTCGGTTCTCGTCGAGCAGGTTCGCAATACGGCTGCGTGGCTGTGGGCCGACGCGGCTTGCCGCCCGCTCACAGAGATCTTCGACTCGAGCGTCGACGAGCCGCTGGATGCCCCAGGCGCGCTCGAGCGCGCGCTTCGGCTTCGGCTCGCGGCCCACTATGCGACGGTCGCGACTTTCGTGCCGACCGACGTCGACGCGCACATCCGCCATCACATGTGGGTGTTGGTACCCGACGAGGACACGTTTGTGCGCGCCAAGGGCTGCGTCGACGAGGCCGCTGCGCGCGATGCGACCCAGGTCTCGGCGCGAGTCACGGAGGGCCTTTCGGGCCACGACGGCGAATGGTTTTCGGTCCGCGCCGGCGCGCTCGGGCGAGCGCTCGTGCTTGGCCTCGACGCCGAGGCGGCGCAGCTGGCCGACGAGATCGACGCGGAGCTCGACCGCGAGCAGCGCGTGTTCGCCGGCGCCGTCGCGCGCGGCGCGCCGGCCACGACGACGCTCAAGCTTGCGACGACGATCGCTCACAACCTCGGGGATCTTTCGCGCGTCGTCGACGCGTGGCCGAAAGGCGCGCGTGTCGGCGAGCTGCACACGCGGTATTCGCGCCTCGGCCACTCCGACGGCGCCGGGCAGCGCCGCGAGTTCGTTCTGGCCGGCGAGCTGAACAAAGAGCTAATGGCCGTCGAGAACCACCGTTTTCTCGCGCTGCGAAAGCCGCGCGCTCTGCGCCGCAGCCGCGAGCTGCTGTTGCCGGTCGGCCCGTGGTTCGACGAGTGGGGCGAGAAGATAGGCCGCAGCGAGCTGCTCGAGGATGCGGACCGCGCCGAAGTCGTCGAGGCGCTGCTCGAGCTGCACTTTCGCTCGCCGGTCCAGGACGGCTGCCTGCGTGCGCTCGCCGGGATTCATCGCGCGACGCGCGGCGGTCTCGCCTACTACGGCACTGCGCTTCCGGCCCGGCTGCGTAAGGAAGTCGGCCGAGGCCGCATCCGCGAGGCGATTGACGTGCCACGGGAGCGGTTCGAAGCGCGCATCGACGGCCGCTATCGCGCCGCGCTCGCGCGGCTCGCGAAAGGCGCGGGGGAGCGAAGGCGGGCGAGTGCCTGACGGGCAGACTGAGCGGACAGGAATCCAGGTCATTCGCTGAGATTTGCGCCGACGGCGTCAGGACCTGGACGCGTCGGTGCCTAACCTACAGCGAACAGCCCAAGTACCAGCAAGAACGGCAGAGTGGGGAGCGCTAGCATCGCCAACTCTAAATAGCGCCAAACGGTCACCCTGCCGTCCTCGACGATAGACCCGATATAAAAGACGACGGACACCGCCGACGCGAGTGCTCCGCACGCGAGGAGCAACACTGCCGGAATAACCATGCCCCCGGCGTCGTACGGCAGCTCCGGTCGCTGGAGTTGCAAGTTATGCAAGTGCACTCGCCAGGCCACGACGAGTAAGGGCGCGAGCATCGCCGCTGCAAACAGCAGGCGAGCGGTTGGCCTTTTTCTCGTACCAGGTCCTCGCAACAGGGTCGGGGAGCGAAGCGAAAAGCCCTTGGCGATTACTGTACCAGTGACGCCGGGCCTACACGCACTTGGTCCACACTGAAGGAGCAAAGCTGTGGCCATTCAGGGCCGCCAAAAAAAACGGGCCGGCGTGCGCCGGCCCGTTTGTCGCTTCGAAAAGCGGTGCTAAGGCCTAGGCCTTGATCTCCTTGCGGACGATCGCGGCGCCTTCGGCCAATGCGTTGAGCTTGATCTTCGACACCATCCGCGCGAGCGGCTTCATGCCGCAGTCGGTGGACAGCGTGATCTGCTCGGGCGACAGGCCGCCCTTGATGACCTTGCGGACGCGGTCCGCGATCATCGTCGGGGTCTCGACCATGCTCGTGCGGATGTCGAGCACGCCGACCTGGACGCCCTTGTTCTTCGGGCAGTTCTTCAAGAACTCGACGCCCGCCATGTGGCGGTTCGCGTAGTCGAGAACGAACTCGTCGACGCCCTCGGTGTTCCAGAAGTACGGCAGCACCGTCTGGTAACCCTCGGGGAAGTTCGCGCTGAGAATGTCGTTACCCCACGCGTTGCCGAAGCAGAAGTGCCAGCCGATCTTGGCGTCGACGCCGTCGGTCATCATCTCGATGCTTTCACGAATCCACTTGTAGTCGTCTTTGTTGTTCGTGAACAGCGGCAGCCACGCGCCGAGATCCTCGATCTGCAGGTACTTCGCGCCGTGCTTCACGAGCTCCTTCATCTCCTTGTTGAAGATGGGCGCCAACGCGAACGTCAGCTCCTTCGGGCTCTTGTAGTGCGACTGGTTGTTGAAATAGACGTGCCACGCGAGGTTCGCGGGACCCGCGCCGACGGACACCTTGACGGGGACCTTGCCGGCCGCCTTCGCCGCGATGTCGTAGAGGTCCGGCAGACGCAGCGCGTCCGGGGCCTTGTCCACGGGACCGTTGTTGATGACGCCGCCCCAGTCATCGAGGAAGGTCTTGCCGGCGCTCGGGCCCGCGTTGACCATCGAGGGGTGCGGATTGCGCGTGGGCTCGAAGCCGGGAATGCGCTCGTAGAGATACCAGCAGAACGAGCCGATGACGCCGACGTAATCGTCGTACCACATGTTGCCGTCGGTCACGATGTCGAGGCCGGCCTCGATCTGATCCGTGATGACCGCTTTGACGGCGTCCTGGTAGGCCTCTTCGTGCGAGACCTCCTTGAACGCGACGCGAATGTCACGACCGAGCAGCTGATGCTTGAACCAACCCGGGCGGGGATAGGACCCGACCATGGTCGTCGGGAGGATTTGTTTTACGACTTGCTTTGGCATTTAGTTTTTCTCCTACTAAATCAGCGCTAGATCCGTGATGAGGGGCCGGAGTATACGCCATGGAATTGAGGCCCGGAAAGCAGCGCACCGGGTGGTTTGGATGCCCGTCGGCGGCCCTGTCCGGGCCGCCTAAACCGGGCCTCGGGCCGCCTATCAGTGGCCCGGGTTCATGAGGAACGGCGGCGGATAGTGGCGCCCACCGCGCTCCAGCGTGATCCAGCGCATCTCGGTGAATTGATCGATGCCCGCGCGGCCGCCATGACGGCCGAGGCCGCTAGAGCGCACTCCGCCGAACGGCACGTGCGGCTCGTCGTTGACCGAGCTGTCGTTGATGTGCGCCATGCCGGTATTGAGCCGGCGGGCGATCGCGAGCCCACGTTCTTCGTTGCGAGTGATGATGCCGGCCGACAGTCCGTATTCCGAGTCGTTTGCGATCTCGACAGCTTCGTCGACGCTTCCGACCGTGATGACGGGCGCGATGGGTCCGAACGTCTCTTCGCGCATGACCTTCATGTCGCGCGTGATGTTCGTCAGCACCGTCGGCTCGAAGAACAAGCCTTTGTGCTTACCGCCGCACAGGACCTTGGCGCCTTTCGCCACGGCGTCCTCGACCTGATCGCGGATCTTGTCGAGCTGCTTCTGGTTGATGATGGGCCCGATGCAGTTCGCCATTTCGCGCGGGTTGCCGACTTTGAGCTTCTTCGTGTTCTGCACGAACTTTTCGATGAACTCGTTCGCGACGTCCTTGTGAACGATGACGCGTTCGACGGACATGCAGATCTGGCCTTGATGCATGAACGAGCCGAACGTCGCGGCGTTCACGGCGTGCTCGATGTCGGCGTCGTCGAGGACGATCAGCGCGTCCTTACCGCCGAGCTCCACGCAGCATTTTTTGAGCAACCCGCCGGCTTTCGCGGCGACCTGGCTGCCGATGGCCGTCGAGCCCGTGAAGCTGATGCCGCGTACGGTGGGGTTCGAAATCAGCTCGTCGCCGACGGCCGCGACGTTGTCGCGCGAGCACGTGACGACGTTGAAGACGCCCGGCGGAATGCCGGCTTCCTCGAGCACTTCGGCGATCAATAGGCCGCCCGAAACCGGTGTCTCCTCGGACGGCTTCAACACGACGGTATTGCCTACGGCGAGCGCGGTCGCGAAGCCGCGCGACGACAAGATCAGCGGAAAATTCCACGGCGAGATGACCGTTACGACGCCGAGCGGCTCGCGTACGACGAGCGAGAGCTTGCCGTGATCGGACGGCAAAATTTCGCCGGTGACCTGGTAGGCGGCCGCGGCGGCAGCGCGGTACACGCCCGTGCTGTAGCCGGTCTCGAACATCGTTTTGCCGACCCACGCGCCGCCCTCGTCGATCAGCGCTTCTTGAATCTCCTTCGCTCGGGCCGTCATGACGTCGGCGACTTTCGAGAGGAGGCGCGCTCGCTCGGAATGCGATTTCGCAGCCCAGCCCGGTTGCGCGGCTGCGGCCGCGTCGATGGCCGCTGTCGCGTCGGCGCGGCCTGCGTCGGCGACTTGCGCCCACACCTCGCCCGTCGAGGGGTTGTAGACCGGGAACTTGGCTTTGTTTTTGGCGGCTACCCATTGGCCGCCGATGAATAGGTCACGCTTACCGCTCATGTGCTTGCCCCCTCGTTGCTGTGCCTTGCGCCGCGTTAGTATAGACAACGAGTGGGGTGGATAACCAAAGCACACGCCGCGCGCATGCCCCTCGTCGTGGCGTGATCAGAGTCGCGGGCCTTCTAATCGCAGCCGCAGGGATCGCGGTCGCGGGCTGCCGGGCGCTGCCGGCGCACATCGCTCCCGTCGAGGCCGCCTTGGCCCGCGCTCAGTACGGCTCGCTGGCCGATTTTGCGGGCCGCATCGAGGCGATGCTCGGTAGCGGCGAGTCGGCGCATTGGCTGCTCGATCGCAACGAGCTCGCGCTCAAGGCACGGATCGCGCTGGCCGACGAAGCGGCCGTCTCGCTCGACGTGCAGTATTTCGTCTGGCAGAGCGATGCGACCGGCCGCCTGCTCGCGGACCGCATGATCCACGCCGCCGATCGCGGCGTGAAAATTCGAATTCTCATCGATGACTTCGGCGTTTCCGGCAAGGGAGGCGACGTGCTGAAGCTCGACGCGCACCCGAACATCGAGGTACGCAACTTCAATCCGTGGGGTACGCGCGGCAATCGGCTCGGTACTTCGACGGAGTTTCTGCTGCGCGCCTACGAGCTGAACCGGCGCATGCACAACAAGACCATCATCGCCGACGGCCGCTTCGCGATGCTCGGCGGCCGCAACATCGGCGATCGCTACTTCGGTCTTTACGATCGCTTCGTTCAGAACGACCTCGACATCATGGTCGCCGGTCCGGCGGCGCGCGACGTCGCGTTGACGTTCGACGACTTCTGGAATAGCGAGCATTCCTACCTGGTTTCCTCGTTCGAGTATGACCAGCGCCCTCGTGCTCCTTTAGAGGCGACGCGAGCAGAGCTGCACGCGAGCATCGAGCTCAACCGGGCGAAGCTCGCGGCATTCCCCGCCGAGCCCGTCGATTGGTCGCAATATCTCGAGGAGCTCGTCGCGACCTTTGCGCCGGCGCAGAGCCGGCTGCTATGGGAATCCCCCGATATCCTCGACGAGTCGCGGCCGCGGCTCTACGAAGACTACAAAGCACTCGTCGCGAGCGCGCGCTCCGAGGTCCTGATCAGCTCGCCGTACTTCATTCCCGACGAGGAGTTTCGTGAGCTCCTGCGGGGTCTCGTTGCAAGAGGCGTGCGCGTCGTCGTCGTCACGAACTCGCTCGCGACGAACAATCACGTCGTCGCTCACACGGGTTACCGGAAATGGCGGCGCGACGTGCTCGCAGCGGGCGTCGAGCTCTACGAGCTGCGCGAGGATGCGGAGGCGCTGTCAGCGTATGTCACTCCGCCCGGTGAGGCCGAGCGGCTCGGTTTGCACTCGAAGGCCGTGGTCGTGGACGGCAATCGCGCTTTCGTCGGGTCGCCGAACGTGGACCCGCGGTCGATGGTGTTGAACACGGAGATCGGCCTGCTCGGCGACGGCGTGGCTTTCGCCGAGCGCGTGTCGGCTCTGATCGAGCGCGATATCTCGCCGGCAAATTCGTGGCGAGTCACGATGGACGCGGAGGGCTGGCTGACTTGGACGAACGGCGACGAAGTCGTGCACCGGCAGCCGGCTCAAGGATTCCTGCAGCGAACGATCGAGTTCTTGCTGAACTTGCTGCCGATCAAAGACCAGGCCTGAGCGGGCGGGCGCCCGCGCAGCTCAGCGCTCGAGGTGCTTGAGCTTTTCCTTGACGTCTTTCCAGTCGTCGGCGTCCGGCGGCGCGTCCTTCGCCTTCGTGATGACGGGCCAACCTTTCGAAAGCTCGGCATTGAGCTTCAGGAACTGCTCCTGACCGGCCGGCACGTCGTCCTCCGAGACGATCGCCTCGACCGGGCACTCCGGCTCGCAGAGCGTGCAATCGATGCATTCCTCGGGGTCGATGACGAGCATGTTCGGGCCTTCGTGGAAGCAGTCGACGGGGCACACCTCGACGCAGTCGGTGTACTTGCACTTGATACAGGCTTCCGTGACGACGAAGGTCATGCGCGTGCTCCGGTTCGAAGGGCGCAGATTCTGCTACAAACGGCCACCCCGGCCAAGCCCGTCAGATTTGCTCCTGCGCGACCTCGACGACGATACCATCGAGCGCGGGCTTCAGGACGAGCTGGCAGCTCAAGCGGCTCGTCGGCCGCCGGTCGAGAACGCAACCGAGCATGCCGTCCTCCTGCGCATCGGGCGGCGGGAGCTTGCCGGCCCACTGGGGGTCAACATAAACGTGGCACGTTGCACACGAGCAGGCGCCGCCACATTCGGCGACGATGCCGCGCACGTCGTTGTCGACCGCGGCTTCCATGAGCGTCGTGCCGGACGCGGCGTCGACGCTCTTAGGGGTGCCGTCCGGCTGGATATAGGTCACCGTGGGCATAGCTTAGTGGCCAGCCCGGGCAATATGCTTATGCACTTGAATTGTCTGGATCTTCCGGTGAGCGGCTTATAATACCCGCTCATTTACTCCCTGGGCACATCGAGCCGCTTGGAGAATTCTCGGGAAACCTTTTACCTCCCGCGCGTGACGAATGCAGCGGCGGATTGCGCGCAGGCGGAGAGGCGGGGCCGAAGGATTCAGCGGCGAGTGACGACAGCAGCATGGATTCGCAATCAGTAGTAATTCGGTTCGCCGGCGACTCGGGCGACGGCGTTCAATTGATCGGTACGCAGTTCGTTGCGGCTACTGCGCTCGCGGGCGACGACTTCGCGACGTTCCCGGATTATCCGGCCGAGATTCGCGCGCCGGCCGGCACGACGTTCGGCGTTTCCGCCTATCAGATCCATCTCGGCGCGCGGCCCATCACGACGGCCGGCGATGCGCCGCAGGTGCTCGTCGCGTTCAACCCCGCCGCGCTGAAGGTCAATTTGCCGTTGATCGCCGACGGCGCCTTGATCGTGCTCAACATCGATAGCTTCACGAGCCGCGGGCTCGCGAAGGCCGGCTACGAGAAGGACCCGCGCCAAAGCGGCGTGCTCGACGGGTATCAGGTCATCGAGGTCGACATCACGAAGCACACGCTCGAGGCCACCGAGCAGTTCGGCTTGAGCAAGAGCGACTCGGGGCGCTGCAAGAACTTCTGGGCGCTCGGCCTCGTGCAGTGGATGTTCAATCGCGACACTGCGTCGATCGAGGAGTGGCTCAACAAGAAGTTCGCGAAGGACACGACGATTCGCGACGCGAACGTGGCCGCGCTGCGAGCGGGCCACGCGTACGGCGAGACGGCAGAGCTCACGGCCGCCGTCCCGCACGTCGGCACACAGCATGCGCAATTCCCGCCCGGCGAATATCGCGGTGTGCGCGGCGGCGAAGCGCTGGCGCTTGGGTTAGCAGCGGCCGGCGAGCTCGCGGACAAGCCGGTCATTTTCTGCGGATACCCGATCACGCCGGCGTCGGCCCTGCTTCACCAGCTCGCGCGCTACGGCAACATGGGCGTCGGCACGTTCCAGGCCGAGGACGAGATCGCGGCGGTGTGCGCGGCGATCGGCGCGTCGTACGGCGGAGCCATCGGCGTCACGTCGAGCTCGGGCCCCGGCATCGCGCTGAAGACCGAAGCGATCGGTCTCGCGATGAACGCCGAGCTGCCGCTCGTCGTCGTCGATTCGCAGCGCGGCGGTCCGTCGACGGGCTTGCCGACGAAAACCGAGCAGTCGGACCTCTACCTCGCCGTGTACGGCCGTAACGCCGACGCCCCGATCCCCGTGATTGCCGCGCGCAGCCCGAGCGACTGCTTCGAAGTCGCGATCGAGGCCGTGCGCATCGCCGTGCGGCACATGACGCCCGTGATCCTGCTCACCGACGGGTATCTCGCGAACGCCGCGGAGCCGTGGCGGCTGCCGAACATCGACGAGATTCCGCGCATCGAGGTCAAAGCTCCCGGCGAGCGTGCCGCGGGCCAAGACGTGCCGAGCTTCATCTTCAAGCGCGATCCCGAGACGTTGGGACGGCCGTGGGTTGCGCCCGGCATGCCGGGCCTGATGTACCGCGTCGGCGGCATCGAGAAGGACATTCGCACCGGCAACATCTCGTACGACGCGCAGAACCATCAGGCGATGACGGACCTGCGGGCGGCGAAGGTCGCCTCGGTCGCGAAGTTCATCCCGCCGCAGAAGGTCGAGCACGGGCCCGAGAAGGGCTCGCTCGCCGTCGTCGGCTGGGGCTCGACCTACGGCGCGCTGTATCAGGCGGTTCGCGCAATGCCGGCGAAGGAGCGCGTGAGCCACATTCATATTCGGTACTTGAACCCGTTGCCCGAGAACCTCGGCGAGCTGCTCGCCGGCTTCGATCGAATACTGGTTCCCGAGATGAACATGGGTCAGCTCGCGACGCTGCTGCGCGACAAGCTCGGCGTGGAGACGATTCAGTTCAACAAAGTTACGGGTCAGCCGTTCCTGATCGGCGAGCTCGTGCAGAAGATCCGCAGCTTGCTCGGCGCGAAGCCGGCGGTGCGCGCGGTGCGTGGAGAGCGAGCATGAGCGCGCAGCTGCAGGCGAAGGATTTCGCGTCGTCCCAGGAAGTGCGCTGGTGCCCGGGCTGCGGCGACTACGCCGTGCTGAAGTCCGTCACGAAGGCGCTCGCCGATGTCGGCGCCGCGCCCGAGAAAACGGTGTTCGTGTCGGGCATCGGCTGCTCGTCGCGCTTCCCGTATTACCTCGAGACGTACGGCTTCCACACGATTCACGGCCGAGCGCCGGCGATTGCGACCGGGCTCAAGCTCGCGAATCCCGAGCTCGACGTCTGGGTCGTCACCGGCGACGGCGACGGCTTGTCGATCGGCGGCAATCATTTGCTGCACGCGTTGCGGCGCAACGTCGGCTTCAAGATCTTGCTATTCAACAACGAGATCTACGGCCTCACGAAAGGGCAGTACTCGCCGACGTCGCGGCCCGGTACGCGCTCGCCGTCGACACCCGGGGGCTCGTTCGACACGCCGGTGTCCCCGGGCGCGTTCGCGCTCGGCGCGGGCGCGAAATTCATTGCGCGCGCGATCGACGTCGACAAGACGGGCTTGGGTTCCGTGCTCGAGGCCGCGCACGGTTTCGAAGGCACCGCGTTCGTCGAGATCTTCCAGAATTGCATCGTCTACAACGACGGCGTGTTCAACTCGTTCACGGATCGCGACAAGGCCGCCAGTGCGCAGCTTCGCGTCGAGCATGGCAAGCCTCTCGTGTTCGGCGAGGACGGCTCGAAGGGAATCGCGTTCGATCTCAAGACGCTCGCGCTCAAGATCGTCGACGCGAAGGCGAATCCGAGCGAAGTGCTCGTCCACGACGAGACGAATCGCACGCTCGCGCAGCTGCTCTTGACGATGCCGCAACCGGAATTCCCCGTCGCGCTCGGCGTCGTGCTGCGTCAGCCCGGCGTTGCGTTCGAGAAGGCGTTCTACGCGAATCAGCCGACCAAGCTGAAGCGCACGGCCAAGGTGGCCGACGCGCTGCGCCAAACGAGCGTGTGGCGAGTGCCGGCAGCCAAGCAGGGCTAGTCAGTTCCGCGCGGAGCGAACCTCCGCCGCCGTTCGCTCGACCTCTCGCCAGACGCGCAGCAGATTGCCGCCCCAGATCTTCGCGATGTCTTCGCGGCTATAGCCGCGCGCTTCGAGCTCGGCCGTGACATTCGTCGTCTGCGCGGCATCGGCCCAGCCCGTGACTCCGCCGCCGCCGTCGAAGTCCGACGCGAGGCCGACGTGGTCGATGCCGATCAACTTCACGGCATAGTCGACGTGGTCGACCAGATCCGCGACGGTCGACGCCGGCCAACGCGTTTCGATGTCGCGCAAACCCGCTTCGTACGCGGAGCGCTGCTCGGCCGAGAGCGAGCTCGGCCGCACGCCGCCCGTAAGCCCGACGCTTTGGCGTAGCGCGCGCACGGCAGCGGCCTTTTCATCGGGCTGCGGCTTCAGGTACGCGTCGTACGCCACGACCTGCACGACGCCGCCGTCGGCTTTCAGCGCGAGCAGCGTCTCGTCGTCCATGTTGCGCGGGTGCACGTTGACGCCGGCAATGCCCGAGTGAGAGGCGATGACGGGCGCCGCGGACAGTCGCATCGCGTCGAGCGCCGTCTGCTTCGAGCCGTGCGACACGTCGACCATGATGCCGAGCCTATTCATTCGTGCGATCGCCTCGGCGCCGAGCGCGGTGACGCCCGTGTCGGGCTCGGCGGCGTCGCCGAGCGTGGCGCTCGGGCGCGCAGACCGCGCGAGGTCGTTGTCGCCGTCGTGCACGAGCCCGACGTAGCGCGCGCCGAGCTCGTAGAAGCGCTCGAGCTTCTCGAGATTCGGGCCGAGCGAGTACGCGTTCTCGACGCCGATCGCGGCGACGATCTTGCCGCTCGAAGCGATGCGCGCGACGTCGGCCGCGGAGTACGGGATCGCGATGCGGTCGGGATAGAGCTGCTCCGCCATTCGATGAATCGCGCCGAACTTGGTCTCGGCATCGGCTTCGGCCTGTGCGTAGCCCTCCGCCGTGCGCGCAGTCTGGCCGACGAACACGATGAAGAACCCCGCGTCGAGGCCGCCTGCGGCCATCTTCGTGAGGTTCACCTGTAAGTCCGCCGTCATCGGGTCCGTCGCCGCCGTCGCGTAATCGAGCGGGATGTCGATGTGGGTGTCGATCGTCAGAGCACGCGCGGCGGCCGGAGGCGCGGGCGGCGGCTCGTTGCCGCATGCGCTGGCGAGCGCCGCGAGGCACGCGACGGTGACGATACGCGCGCTCATCGCGCCGAGGCCGGTTGTGCTTCGGCCATGTAGTGCTTGGAGTCGACGGGTTTCATGAGTGCGTTTGCGACGAGCGCGACGGCGAGTAGGGCAGCCATCAGGTACATCGTGAGGTTGTAGAGGCTCGGCGTCGGATCGACCGTGCCCGGCGGGGCGATCTCCATGAGCTTGCCGATCGTGACCGTTTGCTGCGCGACGAGCGCGTCGAGCTCGCCGATGCCGGCGCCGAAGGCCTGCCGAAAGCGCTCGGGGTCGACGCGCGAGGCGAGGTCGCGAATCGCGGTGTCGATGGAGCGCTCGCGCAGCACCGTGATCGCCATCGGCCCGAGCCAGCCCGCGAGGCTCCAGGCCGTGAGCAGCCGGCCGTGGATGCCGCCGACGTAGCGCGTGCCGAACATATCGGCGAGGTACGCCGGGATCGTTGCGAAGCCGCCGCCGTACATCGTGAAGATGATCATCGTGGCTGCATAGAAGTACACGAGCCAGATCGCGGCGGGCTGCACACTGACCTGATTCGCGACCCACGGTATCGACAGATACAGCCCGATGCCGAGAGCAAAGAAGACCCAGTACGTGTTGCGCCGGCCGATGTAATCCGACGAGCTCGCCCAGACGAATCGGCCGATCATGTTGAACAAGCTGATCATGAACACGTACGTCGCGGCGAACGCACCGTCGACGATCGTCGGCAGCGTCGTGCCGAAAATCTCCGTCATCATCGTGCGCGCGACGCTGATGACTCCGATCCCGGCCGTCACGTTGAAGCAGAGCACGATCCAGAGCTGATAGAACTGCCGCGTCTTCAGCGCTTCGTCGATGTGCACGTTACGCGTGCTGATCATGCGCTCCGCACGATGCGCTGCGTCGGGCGGCACCCAGCCGGCAGGTTTCCAGCCCGGCGCGGGCAGCCGATACGAAAACGCCGCGACCAGCATCACGACGAAATAGACGAGCCCCAAGATCACGAACGCTTCCGCGACACCGACGTTGCCCGTGCCGACGACGTAGATGCCTTGGGCGCCCGGCACGATCATGTTGGCGACGTCGTTCGCGCCGACGACGACGACTTCGCGAAGCTGCCCGGCGACCTCGGCGAACCGGCGGCCGCCTTCCGTCACGAGAGAGGTCTGCTCGATGGTGCCGAGATATTGCGGCGCCTCGTAGAACGTTTCGATCAACCATTCCTTGAGCGGAGTGCCGACGAGTGCGCCGCCGCCGAATCCCATGATGGCCATGCCGGTGGCCATGCCGCGCCGATCCGGAAACCAACGAATCAGCGTGCTGACCGGGGACACGTAGCCGAGCCCCAGGCCGCATCCGCCGATGACGCCGTAGCCGAGATAGACGAGCCACAGCTCGTGCAGATAAATGCCGAGCCCGCCGACCAGAAACCCGCCGCCCCAGCAGGTGGCCGCGACCGTGCCGACCATGCGCGGCCCGACGTCCTCGAGCCACTTGCCGGCGATCGCGGCCGACAAGCCGAGAAACACGATCGCGATCGTAAAGGTGCGATTGGCTTCCGACAGAAGCCAGTCGTCGGCGGCCGGCGTCACGACACCGAGCACGCGCATCAACGCGGGATTGAAGATGCTCCAGGCATAGACGGAGCCGATGCACAGGTGAATTGCGATGGAGGCCGGGGGCACGAGCCAACGATTGAACGACGGCGGCGCAATGATGCGCTCTCTCGAGAGCAAGCCAGGCATAGAGTCTCCCTCGCGGCCGCTAAGGTAGCACGCGTCGAGGCGTTATCATCCCGGCATGTCGAAGCTGTTGCTGAACCTGCGCGACGTGCCCGACGACGAGGCCGACGACGTCCGTCGTTTCCTCGACTCGTCCGCAATCGGTTACTACGAGACGCGACCGAGTTTCTGGGGCATCTCCGGCGGCGGCATTTGGATTCGGGATGACGCCGACGTCGCGGAAGCGAAGCGGCTGATGGCCGAGTACCAACACGAACGCGCGCAACGTGCACGCGCCGAACGCGCCGAAGCGCAGCGCCTAGGCACGGCGCCGACGTTCGTCGACCTCGTGCGCGCGCAACCGCTGCAAGTGGCGCTGACCGTGCTCGCCGCGCTGCTGCTGCTCGGGCTCACGGCCTTGCCTGTGCTGTTGCTCTGGCGTTAAGGAGTGCGGGCGCGCTGCGGAGCGGTGGCGCCCCGGGCCGGGATCGAACCGGCGACCTTCCGCTTAGGAGGCGAACGCTCTATCCACTGAGCTACCGGGGCGCATAGAAGCTGTGGCGGCCCGCGAAGGATACCAGGTCGCGCACACGCCAACGCCGGCTTGCGTTCAGGGAACGAAGTCGTCGTACAAGCGTATCTCGGCCGTCGAAGTATCGGGGCCGTCGACCGCAAGCACGCCGTAGATGCCCTCGGCCGCGAGGTTCACGCGCGTCGGCCCCGCCACGATCGTCGCCTCCCCGTAGATGCGCAGGTACAGGTCGTACTCGCCTATCTGGTAAGGCGTATGGGCAAGGATCGACGGCGATGCGAGCACCGAGAGGGCCGCGTACAGCGACGGGTCCGCATCCGGAGGCGTCACGACGAGCTCGAGATAGGTGAACTGCGACGCGGCGTTCGCATATTGCAGCTTGGCTTCGTTGTGGATGCGTCGCCGGTCGTCGCCGCTGAAGGCGGGAGTCAGCGTGCCGGCCGGCCCCGCGAACAGCATCGTCGCGCGCGTGGTCACGAGCCCCTGGAATGCTTGGTCGAGCTCGAGCACACCGGGGTTTCCGACGGGCGTCACGTTGATCTTGAATTCCGCGACCGGTGTGGTCGCGTACGCCGACGGCTGGCCAAATGGCACCGCCGGGAGGAGCGGCGGCAACTGGCTGTTGATCATGACATCGCGGGGCGCTCGATCCGTCGCGCCGTTCAAAACGCGCAGCTCCGCAGTCGCATTGCGATCGTAGAGTGTTGTCGTGGCTACGCTCTGCAGCAGCATGACGGTGAATGGGGCATTGCCGAGCCCGGCTTCGGGTACCACGACGAACGTCGATGTCGCTGCGGCCGGCAACGTGACCGTGCTCGACGAGAACAATACGTTTGCGGGATTGCCGGCGGCGGTCATAAACAGCTCGTACTCGCCGCTCGGCATCGGGCGCGGCGCCGTCTGATCGAGCGGGTTGAGCGTGCCGCGCGGCGCGGCTCCGGCGATGCCTACGCCCGGGCGCTCGAGATAGAGATCCATGGCCGGCAGAGCGCCGCCCGCGTGCACGGCGATCATCTGCGCGTCCGAGGCGGGAGGTGTGGGTCTCGTGACGACGATCGGCTGCACTTCGCCGGCGACGTCCGTCAAGACGAACTCGTAGGTGCTGGTCGATGCGAGCGTCGACGAGAAGGTCCAGGTGCGTCCACCGTTCACGCCGTCGAGCGAGCGCTCGCCGATCGTGAAGTCGTACGTGTCGGCATCCCACGCGAGCTCTTGCGTCCCTTTGAAGGTGACGGTGGCCGCGTTGCGCGTGTCGCGCTCGCGGATCAGCGTCAACTGCGCGAAGCCCGGCGCCGCATTGACGATCTGCACGCCGGTTCGGCCCGGGGGCTGGCGGCCTTCGTCGCAACCCGCGGTGAGAAGCGCGGCCAACACGAGGCCGCAGGAGACAACGATACGTGGATTCATAAGGAGCCGGTCGGAGAGTGCCGCGGTTAAAGTAGGGCGGTATGGTACAGGCTCGGCCCGGTGCGCGCGAAACGCGCGCTAGAGCCGCTACACAGGCCTGAATACAATGCGGGGCCCGCCGCCGCTCGCATTCGCAACTGGTTTGCCATGCGCTTCTGACTGTGGCGGCGGCCGAAGATTCCGAGTGGGATGACGATGCGGATTGTCATATGGATCGCGGGGACGAGCCTTGCGTGCTGGTGCACCGCAGCTGCGGCACAGCTTGCCGAGCCGTTGCACGTGCGCAATCTGAATCCGCTGGTGTCGATCTTCGGCCTGCCGGCGTGGGACACGGTGCCGATCGGCACCCGGTTCGGGGCGACGGTCGAGGTGGCCAACCACTACCGGTTTTCGCTCGAGGGCAACGAACGGTTGATGCTCGATGGCGAGACGGTTCGAACCAACCTTACGTTCGCGCATGGGTTCGCGAGCGGCTGGTCCCTCGGCGTCGAGGTTCCGTACTACCGTGTCAGCGGCGGCGTCCTCGACGACGCGATCGACAGCTGGCATTCGGCGTTCGACATGCCTGACGGCGGCCGTAACGCGCGGCCCGAGGGGCAGCTCCTGTACGCGTTCGGCGAGCCGCAGGCGCCGTCGTTCATCATGACGGAGCCGCAAACCGGCATCGGCGACACGCAAGTGAAGCTCGCGAGGCTGTTCGGCGCGGACCAAGGCTTCGTCGTGCAAGCGACGATCAAGCTGGCGACCGGCGAGGAAGACATGCTGGCCGGCAGCGGTTCCACCGATTGGGGGTTGACGCTGCTTCGCACGCGGCCGCTGCTCGCCCGCAAGCGAGCGGCCGGCTACTACTGGGGCGTCGGGTTGCTGCGCGTCGGCGACCCGGATCGCGTCGACTTCGACGCGCATACGTGGGTGCCGACGGGCATTGTCGGGGGCAGCTGGAAGATCCTCCCCGAGTTCGGCCTGAAGGGGCAGATCGACGTGCACGGTGCGTTCTACGATTCCGCGCTCGAGGAGATCGGCGAGACGGCGATCGAAGCGTCGATGAGCGCGTGGCGGCGTATCGGCAAACGCGGCCAGATCGAGTTCGCCTTCGTCGAGGATTTGAACGTCAGCACGGCGCCGGACATCGTCCTGCAGGTCGCGGCTGCATGGCAGTGGTAGCGATCGTCCGGCCGGGGCCGTGGATCGCAGCCTCCGTCCTGTTGCTCGCTGCTTGCGAGCCCGGCACGCCGGACGTCGCCCAGTCTGCGCCGCCAGAGGCTCCCGTTCGGGCCGCGGGCTTCGATCCCGGCCCGATCAAGACGCCGGCCGAGTACCTGGCCGAGCCCGACTTGGCCGCCGCCGATAGCGCGCGAGGCGAGTTGCTCGGCTTGGCGTGCGCGGCCTGCCACAAGTTTCGAGCCGAGGAGGGCGTGCTGATCGGTCCCCCGCTACAAGGGGTCTTCGGCCGCTCGGCTGCGACCGTCGCCGGTTTCAACTATTCGCCCGCGCTGCGGGAGTCCGGCCTCGTGTGGACCCCGAGATCGGTCGAGGCGTGGCTCGCGAACCCGCAGAGCTTCGTCGAGGGCACGACGATGGCGTTCACGGGCTACCGCTCCGAGCAGGACCGGCGCGACCTCATCGCGTACCTATTGCTGGTCACGCAGTAGAAGTGGCCGTCGGAAAGCTTTACATGGCCGGTCACGTGTCGCGCGTAACTCGTTGAAATCGGGTCACACGCGGCCCCGCCAAGCGCCGGCTTGGTTCTTGCATTGTGTCGGGTACTCACTCGTTCTGTTGGGTTGCCTGATTGACAAAGCTTGATGATCGAGGGGCCGTCGCTGCCGGCCTCGGCGCGAGGGTCTACGTGGAGCGCCGCTCCGGCACCGACCGGCGGGAACTCACCCTGGGCAGTTTCCTGCGCGGCGGGGTCACCCCGCGGCGCCGCAACGGGCGCCGGGCCGACGAGCAGCACCTGCCGATCGACTGGCACGAGCCGTACTTGTTGTTTCTCTCGCTGACGATCTTGCTGCTCAGCGTCGCAGACGCGTTTCTGACGCTCACGCTGATCATGGGCGGCGCTACGGAGGCGAACCCACTGCTCGCGTTCATCCTGCGCGAGCACCCCGAGCTCTTTGCCGTCATCAAGATGGGATTGACCGGCACGGGCGTGCTCGTGCTCGTCGCCGCTGCGCGCTCGCGGCTGTTCCGGATCATGCGCGTCGGCACGGTCCTGCAAGGCCTTTTTGTGGGCTACGTCGCACTCATTGCGTACGAATGGTGGCTGTTGCGCACAATCCTGTGACGCAAACGCGTTTGAACTTCATGCTTGTTTGGCTACACTACGCGCGCCTTCGCGGTCGGGGGTTGCATAATTGCACCTTCAGACCCATTGCCCGCGCTCATGAGCACAGTATTCAAGCATTTGCACGATACGTCGCACCTGCAGGGAGCCAACGCGACCTACGTCGAATGGCTTTATGAGCAGTACCTCGCCGAACCGGGCAGTGTGCCCGCGGAATGGCGCCAATACTTCAGCACGCTCTCTACGGCCGGGGCCGAGGTCCCGCATAGCCCGGTCGTCCAAGCCGTAGCGGAGCGCACGCAGCAACGCAGCTCGCCTACCCCCTCGACGCGCGGCTCGGAAGATGCTCCGGCCATCGAGAAGCAGGCCGCCGTCTCGCGGCTGATCCAGGTGTACAGCCTGCGCGGCCATCAGATCGCCGATCTCGACCCGCTCGGCATGTGGGAGCGACCCGCGCCGGCCGTCTTGAGCTTCGATTTCCTGGGGCTCGACGAGTCGGATTTGCAACGCGAGTTCTCGACCGGCGGCCTCGCCGGCACGGGCCACACGCGCATGAAGCTTCAGGACATCCTGGCGCTCTTGAAGCAGATCTATTGCGGCAAGGTCGCCGCAGAGTTCGCGCACATTTCGCGCGCCCGCGAGCGGCTCTGGTTGCGCGAGCAGTTCGAGGCGTGCCGAGTCCACTGGACGTTCACGGCCGACGAGCAGAAGACGATTCTCGACAGCCTCACGCGCGCCGAGGGCATCGAGCGCTATCTGAACACGCGCTTCGTTGGCCAGAAGCGTTTCTCGCTCGAAGGTAGCGAGACGCTGATTCCCGCGCTCGACGATCTGATTCAGCGTGCCGGCGAGGCGGGCGTGCAAGAGCTGATCTTCGGCATGGCGCACCGCGGCCGCTTGAACGTGCTCGTCAACGTGCTCGGCAAGTCGCCGTCGGATTTGTTTTCCGAGTTCGAGGGCGCGTACGACTTGGCGCGTTTGAAGGGCTCGGGCGACGTCAAGTATCACAAGGGCTACTCGGCCGACGTGCGCACGCCGGGCGGCAACGTGCACATCGCGCTTGCGTTCAATCCGTCGCACCTCGAGATCGTGAATCCCGTGGTCGAAGGCTCGGTGCGCGCCCGTCAGGACCGCCGCGGCGATTCGCTCGGCGAGCAGGTGCTGCCGGTGCTGATCCACGGCGACGCCGCGTTCGCGGGCCAGGGCGTCGTTGCCGAGACGTTCCAGTTGTCGCAGACGCGCGCGTTCTACACGGGCGGCACGATTCATCTCGTCATCAACAACCAGATCGGCTTCACGACGAGCGATCCCCGCGACAGCCGTTCGACGGGCTATTGCTCGGACATCGCGAAGATGATCGAGGCGCCGGTATTCCACGTGAACGGCGACGACCCCGAGGCCGCGGTCGCCGCGGTGCGACTCGCGCTGCGCTACCGGCAGGTGTTCCATAAGGACGTCGTGATCGATCTCGTCGGTTACCGCCGCCTCGGCCACAACGAAGCCGACGAGCCGGCCGCGACTCAACCGACGATGTACAACGCGATTCGCGAGCATCCGAGCACGCGCACGATCTACGCGCGCAAGCTCATGGAAGAAGGCGTCTTGACGCAAGACGGCGTCGACAAGATGGCCGACGACTACCGCACGGCGCTCGACGAAGGCCGCAACCCGAATCAAGCCGCGCTCGGCATGATCGGCAACCAGTACACGGTCGATTGGAGCCGTTACCAGCAG